>OBLV0100000196.1_pt1 | contig 19784 bp, 21 predicted proteins | sample 1520071 | NCBI WGS metagenome assembly OBLV01 (sample SAMEA3888446, study PRJEB22518) | metagenome | reverse complement strand
CCGCTACGAGCGGCTGATCTGGCGTGTGGTCTGGAGCCTGCACCCGCCCCCCGGCTGTGAACGCGAGGATCTCGCGCAGGAGGCGAGGATCGGACTGCTGGCCGCCATCCGCGCCTGGCGGCCCCAGCGCGGTCCCTTCCCCGCGTTCGCGAGCCACTGCGTGCAAAACCAGGCGTTGCTCGCGGTCAAGGCGGCGGCGCGGCACAAGCACCAGTTCCTCGCCCGTGCGATATCGCTGAACCACGAATACGGAGGCGATGCCACGTCCTCCGGGGAGCCTTGGGCGCTGGCGCTGCTCGGCGCGCTTCCGGCAACCGGCATGGGGACCGATCCCGAGACGCGGCTGCTCGTGAACGAGCAACTGCGGACCGTTGTGCGCGCGCTGCCGTCGCTGACCGAGCGCGAGCGTCGCGCGCTCGCGGGGGCGCTCGACGGTCGCAGCTACGCCGAGCTTGGACCGATCATCGGCGGCTCGACAAAGGCCGCCTCACACGCGGCGGACCGCGCCCGCCGCAAACTCGCCGACGCCCTGCGGCAGGCCGCGTGACATGCACCGGCCCGAGGGTCTCGAAAAGACATGTGTCTCCGCGCTCCCTCGAGGTGCGCAGCACCACCAAGCGCGCGAGCCCTGAGCTGAGCGCGAACGGGATGCACTCGCGACGCGCACGCTTCGCGAGACTGACCACCGGGACCGACGGCTTGCTTGGCTCTCCCCCGCTTTGCGAGAGCGACGGTGACGCCAGATGCCCCATGTCGACCGAAGGGACAATCAGCCATTCACCGCCGAGACGCTCCTGCTCGTCGATCCTCGCTGCTGATTCTGCCTCGGTGCGATGCATGGCTTCGCGGGCTGGCGGGTCCCAGTAATGGGCGACGCCGGTGCGGGCGACAGTGGTTCGTAGGTCCCGCCTGCCGGGCCACCTGCGTGAGCGACGTGCCAGGTAGGTCAACGAGTGCTGGTCTGCCTCGGGCATCGATTGCCGTCCTCATCGACTCGCCGCCAGCGGTCACATGCGGTGGTTGTGTGCTGGTAGGCTCTTGGTGGATCCCGCGGATGGGGCGTCGGCGTGGTGGAGGTAGAGAGGTTTGGGTAGGTTCAGCTTGTGGTGGCCGTGGCTCTGTCGGGGGTTGCTTGTGAGCGCGTTCGGCGTGATCGCGACGGCTGCGGGCGCGAGCCCGGCGATTGCTGCAGACTTGATCTACTGGGATAACTGCAGCTCCAATACGATCGGTTTCGCGAACGTTGACGGCAGCGGCGGGGGCGGCGTTCTGGACATCTCGCCGGTGACACCCAACTGCCCTGACGGGCTGACGATCGATTCGGCCACGGGCCGGATCTACTGGGCCAGCCTCGGTACCCAGACGATCCAATATGCGAACCTTGGCGGCGGCGGCGCGGGCACCCTCAGCGCGCCTGGCGCGACATTCTCGTTCCCGAACGGTCCGGTGATCGATCCCGCGACTCGAAAGATCTACTGGGCCAATTCCGGCTCTAACACGATCGAGTACGCAAATCTGGATGGCAGCGGCGGGGGGCAGCTCGACACTACGGGCGCTGTTGTGGATGGCCCAAACAACGTCGCGATCGACCCCGCGAACGGGAGGATCTACTGGGCCAACGGCCCCAACAACACGATCTACTCGGCCAATCTCGACAACACCGGTGGTGGAGAGCAGCTGAACACCGGCTCGGCGTCGATCGCGTATCCGAACGGCATCGCGATCGATGTGAGGACTGACAAGCTCTACTGGGCCAACTCGGATAACGCTCACCCAATCGCGTGGGCGCTCACCGATAACTCGGGTACGGCGGCCAACCTGGACACGACGGGGGCGCCAGCCGCTGGGGCGTATGGGGTCGCGCTCGATCCCGCAGGAGGAAAGGCCTACTGGATCAATCCCGGCAACAACTCGATCTCGTTCGCCAACCTCGACGGCAGCGGCGGCGGCGGACAGCTTGGCACCGCCGGCACTACGCTAGACAACCCGGACCTCTTGGTGCTGCTGAAGACCCCGAGGGGGGCCGGGGCACCCGTCATCACGGGCGGCTCGACTACCGGCTCCACGCTCTCCTGCTCGCAGGGGACCTGGGAGTCGGATTTGGTCGGCGCGCTTCTCTACCAGGCACCGCAAACCTTCTCCTACAGCTGGACGCTGAACGGCGTACCGATCCCTGGCGCCACGTCGACCTCGATGTTGGCGAGCGCACCCGGCCGGTACGCGTGCACCGTAACCGCGGCGAACCATGCGGGCACGAGCTCGCAACCCAGCGCCCCGTTCACCGTCGCGGCGGCGAATCCGATCGCGGCTCCTACCCCGGTAACACCCAGCAGTCAGGCCACGCCCACCAACCAGTTCACGATCAGCCACGTGCGCACTAGCCGCAGTGGCGCCGTCCGCTTCATCCTGAAGCTCCCGGGACCGGGCATCGCGGACGTGCTGGAGACCGCCTGGCGGGATAACTTCGCGTCCGTTGCCTCCGCCTCCCTGCTGCAGCCCGCCGCTGGCCGGTTCGTATTCGCCAGAGAGCACCTGACCATCTCGGGCGCTGCCGCGATCGCTGTCACCGTGCGCCCCAACCGACGTGGCATGCGACTCGTGGCCCACCACCGCTACGCTGTCGTGATCCGACTGTGGGTCAGCTACACACCCACCGGCGGAAACCGGCGCGACCGCGGCCTCCACGGCCTCCACATCACCCACCCGCGCCGCCGCCAGTGACGGCGTCGCCGGGCTTCACACACCTTTCGGCTTCTACATCCTGGCCGCGGCAAGTTGACTTACCCGCGACGGCGGGACCGCCCCAGTCGACCAGCTGACACGCGGAAGCCGGGACTCACGACGCCTCACCGAACCATCCTCGCGGGTCTTCAGCCGAGTACGTCTCGGAACAGCGCTTTCCGACACGGACGAGGACCGCACACATCATCAATCAGGGCGTAAATGACGCCGACCGGATCACATCCTCGTCGAAACGCGACTTGCCGGCACATGCAGGCGCGAGCCAGCGGTTGAGCCAGGTGATGAGGCCCCCGACCGGACCCGCGGTGGTCTTCACCGCAGCTAGCGCAGCGTGACCATGGAATTCCTTCCTCCTCGCCGCGAGCGAGGACGCTGACGACGGCCGGAAGCTTGCTCAAGTCAGATCGAGTGCTCTCGCCGCGTTCCGGCGCGCGGCCGCGTCGAGGTCGACTTTCCTCACGACCAGGATTGTGGCGAGCCAAAGCCTGGTCGCTCGCCGCGCCCGTCGCTCAGCTGCCGTTCCGCCGGCAGGTACGCAAGCACGACCGAATCGCTGGCTCAACCTGCCTCGGACGGCGAGGGGCGCTGTCGTGAGAGTGCCGTCTGGCTTGGACGCAGGACCGGGTCGGCGTGAGGCTCCGGCGTGTCGCCTTTCACGGCCGAGCGAGAGTCCAGCGGTCGCCGCTGCTAGCCGGCGGCCGCTCAATCAGCAGGCGTCGCTGGCTGCCGCTCTCTCAACCGAGCGAGCACCCGTCGCGTCGTCGGGTTCACTTCTCAGTTGGACCGACCTGCAAGAGTCTTCTCGCCGAGCGCGAGACTTCCGCAACGCGGCGAGGTTTCGGCAGCGCTAGTCACCGGGCAGGGAAATCACCAGCCACCGCGATCGTTGTCTGCCTACGAGGAAGTTCCCGATTGCGCTTGTTACCACGTAGGTGCCGTGCGGGGTGAGAGCGATCCTTACAGATGCAATCGCGTTAGTGACGTCCACGTTGCCGAGCTTGCCGTCATGCTCGAGCAGTCCGAGCACGCGCGGTGTGACATCGCGCGCCGGCATCGCTTTCACGCGGCGGCTGCTCCACAGTGCGTAGTCGCGCACGAATGTCACCGCCGCCGATCGTGGTGGCGACGGAACGCTCGCAGCCGAGGGAAGCTCTGGCTCACCGGGCTTCGGTGCTCGGAAACTTGGTCTGACGATGATTGTTGGCCGCTGGCGCCTCGGCCGGTGAACTGAAGGAGGGCTGAGCGTCGCGGCGAGCTCCGCCGCGACGACCAGCGCTCCCGCGACGACCGTCACCGCGATGCGGCGCAGGACCACTCGGCGAGCCAGCTGGCCTGTCTCCGGTCGTGGGCGTCCCGACGCCATCAGCACGACCCGCCCGCATACATCGGACCTGGCCCCGGGTCCTGTTCGGTGTTCGCTCCGAGGCTGCGCAGGAAGCGCGCGAACGCGCGCCCGCCCGGATTGACGTTGTCCTGCTCGGTGCAACCGCACTCCGCCCAGGTGACCGCCGGCGTGTCGAGCGCCTTGGCCCACCCCCACTCCGTCCAGTCCGGTCCCGGGTATGCGGTGGCGAGCGTGTCGCCGGCGTTGAAGCTCGTCCCCGCCGGCAGGATGCTGCCGATGTGCTCAGCCACGTAGATGCACTTGCCGGCGAAAGGCCCCGCGGCGAGCTTGTAGTCGAACCACGGCCCGTAGCTGCCCCACGACCCGATGCCGACGATTGCGCCGGCGCCGATCGCCCGGATCGGCTCGACCTTCAGCGGGTTGTAGTCGACTCCCTGGTCGTTTCGGGACAGCGCCCAGTCCTCGCCGGCGAATGGATTGACGTAGGTACCAGCCGCCGCCGCGACGCACCCGGCGAACGCGACCGTGCCCGCGCCCTGGTAGGCGTGCGCATCGGCGATCACCCGGGCCGCGTACGCCGCCGCCCTCGGCCCCGAGCCGTTGTACGCCTGGACGTATGGCAGGTAGGCGTCGATCGGCTGGCCGGTGGGCGCGCCCTTGTCCTTGATCAGCACCAGTGCGGCTAGCTCGACCGCGGTCGTCGGGTCGTGCGGCCCGAGGGATGGATCGGGCAGAAGATGGCGGAGTTGGTCGTACTCGTCGCCGGCGTTGCCGCACGGTCCGCCGCCGATGCCGATCTGCATCGGGCCGGACGCGCCGGCGCAGTTCGCGAACCCGGGGCCCGCCGCGCCCGGCTGCGGCGTGCACGACGGGTCGGGATTCCGGCCGTGATCGCACTCCTCTTCACCGATTCCGGCCAGCACTTCCCACGGCAGGTGATAACGGGCGCCGACGGATTCGTAGATCGCGAGGAAGCGCGCCGGGATATTCCCCTGGGCCGCCTGCGATGGCGAGTCCGTCAGACCGGTTCCACCGGAACAGCTTTGGCCGATCAGCACGCTGATCAGGGCGGCCCCACCGGCGAGCAGGAGCGGGACGCTGGCCGCCGCGACGATCAGGATCCGAGTGGCGCGCCTGCGGGTCAGGACCGGCATCGCCGGCGCTCACCCGGCGACGGCGCTGACCAGCCAACCACCCCGGCCTCCTCCCAGCATGATCCGGACCGCGTAGGTGGTCACCCCGCCATCCGCGATGAGGCCCGTCGCCACCACCGCAGCGGGCGCTTGTCCGATGGCGGTGAGCGAGACCACGCGGGGATGTCGCTGGCGCTCGACCGGCGTGACCAGCACTCGCTCGCGGCCCAGCTGCAGACGCAGGCCCGGCGTGACCGCCTCTATCGAGCTCGCGGATCCGCGGCCGTAGAGAAACGGGAGATAACCCGCGAGGAATCGGGCCGCTACGCGCCTGGCGCTGACCAGTCCGCCTGGGGAGATCGAGCGCCACCCAGGAGCGGTGGGAGTACGGCGGGTGCGCGTCGGCCGGGCGGGCGACGCCACTGGGCGGTGCGCCGGGTGAGACGACGGCGCGAGGGCCAACGCGACGACGAGCAGCACGACTAATGCGAGTGCCGCGAGGGTCAGCCGGCGCGTCGTCCGAGAACTGTGGCCGAACGCCGCGGCCAGCCGGCCGGTCATCGGCTGTCGACCGCCGCGGTTAGAGGGACATCAGCTTGCTCACGCAATACCGCCTAGGTATGGCTCGCGCCTCTCACCTCCCCGACGCCTCCGACCAACCAGCGGACCGGCTCTCGAGCACGCGACATCTGAACGCTCTCGTCATGCTCCCCAGCGAGCGGTGAACGACCTTGACGACATCTACCGGCGGCTGGCCATCCTGCGGACCGACCAGGAGCTCTCCGACGACTACCAGGCCGCGGTACGGCAAGGTGGGATCTCCGCCGCCGGCTCGGCTCCCGAACTGGCCCGGCCGATCCCCCTGCTCGCCGCGGCGATACCGCCATCCGCGACGGTCAACACGGCGATCCACACGCTCCACGCGGTGCCGAGCGACGTCGAAGGCGAGCTGCCCGGACAACTCCTCGAGATCGCCCGGCGGAACGGCGCCGACGCACTTGGCTGCTGTCATCGCGCGCTCGAGCTCGACGGCGCCGACCACGGCTACCAGGCTGAGGAGTGGCTCCCGACGGTGTACGACATCGCGGGGCTTTTACTCCAGTCAGCGCGCCTGGACACCGAGCCACCCACCCTCGTGCAGGTTGCTCAGGAGGCGACCAGCTGGCTGTCGCGAGCGATCGCCGAGTTCGACGAAGGCTCCGAGGAAGCCCCGACCAGCCTCGCCGAAACGCTCGCTCGACTGCTCGCTGTCTGGACCTTCAGCGACGTAGCGCTACGCCATCGACCGTCCGCGTAGCTCCATCGACTGACCGCATTCCACGCTGTTCGCGACTTCCCACAGCACGGGGACGAGCCGGTCGATCGAGACCACGAGCACACCGTGCTCGTAGCGCTCCACTCGGGCCGCGCGAACCACGCACAGAACCGGAACCGCGCCGCAGCGACACCACCTTCGCCGGCGACGACCCGAGCCACCCAGCCTGCTCGCGCACCCGGTCCAGGTGGCGCTCGTCGTACGTTCGCGTCTTCGTCTCGATCGCGAATCCCAAGCCACTCGGCGCGATCGCCACCGAATCGATGTCCGCACCGCCCTGCCAGCGCAGGCCATGTCGGATTCGCCATCCGTGTTCCCGGAGTGGCCGCCGCACCTCGTCCTCCGAGCGAGCGCCGACCGCGCTCCGCCCGGCGAGTGACAGCCAGTGACGAGCACGAAGGCCGACGATGCCGGCCCCGGCCAACAGCACAACGCCGGGCAAGGCTGCACCGGTGGTCACGACGAACAGCCCGAGAATCGCCGCCACCATGCTTGCGAGCCCGAGGCGGCCGGCGCGGGACAGGCGTCGATATTGCTGGCGACGGGCGTGATTCGCGTCGCGTCGTGACTCTCCGGGAGGGCGGAGCTCGATCACCCGCCGATGCTTCCACCGCGCACGGACGCGAGCCGAGCGTGCATCACCGGCCTCGAACGTCCCCCAACGGTCGCAACGGTCGCAAGCCTGCGACCGTTTTGCGTACGTTGCTGCTCCGCTGAGCCCGCTATTTGCGGGGAAATCTTCGGTGATCTTCGGAGCGCCGAAACGTCAATTTGCCCCGCATACGGCAAGTTTCGGGGCAAATTGAATGAGTGGAGACGGCGGGTGTTGAACCCGCGTCGACCGCGGCGGCTACCCCTAGCGGACGCCGCAGTTGCCGGGGCATCGTCGCGACCTGGTCCTGCCGAGGCTGGCGATGCTCGGGCGGATCGCGATGCGATCCGAGTTTGCACGACTACCGGCCGAGTCACTCGGTGGGTGCCCTGACACTTCCCGAGTCGGCAGGCGTGGACGGGCTTTATGGATTGAGACAGCAAACTCGGACGACCCATCCGATCGCGAGCCCGACGAGCCCGGCCGTCCGGACGTCAGGGGCCCCTCACGGCGGTCTCCCGATCTTGGAGCTCGGAGACCGATGGAACCAAGATGGAACCTCGACCTCCGCCGGATATGCAGAACGCCGCAGATCCTCGCATGTTCGACACCAATCGAACTACCGCAAAAAGTGCCAGATTTGCGGCGAATTTCTGCGAGGTCCTGCGAGGCCGTGAAAGCGGACGACGGGTCTCGAACCCGCGACCTTCGGCTTGGGAAGCCGACGCTCTACCAACTGAGCTACGTCCGCAAGTGCCCGGCAATGCTAGCGATTGAGGCCCGGCAATCCGGGATCAACCGGGCGCCGGATCCGACGGCCAACCGGGGCCGTCGACCCAGGGATCGTCGATCCCGATTGGGACGAACGGCAGCAGCCCGACGATCTCCATGAGCCGCCGCGCGTGCGGGGGCAAGTCGGCGCTCAGCCGGAGCTGGCGGCCGGTCGCCTTGGCACTCCGGACCAGCGCGGTCATGGCCCGCAGCCCGGCTGAATCGATGAAGTCGATCTGCGAGAGGTCGAGCAGCACGCTGTTCGCCATCAGCTCGGCCTCGACCGCGCGCTCGAGCGTGTCGGAGCTGTTGAGGGCGAGCTCGCCTTGGACGCGAACGCGCACCCAACCGTCGCGCATGGGCTCGAGATGGACCGCAAACGGGGTCGCGGAATCGGCCTCCCCGATCTGGGGGCGCTCATCTGGGTCGATCCAATTGGTGCGGGCGGGCAAGTTGACCTCGAAGTTCGTGTCCGATCGCCCCCGGGTCCAGTCCAACCATCTCATGAGCGGCCGCCGTCGCGCAACCGGTTACCAACGACGGTTGGAAACGAACCGGGACGCTCGTCCGGCTATGGCGCGAAGCAGCCCGGAAAACCCACGTATTACTCTCCGATCATGCGCCGCTTCGCGATTCCAGCCGTGGCCGTGTTCGTCGCGGCCGCACTGCTGGCCTTGCTCGCGTTCGGAGTCGCCCACCAGGGGACTAGCTCATCGATCGACGCCTTGGTCGCGCGCGGCGACTATCCGATGGCGCCGGGCCTCCACACGCAGCTGCCGATGCTCGACTCGTCGGGCCGTGAGAGCCTCGCCGATCTGCGTGGGAAGGTCGTCGTGCTGAACGTGTTCGCTTCCTGGTGTCAGCCGTGCGTCGCCGAGGCGCCGATCCTCGAACAGGAACAGCGCCAGCTCGTGAAGAACGACGCGACCGTGCTCGGCGTCACCTACCTCGACAACTCGAGCGACTCCGAGCAGTTCGTCCACCAACATGGGATCACCTATCCGGTGGTCCGCGACGTGAGCGGAAACTTCGTGAAGGGGTTCGGCACGACCGGCGTTCCGGAGACGTTTGTGATCGACCGACAGGGCCGGGTCGTCGCCCTGCGTCGCTACCAGCTGGCCGGGAACTGGCTGCAGCAGACGATGACCCGCGTCCTCGCCCGGCCCGCATGACCCGGACGGGACTCCGCACCCGAACGGGCCTCCGCACCCGGGCGGGCCTTCGCACTTGGGCGGTCGCGCTCCTCGTCGCGTTCGTGACCGGAGCGCCGGCCGCGGCGGCGGCAGCGGCCACGCCGAGAGCGTCGCTGACCGAGATCGAGTCCGAGGTCATGTGCACGGCCTGCCGCGAGCCCCTCGAGGTGGCGCAGTCGCCGCAGGCCGACTCCGAGCGCGCCTACATCCGCGGCCTGATCGCGCAGGGCGAGACCAAGTCGCAGATCCTCGACAACCTCGTCGCGCAATATGGCCCCGCCGTTCTGGGCAAGCCGCCGGCGCACGGATTCAACCTCACCGTCTACATCATCCCGGTGGCGATCCTGGCATTCGGCGCCGCGATCCTCGCCTACACCCTCCCCCGCTGGAGGCGCCGCACGCGAGCGGCCGCACGCGAGCGCGCCCCGACGGGCCCGGGTCTCGACCCCGCGGACGCCCAGCGACTCGACCAAGAGCTCAGCCAGTTCCGCGGCTGAACGCGCCCGAACCGCGGTAGCTACATCGCGTCGGGGGCGCTCACGCCCAGCAACCCGAGCGACAACGCGATCGTAGTCTGCGCAGCGACCGACAGCCCGACCCGTTCCGACTCGACCGATTCCGGCGTCGCGCCGATCACCCGGCACGCCTCGTAGAACGCCGTGAAATCCTGGGCGAGCTCGAGCGCGTACCCCGCGATCCGGTGCGGCGCGCGGCGCTCGGTGGCCTCCGCGACCTCCCCCGGGAACGCCACCAGCTTCTTGATCAGATCGCGCTCCTGGCTCTCCAGCGGCACCGAGTCCCAGTCCGCGGCGAACGCGTCCTCGACGCGGGCCGAAGGAAACCGACGGAGCATCGAGGCGATGCGAGCGTGGGCGTACTGGATGTAGTAGACGGGGTTCTCGCGCGACTGCTTGCGCGCCAGGTCCAGATCGAGCTCGATCGTGCGGTCGTGCGAGCGCTGAAGCATGAAGAACCGGGTCGCATCGACCCCGATCTCGTCGAGCAGCTCATCGAGCATCACGAAGTCGCCGCGGCGCTTGGACATGGCGGACACCTCGCCGCCCTCGACGAGGTGCACGAACTGGAGCAGCGGGAGTTCGACCGTGTCGGGGTCGCCTCCGAGCGCCTCCATCGCCGCCTTCATCGCCCGCACGTACGCCGAGTGGTCGGACCCGACGGGCACGAGCTGGCGCTCGAACCCGCGCTCGCGCTTGTTCTCCATGTACGCGATGTCGGCGGCGAGATACGTCGGCTCACCGTTGGAACGAACGACGACGCGGTCCTTGTCATCGCCGAAGCTCGTCGTCCGCAGCCACATCGCGCCGTCGGAGTGATAGACGTGGCCGACCTCCTCCAGGCGCTCCAGCGCCCGCTGCAACTGGCTCGGAGAACCCTCGTGGAGCGTGCGCTCGCTGAAGTACACATCGAACACGACGCCGTAGCGATCGAGGGTGGCCTTGATCTGAGCGAGTAACAGGTCGACAGCCGCCCGCGAGACCTCGTCGACGCTTGCCTCGGCCGCGCCAGGGATCGAAGCCGCCAGGTCTGCCACATACGACCCTTGGTAGCCCCCTTCGGGAACTTCGGCGCCACGCGCCCGCGCCTGCACCGACTCGCCCAGGAGCCGGATCTGGTTGCCGGCATCGTTGAAGTAGTACTCGCGCTCGACCGAATGCCCGTGGCGCTCGAGGATCCGCGCGAGCGCGTCCCCATAGGCGGCGTGACGCCCGCTCGCCGCGACCAGCGGGCCGGTCGGATTGGCCGAGACGAACTCGATCGAGATCCGCTCCGCGGGATCAGCTCCGCCGGCGCCGAACCGCTCGCCGGCGCCGAGGACCGACCGCAGCGCGCGCCGGTGCCAGGCGTCGGACAGCCACAGGTTCACGAACCCCGGCCCGGCTACCTCGGCTCGTTCGAGCTGATCGCCCAGCGCGGCCGACAACTCCGCCGCGATCCGCTCGGCGATCGTCCGCGGCTGCTCCGCCAGCACCGGCGCGAGCAGCATCGCGGCGTTCGTCGAGTAGTCCCCCTGACCCTTGTGCCGTGGGCGGTCGAGCGTGGGCGGCACCGGCGGCGCGCCGGCATCGCCCCGGATGACGGCGGCGGCGCCGTTCACCGCGGCGGCGAGCTCAGCCAGCGGCCCGTTAGCGCGACCGTCGCTCATAGGCCCTGCATGGTCGGCCAGATTCCAGAGTGGACCCGCGGTGGCTGGAACATCCGCTCGAGCCGCTCGACCTCGGTCGGCGCGCCCATCGCGATGATCATGTCTCCGGCGTTGAGCACGGTCTGGGGCGGCGGCTGGGTCTCGAGCTCGCCGTCCGGGCGGCGCACGGCCACGATCAGCGCGGGTCCGCTCACGTCCGCGATCTTCTTGCCGACCCCCTCGCAGATCGGCGAGACCTCAATCTCCTCCATCCGGTAGTCAGCCACGTCGAACGCGCCGCCCACCTGCGGGTGCAGAGCCACCCGCGCCATCGCCGCCCCCGACGTCTTGTACGGCGAGATCACCCGGTCGGCGCCGGCCCGGAGCATCTTCTTCTCCGAGTCCTCGGCCGAGGCCCTCGCGACGATGAAGATGTCAGACCGAAGCTCGCGTGCCGTGAGGGCGATGAAGATGTTCTCCGCGTCGGAGTCGACGCACGCGATCACCCCGAGGGCACGCTCGATACCCGCCTGTTTGAGGATCTCGTCCTCGGAGGGCTGGCTCTCGATCAGGGGGGCGCCGGTCGCGAGCGCGGCCTCGCGATTGGCCGGGTTGGGGTCGATCACGACGTACCTGGCGCCGGCGGTCCGCAGGTCGCGCACGACCTGACGGCCCACGCGGCCAAAGCCGCAGACGATGTAGTGGTCGGTGAACGAATTGATCATCTTCTCGATCCGGCGCTCTTCCAGAACGCCACTTAGCTGCCCCGAGACGAAGAACTCCGCGACGGTCGCGAGGGCGTAAAAGAGCGTACCTATGCCGAGCAGCTCGAGGCCGACCTTGAGCGCCCGACCGGCCGTGTCCGAGGGGTCGGGGATCGAGCCGAGCGTGGTGACCGTGTCGATCGTCCACTCGAAGCCGTAGGCCGGGGAGACGTGCTCGAACACGGCAAAGCCAATCGTGCCCGCGATCACCATCAAGCCCAACGCCCCGAGCAGGATGCCCAGCCGTCGGATGAACAGCCCCACCTCGCGACGGGCATGCTCTCGCTGCGCGAGCGCACTCGCGCGCTCTTTGCCGTCGTCCTCGCCCGGAAAATTCCAAGCGCCGCTTTGACTCCAGTCGGCCATCAGTAGTGATAGGGCTCACCGGCCAGGATCTTGTGCCCCCGATAGAGCTGCTCGAGCAGCACCACTCGCGCGAGCTGATGCGGCAGTGTCATGCGGCCGAGCGAGATCCGGTGGTCGACGTCGTCGAGCTCGAGCCCGAATGGCCCGCCGACCACGAAGCACAGGTCGAGCGCGCTCTGGCGCCGCTCCTCGAGAAAGGCGCTGAACGACACCGAGTCGAACTCCTTGCCCTCGCGATCGAGCAGCGAGACAAACGTTCGATCGGGGACGCGCCGAGCCACGTGCTCATCCTCGCGCACCTCGACCAATTCGAGCTTGACGTGCCGCGCGAGCAGCTTCTGGTAGTGCTGGACATCGTCGGAGAACGGTGGGCGCAGCCTGCCGACGGCGACGACGAGGATCTTCACGATGGGATACTACGTTCCCATGGACGATCCCGGCCGCCAGGAGCGGCACATCAACATCCACTTCTCGCCGGACATCATGGCCGGCGTATACGCGAACTTCGCGAACGTCAGCCACTCCGACTACGAGTTCACGATCACGTTTGCGCGCGTGGACCACGAGGTGGAGGACGAGGAGATCCCCGGCGTCGTCGTCTCGCGCATCAACCTAAGTGCCAAGTTCATGCGCGAGCTGATCGACGCCATGCAAGACAACTACTCGAAGTGGCAGACCCGCGAGGGCATCAAGAATCTGCCTGAATACGGCGGCGGCAGTCAGGACGTCGACGAGTCGGACGAGTAGCCCGCGGCGGCCTCGGAGCCGTTGCTGCTGCGCTCCGCGAAACTCAGCGCCGAGCCGATCCGCTCAGCGGTCGGAGGATGCGTGGCCAGCAGCGATGTGAGCCACCGCGGTGGCTCGACGTCGGCGACGTTCTGGACGGCGATCGCGCGCTCGAACGAGATGAACGCATCGGGCGCGTCGGTCAAGACCAGCGAGTAGGCATCCGACCGGCGCTCGATCGCCCGCGACAGGCGGTTGCCGATCAACCCGATCGGCGCGCCCACCAGCGTCGCCGCCAGTGCGAGCGCGGGGAGCGCGCGGGCGGTGCCGCGCTCGGGCGAGAGCTCCCAGCTCAGCCGCTGCACCGCCAGCGCGGCGGCCGGCGCAACCAGCGCCGCGTAGAGCACGCCGCGCGGCACGTCGCGATTTCGCACGTGCCCCAGCTCGTGCGCCACCACGACCCGGATCTCGTCGCGGCTGTAGCGGTCGAGCAGGGTGTCGAAGAGCACGACCCGCTTGGTCGGTCCAAGTCCGGCCACGTACGCGTTGGCCGCGGTGGTGCGACGGCTCGCGTCGACGGAGTACACCTCCCCCACCTTGATCCCGGCCGCGCGCGCGAGGTCGAGCACGTCGGACCGCGTCTGGCCCTCCGGAAGCGGCGTGAAGTCGTTGAACACCGGGTCGAGCACGACGGGCGCGAGAGCCGCCAGGGCACCGCCGAACAGCACCGATCCCGCTGACGCCGGCAGCCACCACCGGCCGGGGTAGCGCCTGGTAACGGCGACCGCCGCACCGCCGGCCGCCCCCGCCAGGACCGATTCGATGGCCGCGCCTTTGACGAGGTCGGCGGCCCATCCGCGCCAGGACTGCGTGATGAGCCCGACCGCCATTCCGCGCCGGCGGGAGATCGCCGACAGTGGGAGCGCCGGCAGCGACAGCCCCACGGCGAGTCCGGCACCGGTCAGCGCGCCGGCGAGCGCTGGCCGTTTGGACTTGCCCGGCAGCCACCGGGGCGGCTTGCGCACCACCAGCGCGAGCGCGCCGAGGTCGACCGCGGCCCGCGTCAATCCAAGCGCGAGCTGGGGCCGCGCGAAGCGCGCGCCGCGCTTTATCTCCGCGTCGCTGAAAAAACTGTGAAGATCTACATCTGCAGGCTCGATTGGCCGCTCTCGCGGAGAAAGCAGACGGACGCCACCTTCCGCGGCGGCGAGCGCTAGCAGCAACGATTCAACCAACCGGTGGCGCGAGGGGTCCCTCACAAGCAAGACTGTAGCCGCGCGCCACCGAGCGGCCACGCAAATGAGAGTCGCAATCGTTTCTGACATCCATGGCAACCGGCATGCCTTCGAGGCCGTGCTGGACGCCATCGAGGCATCCGACTGCCAGGAGATGTGGTGCCTGGGCGACCTCGTGGGCTACGGTGCCGAGCCGGACGCGTGCGTCGAGCTGGCTCGGCGTTACGCGGCGATCTGCCTCGCCGGCAACCACGACCTCGGAGTCCGAGGCGCGCTCCCGCTGGAGGAGTTCTCGCGGGGCGCCGCGCTAGCGGCGAGGTGGACCCAGGGCGTCATCACCCCGGAGACCCGCGAGTACCTCGACAAGCTCGAGCCCGCCCGTCTCGACGAGCTCGTCGGCTTGTTCCACGCGAGTCCCAGGGATCCGATCTGGGAGTACGTGCTGTCGCCGCTACAGGCGGAGCTTTGCCTCGACGCCCAGTCGCACAGGGTCTGCCTGATCGGCCACTCCCATGTGGCGCTGTCGTTTTCACGGAACGAGGGCGAGTCCGCCGGCGGCCAGACCCGAGGGCCCGACGAGCAGCTCGACATCACCGAGGGCGAATGGCTGATCAACCCGGGCAGCGTCGGCCAGCCGCGGGACGGCGACCCTCGCGCGGGCTGGCTCGAGCTCGACCTGGATGGCTGGGAGGCGGTCTACCGGCGCACCGAGTACGACATCGCCGGGGCCGCCGCGGCGATCCGCGCCGCCCGCCTCCCCGACTCGCTGGCCGAGCGCCTCGCGTACGGCCAGTAAGAAGCTTCTAACCCTGCGTCCGCGGTAGGACGGTCCCGACCGTCTAACGGAATGCCAACGGGGTGACCGTCTAAAGTCGGGTCGCGCATGCGCTATGCGCCTCGCGCCATCCTCGCCGGCGGCCTGGGTTTCGCCGTCTCGTGCGTCGCCGCCTGCGGTGGTGGCGCCGGCCTGCTGTCGGGCGACCAGTCGATCGCGCTGAGCGGCCAGGGCAACGAGATCAACTCGGCGGTCCAGTCCGGCGATTGCGGCGCCGCGGTCAACGCGAGCGCGGCCCTCAACAGGGACGTTCAGAGCCTCCCGGTCACGGTCAATCCCACGCTCCGGAGCAATCTGAGCCAGGGCGCCGTGACGATCGCGCAGCTCGCCGCGAAGGACTGCCGCCAGCACCAGGCCACGACGACGACGCCTCCGACTACGACGACGACGACCACTACCCCGACGACGACGACCACCACGCCTACCACCACGACCACGCCCACGACGACGACCACCACCACGCCTACTACCACGACCGCAACCACGCCGACAAACTCGGGTACTTCATCTGAGACGACAACGTCAGGCGGGGTGGGGCTCGGCGGTGAGACCACCACCACGACTGGACCTGGCAACAGCGGCGGAACCGGCCCGGGGAATGGCAACAATGGTGGAAACGGCGGTGGTGGGTGACTAACGGAACAGCGATCGTCGGGCGGTACCGGATCGAGGGCCGCCTCGGCGTCGGGGGCATGTCGACGGTGCAGTTGGCGTTCGACCAGCGCCTGGAGCGGTACGTCGCGATCAAGCTCCTCGCCGAGCATCTCGCGGACGACCCGACGTTCGTCTCACGTTTCCGCCGCGAGGCGCTGTCGGCGGCCCGGCTGGTGCACCCGAACATCGTTCAGGTGTTCGATTTCGGGTTCGACGAGCACGCGCGGCAGCACTTCATCGTGATGGAGCACGTCCCGGGCCATTCGTGCGCCGAGCTGCTTCGCGACAACGGCCCGATGGAGATCGATCAGGCGGTCGATGTGATCACCCAGGCCTGCCGCGGACTCGACTACGCGCACCGGAACGGGGTCGTGCACCGGGACGTCAAGCCGGGCAACCTGCTCGTGTCCGATTCGGATGTGGTCAAGCTCGCAGACTTCGGGATCGCCCGCGCCACCGACCAATCCAGCATCACCCAGGTCGGCTCCGTGCTCGGGACGGCCGCGTACCTCGCGCCCGAGCAGGCGCGCGGTGAGGAGGCCGGCCCGCGGGCCGATCTCTACTCGCTCGGGGTCGTTTCCTACCAGCTCCTGACCGGCCGCCTCCCCTACGAGGCGAGCTCGCTTTCGGAGCTCGCCCTCAAACAGCAGCGCGAGCCGCCAGCCTCGGTCGACGAGCTCAACCCCCGGGTACCGCCGGAGCTCGCCGACGCGATCTCGACGGCGCTCGCCCTCGACCAGGACGACCGCCCGGAGACCGCGATGCTGCTCGGCGAGGCGATCGCCGCGGGCGCCCGCGGAGCCGAGCCGCTCCGAACCGCGGCGCGGGCGCGGAACCCCGGAAACAGCGCGACGACCCGCGTTCTGTCGGGGCGCGGCGCGCCCACCGCCGAGACCCGCGTCGCGCCACGTACCGGCCCGGCGACGGCCAGGACGAACTCGCAGCCCCGCCCGAGGCAGCTCGAGCCGCGTCGGCCGGCCTATCCCCCACCGATGTCCGCCTACGGCACCGACGATGGGCGTCGCGCGCCGGCTGAGCGCTCCCGCGGCTCACGCGCCGCGCGCCGCATCTTCGCGCTGCTCGCCGTGGTCGTGCTGTTCGTGGCCGCGGTCGCGGTGGCGATCACGATCGCCGCGAGCACGTCGAACAACGTCGTGCACTTCCGCAAGGTCGTCGCCCACGACACCAGCGACGCGGTCAAGCAGGTCCAGAGCATCATCAACCAGTACACGAAATAGCTTCGGTGGCGTCCCCCTCGGGTGACGTGCGCCGGCTATTCGGGTCGATCGGCCACCCTCTCGGGCGCGAGTCACCCGATGGGGGACATCCGCCTACGCAGCTCATTGCGAGCGGGACGTGTTTGCTGGGCCGCCTCCGGCGGCGTCCGTGGGGCCGGTCCGCCGGGCGTCCGTGCCCGGCGCCACCGCGACCCGCAGCGCGACCGCCACAGCCACCGCCGCGCCACCGCAACCTGGTTAAAGCCCGAAACCTCGCGCTCCGCCGGCGCTTCCGGGACATAAGCATTCCCCACGTGCTTATGTCCCCAAGGTGGCCGCGGGCGGGGGTGGTTTCGGGCCTTTTACATTGCGCGGCTCCATAAAGACCGCGAACCCACGGCGCGCGACCGCCGGCGACCACCCCGGCGCGACCCCGGCCCGCAGCGCGACCGCCACCCCGAGCGCGACCGCCACAGCGACCAACCCGGAGGGCGACCGCCACAGCGACCAACCCGGAGCGCGACCGCCACCGCCACCGCAACCTGGTTAAAGCCCGAAACCTCGCGCCCCGCCGGCCCTTCCGGGACATAAGCATTCCCCACGTGCTTATGTCCCGAAGGTGGCCGCGGGCGGGGGTGGTTTCGGGCCTTTTACATTGCGCGGCTCCGTAAGGACCGCGAACCTACGGCGCGCGACCGCCCGCGACCGCCCCCGGCGCCGCGCCGGCGCGCAAAGTGTCGGCCACCTCAGGCAGCCGGCCCCCGTCGATCGCGGCCCGCAGATCGGCCATCAGACGCGCGATGAACGAGAGGTTGTGGAGGGTGACGAGGCGCAGCGCGGTGAGCTCGCCGGCGCGCAGCAGGTAGTTCAGATACGCGCGCGAGAAGCCGGCCGAGCACGCTGGGCAGGGACAGCCGTCGAGGATCGGCTCGCCCGATTCGCGCCACCGGCCCTTGGCCAGGTCGACGCGCCACCGCGCCTCTGGGTCAGGCACGAGCGCGACTCCGTGGCGCCCGAGCCGCGTTGGCATCGCGCAGTCGAACGTGTCGATCCCCATCTCGACACCCGCGATCAGGTCGTCGACGTCGCCGATCCCGAGCAGGTGCCTCGGCTTATCCGCAGCCACTCGCTCGAGTTCGTCGGTCGTCCAGCCAACGACCGTGTGCATCTGGGCCTTGTCCTGCCCGAGTGAGCCGCCGATCGCGACACCGGGACAGCGACTCGCTCCGACGACCTCGGAAGACACGACACGCAGATCCTGGTCGAACCCGCCCTGGACGATCCCATAGACGACCTGTCCGGCCGGTCCGTGCTCGTCATGCCAGCGCAGGCAGCGCTCGAGCCAGCGGTGTGTTCGCTCCATCGAGCGCTCCGTGTACTCGCGTGAGACGTGGAACGGCGTGCACTCGTCGAACACGAGCGCGATGTCGGAGCCGAGCGCGGCCTGGACCGACATCGAGGTCTCGGGCGACAGGAAGCGCTCGCGCCCGTCCACGTAGGAGCGAAATCGAACTCCCTCCTCGTCGACCGACAGGATCGCCCCAGTCGACCCCGCTCCATCGAAGGACCCTCCGCCACGCCCCCGGCCCTTGATCTCGTCGGCCACTCCACCGTGGCCCATCGAGAACACCTGAAAGCCGCCCGAGTCGGTGATGATCGGCCGGTTCCAGCGCATGAACGAGTGCAGACCGCCGAACGCTTGAACAAGCTCCGGCCCCGGAGCGAGCAGCAGGTGGAACGTGTTGCCGAGGATCAGCTCGTAGCCGAGCGCGGCGACGTCGCGCGGCTCGAGGGTCTTGACCGCTCCCTTGGTCGCGAGCGGCACGAACGCCGGCGTGCTCACGTCGCCATGAGCCAGGTGAAGCGTGCCCGTGCGGGCACGCCCACCAGGAACTCGGGTCCGGACCGTGAACACGGCCCGGACCCTACCGTGAGCTGACTAGGCCGCCTGCGAGGACTCGGTGTCCTCGCCGCTCTCGATCGTGTTGGCCTCGCGGCCGACCGAGATCGCGACCTTCTGGGGCTTCTGCTGCTCGGGCTTCTGGATGTGGACCTCGAGCACGCCGTTGTCGAAGTTCGCCTGGATGCCCTCGGCGGTAACGCCCTCAGGCAGACGCAGCGAGCGCGAGAAGCGCCCGAATGCGCGCTCCACGCGGTGATACCCGTCCTTGCTCTCCTTGTGCTCGGACTTGCGCTCGCCGGAGATGCGCAGGACGTTGTCGTCGAGCTCGACGTTGACGTCGCCCTCGTTCAGGCCCGGCAGGTCCGCCTTCAGCACGTACTCGTTGTCGTTCTCGGTGACGTCCATCGCCGGAATCCAGCTCCGGATCGCCGTGCGACGCCCATTGCCCGGGGTCGTGGAGTCGAAGAACGTGCCGAACAGGCGATTCATCTCGCTCTGCATGGTCGAGAGCTCACGAGCGGGCTCCCATCGAATCAATGCCATATCAACCTCTCCTTGTAAGGATGAGAATCGGTGTCTTCACTTAGTATGAAATCTAAGTGGCTTGAAGTCAAGTATAGTGCAATGGATCACGCAGATCACATCGCGCAATAGCGAACCCGGACCGCGACCGCGGTCAGTCGAGTCGGGTTCCGGCGGCGTCCATCCGGTGCGGCACGCCCACCGGAGCTACTGGATCAGGGACTCCCCCGTCATCGCATCGGGCTGATCGATGCCGAGCACCTGAAGTACGGTCGGGGCGACATCGGCAAGGATCCCGCCCGAGGACCGCAGCCCGAGCCGGGGCACG
>OBLV0100000195.1_pt1 | contig 19806 bp, 16 predicted proteins | sample 1520071 | NCBI WGS metagenome assembly OBLV01 (sample SAMEA3888446, study PRJEB22518) | metagenome | reverse complement strand
GGGAGTTGCGGCTCAGTCACGCCGGCTTCTCCGTCACGCCGGCCGAGTCGAAGGTGGCCACCTCACGCAGCGCCCGTACCGCAGCCTGCACCAGCGGCACCGCCAGCAGCGCGCCGGTGCCCTCGCCCAACCGCAGTCCCAGGTCCACCAGCGGCCGCAGCCCCAACTGCGCCAACGCAACCGCGTGCCCCGGCTCGGCGGACTGGTGCCCGGCCACCCAGCCGGCCACCGCATCCGGCGCCAGCGCGGCGGCCACCAGCGCGGCCGCCCCGGCGATCACCCCGTCCAGCACCACCGGCACCCGCAGCGCCGCCGCGCCGAGCAGGAAGCCGGCGATCGCCGCGTGCTCCAGCCCGCCGACCGCGGCCAGTACGCCGACCGGGTCAGCCGGGTCGGGCCGGTGTCGGTCCAGTGCGCGGCGCACCACGGCCACCTTGCGGGCCAGCATCTCATCATCAATGCCGGTACCGCGGCCGGTCACCGCAGCCGCGTCCGCCCCGGTGAACACGGCAATCAGTACGGCCGAGGCGGTGGTGTTCGCGATCCCCATGTCGCCAGTGACCAGCAGCCGGTTGCCGGCCGAGGCCAAGTCCCGGGCCACCTCCACCCCGACCTCAATGGCTCGCTGCGCCTCGGCCCGGCTCATTGCCGGCTGCTCGGTCAGATCGGCCGTACCGGGCCGTACCTTGCGGGGCAGCAGTCCGGGCACCGGCGCCAACTCCGCGCCGACCCCAATGTCGACGACCACCACGTCCGCGCCGACCTGCCCGGCGAAGGCGTTGCACACCGCGCCGCCGGCCAGGAAGTTCGCCACCATCTGGCCGGTGACCTCCTGCGGCCAGGGCGTGACGCCCTGCGCGTGCACCCCGTGGTCCGCAGCGAAGATCGCCACCGCAGCGGGCTCGGCCGGCGGCGGCGGGCAACTGCCGGCCAGCCCGGCCAGCCGGACCGAGACATCCTCCAGGACGCCTAGCGAGCCGCGTGGCTTGGTCATCCGGTCCTGCCGGGCGGCGGCCTCGGCGACCGCGGCCTGATCCAGCGGTCTGATCGCGGTGATGGTCTCGTCCAGCAGGTCCATCCGATCCTCCCCAGGCAACCCTCGATGTCCGTACGCCCCGTCGTGCACCGCCCAGGCCAGCGGCCGGCGGTCGGCCCAGCCGGCCAGCACCAGCTCCGGCGCGGGCGGGAACCGCTCGACATAGCCCACGCACAAGTACGCAACGACCTCCAGGTACGCCGGCAAGCCCAGCTCACGGGCCAGCTCGCGCTCGTCGAAGAAGCTCACCCAGCCCACCCCGAGCGACTCTGCCCGGGCGGCCAGCCACAAATTCTGAGCGGCCAGACAACTCGAGTATCCCGCCATCTTCGGCTGGGTGTGCCGGCCGAGCACATGCCGGCCGCCCCGGGTCGGGTCGCTGGTGACGGCGATGTTCAGCGGGGTGTCCAGGATCGCCTCGACCGTGAGCCGGGCAAACGCCCGGGCCCGCGGCGCGGTCAAGGTGGCCGCGAACGCGTCCCGCTGCCGCTGCGCCAGCGCCCGGATCCGCTCCCGGTGCGCCCGGTCCCGGATCACCAGGAAGTCCCACGGCTGGGACAACCCGACGCTGGGCGCGGCGTGCGCGGCGGCCAGCACCCGGGTCAGCACCTCGGCCGGCACCGGGTCCGGGCGGAACCCGCGCCGCACGTCCCGCCGGCAGTAAAGCACGTCATAGAACGAGGCCACCTGCTCGCCGCTGGGCTCGGTCATCCCAGCACCTCCGCCAGTACGGTCAGGAACGCCGAGGTGGTCGCCCGGTCCCGGACCGCGACCCGCAGCCAGTCCGGCCCGAGGCCGGGGAAGGTGTCGCCGCGCCGGACCGCGTACCCCCGGGCCCGCAGCCGGTCCCGGACCGCCAGCCCGCCGGCAACCCGTACGCAGACAAACGACGCACGCGGCTCGGGGACCACCGGCAACCCGAGCGCGGCCAACCCGCTGGCCAGCCGGTCGCGGTCGGCGGCCAGCCCGCGGGCCCACGCCTCCGCCTCAGCCCGCGCGGCCGGCTGGCTGCAGGCCTGCGCGGCCACCGCACCCAGCGTGGACACCGACCACAACGGCTGCGCCTGGCTCAGCCGGCCGACCAGCTCGGCGGCGGCCAGCAGGTAGCCGATCCGGATCCCGGCCAACCCCCAGGTCTTGGTCAGGCTGCGCAGCACCACCAGGCCGGGCAGGTCGGTACGGCCGGCCAACGACTGCGGCTGGCCCGGTATGCAGTCGGCGAACGCCTCGTCTACCACCAGCACCCGACCGGGCCGGGCCAGCCCGGCGACCGCCGCAGCCCGATGCAGCACCGAGGTCGGGTTGGTCGGATTGCCGACCACCACCAGGTCCGCGCTGGCCGGCACCGCCGCCGGGTGCAGCCGGAACCCCTCCACCTCGGCCAGCACCACCCGGTCCACCGGGTGGCCAGCGACCAGCAGCGCCGCCTCCGGCTCGGTGAACTGCGGATGGACCACCACCGCGTGCCGCGGCCGCAGCACCCGGGCCAGCAGCACGAACGCCTCGGCCGAGCCGGCGGTGAGCAGCACCTGGCCGGGCTCGCGGCCGTGCCGGGCGGCCACCGCGTCGCGGGCCGGCGCCGGGTCGGGGTAGGCCGCGATGCCGTCCAGCGCACCGGCCAGCCGGTCTCGCAGCCAGCGCGGCGGCGTGCCGGGACGGACGTTCACCGCCAGGTCGACCAGCCCGGGCGCCACCTCCTTATCGCCGTGGTGGCGCAGCTCCCAGCCGGTGCTGCCGCCGGTCCTCAGGCCAGTCACGCTGCTGGTCACCTCCGCTCACCGCAGCCGCCCGGACAGCAGGAACACCGGATCCTGCGCGGCCAGCCGGATCGAGCCGTCGGGCTGCTCGGTCAGCCGGGAGGCAGCGAGCTGTACACCGTCCACCTCATAGCCGGCCGCCGACAGCAGCCAGCGGGCCGGGCCGAGCCGGTCCACGGCCGCGAACGAGGTGACCACCCTGACCGGCCGCCGGGCCAGCACCCCCTCCAGCGCCGGCAGCCCGCCACCGCCAAGGAAGACCGCATCCGGGTCGGGCAGACCCTGGCAGGCCGGCGGCGCGCTGCCTTGCACGACCCGCACGTCCACCTTGAACGCGGCGGCGTTGCGGCGGATCAGCGAGCACGCCTCCGGGTCCTGCTCAATGGCGATCACCGCGGCCCGCAGCGCGGCGCACTCCACCGCGACCGAGCCGCTGCCGGCGCCCACATCCCAGACCAGGGCGCCCAGCGTGGGCCGCAGCAGGCCGAGTGCCAGCGCCCGTACCTCCCGACTGGTCACGGTCCGCCCCCGGTGCACGAACCGGTCCTCCGGCCAGCCCCAGCCCGCTGGCGGGGCGGCCACTTGGTTCGTCCACTGTGGACCGACGCCGGTCCTGGTCTCATCCAGCACCAGCACCACGTTCGGCTCGGCCCAGTCCCGGCCGGCGGCCTCCGCCGGCTGGCAGCGGGTGACCTGCTCGTTCAGCTCGCCGAGCTGCTCGGCCACCAGCAAGGTGCGGTCCCAGCCCGCCAGCGCGGCGCCGAGCTGGGCTGGGCCGGCGCCGGGCGCGGTGAGCACCGCGACCTTCGGCAAGGCGCGGCAGGCATTGGCGACCAGCCGCAGCTCCTGCTCGTACGCGTCGACGACCGCGACGTCCTCCCACGGCAGCCCGACCCCGGCGAAGGCCAGCGCCACCGAGGACCGGGCCGGCAGCACCCGCGGCCGCACGCCGTACTGCCGCAACGCCCGCAACACCCCGAAGAACCCCGGGTCCCCGAAGGCGAGCACCACCACGTCGCCGGGCTCGGCAACGATCCGGTCCACGGTCGGGAACCGCTCGCTGAGCACGGCGGTCGGCACGCCGGGCGGCAGCCGGAGCTGGCACAGCGCCCGGATCTCACCAGCCACCAGGCTGGCCTTGGCCAGCAGCTCCTCGGCCTCGATCGATAGCTGGCCACCGTCGTACCCGACCACCGTGACGGTCCCCATCAGCGGCAGGCCTCCACCAGCCGGCGGACCAGCTCGGGCGCGCCGGCCCAGTGCAGGTGCAGGTACGAGGCGTGCAGCCGGTCGCCGACGAACCCCTCCGGCTCGGCGTCTGGCCACTGCCAGGCGGGCTGCTCGCCGGCCCGGGGCCGGAGCCTGGTGTGGTGGAACTCATGCCCGTGCACCCGCTGGCCAGCGGTGGCCAGCACTGAGTCGGTCAGCGCGACCGCGGCCCGGTAGCCCAGCGTGAGCCGGTCGGTCATGGTGGCCGTCGCGGCGAGCACCCCGCACATCGGCCAGCGGTCCAGTGCGGCGGCCAAGTACAGCAGCCCGCCGCACTCGGCCACCACCACTCCACCGCCGGTGGCAAACGCCCGGATCTGCCCGCGCAGCCCGCCGTTGCCGGCCAGCACCTGGCCGTACTCCTCCGGGAAGCCGCCGCCCAGCACCAGGCCGCGCACGCCGGCCGGCAGCGCACCATCCCGGATCGGGTCCAACAGGACCACCTCGGCGCCGGCCAGCGTGAGCAGCTCGACGTGCTCGGCATAGCCGAAGGTGAACGCTGGCCCCCCGGCCACCGCGATCACTGGCCGGCGGGTCCGGTTGCCGGGCAGGTCACCCAGCTCGGCGGCCGGGTCCCAGACCGGTACGGGCAGCGGCGCGGCACTGCGGGCCAGCGCGAGCACCCCGTCCAGGTCGACCGAGTCGGCCAGCACCGAACCGAGTGCGTCCACTGTGGACATTGCCGCCGCCGACCGCTCGGCCGCCGGCACCAGGCCGAGGTGCCGGGACGGGGTGCTCACCGTGGGGCAGCGGCGCAGCACGCCCAGCACCGGTATTCCGACCGCGGCCAGCGCGTCGCGCAGGATCGCCTCGTGCCGGTCCGAGCCGACCCGGTTGAGCAGTACGCCGCCGATCCGTACGTCCGGCCGGTAGGTGGCGAAGCCGTGCACCACCGCGGCCACCGACTCGCCCTGTGCGGCGGCGTCCACCACCAGCAGCACCGGCGCGTCCAGCAGGGTCGCGACGTGCGCGGTGGAGGCAAAGCCGTGACCGCCGACCATGCCGTCGTACAACCCCATCACGCCCTCGATGACGGCCACCTCGGCGCCCCGCGAGCCGTACCGGAACAGCGGCCCGACCCGCTGCGGGCCGACCAGGAACGGGTCGAGGTTACGGCCCGGCCGGCCAGCGGCCAGGGTGTGGTAGCTCGGGTCGATGTAGTCCGGGCCGACCTTGAACGGCGCCACGGTCAGGCCGCGCGCCCGCAACGCCGCCAGCAGGCCGGTGCACACGGTGGTCTTGCCGTGCCCGGATGCTGGTGCCGCGATGACGATCCGGGCTACCACTCGATGCCTTTCTGGCCCTTCTGGCCGGTGTCCATCGGGTGCTTGACCTTGGCCATCTCAGTGACCAGGTCGGCGAAGGCGACCAGTGCCGGGTGCGCGTCCCGGCCGGTGATCACCACGTGCTGGCTGCCGGGCCGCGCGCGCAGCACCTCGACCACCTCGGCCACGTCCACCCAGCCCCAGGTCAGCGGATAGGTGAACTCATCCAGCACGTATAGCCGGTAGGTTTGCGCGGCCAGGTCGCGGCGGACCTGCGCCCAGCCCTCCCGGGCCGCGTCCGCCGAGTCGGTGAGGTCCCGCTGCACCCAGGACCATCCCTCGCCCATCTTGTGCCAGGTCACCGGCCCACCCTCGCCCGACGCGCCGAGCACCCGCAGCGCCCGCTCCTCGCCGACCCGCCATTTTGCGCTCTTGACGAACTGGAACACCCCGACCGGCCAGCCCTGGTTCCACGCGCGCAGCGCCAGCCCGAACGCGGCGGTGGACTTGCCCTTGCCCGCACCGGTGTGCACCACCAGCAGCGGCCGGGTCCGGCGCTGCCGGGTGGTCAGCCCGTCTTCCGGCAGCACCACCGGCTTACCCTGCGGCATTGCTCACGCTACCCCCCGTACCAGCTCGACCAGCCCGCCAGCGGCCAGCTCGGCCAACCGCAGCGCGGTCCCACCCAACTCCATCGCCAGCCGGCCGGGCAGGCCGAGCCGGATCGGACCATGCTCGCAGTCCACCACGATGCAGGCCACCCCGGTCCGCCGGAGCTGGCGGGCCGCAGCCAACGCCTCGGTCACCGGGTCGGTCGCCGGAGTGGCGGAGTAAGTGGCCCGGCCGTCGGTCAGCAGCACCACCAGCGACCGGCGGCGCGGGTCCCGGACCCGCTCCTGGCCCAGCACACTGTCTACAGTAGACAGTCCGGCGGCCAGCGGGGTACGCCCGCCGGTGGGCAGCGTGGCAAGCCGCCGTACGCCGACCTCGATCGAGGATGTCGGCGGCAGCGCGACCATAGCGCCCGAGCCGCGGAAGGTGACCAGGCCCACCTTGTCCCGGCGCTGGTAGGCATCCAGCAGCAGCGAGAGCACCGCGCCCTTGACTGCGGACATCCGGGTCCGGGCGGCCATCGAGCCGGAGGCATCCACGCAGAACAGCACCAGGTTGCCCTCCCGGCCCTCCCGGACCGCCTCGCGCAGGTCGTCGCGGCGCAGCAGCAGCGCGGTGCCGATCCGGCCGCGAGCCCGCTGATGGGGGGCGGCGGCCCGCAGCGTGCCGAGCAAGTGCAGCGCGGCCAGCGCGCCCGCCGGTTGGCGCGCCAAGACCGTCCGGCCGGTCGGCGTCCGGGCCCGCGACCGGCGGCCGGTCTCCCCGGCGCCGACCCGTGGGACGGCCAGCAGCCGTGCCCGGTACGTCGCGCCGATCGGCGCCACCGACTCCGGCCCGCTGCCGCCAGCCGGGCCGGCGCGGTCGGTACGGTCGGCCCCATCGGCCCCGCCGGCCGGCGGTTGCTCGGGGAGTGATCGGTCCGGCGGCGGTGAATCTGGCGGTGGGTCTGGCCCGTGGCCGGGGTCTGCCAGCGCCTCGGCGAGGGCGTCGCGGTCTAGGCCCGGCTCGTCGAACGGGTTGCGCCGCCGCCGGTGCGGCAGCGCCAGCTCGGCGGCCTGCCGTACGTCGGCCTCGGTCACCGCCGGCCGGTCGTGCCAGGCGGCCAGCGCGATCGCGGTCCGGGCGCACACCACATCGGCACGCAGCCCATCCACCTCGAAGGCCGCGCACACCCGGGCGATCCGGCGCAGCTCGGCGTCTGGCAGCAGCACCGCTGGCAGCCGGTCCCGGGCGGCCGCGATCTGGTCGGCCAACGCGGCGTCGGCGGCCTGCCAGGACGCTGCGAAGCCGGCCGGGTCGGCGTCGTAGGCCAGCCGCCTGCGGACCACCTCCACCCGCTGCTCCGGGTCGCGGGACCCGCTGATCTGTACGGTCAGCCCGAACCGGTCCAGGAGCTGCGGCCGCAGCTCGCCCTCCTCCGGGTTCATCGTGCCGACCAGCAGGAAGCGGGCCGCGTGCCGGACCGACACGCCCTCCCGCTCCACATAGGACACCCCCAGCGCGGCCGCGTCCAGCAGCATGTCGACCAGGTGGTCATGCAGCAGGTTGACCTCGTCGACGTAGAGCACGCCGCGGTGCGCGGCGGCCAGCAGCCCGGGCTGGTAGGCCGAGACGCCTTCGGTCAGCGCCCGCGCCAGGTCCAGCGAGCCGACCAGCCGGTCCTCGGCGGCACCGACCGGCAGCTCGACCAGCCGGGCCGGCCGTACCTCGGCCCGTGCCAACCCGGCCCGCGGCGACCCGGCCCGCGGCGACCCGGCCCGCGGCGACCCGGCCCGCGGCGACCCGGCCGGATCGGAGACGTCGTGCGGGCCGTCCGGGCACTCAGCGAACGGGCCGGCCGGGTCACAGCCGAACCGGCAGCCGGCGACCACCCGTACCGGCGGCAGCAGCGCAGCCAACGCCCGGACCATGGTCGACTTGGCGGTCCCCTTCTCGCCGCGGACCAAGACGCCGCCGATCGCCGGGGACACCGCATTGAGCAGCAATCCCAGCCGCAGGTCGGGCAGCCCGACGATGGCGGAGAACGGGTACGGCCTCAACAGCGGTCCGGGCATGCCCACATGCCGCACATCCTTCCTCGGGTCCGCGCCCGGGTCGGCCACTAAGGTGAGAGCGCGAGTCTCCTGGCTCCCGGATCAGCGTCGAGCTTCGGCATTCCCGAGCGCCCGGTGGTGCAGGTAGCGCGCCGGTGGTGCAGATGGCGGGACTGGCTTTCCGGTCACAGTGGCGGGACCGCTCCGGAGTTACACCGGAATTCCTGCACTGCTCTCACAACCGCACAATATCGTCCCAGACGTGGGTACCCGCCGCCAGCGCCCCGGCGGCGTCACCGTACCGTCGAGGCATGTTCTCGCTCCTGCGGCAGGGCCGCTACCTGCGGCTGTTCGCGATCGGCTTGCTGGTCGCGGTGGGTTGCTGCGCGGCTGGGGTCTGGCAGTACCACCGCTGGCATGGCAAGCGGGACGCCAACGCCGAGCTGCGGGCGAACGCCGCCGCCGGACCGGTCCCGGTTGACCAGCTCATGACCGCGGACCGGCCGTTCGACCCGGCCAACCGGATGCGGCAACTGCAGGCGGTCGGCAGCTACCAGGCCGCCGACGAGCTGTACGTGCGGCAGCGGCAGGTCAACGACGAGGTCGGCTTCTTGGTGGTCACCCCGTTGCGTACCACCGACGGACCGATGCTGCTGGTGGTCCGCGGCTGGCTGCCCGCCGAAGGCAGTGCCACCCAGACGCCAACCGCCCCAGCGCCGCCGGCCGGCCAGGTTCGGCTGGTGGCCCGCGGCTACCCCGGCGAGCCGGGTGGGCTGGGGGTCGGGCTGCCGGCCGGGCAGATCCAGCGGATCAACGTGGCCGCCATCGGGGCCCGGCTGGGCGCCCCGGTGTACCTCGGCTACGCCGAGCTGATCAGCACCGAGCCGGTGGGCGGCGGGGCGGCCAACGCGCAGCCGGCTGGCGAACAGCCGGCCAGCGCCCTGCCGGTGCTGCCACCGCCGGACCTGTCCAACCCGGCCGGCGGCGCGGATGAGTGGCAGCACTTGGCCTACGTGGTGCAGTGGTTCTGCTTCGCCCTGCTGGCGCTGGCCGCGCCAGTGCTGCTGGCCCACTTTGAGCGGCGCGAGCTGGCCACGGCGCGGGCGCGGCCGGTCAGCGGCGGGGACGTACCCGCGCCAGTCTGACCCGACCGCGCCCGGCCTGAACCCCTCAGGAGTGGAACGCCGTGGTGCCCCGTGGCGTGCCCAGCCCGGTCGGCCCGTCGTAGCCCGGACCCGCGGTGCACAGGTACCGGTTGAACACGCAGAAGCCGTTGTTGCCGCTGGTCACGTCATTCAGGCCGCTGGGGTGCGCGTACGGGTAGCTCGCCGGGTAGCTGCCGGCTGCTGGCGTCCCGGCCAGCGCGTACACCGAGGCGATGATCGGCGCGGCCACGCTGGTGCCACCGAAGACCGCCCAGCCGCTGGCCTCGGTGCTGTAGACCGCCACCCCGGTGTTCGGGTCGGCGACCGCGGAGACATCGGCGACGGCCCGCTTGCTGCAGCCATGGTCGTGCTGCCAGCTCGGCTTGGCGTCGTACTTCGAGCAGCCGCTGCCGGCCTCGCTCCACGCCGTCTCGGTCCAACCGCTACCGGACTGGTTCAGCGAGGTGCCGCCGACGGCGGTCACGTACTGCGACGCGGCCGGGTAGGACACGCCGTACCCGCTGTCCCCTGAACTTGCGGTCACCACGACCCCGGGGTGCCGGTAGTACGAGGCGTCGTCGCTGGTCTGCGTGCGGTCCTCGCTGCCGCCGTAGCTGTTCGACACGAACTTCGCGCCCAGCGCGACCGCGGTGTTCACTGCGGTGCCCAGGTCGGCGCCGGTCGCGTCACTCGCCTCGACCAGCAGGATGTGGCAGTTGGGGCAGATCGCGGACACCATGTCCAGGTCCAGCGCGATCTCCTGGGCCCAGCCGGAGTCCGCCGTTGGCAGCGGGCTGGCGTGGCCGCTTTGGTTGACCTTACGGAAGCACCCGTTGGCGGTGGTGCACGCCGGCAGGCCATAGTTCGACCGGTAGGCCGCCAGGTCGGACTCGGCGGACGGGGCGTCGAAGGCGTCTACGATCGCCACGGTCTGGCCGGTGCCGCCGGTCGAGGACGGCAATTGGTAGGCACTGCTCAGATCAGCCGGGCCGTAACCGGCTGGGACCGCATTCGGCCTCGCCGCCCGGACCACCGGCAGGTCGGTACGGTGCACCGCGAAGCAGGCCGCGATGCCCGGCTGGGTTGGCCGGGCGCACGAGTCGGCGTACGCAGGTGCAGCCGGCGTACTCGCCGCGACGGTCACGCTGGCGTTGACGCTGACCAACACCGCTGCGGCGGTGGCCGCAGCCACGGTAAGAGGAGCTACCCGCATCGTTCCTCCAGGTATGTGGGGATGTCGCCAGGATGAACCGGGAGAGACAACCGCACAATAGAAAATTCGGCGACCCATTCCGGCTGCCCGTCGCTCGTAATGACCCGGCAACAACTCGGCAATGACGGCAATCCATAGACCAGTCCCCGCGGCCGGCGCACCGCGGGACAGCATTCCACGTACCAGTTGCTCGCGGGCCGGCTTTCCGGAATCCGCTAGCCGCGGGCCAATGTGCCGAGCAGCAGCACCGCGGCAAGCTGGCTGGACAGCTCAACCGGACCGGCCGGCGGTGCGCTGGCCCAGGACGGGCCGAACAGCCCGTCCGGCGTACGGGCGGCCCAGGCCCGCTCGCCGTTGCGGGTCAGCGCGGCGGTGACCTCCGGGTCGGCCAGCTCGGCCGCGTACCGGGCGTAGATGCCTTTGAACAGCGCCCGGTCGCCGCCGCCCTCGTCGGGCAGCACGGTCAGCTCCCGGCCGTCCGGCCCGACCAGCCCGGCCCGGGCCACCGCCAGCGCCCAGTCCCGGTGTGCCGCCTGTCCGGTCACCTCAGCCAGCTCGTGGAAGGCAGCGGCCACCGTGCCCTGGTTGTAGCTGTAGCGTGCCCGGTTGAGGTCGGCGCCTGGGCGGATGCCGTCTGCCACCACCCCGGTGGCCGGGTCGATCAGCGTGTCGGCCAGCCAGCCGGTGATCCGCTCCGCCCATGCCAGGTCGGTTGGGTCGCCGGTGGCCCGGTACCGCCGGACTGCCAGGATCGCGGTCGGTCCGTTGGCCGGAGCATTGGTGTACGTGTCGCCGCGCCGCCAGCGGATGCCGCCGTGCCGGCGGTCCCATAACCCGGTGATCTCCCGCCATAACTCGCCGATCAGCGGCTCCGCCGCCAACCCGGTCAGCTCGCCGGCCCGGCCCAGCGCCAACGCCATCCAGGCCATGTCGTCGGCGTAGTCATTGCTGATCCGGCCGCCGTTGCGGCGCAGCACGCCGCGGACCAGCGCAGCGGCCCAATCCCGCTCGGCTGGCCGGCCGCGGGCCACCGCGTCCAGCACGCAGTCCAGGGCGTGCGCTTGCCACCAGTAGTGCCACCGGCCCGGCGGCCACTGGCAGCGCCGGGTGCTGATCCGGAACAGCCCGCGCCGGTGGTTGGCGAACCGGTCCAGCAAGGTGTCGTACGCCTCATTGGCGCGAGCCGTCCAGTCGACGGCTCCGGCGGCTCCGGCGCTGCCCGGCGGAGTCATCGGTGCGGCGCGCCGGGCGGTACGAACGGCAGCCCGGCCGGTGCGCCATGCTCGATCAGCCGACCGACCGCCGCGGTGTCCAGGTGCTCGGCCACCGCGTCACCGAGCGCATCCAGCCGGGCCTCCCGGACCGCGGCGAAGCACGTGCCGGCGGCCGGGGTAAAGTCCCGGCCGGCCAACGCGGCCACCTCGGCCAGGAAGGCCCGGCGGAAAGCGTCATTTTCCAGCGCACCGTGCCAACTGGTGCCCCACACGCAGCCGTCCCGGCAGCCGTCCAGGAACGGCTGGCCGCCGTGCACGCCGACCACTCCGTGATGGATCTCGTACGCCGAGACCGGCGCGCCGTACGCCTCCCCCACCGGCCGGCCGAGGGTCTTGGTCGCGGCGAACCGTACCGAGGTGGGCAGCAGGCCCAGCCCGGCGACCTGCCCGGCGCCGGACTCCACCGGATCCTCGATGGTGCCGGCCAGCATTTGGTAGCCGCCACAAATGCCCAGCACCGGGCCACCGTGCGCGGCCCGGGCCGCCACCGCCTCGGCCAGCCCGCGCTCGCGCAGCCAGCCCAGGTCCCGCACGGTGGCCCGGCTGCCGGGCAGCACCACCAGGTCGGCGTCGGCCAGCTCCGCCGGCCGGGTGGCGAACCGGAGGAGTATGCCGGGCTCGCAGGCCAGGGCGTCCACGTCGGTGACGTTGGAGATCCGGGGCAGCCGGATCACCGAGACCCGCAGCACGTCCCGGCCGGCCGGCGCTCGCGGCTCGGGCCGGTCCGGTGCGTCCAGCGCCAGCGAGTCCTCCCCGTCCAGCCACATCTCGGCCAGCCACGGCAGCACGCCCAGCACCGGCCGGCCGGTCAGTCCGTGCAGCATTGCCAGCCCCGGTTCAAGCAGGCTGGCATCGCCACGGAACTTGTTGATCACAAAGCCGGCCAGCAGCGCTTGGTCGGCTGCGGACAGCAGCGCCAGGGTGCCGTACAGCCCGGCAAAGACCCCGCCGCGGTCGATGTCGCCGACCACGATGACCGGCAGGTCGGCGGCCCGGGCCAGCCCCATGTTGGCGATGTCACGGTCCCGCAAGTTGATCTCGGCCGGGCTGCCGGCGCCCTCGCAGACCACCACGTCGTAGCGGTCCCGCAGGTCGGCCAGGCTGTCGTGGACCACGGTGGCCAACCGCGGCTTCAGTGCACGGTAGCTGCGCGCGTCGACCTCGCCGACCGGCTGGCCGAGCAGCACCACCTGGGAGTGCCGCGGGCCGCCGGGCTTGAGCAGCACCGGGTTCATCGTGGCCGCCGGCTCGATCCGGGCGGCCGCGGCCTGCATGGCCTGGGCCCGGCCGATCTCCGCGCCATCGGCGGTGACGAAGGAGTTCAGCGACATGTTTTGCGCCTTGAACGGGGCCACCGTGACCCCCTGCCGGACCAGCCACCGGCACAGTCCGGCGGTCAGCACGCTCTTGCCGGCATCCGAAGTGGTGCCGGCCACCAAGATCGCGCCGTTCACCGGGCCCGCCGTGGTACCGCCGCGCCCGCCACCGCCAGCCCACCGGCGAGCAACCCGACCGCTCGGGACAGCCGGGCGGCCCGCCGGATGTCAGCCACCGCCGGGACCGGGCCGGCACCCAGCACCGGGCGGTCCTCCACCCGGCCGGCGTAGCTGTTGCGGCCACCAAGCCGGACACCCAGCGCACCAGCAAACGCCGCCTCGCACTGGCCCGCGTTCGGGCTGGGATGCGCACCGCCGTCCCGCCGCCACGCCTGCCAGGTCGCGCCGACCGAGCCGCCCACCAGCGGCGCGCAGGCCACCGTGAGCAGCGCGGTCAGCCGGGCCGGGACCAGGTTCGCAGCGTCGTCCAGCCGGGCGGCTGCCCAGCCAAATCGGGCATAGCGCGGCGAGTGGTAGCCGACCATCGCATCCAGGGTGTTGGCTGCCCGGTAGCCGAGCAGCCCGGGCAACCCGGCCGCCGCGCCCCACAGCAGCGGACCGATGACCGCGTCGGCGGTGTTCTCCGCGACCGACTCCACGCAGGCCCGGGCCAACTCCGGCTCGTTCAGCTTGGCCGGGTCGCGACCGCACAGCCGCGGCAGCCGGGCCCTGGCGACGGCCAAGTCGCCGCGCTGCAGCGCGTCCGCCACCGCCACCGCCTCGCGGCGCAGCATGGTCCCGCCCAACACCACCCAGCTCGCCACCGCGGTCAGCACCAGCCGAGCCCCGGGACGCTGAGACACCGCCGCCGCGGCGGTCCCGCCGAGCCCGACCGCCGCGCCCACCAGGACGGCCGCGTAGCTCACCCCCCGGGACCGCCGGTCCGCCCAGACCCGCCGCTCGATCACCGCCGCAGCGGTGCCGAACCCCGCGACTGGATGGCCGCGGCGCGGGTCGGCCAGCACCGCGTCAGCGGCCAGCCCGACCGCCAGCCCGAGCGCCTCCGGCCGCACCCGCCGCCCCGGCCGGTCCTCTGGCCGCCCCACCCGCCGCCCCGGCCGGTCCTCAGGCCGCGGCCGCGAGTTCAGCGATGGCCCGCTGCCAGCCGGTCTGGTCCCGCGCCTCGCCCGGCCCGTTGACCTCGGCGAACCGCACCATGCCACCGGTGTCGATCAGGAAGGTGCCCCGGTTAGCCATTCCGGCTTTCTCGTTGAACACCCCGTACGCCTCGGCGATCGCACCGTGCGGCCAGAAGTCGGTCAGCAGCGGGAAGTCGTACTCCTCCGCTTTTGCCCATGCCTTCAGGGTGAACACCGGGTCGGTGCTGACCGCGATCACCTGTACGTCGTCGTTTTGGTACCGGGGTAGCTCGTCGCGGACCCGGCAGAGCTCGCCGGTGCAGATGCTGCTGAACGCGAACGGGTAGAAGACAAGCAGCACCGCCTTCTTCCCGCGAAACGACGAGAGGGTCACCTCCTCGCCATCCGCATCGCGGGTGGTGAAGTCCGGGGCCTGCGAACCAACCTCAACTGCCATCGCTGGTCTGTCTCCTTGCTGGATCGGCTTGCTGGGCTCGGTTACTGCCCCGAGCTTGCCACCCAGGGTCGCTAGCGCCGCGGGCGGGCTGCCTTCGGTGCCACCAACCGGGTGCCGGTCCAATCCGGGGCCGCTGACAAGGTGCTGGTCTGCGCCAGCCCGGCGGTCGGCGCGGCCTCACTGATCTCGCTCGGCTCGACATGGTCCGAGCGACCCGTCTTCGGCGTCAGCAGCCATACCACGCCGTTGTCAGCCAGCGGGACCTTGGCATCGACCAGTGCGTCGACTAGGTCCCCGTCGCTGTCGCGCCACCACAGCAGCACAACGTCGACCACCTCATCGGAGTCCTCCCCCACCAGCTCACTGCCGCACCGTTCGACCACCGCGTCCCGAACCCCGTCGTCGACGTCGTCATCGTGGCCAATCTCCTGGACAACCATCCCCGGGGCGATGCCCAGGCGGTCCGCCAAGCCTCGCGCACCGGCCTCGCCCGCGGTCGCGCTCACCGTCGCCAACCTCCCCTGTCAGCAAAGCAGCCACCTATCCCGGCCAGGTACCTGCCGGTGATGGGTCTGTGTTGCGGTAGTCCACACATTCCCCGAGTTTCGCGCAAGTGTGCCCGCCATGCTGGTGGCGCGCACCCCGAACCAGTCCGCTAGCAAAGGCGGCTACTTCGGGCAGCTCACCTGAAATTGGCGCTTATCAACGTTGAACTGGCTCACCGGTGGGGTAGCGCCTCGACGCAACGTCTGCGCCATGAGGTTCAGGTCCGCCGATAGCCGCGTAGCCATGCTGCGGACCGGGTCGGCGCCGGTCAGCCCGGAATGCTCCAGTAGGGTGTCGATGAGTGTCGCGGTGGACGACAGCGAGGCAGCCACGCTGTCTCGGGTGTCGCTCTTGTGGTCGACGTAGTTGTTCCAGTCGATGATCACCTTCGCCAGCGACGGCAGGACCAGCAGGCAGGTGACTCGACGCTCGGAGTCGACATCCAGGCTCACCGTCGGGCTCGGGCTCGCCGTCGACGGATCCGACCCTGTGCCGTTTAACCCAGCGCTGGAGCTGCCGATCCGGACCGGCCCGGATGCCGCGTCCAGTTGGCCATGCCCGGCCGTTGTGGTCGAGCACGCGACCACCCCCGCCGCCAGCAGGGTGAGCACCGCGGTCCGCGCCAGGGTGCGGTTGCTGACCATCCCTCGCCTCCCGGTCAAGATACGGCCACCCGACATGCGAGGGCCGGACAACTGGCAGTCTGGCAGGCGCAGACTGCTCTGCCGAGTCGAGCCTGGCCTTCCTGGCTAGCTACCGGCTAGTAGAGATGACGGATCCGGCCGCCGCGTACCACGATGGAGGTGGCCGGCGGCATGCCGGAGCAGCCCAGCACAGCGCCAGGGCGTCGTACGACCCAAGGCGCCGTACAACGAGGAGTACCAGCGACGTGACCGCAGAGCAACCCGCGCGTTTTAGCGTGATCACCGACGGTATCCCGAGCCAGTTGCCCGACGTTGACCCGGACGAGACCCGGGAATGGGTCGAGTCGCTGGACTCGGTCATTGACGTCGCCGGTCGCGGTCGGGCCCGCTACCTCATGCTCAAGCTGCTGGAACGCGCCCGCGAGCGGGCCGTCGGCGTGCCGGGGCTACGTAGCACCGACTACATCAACACCATCCCGCCGGAGCACGAGCCGTGGTTTCCCGGCGACGAGCACATCGAGCGCCGGATCCGGGCCTTCATCCGGTGGAACGCCGCGATCATGGTGTCCCGGGCGAACCGGCCGGGGATGGGGGTGGGGGGGCACATCGCGACCTACGCCAGCGCGGCGAGCCTGTACGAGGTCGGGTTCAACCATTTCTTCCGCGGCAAGGACCACGGCGAGTCCGGCGACCAGGTCTTCTTCCAGGGTCACGCCTCGCCGGGCATCTACGCCCGGGCGTTCCTGGAAGACCGGCTGTCCGAGGCCGACCTGAACAGCTTCCGGCAGGAGCTGTCCGGGCCGGGGATCGGGCTGCCCAGCTACCCGCACCCGCGGCTGCTGCCGGACTTCTGGGAGTACCCGACGGTGTCGATGGGGCTCGGCCCGATCCACGCGATCTACCAGGCCCGGTTCAACCGGTACCTGCTCAACCGGGAGATTAAGGACACCAGCCGGTCCCGGGTGTGGGCTTACCTCGGCGACGGCGAGATGGACGAGCCGGAGGCAATGGGCGCGATCGGGCTGGCCGCCCGCGAGGAGCTGGACAACCTCATCTTCGTGATCAACTGCAACCTGCAGCGGCTGGACGGCCCGGTACGCGGCAACGGCAAGGTAATCCAGGAGCTGGAGGCGTTCTTCCGGGGTGCCGGCTGGAACGTGATCAAGGTGGTCTGGGGCCGGGACTGGGACCCGCTGCTGGCCCAGGACGTCGACGGCGTACTGCTAAACAAAATGAACACCACGCCAGATGGGCAGTTCCAGACCTACTCCACCGCGGACGGCGCGTTTATCCGGGAGGACTTCTTCGGCGGTGACCTGCGGCTGCGCCGGATGGTCGCCGGGCGGTCCGACGACGACCTGCGCAAGCTGTCCCGAGGCGGCCACGACTACCGCAAGGTGTACGCGGCCTACCGGTCGGCGACCGAGCACATCGGCCAGCCAACGGTGATCCTGGCGCACACCATCAAGGGTTGGACGCTAGGGCCGGACTTCGAGGCACGTAATGCCACCCACCAAATGAAGAAGCTCAGCAAGGCGGAACTCAAGGCATTCCGGGACCGGCTGTACTTGCCGATCCCGGACTCCGCCTTGGAGGCCGAGCTGCCGCCGTACTATCACCCCGGCCCGGACTCCGAGGAAATCCGGTACATGAAGGAGCGCCGGATGGCGCTGGGTGGGTTCCTGCCCCGCCGGGCGGTCCGCTCCCGGCCGCTGGCGGTGGCCGACAGCAAGCCGTACGAGGAGCTGAAGAAGGGCTCCGGCAAGCAGCCGGTGGCCACCACGATGGCCTTCGTCCGGCTGCTGAAGGACCTGATGAAGGACCGCGAGTTCGGCAAGCGGTTCGTACCGATCATCCCGGACGAGGCCCGGACCTTCGGGATGGACTCGCTGTTCCCGACCGCGAAGATCTACAACCCGAACGGCCAGCAGTACGACCCGGTGGACCGCAACCTGCTGCTGTCCTACCGGGAGGCCAAGCAGGGCCAGCTTCTGCACGAGGGGATCAGCGAGGCCGGCGCGATGGGCTCGTTCATCGCCGCTGGCACGTGCTACGCCACCCACGGCGAGCCGATGGTGCCGATCTACATCTTCTACTCGATGTTCGGCTTCCAGCGCACCGGGGATGCGATCTGGGCCGCCGCCGACCAGATGACCCGCGGCTTCCTGCTCGGCGCCACTGCCGGCCGGACCACGCTGGCCGGCGAGGGCCTGCAGCACAACGACGGCCACTCACTGCTGCTGGCCTCCACCAACCCGGCCTGCGTGGCCTACGACCCGGCTTGGGCGTACGAGATTGCGGTGATCGTCGAGGACGGCCTGCGCCGGATGTACGGCAGCACGCCCGACCACCCGCACGGCGAGGACATCTTCTACTACCTGACCGTCTACAACGAGCCGTACCAGCAGCCGGCGATGCCCGCGCATGTCGACCCCGACGGCATCCGGCGCGGCATTTACCGGTACGCCGAGGCGCCGGCGGCCGCCGCGGAGGGGGAGGACAACCGGCCGCGGGCGCAGCTCCTGGCCTCCGGGGTCGGCATGCAGTGGGCGCTGGGCGCGCAGCGGTTGCTGGCTGAGGACTGGGGGGTGGCGGCGGATGTCTGGTCGGTCACCTCGTGGACCGAGCTACGCCGGGATGCGATGGCTTGTGAGGAACGGGCGCTGCGGCATCCTGAGGAGGAGCCCGGTAGGCCGTACTTGGTGCAGGCGCTGTCCGGCGCGAGCGGACCGTTCGTGGCGGTTTCGGACTGGATGACGGCGGTACCGGACCAGATCGCTCGCTGGGTCCCCGGCAACTACGTCTCGCTCGGCACCGACGGCTTCGGCCGTTCTGATACCCGGGGCGCCACCCGGCGGTATTTCCACGTGGACGCCGAGTCGATCACCACCGCGGTGCTGGCCGAGCTGGCCCGACGCGACGAGGTGAAGGCGGAGGCACCAGCGCAGGCGAGCCGGAAGTACCGGCTGCTGGACGTCCGGGCGGCCGGCGCCGGTCCGACCGGCGGGGAGGCCTGAGCCGCCGCGCCGCGCGCCGCACCCGATGGCCGTGACCCGCGCTCCGGCAGCGCGTCACGGCCGCAGGTGCGGGGCGAGGTGTCGCAGTGCCACCGCCGCATGGGTCGCGATCCCGGCGACCATCGCCTGCTCGTCGAAGACCACCCGGTTGGAGTGGTTGGACGGTGCGCTTGCTGGATCCTGCCCGGGCGGGCAGGCACCCAGGAACGCCATCGCGCCGGGGACCTCGGCCAGCAGGTAGGAGAAGTCCTCCGCGCCCATGATCGGGGTGGGCATCTCGCTGACCGCGTCTGCGCCGAGCAGCGTGGCTGCGGTGTCTTGAACCGTGGCGGCGAACGCCGGGTCGTTGCGGGTGACCGGGTAGCCGGTTACCACCTGCACCTCCGCCACCATCTCGTGCGCCGCCGCGATCCCCTCGGCCAGCCGCCGGATCCGTACGATCAGCTCGTCCCGGATGCGGCCGGACAGAGCACGGATGGTGCCCTCCAGAAAAGCCGTCTCCGGGATGATGTTGTCGGTGGTGCCGGCGACCACGTGCGCGATGGTGACCACCGCGGGTTCAAAGACGCTGACCCGCCGGCTGACCATGGTCTGTAGCGCGATGGCGATCTCGCACGCCACCGGCACCGGATCGTTGGCCGTGTGCGGCTGCGAGGCGTGCCCGCCGCGGCCGGTGATGGTGATCCGCAACACGTCGGAGGAGGCCAATTGCGGGCCGCCGCGCAAGTTGATGGTGCCGGTCGAGTGCCGGGTGGTGATATGCAGCGCGAACGCGGCGCTGACCGGCTCACCGGCCGCGGCCAGTAGCCCCTCCTCGAGCATGTACCGTGCGCCGTGGTAACCCTCCTCCCCCGGCTGGAACATGAACAGCACCTGCCCGGTCAGCTCGTCCCGCCGGCCAGCCAGCACCCGGGCCGCACCGGCCAGCATGGCAACGTGGGTATCGTGTCCGCAGGCGTGCATCACGCCGGCCTCCGCCGAGGCGAAGTCCAGCCCGGTATCCTCGGTCACCGGCAGCGCGTCCATGTCGCCACGTAGAGATCGGAAGAGCACACGTCTGAACTCCAGTCACATCACGATCTC
>OBLV0100000194.1_pt1 | contig 19817 bp, 14 predicted proteins | sample 1520071 | NCBI WGS metagenome assembly OBLV01 (sample SAMEA3888446, study PRJEB22518) | metagenome | reverse complement strand
CTACGGCCCGCACGTCGCCGGCTGGGGCTTCTTCCTCGACGACTGGGCCGACGCTGCCGGGCGCTACTACCCGCCCGGCGGGGACAGCTTCGGGAACGTGATGGCCTACTTCCACAGCACCTTCTTCTACCGGCCGGTCCTGGTCGTCTTCACGCCGCTCAAGTACTTCGTCTTCGGCGACGACAAGGCGGCGCTGTTCGTCTGGACCCTGTTCCTCGCGGTCGCGATCGCGACGATGACCTTCGCCGTCCTCCGCATGCTCTCGGTTCCCCGCGCCCACGCCGGCCTTGTCGCCGCCCTGGCCCTGGTCTACCCCTGGTTCGACTCGATCCGGCTCTGGGAGTCGGCGAACCCGGCGCCGCTCTCGATCGCCCTCGCCCTGGGCGGCTTCTGGCTCGCCCTGATCGGGCTCTCCCGGCGCTCCTGGAAGTGGCACGCCGGCGCCGCCCTGCTCTACCTCGTCTCCGTCCTCACCTACGAGCTGACCCTGCCACTGATCCTCGTCGCCGGCGTCGTCTACACCCTCACGGCCGGTTGGCGCGAGGCGCGCTGGCGCTGGGCGGCGGACATCGTCGCCGCGCTCGCCGGCGGCCTCTGGGTCGGGACCCACACCACGCGGGAAGTCTCGGGCCTGTCGGCCGACTTCTCGCACCTCGGCGAAATCGTCGAAGGCGGCGCGAAGATCTTCGCCCACACCTTCCTCCCGGTCGGCCAGCACGAACGCACCTCGCTGATGCTGCTGATCGTCGCCGCGATCCTCCTCGTCGGCCTGGTCGTCCAGCTGCGCGGCGAGGGCGACGAGCCCGCGGGTCGGTGGGGGCTGCGGCAGTGGCTGATCCTCGCCGGCGCCGGGCTGGCGATCGCGATCCTCGGCTGGACGATCTTCATCCCCGCCGACCCCTACTACACGCCGACCATCTTCGGCGAGACCAACCGGGTCAACGCCCTCGCCGGCTACGGGTTGGTGATCCTCGCCTACGCGACTATCGGCGTCTTCTGCAGCCTCTTCGCCCGGGCCCTGCCGCGGCTGGGGCGGTTCGCCACCGCGGCGACGGTCGTCCTCGCGCTCGTCCTCGGCGGCGCCTACGTGCACGTCCTCGACCGCCACATCGGCGACTGGGAAACCGCCTACTCGATCCAGAAGCAGGGGATCGCGACGATGAAGTCCACCTACCCGAAGCTGCCGCCCGAATCGACCGTCTTCACCAGCGGCTACCCGGCCTACCTCTCGCCCGGCGTCCCGGTCTTCGCGGTCAGCTGGGACCTCAACGGGATGATCAAGCTGGAATACGGCGACGGCTCGCTCTCCGCCTATCCGATGACCGAAGGGATGAAGGTGGACTGCGGGCCGGACGGCATCGGCCTCAGCGGGACGGGGGCGCTGCCCGTCGTCTCGCCGTACGGCAAGGCGTACCTGCTGAACCTCGGCAACGGCGAACACGTGCGGCCGCGGAACCGGGCGGCCTGCCGGGCCGTGGCCGGCCGCTACGTGCCGGGGCCGGAGATCATGACCGCCGCCTACTGAGGGCCGAGGTTGCTGAGCACGAGGACGCGGTCGGCCTTGCCGGCGACGCTCGCCCACTTGTCTTCGCCCTCGATCAGCGGCGCGGTGCCGGTCGGGAAGTAGCGGCGCGGGCCCTTGAACTCGGCCAGGTGCGATGGCGTCATCGCGCTCGCCGCGTATTCGCGGTTGACCAGGGTCATGCGGACTTCCTCCAGCCCGGCCGGCGGCGGACGCTGCTGGGAGTAGAGGGCGATGTCGCATTTCGCCAGCGCCGCTGAGAGGTCGGTGCCTTCTTCGTTGGCGAGGACGCCGACGAAGGAGAGCGGGATGTGCCTCGCCTCGGCGGCGAATTCGAGCGTGTTGCCGTTGACCAGCGGTTCGGTCTCGAGCACGCAGACGACCGGCGTCGTACCCGCGACGATCTGCCGTCGCGCCAAGCGGCCGATGTACTCGACGATCGGCGTCGCGTAGTCGGAGCCGGGCAGATGCTCGTAGCCGATCGGCTCGTCGCCGAGGTGGAGGACCGCCGGGTAGGCGCCGACCGAGACGCTGAGCGTCTGCGGCGTCGAGCTGACCGAGACCGTGTGGTTCAGCGTCTGGAAGCAGAGGGCGAGGGTCGTGAGGGCGATCGTCGCCCGGCGGGCGGTGCGCCAGCGGATCGCGGCGATCGCCCCGGCGACGATCGCCGCGATCGCCGGCATCGCCGCCGCCATCAGCCTGACGTCCTGGTTGTGCGCGGTGGCCAGAGTCAGGTAGGGGACGAGGGCCCAGGCGAACAGCGCCGCGAGCTGCCAGGCGCGCTCGCTCGAGCGCAGGCGCCGCCACAGCTCCGGGGCCTGGGAGAGGATCGAGACCAGAGCGACGATCGCGGCGAGGGCGACGATCCAGGAGAGGTCGGAGTCGACGGCGTCGGCCGTGAAGGAGGCGATCGCGTGGAAGTTGAGCGGGTGCTTGGGGCCGGCACCGACCGAGAGCGGCCCGCTGGTGGTCGAGGTCGCGTATTCCCGGGTCGCCTCGAGGTTAGGCAGGTACCAGGGGAGGACGAGGAGCAGGTAGACGCCGGCGCCGAGGGCGGCATTGACGCCGGCCGTCCCCAGGCTGACGCGGTCCCCGTCGCGGCGGTGGGTTGCCACCAGCTGGACGGCGACGACGAGCAGCGGGCCGATCAGGAAGAGCGGGAAGGTGACCTTGGCGAGGCTGCCGAACCCCATCGTCAGGCCGAGCGCGACGCAGGCCCAGCGCAGTTGCAGTCGTTCGCTGCGGAGCAGCAGCAGGACCGAGACGGTGGCCAGGGTGGCGAGGAGAAAGTCCTGGAACGCGTTGTGGTACAGCCCGACCAGCAACGGCATCGTCGCCACCAGCAGGATCGTCAGCAGCCGCGCGACCCAGCTGCGGAAGACGATCCAGGCGATCTGTCCCGCCGCCAGGTAGAGGACCGGCGCGAGCAGGGCGTTCAGCACCATGGCGCTGCGGGCGCTGGCGCCGAGCAGGCCGAGGAAGGGCACCAGCAGGATCGGGAAGAGAGGCCCGTGCGAGGTGTCGACCGAGTAGATCGCGTGCAGCAGGCCCGCCGGGCCTTCGCTTTCGAGCGCGTGCTGGTACTGGAGGGCGACGGTGAGGTAGTGCGCCTGGTCCCAGGCAGGGGCGGTGTGGTCGAGCAGGATCCAGGCCGCGTTGGCGAGCGCCGCGAGCAGCGCCAGCGCCACCGCCGCCCGCAGCCCCGTGGGGTCGAGGCCCCGGAGCCGGCTCATGGAAGGAAGATCGCGGCCTTGAGCCGAGCCGTCCTGTGGAGACGGAAGCGCAGCATCACCAGCAGCGTCTTGAAGCCGTAGACGAGGCTCTGCCTGATCGTCGTCGAGGAGGCCTCGGGGAAGTACCTGGTCGCCACCGGCACCTCCTCGACCCGCATCTCGAAGGCGACCGCCTGCGCGATCACCTGGGTGTCGAAGACGAAGTCGTTGGCGTTGCGGAGGAAGGGGACGGTTTCGAGGAACTTGCGGCTGTAGGCGCGGTAGCCGGTGTGCAGCTCGGAGAAGTGGGTGCCGAGGACGTAGTTCTCGACCGTCGTCAGGAAGCGGTTGGCGAGGATCTTGTAGCGCGGCATGCCGCCGATCCGCGGTCCGCCGGGTCGTAGGAATCGCGAGCCGAGGGTCATGTCGGCTTCGTCGCGAACGATCGGCTCGACCATCGCCGGCAGCAGCTCTGGGTCGTATTGCCCGTCGGGGTGCAGCATCACGACGACGTCCGCCTGCTGGCGCAGGGCAGCCATGTAACAGGTCTTCTGGTTGCCGCCGTAGCCGACGTTGTGGGGGTGGACGATGACCTCGACGCCGAGCTGCTCGGCCACCGGGACGGTGTCGTCGCGAGAGTGGTCGTCGACCAGGATCACCTTCGAGACGAGGTCGCGTGGTATCGAAGCCTCGGTGTCGGCAAGGGTGCGGGCGGCGTTGTACGCCGGCATCACGACGACGATCGACGGCTTGGCGGTGGCGGTGCTCTCGGGGGGAATGTCGGTCTCCTCAACCTTTGCGGGGGACGTGGCCGAAGCGGCGGGCCCAGGGGATCGCGAGCTGCCGTTCGCCGAGGTCCTCGCCGAGCACGGCGACCCCCCGCGCGTAGCCGAGGGCCTCGGTCCGCTCGTAGCCGAGCGCGGCGGCCGTATCGGGGTCACGGGTCAGCAGCTGATCACGGGTGACCGGATGGTAGGAGGCGTAGAGGCGGATGCGCCCCGGGCCGGGGGCGTCGAACAGCCAGCCGGCCGGGGGAGAGGCGGGCGGTGGCTCGGTTCCCCGAGGCCGGCGTGGGCGCAGGGCTTCGGCGCCGCGGCGAGCGGCGACCTTCAGCCGCGCCCCGCGTGAGGCGAGCTCGCCCCAGCTCAGCGGCTCGAGAGCCCAGCGGCGGGCATCGCGGGTGGGGACCGAATCCGACGGAGGGGAGTGGCGGTCGGTGCGCACGGTCCCGTCGACGATCCAGAGCGGGATCGACCCGCCCAGCTCCGACTCCGACAGCGCCCCCAGCTCGGCGACCGGATCGCCGGCTGGGAAGGCGCCGACGGCGTAGCGGTGGCGCCTGGCGGGCAGGTCCAGCGACTTGGCCAGCGGCCGGAGGCCGAGGGGGCGCTCGGCGGAAGGGGTCTCGCGCGGGCGCAGCGGCAGCGGGTCGAGGAAGCCGAGGTGCTCGATCACGTCGACCTCGGGCAGGAGCGGGTCGTCGGGGTGGACGACGATCAGCCGCTGGCCGCCAGCGCGGTGGACGGCGAGCGAGATCGAGTCCATCCCTGGCAGCGGCGCCAGCTCGACGAACCCGAGCCGGTCGTCGGTCTCCGAGTCCGGGTCCTCGGGGGCGAGGCGGCGGTAGCCCTCGGGGCTGGCGAGCAGCTCGGCCGTGCCCTGGAACCGCTCGCCGCGCAGGCAGCCGAGGATCAGTTCGGGGTCGTCGGTCGGGGGCGTCTCGGTCGCGACGATGCGAAAGCTCCCGTCCGCCTCCCGGTAGCGGCTGAGGACCAGCGAGCTCGTCGGCATCCAGCTCCAGCTTCGCTGCCAGCGCGGCGGGTGGGGGGCGTGGGCCGGTTCCGGCGCGGACTCCGCTGGCGCCGGCCCCGGTTCGATCGCGATCCAGGCAGCGCCCGGAGGGCGGGACGGCTGCGGCGGGGCATCGCTCGGTGCCCGGTGGTGCCGCCACTCGACTCGGGCACCGGCGCCGACGAACAGCCTGGTCAGCGAGTCGACTGGCGCCTCGGGGTCGATCCAGAGGCCTTTCGGCAGTTGGCGCTCGGCATCGCGGCGCCAGATCAGGGTGTGCGGCCGCGGTTCGGCGGGGCCGTCGTCGGGCGAGAGGGCACGGAAGTCGAAGCGCCCATCCGCGCCGGCATCGGAGAGGGCGATGGCGTCGATCGACTCGTCGGCGGCGTCGAAGCGGCGCAGGGCCTTCTCCTGCAGCTGCGGCTCGCGCAGGGCTGCCGGATCGGCCGCGGTCGCGGCGACGATCGGGCTTGCGGCAGTCGCCAGCCCCGCCGCCAGCTCGCTCGCGACGAGGACCGGGAAGGAGGCGCCGTCTGCCACCGTGGGTGGGGGGGTCGCTTGCGGAAGCCCCGCCACCAGCTCCTCGTAGAGCTCGCCGTGGCTCGCCGCCATCTGCTGGACCGAGAGCTCGCCCTTGGCCCGGGCCCGCATCTCGCCGCTGCGCTGCGCCAGGTGCGCTCGGTCGAGCGCGAGCCGCGAGAGCGCGGCGACGTAGCCCGGCACCGAGTCCCGCGGCAGGACGACGCCCTCGTCGTCGGCGTGCAGCATCTCGCGGATCGCCGGCAGGCCGGGGGTGACGATCGGCAGGCCCATCGCCATCGCCTCGAAGATCACCACCGGGATCCCCTCGAAGGTGCTGGTCAGCAGCAGCGCGTCGCAGGCCGCGTACCAGCGCAGCAGGCCGGGCACCGCCGGGTGCATGATCACCTGTTCCCGCAGGCCCAGGGCCGCGATGCGCTCCCGCATCTGGTCTTCCATGTCGCCCTCGCCGACCACCTGGACCTGGAAGGGCACGCCCGCGTCGCGCAGCGCCGCCGCCACCTCGACCATCAGCAGCGGGTCCTTCTGGGCGACCAGGCGGGCGGCGAAGAGGATCTGCAGTTGCTCCCGGTCGAGGGCTTCGATCGGCTCGACCGGCGCCGGGTCGAACTCGCCGTCGGCGTCGGCGCCGGTGTAGATGACGCGGGTCCGCTCGGCCGGGATGCCGTAGCCGCGCACCGCCTCGGCGACGTGCTCGTTGGAGAGCGAGAAGCAGTCGACGAGGTCGCCGAGGCGGGTGGTCACGTAGCGGACGTAGCCGGAGCGGTCGGTCTCCTCGGCGTGCATCTGGACGACCACCGCCGGCGGCGCCGGCAGCTCGCGCAGGTCCGGCAGCAGGTCGAAGCCGATCCGCGAGTTCATCAGGTGGATCGCGCGAATCCCCCGTGAGGCGACGAAGTCGAGGATGAAGGCCGGCATCCGCTCGGCCGGCATCAGGTCGGGCAGGACCCAGACCTCCTCGGCGTAGGGCTCGACCTGGTCGAGCAGCGGGTTCGGCGAAGGCTGCGTCGTCACCAGGTAGGGGGCGAAGCGCTCACGGTCGAGCCAGCGGAACCAGTCGATCGTGTTCTTGTCGCTGCCTCCGTAGCCGACCCAGGGAGCGAGGTAGAGGATCGGCAGGCGCTCGCTCATTGGGCCTCCGCGATCGCCCGCAGCCAGCGGTGGGTGCGGGCGATCCCCTCCTCGAGTGGGGTGATCTCGAGCTCGATCGCCTCGTGCAGGAGGGTCGTGTCGAGGACGATCTGGTGGACTTCGAAGGGACGCTCGCCGCGCTCGACGACGTGTGCCGGGCGGCCGATCTCAGCCTCGACCAGGCGCAGCAGGTCGATCAGCGAGGTGCCGTGGCCGGCGCCGACGTTGACCAGCGGCGGCGGCCCGTCGAGCTCGAGCAGCGAGGCCATCGCCGCGGCGGCGTCGCCGGCGTAGATGTAGTCACGGATCGTCGCGCCGTCGCCATAGAGGTCGATCGGCTCCTCGCGCTGGATCTGGTCGAGGAAGGTCGGCACCGCGCCCTGTCCCCGGCCCGGTCGCTGGTACTCGCCGTAGACCGTCGAGCAGCGCAGGATCGTCGAGCGCAGGCCGTGGGCGCGGCGCTCGGCTTCGATCTCCCGCTCGCAGGCGAGGTGCAGCTCGCCGTAGGCGGAGATCGGCTGGGCCGGGTCCTCCTCGCGAGCCGGCAGCCGCGCCGGGTCGCCGTAGACCGTGCCACCGGAGGAGAGGTAGGCGAAGGCGACTCCGGGCCGGGTGCGCAGGGCGGCGAGCATCGTCCGCAGCGGCCCCAGGGTCAGCTCGCGGTCGCGGCCGGGATCGCGCTCGGAGGCGGCCGGAAGCAGCCCGCCGGCGCAGAAGGCGACCCGGTCGACGCCGGCCAGCGCCGCCTCGACGGTCTCGCGGTCGGCGGCGTCGCCGAGCTGGAGCCGGCCCTCGCCGGCCGCGGCGACGATCTCCGGCGCCGGCCGCGAGCGCGTCAGCACGGTCGGCGACTCGCCCCGCGCGGCGAGCTCGCGAACGACGTGCGAGCCGATGAAGCCGCAGCCGACGACGAGGGCGTCGCTCATCGAGGCAGCGCCAGGCGGCGGCGCATCCAGGCGAACGGCGAGCTCAGGCGCGGTACCCCGTGGCGCAGGTGGGGATTGGTCGAGGGGTCGACGACCGTCCGCGGCAGCCAGCGGGCGATCAGCTGCTCCTTCTCCCAGTTCTCGACCTCGGTCGAGCGGCTGGAGGACTCGAAGTGGTAGAGGATCGTGTCCGGGTCGTAGACGACCCGCCGCCCCTGCGCACCCTGCTTGAGGCAGTAGTCCATGTCGTTGTAGTTGAGCGGGAAGGCGGTGCTGAAGCCGCCGACGTCCTCGAAGGCGGCGCGGCTGGTCATCAAGCAGGCGCCGGTCACGGCGAGGTAGTTCTGGGCGACGAGGACGTTGTTCGAGTAGCCGTTGAAGTCGCCGGCGAAGCCGCGGTAGATGTGGCCGGGGTAGCCGCCGTTCTCGAAGAGGATGCCGACGTGCTGGAGACGGCCGTCCTCCCAGACCAGGCGCCCGCCGACCGCGCCGACGTCGGGCAGCTGCGAGTACATCACCAGGCGCTCGATCCACTCGGGGGTGACGACCTCCATGTCGTCGTTGAGGACCAGCAGGTGCTCGCCCTCGGCGCGGACGGCGCCGCGGTTGACCTTGGTCGAGAAGTTGAACGGCTCGTCGTAGTCGACCAGGCGCAGGCGGTCGCCGGCGAGCTCGCGCAGCTCGGCGACGACCAGGGGATCGATCGAGGCGTCAACGACGCAGACGATCTCGTAGTTCTCGTAGCTGGAGGTGGAGACGATGCTGCGGACGCAGTGGTTGACGAGGACGACGTCCTCGTAGCGGACCTCGCGCGACTGGCCGGCGGTTGGGATGACGATGCTGACCGGGGGCTGCCGGCGCAGCCGCGGGCGCAGGTGGTAGACGCCCGGCCACTGCTCGTCGCGCTCGGCCTCGGCCTCGACGCCGGTCCGCTCGCAGTGCGCCTGGATCGCCCGGGTGCCGGCTTCGAACGCCCACGGCTTCGCTTCTTCGCCACCGCCGGCGGTCGAGGTCTCGAGCGTGCGCCAGTGGTAGAGCACCCGCGGCACGTGGACCACCTGGCGCGCTTGCTCAGACACCTTCAGCACCAGGTCCCAGTCCTGGGAGCCCTCGAACTCGGGGTCGAAGCCGCCGACCTGCTCGACCAGCGCCCGCCGCAGGACGCTCATGTGGCAGCTGTACATCTGCGTGCGCATCCGCTCCGGCGACCAGTCGGGCTTGAAGAAGGGCCCGTCGTGCCGGCCGCCGCGGTCGATCTTGTCCTCGTCGGTGTAGACGTAGTCGGCCTCGGGGTTGGCGTCGAGCGCCGCCGCGACCGCGGCGAGGGCGTCCGGGTGGATGGTGTCGTCGTGGTCGAGCAGGGCGACGAACTCACCCGCCGCCATCGCCAGCGCGTCGTTGGAGGCGGCGACGATGCCGCCGTTCTCCGCCCGCAGCAGCACCCGCACGCGTGGATCCTCGGCCTGCGCCCGCTGCAGCCGCTCGCGCACGTGCGGCTCGCGCGAGCAGTCGTCGACCAGGCAGAGCTCCCAGTCGCCGTCGCGCTGCTTCAGCACCGAGCGCAGCATCGCCTCCAGCACGTCCGCCGGGGTGTCGAAGACCGGCGTGAGGATCGAGAAGCGGGGTGCCGCCACGGGCGCTAGCCCCGCCGCAACCGCCGCAGAGCGCCGCTGACGGCTCTCCAGGCGAAGCCGGGGACGAACGAGCGAATCCGCTGGACGAGCTGGAGCAGCCGCACCGTGCCCGCTTCCAGCTGGGCGACCTGGCCCTTCAGCGAGCCCATTTCGGCGTCCTTGGCGATCAGCAGGTCGCGCAGGCGCAGGACCTCCTCGCGGCTGCGCGCCAGCTCCTCGCGCAGCTCGTCCGGCCCGGCGCCGGGCCGGGGGTCTTCCACGCGCTCGGTCGAAGTAGCCTGCTCGGGCATGGCGGACGAGTCTATCCCCACCCGTCCCACGGCCTGAGCCTTGGCCGACGCGGCGCATCTAGTCCTGCTGCTGGTCGTGCATCTCGTCCTCACGGCGCTGCCGGGGGCGGCCGCGGTGATGCTGGCGGCGCGGCGCGGGCTGCGCAGCGTGCCGATCCTGCTCGTGCTCGCCCTGGCCGCGACCGGGATCGGCGCGATGCTCGTCTTCTGGGCCTTCTACGCGACCCAGGAGATCGGCAAGACGGCTTCCTACCTGCTCGTCTTCGGCTCGGTGATGGCGATCGCCTGGTCTATCTGGGAAGGCGGGATCGAGGCGGCCCTGCTCCGCCAGCTGGCGACGCCGGTCGCCCTCTGGGCGCTCGGCTCGGCCTTCCTCGTCTTCTTCGGTTTCGTCCACGGCGGCTTGCACGAACCGTTCACCGTCGCCTCGACCCGCTTCAACGGGCCGCTGCCGGTCGACAACTACCTGCCGCTCCACTTCTCCGACTGGTTCTTCGAACACGGCCACGAACACCCGCACGAGCTGGTCGGGGAATGGTTGGCCAGCGACCGGCCGCCGCTGCAGACCGCCTTCACGATGCCTCAGCGCGTCTTCCTCTGGGACAGCTACGGGCTCCACTACCAGGTGCTGGCGGTGATCCTGCAGCAGCTCTGGATCGTCGGCCTCTGGGCGCTGCTGCTGGCGGCTCGGGTCGGGGCGCTGACCCGAGCGCTGGTGATGCTGACGGTGCTGGTCAGCAGCCTGGCGATCGTCAACGGCTTCTACGTCTGGCCGAAGATGCTGCCGGCGGCGATGCTGTTGGGCGCCGCCGCCCTGGTCCTGACGCCGCTCTGGGCCGAGGTGAGGCGCAGCGGCTGGGGAGCCGCCCTGTTCGCGGCGATGCTGGGGCTGGCGATGCTCGGCCACGGGGCCAGCGCCTTCGGGGTGCTGCCGCTGCTTGTCGTCGCCGCCTTCCGCGGCCTGCCTGGATGGCGCTGGATCGGCGTCGCACTCTTCGCCGGGGTGCTGCTGATGGCGCCCTGGTGGGCCTACCAGCACTGGGGTGATCCGCCGGGCAACCGGCTGACCAAGTGGTACCTGGGCGGAGCCGTGGAAGTCGACGACCGCGGCGTCGTCGAAACGATCGTCGACGGCTACCGCGAAGCCGGTTTCGGCGGCGCCCTCCACAACAAGGGCCAGAACTTCGTCGCGATCTTCGGCGGCGGCATGATGGCGAAGAACGTCGAAGAATCCGTCGACGCCGCGGAACGCGGCGACTGGGAAAACGTCGACCGCCCGATCCGCTCGACCTTCTTCTTCAACCTGATCCCCTCGCTCGGCCTGCTGCTGCTGGGCCCGATCGCGATGGCCCTGCGCTTCCGCCGCCGCCCGCGCGAGCCGGAGTCCTGGCGACTCGCCTGCCTCTGCCTCGCCGCCTTCGGGATCGGCGTCGTGCTCTGGGCGCTGATCATGTACGGCGGCTCGACCGCGCAGACGGTGATCCACCAGGGCAGCTACCTGCTGCCGCTGCTCGGCATCGTCGGCTGCGCGCTCGGCCTGCGGGCCTCGTTCCCGCGCTTCGGCCTCTGGCTCTTGGGCATCAACGCGGTGCTGATGCTGGCGATCTACGCGCCCGCCTTCGAACCGCCGGCCGGGACCGTGTACCTGTCGTCGGTGACGCTGCTGACCATCGCCTCCCTGGCCGGCTTCCTGGCGGTGGCGCTGCTGCCGGCGCTCGCTCCCTCTTGGGCGACTACGGCGGCCAATACACTCCGCGGCCGCGCCCGGACCCGTGTCCGCGCGTAGCTAGTGGAGACGCAGCGTTGGACAAGCGAGCGGGCCGCCCTCGTCGGCCTCGGGGTGGCCCTGGTGGGGGCCGCGGCGATGCTGGTCCTCGCCCAGTGGGGGATCACTTACTTCCAGGACACCTGGGCCTTCCTGCTCGATCGCCAGCCGCTGACGGTCTACTCGTTCACGATGCCGCACAACGAGCACATCGTCGTGCTGCCGGTGGCGATCACGAAGCTGCTGCTGGCCGTCTTCGGGATGAGCTCGAACACGCCCGAACAGGTGGCGATGGCGCTGACCCTGTTCGCGGCGGCGATCCTGCTCTTCGTCTACGTGCGCCGCCGCACCGAATCCTGGCTGGCGCTGATCGCGGCGGCGCTGCTGCTCTTCCTCGGCGCCGCCTGGCCGGTGATCCTCTGGCCGTTCGAGAACGAGTTCACGCTGCCGCTCGTCTTCGGGATCGCGACCCTGCTGCTGCTCGACCGCGACGACCGCCGCGGCGACGCCTGGGCCTGCCTGACGCTCTCGCTGGCGGTGATCTCCGGCAGCCTCGGCATCTGCTTCGTCGTTGCCGCCTTCGTCGACCTGCTGCTCAAACGCCGCGAGCGCGGTTGGGGGCGTGCCTACGTCTTCGCGCTGCCGCTGCTGATCTACCTAGGCTGGTACGCCGGCTGGGGCCACGAAGCCGAACACCACGTGACCCTGCAGAACATCCTCTCCTCGCCGGCCTACGTGATGGAAGGCTTCGCCTCGGCGCTCGACTCGCTGGCCGGCCTCAGCACGATCCCGGTCAACAGCCCCGGAGGCAACGACTGGGGCCGGCCGTTGCTGGTCGGCGCGATCGCCCTGGTCGCCTTCGCCCAGTGGCGCCGCCCGGGCTTCCCGCGCGGCTTCTGGCCGGTCGCCGCAGCCGGAGTCAGCTACTGGCTGCTGGCGGCGTTCAACTTCGTCCCCGGCCGCGAAGCCTCGTCCCTCCGCTACGTCTACGCGGGCGCGGTCTTCGTCCTCTTGATGGCGGCGGAGCTGCTGCGCGACTGGCCCTTCAGCCGCAAGGCGCTGCTGGTCGCCGGCGCGGTTGCCGTCTGCACGATCGCCCCCAACCTGGCCCATATGAAAGACGGCAGCACCTGGCTGAAGGAACAGAGCGTCTACACCCGCTCCGACCTCGGCGCGATGGAAATCGCCCGCGACCACATCGCTCCCGAATTCAACCTCGCCTCGGTCGAACTGTCCGGGACCGCCTCGCTCGGCATCGTCGAAGCCGGCCGGTACTTCGAAGCGGTCGATCGCTGGGGCTCGCCGGCCGACTCGCCGGCGCAGCTCGAAGCCGAGCCGGCGGCGGGCCGTCACTACGCCGACATCGTGCTCTCGCAGGCGCTGCCGGTCTCGACCAGCACCACCGTCGGCGAATACCAGGCCGGGGGAGCGGCCGAAAACTGCGCCACGGTCGAACCCGGCGGGCCGGAGGTGAGGCTCTCGCCTGGCGTCACCCGGATCGAAGTCGCGCCGGGCCCGCACGCGAGCTTCGGCCTGCGTCGCTTCGCGACCGGCGAATACCCGGTCGCCACCGAAGGCGCCGAAGGCGAATCGACGACGCTGCTGACGATCCCGCGCGACCGCGCGACCCAGCCCTGGTACCTGCATGTCGAAGCGAGCCAGCCGGTTCGCGTCTGCCGCTGAGGCTCTCTCGGCGAGCTAGAGGTCCTCGGCGATCCGCGGCGCCTCGCGGTTGAAGATCCAGACGCCGAAGACGCAGGTGCCGACGAAGATCAGGGCGGCGGGGAGGAGGCCGAGCCAGCCGCCGGCCGCGTGGAGCACGGTCGGGGCGTTGGGTTCCTGCAGGATCCAGATCCGCACCTGCACGAAGATCACCGCCAGCGGGTTGATCATCAGCAGGTGTTCGAAGTGTTCCTTGAAGTCGACCGGATAGAGGATCGGCGTCGCGTAGAAGAGGACCTGGGCGGCGACCACCCAGATGATCGCGACGTCGCGGAAGCGCACGTAGAGGACCGAGAGCGCCATGCTGACCGCCGCGGTGAAGACGAAGAGCACCGCCAGCGCGAATGGGAAGAGCAGCCAGGTCCAGGCGGGGTCGATCCCGAAGGCGAAGACGAAGACCAGGACGATGATCAGGTTGAGGCCGAGGTTGAAGAAGGCGGTGACGTTGACCGCGAGCGGGATCACCAGCCGCGGGAACTGGGTCTTGCGGACGACCCCCTCCTGGGAGACGACCGAGGTGACCGAGTTCTGGGTCGCTTCCTGGAAGAAGGTGAAGAGGACGATCCCGAGCAGCAGGAAGACCGGGTAGTGCTGGACTTCCTTGCTGGAGATTCTGAAGATCTGGGTGAAGACGAAGAGCAGGACGGCGAACAGCATCAGCGGCCGGATCAGCGACCAGAGGTAGCCGAGGACGGTGCCGAAGTAGACGCGCTTGAACTCGGTCACCGAGATCAGCCGCAGCAGGTCGAAGAAACGGCGGCTGCCGCCTCCGAGCGCAGAGGGGCCGGAGACGTCGCGCAGGACGGGGGCCTCGTTCACCGCTGGCCGCCCGGGTCGATCGTGGTCTCGGTCTGGTTCGGCAGGTAGACGATGCCGCCGCCGTCTTTGGGGCCGCCGAAGACGATGAAGTCGAGTGCGTTGTGGACGTAGAGGGCGATCCCGCCTTCGAGCGCGTTGATCCCGCAGTGGACGAAGTAGCGACCGGGGGCAAGCGGGTTGGCGATCTTCGCCGTCACCTCGCCGCGGCCACCGCGCGGGATCGGCTGCGCTTCGCCGTCGCCGATTGGGGTGCCGAATTCGAACACACCGACGCCGTCGGCGTTGGCGATGATGAAGCCGACGCTGAGGCCATCGACGTCCTCCTTCGCTTCCAGCTCGACCCGGATCCGGATCTCCTCGCCGTGCTCGAGCGACTCGATCCGCTCGCCGGCGGCGTTCTCGACGTGGGCATCGAGCAGCCGCACCTGGGCACCCTCGCTGGTCCCCTCCTGCGCCTGCGCGTCGACTTCGCTGCCGCGTTCGAAATTCAGCTTCAGGTAGCGGCGCCCGACCTCGGCCGGGTCGCCGAGGTGGACGATGTGGCCGTCGCTGATCAGCATCGCCCGGTCGCAGTACTCCTCGACCGTCCCCATCTCGTGGGTGACGAGGACGATCGTCTTGCCCGCCGCTTTCATCTCGCGGAAGGCATCGGCGCACTTCTGCTGGAAGGCGGCATCGCCGACGGCGAGCACCTCGTCGATCAGGAGGATGTCGGCGTCGACCTCCATCATCAGCGAGAAGGCGAGCCGGACCAGCATCCCCGAGGAGTAGTTCTTCAGCTTCAGGTCGACGAATTCCCCCAGCTCGGCGAACTCGATCACGGCGTCGAGGCGGTCGCGCGTCTCCTGCGGGGTCAGCCCCATCATCACCCCGTTGAGGACGACGTTCTCGCGGGCGCTGAGCTCGGCGTTGAAGCCGACGCCGAGCTCGATGAAGGGGGCCAGCCGGCCGGCCATCTGGATCCGGCCCTCGTCGGCGCGGTAGATGCTTGCCAGCAGCTTCAGCAGCGTGCTCTTGCCGGAGCCGTTGCGGCCGACGATGCCGAAGAACTCGCCTTGGCGGATCTCGAAGGAGATCCCGTTCAGAGCGTGCAGCTCGCGGTAGTCGCGGGCGGCGAAGGGCCGCACCATCCGCTCTTTGAACGAGTCGACGCGGTGGGTCGGGATCTTGAACGACTTGTGCAGGCCCTCGACCTTGATCGCCAGCGGCGCGCTCGCGTCCGGCGCCGTGCGCGGCTTCACTGTGGTCGGGCTTGCGGTTGCGTTGTCGACGGACATCGAAGAGAGAAACCCTAGGGCAGCAGTTCGGAGCAGTAGACGTTGAGGCCGAAGCGTGGCGGTGAGGTCGGCACGCCGGTTTCCTCGCCGCCTTCCCTGGCGCAGACTTCGGCGCCGTGGTCGAGCGCCGCCGACCAGGGGGGAGTGCCGCGGGTGGCGACGTCCTCGACCTTGAAGGAGACGGCGACCGAGAGGGCGATCAGCGCCGCCAACGCGTAGCCGGGCCAGCGCCGCCGTGGGCCGCTCTCGTTGTGGAGCCAGCGGTCGGCGAGGACGGCGGCGACCGAGAGCAGCAGCAGCGCCGGCACGATCGCGTAGCGGGCCGCCCCTTCCAGGTAGAGGCCGTGGGGCCAGAGCATTTCCACCCCGACCGCGCGCTGGTAGACGGAGACGACGAACATCAGCAGCGAGGTCGGCACCGCGATCAGCGCCAGCAGGCGCCCCGAGAGATCGGCACGGTAGGCGCCATAGGCGAGCAGGCCGATCGCCGCCAGCAGCAGGACGACGAGGAAGGCCCAGCCGAGGTGGGCCCAGGCTTCACCGCCGAGCCGCAGGCCGAAGGCGGCGCCGTTGACGACCCGCTGCAGGTAGTCGGCCCAGATGTCGTGCGTCCACAGTGGCGTCACCGCGGTTTCCTTGTTGAAGGCGAGCACCGGCACCTGGACGATCGCCCCCGCCCAGTAGCCGGCGAGCAGCACCCCGTCGCGGCGGTCGCGGGCGGCCAGCGTCCGCAGCAGTGCCAGCGGCAGGAAGAACCAGACCCCGGGGCTGCTCATCCCGGTCAGCAGGGCGAAGACCCCGGCTCCGAGCGCGCCGGCGAAGCTGGCGGGACGCCAGAGCAGGATCCAGAAGGTGGCGAAGAGCATGTACCAGGGGACATAGGCGGCGGAGTCGGTCGACTCGAGGCCGCCGACCGGTGCCAGCACCGTCGCCACCGCCAGGGCGGCGCGCAGGTAGGGGTTCTCGATCAGCCCCGCGGTTGCCCACCAGACGATCAGGCCGCTGAGCGCGACCACGGCGGCGGAGAGCACCGAGATCACTGCCGGCGCATCGTGCAGGGGGAAGAGGCCGGCGACTTCACCGATTGCTCGCGGCACGAAGACGAGGTAGGTGGCATAGGTGTCGAAAAGGCTGCCGCCGAGGCTGTTGTGGATGGCGCCGGAGAAGTAGATCTCCCCGTCCTCGGCCCAGAGCGAGTGCAGCGAGACCGACCAGCCGACCCGCAGCATCTGCAGCAGGATCGCCAGCGCGAAGAGGCCGCCGAAGATCAGCAGCTTCGCCGCGTCCGGCCGGCTCGCAGTCGGTGGATCGCGGAAGAGCGTCTGGTCGAGTCGACGGCGGATCGTCGCGATGGTCATCGGCGCGGGCCCCGCATCGCCGCCGCACGATAGCCGTGTGTCAGGCTGCCCGGCGTGAGCGGCGGCCCCGAGGTGGCGGTGGTGATCCCGAGCTGGAACTCGGCGGCGCTGCTGCCCCGCTGCCTCGACTCGGTTGCCGTCCAGGGCGACGGGGTTGAGCTGCTGGTGGTCGACAACGGCTCCAGCGACAGCACCCTCGAGCTGCTGCGGGAACGGGACCTTCCGCACATCTCGCTCGGCCGCAACACCGGCTTCGCGGCGGCGGTCAACCTCGGCGCCGGCAAGGTCGGGGCGGGAATGATCCTGGCGCTTAACGCCGACGCGGTGCTGGCGCCGGGGGCGCTGGCGAACCTGGCGGCGGCGCTCGCCGACGACCCCGGGCTCGGCGGCGTGCAGCCGCGCATCCTCCAGCTCGAGGGCGAGGTGGAGGAGGGGGCCGATCCCGACCCCGACACCGGCCGCCTCTACAGCGCCGGTCAGGCCCTGAGCGCGGACGGTCGCGCCTACGAGATCGGCGCCGGCGAGCCGCAGTCGCCCGCCACCGCCCGCCGCGAGGTCTTCGGCGTCTGCGGCGCCGCCTGCCTGCTGCGGCGGGAGTTGTTCGACGAGCTCGGCGGCTACGACGAGAGCTACTTCTCCTTCTACGAGGACGTCGACCTCAACGTGCGGGCGCGGGTCGCCGGCTGGAGGTTCCTCTATGAGCCCTCCGCTGTCGCCTGGCACCTCGGCAACGCCTCCTGGCTTGCCGAGGCCGAGCGGCCGAACGCCTGGAACGCCCGCCTCGTCGCCCGCAACCGGATCTCCACCCAGGCCAAGTTCATGCCGGCGACGGCGCTGCCGCGAGCGACCGCCGTCGAGGCCGGCGCCCTGGCCCGGGCCGCCGGCCAGCGCCGCTTCGGCGCCACCGCCCGCGGCAAGCTCGAAGGCCTGGCGCGGCTGCCCCGCAGCTTGCGCGAGCGCCGGAGGCTGGCCCGCGAGGGCGATCTGCGGCTGGCCCGAGCCTGGCTCGGCGCCTAGCCAGCGCGCTCCAGGAATCGGCTTTGACTTCGGCCCCAGCCCACTGGGGCGAAAGTCGATTGCGCGTTTCGGCTAGCCGCGCCGCCGCCGTCGCAGCCGCAGCGCCGCGCCCGGCGTCAGATCCAGCAGCGGCGCGCCGCTGGCGTTGCGCCGCTCGAGGCCGGCGCCGTCGCGCCAGCCCCGCAGCCGGCCGCGCGCCCCGGCCAGGGTGCGGTCCATCAGCAGCTGCCCGGCGCAGAGTGCGCCCTCGGCGAGCAGCGCCCGGGCGGCGTCGCGCGGATGCGACATCACCCCGTAGCGGCGCAGCATGTAGCCGCGGCTCCAGCCGGTGCGCTCGTACTTGGCGCCGTTGCCGGCGCCAAGGCTGGCCGAGTAGGCGTGGACCGCGGTCGCCTCGGCGGCAAGCCGGCAGCGGGCGCCGGCGGCGGCGAGCCGGAGGTCGAGGTCGAGGTCCTCGTAGTAGAGGAAGATCCGCTCGTCGAAACCGCCGACGGCGTCGAACGCGGAGCGCGAATAGAGCGCGGCCCCGCCACAGGGACCCAGTGGGTCTGCGGCCGTGGCAGCGGCGCTCAGCTGCTCTCCGTGCAGGTAGTCGAAGCCCATCAGGGTGCGGTCGGCGATCACCCCGGCCGAGTCGATCAGCCCGGGGTCGCGCTCCTGGGTCAGCACCCCCGCCACCGTCTCCGCTCCGGTCGCGTGGGCGTCGAGTAGGGCCTCGACGAAGCGAGGCGAGGCGACCGCGTCGTTGTTGAGCAGGATCAGCGGGTCGGCCGGATGCTCGGCGGCGGCCCGGTTCAGCGCCGGCCCGAAGCCCAGGTTCGCCCCCAGCTCGAGCAGGTCGACCTCCGGGTAGCGCTCGCGCACCAGCTCGATCGAGTCGTCGCTGGAGCCGTTGTCGGCGACGACGACGTCGAGCGGCCGGGTCTGCTCGCGCAGGCTCTCGAGCGCGGCGCCGAGGCGGCGGCCGCCGTTGAAGTTGGGGATGTAGACGGCTGGTCGCACGGCTCCTCGCGGCAGTGGATAGGGTTGCAGCCTCGCATGGACGCCCTCAAGGGACTGATCCTGTCGGGTGGGGCCGGAACTCGTCTGCGGCCGATCACCCACACCTCGGCGAAGCAGCTGGTGCCCGTCGCCAACAAGCCCGTGCTCTTCTACGGGATCGAGGCGCTGGTCGAGGCCGGCGTGACCGAGATCGGGATCATCATCGCCCCGGAGACCGGCGACGAGATCCGCGCGGCGGCCGGCGACGGCTCCGCCTTCGGCGCCGAGATCACCTACATCGTCCAGGACTCGCCCGCCGGGCTCGCCCACGCGGTGCTGACCGCGAAGGACTTCATCGGCGACTCGCCGTTCGTCATGTACCTCGGCGACAACCTCCTGCGCGACGGCCTCAAGGGCCTGGTCTCGACCTTCCGCGAGCACGCGCCGGACGCGCTGATCCTGCTCACCCCGGTCGAGGAGCCCGAGCACTACGGGGTCGCCGAGCTCGACGGCGAGCGGATCGTGCGCCTGATCGAGAAGCCGAAAGACCCGCCCTCGAACCTCGCCCTGGTCGGCGTCTACCTCTTCAGTCCGCTGATCTTCGCCGCCTCGGAAGCGCTCGAGCCATCCTGGCGCGGCGAGCTCGAGATCACCGAGGCGATCCAGGCCCTGATCGACGACGGCCGCACCGTCCAGTCCGAGGTCGTGCGCGGCTGGTGGAAGGACACCGGCCAGCTCGCCGACATGCTCGAGGCCAATCGCCTCGTCCTCGAGGAGATCGAGACCGACCTCCAGGGCGAGGTCGACGAGGGCTCACGGGTCGAGGGCCGGGTGATCGTCGAGCCGGGCGCGACCCTGACCCGCTCGGTCGTCCGCGGGCCCGCCGTGATCGGCGCCGACGCCTGCATCGAGGACGCCTACATCGGCCCCTACACCTCGATCGGCGGCGGCGTCCACATCCGCCGCTCCGAGGTCGAGCACTCGATAATCCTCGCCGGCTCGGTGGTCGAGGACCTCGGCACTCGAATGGAGGCCAGCCTGCTCGGCCGCGAAGTGAAGCTGACCTGCAGCGACGGGATGCCGAAGACGCTGCGACTGCTGGTCGGCGACAAGTCCGAGATCGAAATCGTCTAGTGGGGGGCCGGCTGTGAAGCTGCTCGTCACCGGCGCCGCCGGAATGCTCGGGCGCGACGTGATGCTCGCCGCCGGCAACGCCGGCCACGAGGTCGTCGGCTTCGGCCGCACCGAGCTCGACGTCACCGACGCGGCGGCGCTGGAGAAGAAGCTCGACCTCGAGCGCCCCGACGTGGTGATCAACTGCGCCGCCTGGAC
>OBLV0100000193.1_pt1 | contig 19826 bp, 18 predicted proteins | sample 1520071 | NCBI WGS metagenome assembly OBLV01 (sample SAMEA3888446, study PRJEB22518) | metagenome | reverse complement strand
GCTGCCTCGGTGGCCTGGTCGTGGCGATGACCCCATCGTGGTAGCGCGCCAACAGTTCCCAGTCGGCCCTGGGCTTGTAGTAGTACCCCTCGAGGTAGGCGGCGCTGGACAGCTTCATCAGGTTGCGGTAGCCGGCGGTGGTCTCGGCCAGCAGGGTGAGGTGGTAGTAGAGCTTCTCGCCCTCGGCAGCGTCACCACCGCCGTCGTCCACCCGGCCCCGTCGCGCCGGCCGCTCGAAGCGCGAGTCGGCCGCCATATAGGCCTCGGTCCCGATGATCGGCTTGAGGCCGGCATCGTTGGCCGCCCGGTAGAAATCGAGGATCCCGTACATGTTGCCGTGGTCCGTGATGCCGATCGCCTTCTGCCCGTCGGCCGCAGCCGCCCCAACCACGTCCTTTACCCGGGCCGCGCCGTCGAGCATCGAGAACTCAGTGTGCACATGCAGGTGGGTGAAAGAGTCGCCCACGGCGCCGTTCCTCCGTGCCCTCGAACCAGTCGTCCACAGGCTGTGGACGAGTTACAGTTCTGTGATTCTAACGCGCCCCACCGACGAGCAACAGGGGGCCGGCATTAGAGGTAGGTGCCACCGGGCGGACGAAGATCCTCACCCCCGCTGGGCAGGCCGCGGCGGCGCATCTCCTCGAGCTGGTTGCGGGCGACCATCTGCTGCGCGAACAAGGTGGCCTGGATGCCGTGGAACAACCCCTCGAGCCACCCGACCAGCTGGGCCTGGGCGATGCGCAGCTCCGCTTCGCTCGGCATGGAGGCGTCACCGAAGGGCAGAGCCATGCGGTGCAGCTCAGCTTGGAGGTCCGGCGAGAGGCCGGAGGACAACTCCTGGATCGACAGGTCGTAGATCGCTCGGAGCCGCCCCCGGCTGGCCTCGTCCAGCGGGGCTTGGCGGACCTCCTCCAGGAGCTGCTTGATCATGGCGCCGATGCGCATGACCTTGCCGGGCTCCGAGACCGCCTCGGTCATCCCGTGTCCCTCGTTGGAACGGGAGCCGTCGGAGAGAACGAGGTCGGGCTGGACGCTATCGCTGGCAGACATGTCCCCATCCTTACCCACCGTGACCGCTGGGATCGTGTTCAGGGTCACCCGTCACCCCAGCCGGCGAGGCAGGGAACGAGCATCTCCGCCGAAGTAAGCGATCCGTGGCGGCACACCAGGCGGATCTCGCCGGTGTCGGCCGGATCGGTGTAGCCCCGCGGCAGGAATGCCACGAGCGCCACATCCCCCAGCCGCTCGCGCATGGCCGGCGTCAGGGCGCCGCCGAACCAACCGCCGTCATCGAGCTCGTCGATCGTCCACACCCAGGCCTCATCGCGATAGCGCTGCCGCGCCGCGCCGGCCAGCGCCTCCGCCCGGCCAGGCCGGGCGTGCAACCAGCGAAAGCGACTTTCCCCACTCATCATCGAAACCTCGGCCATCACGGCCTCGTCCACGGGCGACACGGCGTCGCCGACCTGGACCTGGCCATGGTCGGCGGTAACCACGAGCGCCGCTCCCGCCGGCAACGCTGCCCTCAGATCGCCCACCAATCGGTCGGCGGCGACCAGCTCGGCGTCGTAGTGGTCGCCAAAGCCGTAGATGTGAGCCGTCTTGTCGACACCGTCGTAGTAGGCGTAGACGAGGGGCTCACCACCGGCCAGGAGGCGGCGGGCCTCGACGGCGATACCCGAAGGAAGCCACCAGCCCGCCGGGCGTGCTCCCGATAAGTGGGCGAGCGTGAAGCCCGTCGCCAGAAACTCGGCGCGGGTCACGGCAGGCACCTCGCGGCCCGCGAAGGCCGGCGCCGGCTGGAACTGGCGAGGGGGCAGAAAGGGTCGAGCGTCGCCTGAGACCGTTCGCCACCGCAGGACGTTGAGCACCTCGGGTCCGGTCGGCCCGTCTACCCGCAACCGGTAGCCGACGATCCCGTGGCCCGCCGGAGGCCGGCCGAGGGTGATCGAGGTCAGGGCGGTGGCGGTCGTGGTCGGCACCACCGAGGTGATGGGCCCACCCATCATGGCCGACATCGCCGGAGCGAGGTGGTAGCGGGCGACCAGCTGCTCCCAGCCGAGGCCGTCGAGGACCAGCAGCACGACCTGGCGAGCCTCGCGGGCCGGTGCCGGCAGCCAGGACGGGCGCTCACCCGGAGCCGCCATCAGGGCAGGGACGATGCTGTCCAGGCACGGCCCACCGTAGGCGGGTCGGACCGGTTGGGGGCCAGGCGGTGAGGGCAGCGCATTCGTCACGTCCATCGACGGTATCGGGCCGGTGGGACCGTCCATAGCGAAGCCCCGCATCCACGAGGGCGCCGGTACCTTGGTCGCACCTTGGAACCGGGAGCGTGAGGGAGCCACGACGTAGGATGGACCCGTGAAAGTGTCGACGCGTGGCGACTACGCCAGCCGGGCGTTGCTGTCGTTGGCACTGCATGACGGCGAGCGCCGGCCGACATCGGTTCGCGATATCGCCGATCGGACCGGGCTGCCCCAGCCCTACCTCGAGCAGATCCTGCTGGCCCTTAAGGGAGCGGGGCTGGTGCGATCCAAGCGCGGGGTGGGCGGCGGCTACGTGCTGGCCCGGTCGCCCTCGGCCATCACCTTGGGCCAGATCGTGAGCTCGGTCGAGGGACCGATCGTGGCCGGCGATTTCGGGGAACCCCACCAGAACGGGGCCTGCGACCACGAGGGCCAATGTGTGCTGCTGGCGGTGTGGGCCGATGTCGGCGAGCACATGCGGACCCATCTGGACAGCTTCACCCTGGCCGACATGGTTACTCGGGCCCAGGCCAACGGGGTCCCGGTCGCCCCCCTGCTCTTAGACCCGCTGCCCTAAGACCAGCGGCGCTACGACCCGCTGCTCTCAGACCCGCTGCTCTCTGACCCGCTGCTCTCTGACCCGCTGCTCTGGACATCGTCGCCGACCAGGCGGGCCAGGATCGCCTGCAGGTCGTCGGGCAGCGGCGAGGTGAACGCTTCTCGCCGGCCCGTCGTCGGATGGTCGAATCCCAGGGCGGCGGCGTGCAGCCATACCCGCTCGCGCGCCATCGGGGGCAGCCCGGGCGGCCACGGCACCTGCCGCCGGTACCGGCGGTCGCCAACGACGGGGTGGCCGATCGCGGACAGATGAACCCGGATCTGGTGCGTGCGTCCGGTCTCGAGGCGGCATTGCAGTTGGGTCGCGGCCACCGGGGCCAAAAACCGCTGTACCACCTGGTACCGCGTCCGGGCCTCTTTTCCCCCAGATCGGATCGCCATGCGAGTCGGGTCGGATTCCGCTCGGCGGATGGGGGCATCGATCAGCCCCTCGTTGCCGTCGACGATGCCCCAGACGAGAGTCTGGTACCGCCGTTCGGCCGCCCGAGAGGCCAGTTGCGCCCGCAGCGACGTGACGGCGGCCTCGGTCCGACCCACCACCAGAAGGCCCGAGGTCCCCTTGTCGAGGCGGTGCACGATTCCCGGCCGGTTCTCGGCCCCGCCCACGGCAAGCTCAGCCAGATCGGGAAAGCGGGCTAACAGGCCCCCGACCAAGGTGCCGGTGTCATGGCCGGCCCCCGGATGGACGACCAAGCCGGCCGGCTTGTCCACGACGATCACGGCCTCGTCGGCGTAGACGACCTCGAACACCACGTCGGGCTCGGGACCCGGCCCGGTCACCTCGGCCGCGACGGCGTCGGGCACCTCCAGCGTCTCGCCCGCGGCCACCCGGCGGCTGCGGGTTCGCACCGCGACCTGATCGAGGTGGACGTCGCCCTGGTCGACCAGCGTCGCCACCTGGCTGCGGGTCATCCCGGTCAGCAGCGAGACCACGCGGTCCACCCGCTCGCCGTCGAGGGCGGCGGGAACGACCTCGATCACGATGCAGCCGGCGGCGCCACCGGGGGCGCTGCCGGGGGGGCGTTCGGGACCTGCGGTCGGGCCCGGAACATCACCAGGGCCAGCAGCGCGGCGCCGACGGTGATGGCAGCATCGGCCACGTTGAACACCGGCCACCAGCGCAGGTCGACGAAATCGATCACCGCGCCCTGATGGTGGCGGACCAGTCGATCGGTCAGGTTGCCCAGCGCGCCGCCGAGCAGCAGGCCCATCGCGACCGCAGCTGGCACGGTCGCGCTGCGGCTGGCCCTGCGGCCCAATCCGAGCAACACCACGACCAGCACCACCACGCCGGCGACGATGATCGAGGTGCTGTTCTGACCGAGCCCGAACGCCGTACCGGAATTGAACGTGACGGCCAGGCGGAGTGTCCAGATGATGTGGATCGGGGTGCGCGTGTGGTGCAGCGCCCAGGTCTTGCTGAGCTGGTCGACCGCCACGACCGCCGCCGCGACGCCGAGGATCGCCAGCCGCCGACGGCGCGATAGCGACCTTTGCGACTCGGCTAGCGAAGACTCGGGCGGCACATCATCCTGTCCGGGCCGGCCGAGGCCGGTAGCCATCAGCGCCGCGACAGCCCGCCGCTCTTGCACCCCACGCACAGTGCGGCGTAGGGCAGGGCCTTCAGCCGGGCCTGCGGGATGGGTCGGCCACATTGCTCGCAGCGGCCGTAGTTGCCGGCGTCGATCTTGGCCAGCGCCCGATCGATCTCGACGACGGCGCCGCGAGCTTGAGCCGAGAGCACCAAATCGAGCTCCCGATCGACATTGGATGTGCCGCCCTCGCCACCCTCTTCGTCGAACTGGACGTCGCCGGGCTCGTGCTCGAGGGCCAGGGAGTCGGCCTCGGCCTTGAGCTCCTCGGCCTGCTTGGTATAGCTGGCTCGCTCCTCCATGAGCAGCAACCGTTGCTCCTCCAAGAAGCCAGGCTCGACCGGCTCCTCGATGGGCTTCGGCGGGCTCTTCTTGGCTGGAACTGGCGCCGCGCTCGCGGCCTTGGGGTGCTCGGTATCGTCGAACCCGCTGACGGCTGGGGCCTCCGGCGCGTCGGGCTCGGTTTTGGGCTCAGGGCAATCGTCGATATTCGTCATAATCGGGGCTGGTACTACATCGTGAGAGGGGCCGGACCCTAGCACGGGCATTCATCCTCCAATTTCGCGGGCGGTCGAAGCAACGCTGCCGGTGAACGAACGCCGCCGCCAGCCCAGACATTCCCGAAGTCCTGCGGCTCGATCACCTCGAACCGCTGGTCGACGGCGTCCTTGCCAACCATGGCTCTCCTGGACTCTCAGGCGCCGGACTCTCCGCGAGCCGCATCGCCGCACCCTACCGCCGGGCCGAACCAAAACCGTCGGGAATCCCACCAGGGGCGTTTATCGTGGTGCCATGCCCGACGGCCTCCGACCCTACCCCGACGTGCCCGCCGCCCCCGACCTGCCCGCGGTCGAGGACGACATCCTGGCGTCGTGGGCCCAGGCTCGGACCTTCGAAGCGTCGGTGTCCCGGCGGCCCGGAGGCAGCAACGAATACGTCTTCTACGACGGCCCTCCCTTCGCCAACGGGCTGCCCCACTACGGCCACCTCCTCACCGGTTTTGTCAAAGATGCCATCCCGCGCTACCAGACGATGCGGGGCCGGCGCGTCGAGCGGCGCTTCGGTTGGGACTGCCATGGCCTGCCGGCGGAGACCGAGGCCGAAAAGGAGCTCGGCGTCTCCGGTCGTGGTCCGATCACCGAATTCGGCATCGATCGGTTCAACGACTACTGCCGGACGTCGGTCCTGCGGTACACCCACGAATGGGAGCGCTACGTCACGCGCCAAGCCCGGTGGGTCGACTTCGAAAACGACTACAAGACGATGGACCTCCCCTACATGGAGAGCGTCATGTGGGCGATCAAGCAGCTCTGGGAAAAGGGGCTGCTCTACGAGGGTTACCGCGTCCTGCCCTACTGCTGGGAATGTGAGACACCGCTTTCGAATTTCGAGACGCGCCAGGACAACGCGTATCGGGACCGGCAGGACCCAGCGGTCACCGTCTCCTTCCCCCTTGACAGAGGCGAGTTCCTCTGGATATGGACGACGACGCCTTGGACCCTGCCGTCCAACCTGGCCGTCGCCGTCGGAGCCGACATCGACTACGCGATCTTCGAATCCGGCGGGCAGAAGGTGATCCTGGCCGAGGCCGCGATCGAACGCTACACAAAGGAATTGGCGGCATTCGAGCAAGTCGGCCGGGTAAAAGGGGCGGATCTCGTCGGTCGTACCTATCGGCCACTCTTTCCTTATTTCGCCGACACCCCGAATGCGTTTCGCATCCTGGCGGGCGAATTCGTCACCACCGGTGAAGGTACCGGGATCGTGCACATGGCTCCGGGCTTTGGCGAAGACGACCAGCGGGCGTGCGAAGCGGCCGGAATACAGGTGGTCTGCCCGGTCGACGATCGGGGTCGCTTTACCGACGAGGTTTCCGATTACTGCGATATGCAGGTCTTTGACGCCAACATGCCAATCATCCGCGACCTGCGGGCTCGGGGTTCGTTGGTGCGCCACGACTCCTATGTCCACAGTTACCCGCATTGCTGGCGCACGGACACGCCGCTGATCTACAAGGCGGTGAGCTCCTGGTTTGTCCAGGTGACCGCGATCCGCGACCGGATGGTTGAGCTCAACCAGCAAATCACCTGGGTGCCGGCGCACGTTCGCGACGGCTCGTTCGGCAAATGGCTCGAGAATGCCCGGGACTGGTCCATCTCGCGGAACCGGTTCTGGGGTTCACCGATCCCGGTGTGGAAGAGTGACAATCCGGAATATCCGAGGATCGATGTCTACGGATCGGTCGACGAGTTGGCTGCCGATTTCGGGGTCCGACCCACCGACCTTCACCGGCCCTTCATCGACGGCCTGACTCGCCCGAATCCCGACGACCCCACCGGTAAGTCGACCATGCACCGGGTCACCGACGTCCTCGACTGCTGGTTCGAATCGGGTTCGATGCCGTTCGCCCAGGTCCATTATCCCTTCGAGCAGCGGGAATGGTTCGACGGTCATTTCCCAGGCGATTTTATTGTCGAGTACATCGGGCAGACGCGGGGATGGTTTTACACCCTTCACGTGCTGGCGACGGCATTGTTCGACCGGCCGGCGTTCCTCACCTGTTTGGCCCATGGCATCCTCCTCGGCGACGACGGCCAAAAGATGTCCAAGCGGTTGCGGAACTATCCCGACCCGGAGGCGATGTTCACGAAATATGGCGCCGACGCGGTGCGCTGGTGCCTCCTGTCGTCGCCGGTGCTGCGCGGCGGCGACATGTCCGTCAAGGAGCAGGGCATCCGCGACTCCGTCCGCTCGGCCATTCACCCGCTCTGGAATGCCTGGTATTTCTTCACCCTCTACGCCAATGCCGACACGGTCGTGGCCGACGTCGGCCGCACGACGGCCCCCGGTGCCCTCGACCGGTATGTGCTGGCCAAGCTCCGCCAGGCGCTCGAAGCGGCCACCGCAGCCATGGACACCTACGACGTTTCGGCCGCGTGCGCGGCTATCGAGGGCTTTCTCGATGCCCTGACCAACTGGTACATCCGCCGCAGCCGGGACCGCTTCTGGGGCACCGCTCCTACACCTGCCACCCCGGGAGGCAGTCGGAATGACCAGCAAGACGCCTTCGACACGCTGGCGACGGTCCTGGAGACCCTGAGTCGCATCGCGGCACCGCTGCTTCCGCTCGTCACCGAATCCGTGTGGCGGGGCCTCACGGGCGGTAGCAGCGTCCATCTCACCGACTGGCCCGACCCGTCGGGCCTCCCCGACGACCCTGCGCTGGTCGCCGTCATGGACCGGGTCCGCCAGGTGTGCTCGGCCGCCCATTCCATCCGCAAGGCCCAGGGCCTGCGCGCCCGCCTCCCACTGGCATCGGTGACCGTGGCCGCCCCCGATGCCACCCAGCTGGCCCCATTCGTTGACCTCATCAAGGAAGAGGTCAACGTGAAGTCGCTTGTCCTGACCACCTCGCTCGGTGCCGCCGCCGACCAGGTCATGACCGTGGTGTTCAAGGTCGCCGCCCCGCGGCTTGGCCCGCTCACCCAAGCCGCCGCCGCCGCAGCTCGCCGCGGCGAGTGGGAGCTGCTGAGCGACGGCCAGGCCCGGGTCGGGCCAGCCGTCCTCCAACCCGGCGAGTGGGAGTTGCGGCTCACGCCACGAGTGCCCGAGATCAGCCGGGTGCTGCCGGGCGACGACGGAGTCGTCCAGCTCGATATCGACCTCACCAGCGAGCTACACGCCGAAGGCGACGCGCGCGACGTCGTGCGGCTCCTGCAGAACGCCCGGCGGGAGCACGACCTACGGGTCAGCGACCGCATCGCCGTCACCGTGGTGGCGCCGGCCGATATCGCCGGGTCCTTGGCCACTCACCGGGAGTGGGTCGCCGAGCAGGTGTTGGCGGTGTCGTTCGCGATCGAGTCGGCGCAGGGCTCACTCCCGGGGGACAGGGACCCGGCTGAGGGCTGGAGGGAAGGCGCCCTCCCAGACGGCCGGACCGTCTGGCTGCTGATCCAGGCGGTCAGCCCCCCACCGGCTGGCTGACCTGCCACCCGCGCTCGCCGCAGGAAGCGGCGGCTCCTCCGGGCCGCACCGTCGCTATTCGACGTTTCGGCCCACAAAAGCAACCAGAGTGTCGATGTCCAGACGGGCGAGGCCTTCCCCAAAGCCGGACTGCACGAGCGCCCCGGCGACCTAGCCCTCGTTCGGGGTCAGGCTTATGAGGCGAGCGATGCGGTTGAGAATGGTCGTCCGGTTAGCCAACTGTGTCTCGTGCCGGGCGACGACGTCGAGTTCGCCGGGTTGGAGTTGCGAGAGCAACGGGAGGATCTCAGCGACTCGGAGCTCGTCGTAGTCGGCGATCGGGAACAGGTCCTCCCCCTCGGAGGCGTCGGAGGATTCGGCGGCCTCCGCCGCCTCGTCGTCCTCGTACTCCTCCTCTTCCTCGTCCTCGAACTCGTCCTCACCGTCGAATGGCTCGTCGTCGCCCACGCCCTCGGCCGCGGTGACAGCAGGGCCGGCGTCGGCGGCCGGCGGCTCGTCGGCGCCGTCCTCGTACTCCTCGGCCTCTTCCTCGTACGCCTCTTCCTCGGCTTCTGCCTCGGCCGCTTCCTCCGCCGCGTCGGCATCGCCCTCGTCCTCGTCCTCCAACGGTTCGGCCAACAGGGCATCGATCCGCGCCACGATGGCGACGCGGCCGAGGGAAGCTTCCTCGTAGTCGCGCACGTCTTCGAGCTCGTCGTCGTACAGCTCCACCAGCAGCGGCAGGATCTCGCTGACCGTGAGGACGTCGTAGTCGGCGATGGGCAGGTCCGCCGCATCGATGACGGCCACGACCTCCCCCGGCTCGGCTTCGGGCGCTGGCTCGGCCTCGGGCTGCGGTTCGACTTCGATAGCCTCGATTTCGAGCTCCTCGGCGATCTCGGGGACCTCGTCGATGCCAACGCCGGTCAGCAGGGCATTGATCCGGTAGAGGAGAGCGGTGCGAGCGCGGTGGGAATCCTCGTAGTCGCGCATCAGCTCGAGCTCGTCGTCGTACAGCTCGTCGAGCAATCCGATGATCTCCAGCTGGGTTAGGTCGTCATAGTCGGCGATGGGGAGCTCGCCCCAATCCTCTTCATCGGCTGCTGGCGCCTCGGCCTCAGCCGCTACCGCGGCTTCTGCGGCCGCCGAAGCCTCCGCCGCCGCCGCCGCCTCCAGCGCCGCCGCGGCCGCCGCGGCCGCGACCGCCGCATCCTCTTCGTCGACCTCCTCCTCGCCGATGATCTCGGCGGCCAACAGGGCGTCGATCCGGTAGATGATCGCCGAGCGGGACCGGTTGGCCTCCTCGTAGTCCCGCACATCCTCCAACTCCTCGTCGAACAAGTCGTCGAGCAGCGGGATGATCTCGAACTGGGTGAGGTCGTCGTACTCGGCGATCGCCAGACCGGCCGAGTCGCCGACCGCGGCGAGCGGCCGAGCGTGGACCGGCGGCGGCAGCACCGGCGCGGTGGGGGCGGCGGGCGCGGGGGTGGGGGCGGCCTCGGGGGCGGGCTCCGGCGCCGCCGAAGCTGGAGCGGGGGCGCTGCGCTGGGCGTCGATCTGGTTGAGGATCGTGACCCGCGCCCGGTTTGCTTCCTCGTAGTCCCGGACCGCCTGCAGCTGGTCGTGATCGAGGCCGGCCAAGGCGGTCAGGATCTGGAAGACCCGCAGCTTGTCGTAGCCCGCGATCGGAAACACCCCGACCGTGGGGGCGGCGACAACGGGTGAGGATGCGGCCGGGGGCTCGGCTGTGGTTGCGACGACGGGAGAAGGCGCGGGCGGCGCAGGCTCCGGCTCCGGTTCGGGGGTCGCCAAAAGAGTGTCGATCCGGTAGGTCACGGTCACGCAACCCCGGGTCGCCTCCTCATAGCTCCGGACCTCGAGCAACTCGTCGGGATACAGCTCGGCCAGCAGCGGCAGGATTTCAGATACGCCGAGGAAGTCGTAGTCGGCGATCGGAAGGTCGTCCGCCGATGGCGGCTCCGCCTCGGCAGCATCGACGCCCTCGTCCGATGGCGGCTCCGCGACGGGCGGTGGCAACGAGACCAACGAGGCCGTCGACGTTGCCGCGTCGGGGGCCGGGCCACTGAGCGCCTCGACCCGGGAGATGATGGACATCCGGTTCTTGTGGGCCGTCTCATATGCCCCGACGGCGGCCAGCTCCTGGCCATCGAGGTCGGCGAGGAGGTTGATGATCTCGACCACCCGCAGGTCGTCGTAGTCGTCGATCGGGAACGGGGCGGGATCGTCCCAAGCATCGGCGGGCGCCGCCACAGGCTCAGGCGGCTCAGGCGGCGGGGGCGGCGAGGCCAGCTTGGCAGGGCGCGGGGGCAGCTTCGCCGGAGCATGCCGCGGGGGCAGGGGCGCCGGCGGCGACGGCGCCACCTCCGGCTCCGGCTGGGCGCCCACCGGGGCGGGCCGGGATTCCATCGACGCGCGCCCAGCGGGGCCACTGCCGCTTGGCGTCTCGGCTACGGCCAGTGGTTCGGGCCGCACCATGGGCCGCGGCGCCGCAGCCGCGGCCACGGGGGCGGGGGCGGGGGCGACGACGGGGGCGGGAGCAGGAGCGGGAGCGGGTGGTGGCGACGACGCCGGAACCCGGCGGAACTGGCGGGTTGGGCGGTCCACGGCGACGGGGGGCTCGGCGAACCTCTGGCGACCCCAGTCGGGCCCACCTTCGAGCTCGTCGGGCGAGGTGGACGACGCCCCGGTCAGCACCTTGGCCGACTGGCGCCGAGGCGCCGGCGAGGGGGCGCCGCGCGAGAAAACCGGTGGTGTGGTGTCGACCAGTGGCGCTCGCCGGCCGCCGCTCGCGGTCGCGCCGCGACGCTTGTTCATTTGGTAAAACAGGATCAGAACGAGCGCGGCCACGGCACTGCAGGCGATCGAGATGTAGATAGGTGTCAGTGAATTGCTGACGAAACCGATCACGAGCGTTACTGCAGCCACTAGGACCAAGCCGATGGTCACGAGAAGCAGCACAGAATCACCATCCGAGAGGGCGGGGCAGGGGGCAAAGCGAGTGGGAGCTTAGGCGCACTTCGACCGTTTGGACGACTGGGCGTGAGTTCGGCCAAGTTGGTCGATCCCACAACGTGAACCAGCACGTCGGCGAGGCGGCCGAGCAAGGCCCCGGTCAGCGCGACCAGCTCGTCCTAGCTGTCGTATCCGCCGGTCGCGGTTTGCCGATCCTCGTCCGCCGCCGGCCCGAGCGGATCACGATCGCTGATCGCCCGGCGCAACTCGGCAAAATAGGGATCGGATTCACCGGTGTCATCGCTGCCCTTGGTCTGGGCGTCGTCGGGTTGCCAACTATGCACGTCCGGCAGCGGCGGAGCGGGCCGGGGCGCGGCGGCGGGACCGACCGACGGCGCGGGAGTGGCTCGGGGTGCCCAGGCCGCCGTCGTGTCAGCCGACGTGCTCCGCACGTTCGGCGAGGACTCGGGCATCGCCGAAACCGTGAGGCCGGCCGCGGCGGGAGCCGATGGTGCCGCCGGGTCGGCTGGTGGCGCGGCGGCGGCCGATCGGGTGTAGCCCTCGGACGGATACGGCACGCCGCTGGTGGGCGGTGCCGCCACGTCGATTTGATCCACCCGGGTCAACGCGTCCTCGAGGGCCGCTCGCAGATTGCTGCGGTGCTCGCCGACCCACCGGGTCATGGCGTCGATGTCCATCTGCAGGCGTTGGCGCGTCACCTCCAACTTGGCCAACTCGGCTCGCACCTGCACCACCGCGTCCTCGTGACCGCGACGGGCGTTGTGTTCGGCCTCGGACAACATTGAGTGCGAGCGACGCTCGGCGTCGGCCAACATGGCCTTTGACCGCTGGTCGGCGTCGGAGACTACGGCGCGGGTCCGCTGGTCGGCTTCCGTCAGCATCGCCTGCGCCTGCTGCTCGGCCGAAGACACGACCCGGGCCGCCTGCTCCCTCCCCTCCTGGACGGCAAGATCAGCGGCCCGCTGCGCCAGGAGAAGGGTCCGACGGAGGGCGTCATCATTGCCGCCGGCTTCTGTTGCGGCCTGTTCGGCCCGCTGCGCCCGCTCGATCGCTTGCCGAAGCCGATCCTGGAGGACCTCCAAGCCGGCGGCAACCCCCTCCAGGAACTGATCGACGTCTTCGGGGTGATACCCGCGCATCTTCTCGCGGAATTCCACTTCCCGCAGCGTCTTGGGCGAGACGTCCATAGCCGTGATGTTAGTTGTTCGGTCGCGGCGTGAGCGGTTGCCTGCTCATCTGGCGGGCGGTTTGGGCGTCAGATTCGGCACAGGATGAGCGAGGTGACCAGCTCCGCAAGGATCACGACGACCAGGAAGGAAAGGTCGAACATGCCCGCGGGCGGGATCACCCGGCGGAAGGGAGCCAGGACGGGTTCGGTGACGGCGTTGAGGAATCGGGCGACGGGCACGAACGGCGAGTCCGATCGCATCGGGAACCAACTCATGACGGCGCGCGCGACCAGGATCAGTACGTAAATATTCCCCAACAGGCACAGGGGACCGTCGCTCAGGCTGAAGAACATCGACTAGGAGCGGTACAACCCGCGCTCCTGAAGACGCCGCTTTTCCTCCGCCGAGACCTCGACGTTGGACGGCGTCAAAAGAAATACCTGGTCGGCCACTTTGTCCATGCTTGCACCGAGGGCGTAGGTCACGCCACTGCAAAAATCGATCATGCGGCGCCCAAGCTCGCGATCTGCGCTCTGCAGGTTGACGATGACCGGCTGGCCATTCTTGAAGCGGTCCCCGATCTCCTGGGCGTCGGCGAACTTGGCCGGCGCCACCACGTGAACCTTGGCATTTTGCACGGGAGGCGGGATCGGCCGGACGCTACCGCCTGGCGCCATCGGGCGCGACGTGATGAGGCTCCCGCTGGTGCCTCCCACTTCGGGCGTGACCTCTCGGGGCAAGGTCCGGATGGCCACCGCACCGCCTCCGTCCTGGGGATCGGGAACATAAGGGCGCGGGCCGGGCCGGCTGACGGCACCAACGGCTTGCGGTTCCTCGTAGGCGTCGTACTCCTCAAAATCATCGTCAACCAGTCCGAGATACACCATCGCACGGTGCATGATCCCTGACGCCATCAGTCGCCTCCGTTCACGAGCCTACCGTTGCTGCCGAGGCTGGCCCGGTCACGTCGACCGAACAGGCCGCGGCCGATGCGGATCACCGTGGCGCCCTCCTGGACGGCCACTTCGAGATCATCGGTCATACCCATCGAGAGCTCCGACAGGCCGAGTTGTCGCGCCTGCGCGGCTACTAACCGGAAGGCCGGTCGAGCATCTTCGCCTGCGCCCGCCGGACCGATCGTCATCAGGCCGACGACCGTGAGATCCAGCCGCTGCAGGCCGGCGACCACCGCCACTACATCGTCGGGGCGGCACCCGTGCTTGCTGGCCTCGCCGGTCGCATTCACCTGGACCAGGACACGCGCACCTGGGTGGCGGCGGGCCACGGCCTCGCCGACGCCCACCTGATCGATGCCGTGCCAGCAAGCGACATAACGAGATAGTCGGGCCACCTTGTTGTGCTGAACCGGGCCGAGAAAATGCCAACGCGGCGCGCCGGTGACGTGGTCGACCTTGTCAACTAGCTCCTGGGCGTAGTTCTCGCCGAGATCGGTGATGCCTGCGTCGACCGCGGCTTGGGCCGCATCGGCTCCAAATCCCTTGGTGACGGCCACCACGGTCACCTGAGCGGGGTCGCCGCCGGCGGCCTTGATGCGGTCCCTGATCCTTGCCAGGTTGCTCACGACCATGCTGGGAAAAGGGCTGCCCTGGCTCCCAACGGCTTCATCCTGACTCACAGGCATCAGCGCCACACAACCGTCGCCTGGCGTCGCTCATCACGCCGGGCCCGCCACGACCAATGGTCGGGTGAGCATGCAGTGCAGACCCCCGTCTCGTAGGTCAGATCGGCGCCGGCAGCGCGAAGCGCGACTCGTACCGCGGCGGCCACGTCGAGCGCCGGCTCACCATGGCGGGTGACGGAACGGACCCCGTCACCGAAGCGGGCGGCGGCGCGATCGAGCTCGGAGGCTCCGAAGGCATAGCACTCGGCGCCGACACACGGACCGAGTGCCGCCAGGACCGTGCTGGCGCCGAGCCGGCGCATGGCACCGACGGTCTCGCCGACCACGCCGGCCAGCAAGCCGCGCCAGCCGGCGTGGGCCACGCCGATCACCCCTTCGGGACTGGCAAAGGCCACCGGGGCGCAATCGGCGGTCAGGATCGCCAATGCCACCCCATCGACCGCGCTGACGGCTGCGTCGGCCTCGGTACCAAGTCCACCGCCGGGGACGGTCACGATGACGACGTCGGCGCCGTGGACCTGGCGCAGCACGGTCCAGGGTCGATCGAGCACCGCGGCGCGGCGCGCCACCAGGTCGGCAGCGCCGGGGTGTCGATCGCGGATCGCCATGTCGCCGTCGCCGCGCCCGGTGAAGCGCACCCACGCCGGGCCGAGTGCAACCACCGACCGGTATGGGGGCGCGCCAAAACACCCGGAAGGGCTCGGCAGTTGGGTCACGACCACGAACGCACGGGCTACTTCAGGAACGACGGGACGTCGAAGTCGTCGTCATCGTCGACCAAACCAATGTTTGGCGACCCGAACTGCCGCGGCAACGGCTTTCCCAGCCCGAGCCCGGGCTTGTTGACCACCGTTTCCTTGGACTCGTCCCAGCGATCGAAACCCGCCGCGATCACCGTCACGCGGACCTCGTCGCCCATGGCGTCGTCGATGACTTGGCCGAAGATGATGTTGGCATCGGGATGGGCCACCCCGTGGATGATCTCGGCCGCCTCGTTGACCTCGAACAGCCCGAGGTCGCTGCCACCGGCGATGTTGAGCAGGATCCCTCGGGCGCCCTCGATCGAAGCTTCGAGGAGCGGGCTGGTGATCGCCAGCTTGGCCGCAGTAACCGCTCGACCGTCGCCCGACGCGGTCCCGATACCCATCACGGCGGTGCCGGCATCGTGCATGACCATCTTGACGTCGGCGAAGTCGGTGTTGATCAGGCCTGGCGTGGTGATGAGGTCGGTGATGCCCTGGACCCCCTGGAGGAGCACCTCGTCGGCCATCTTGAAGGCGTTGACCATCGAGGTTTTTTCATTCGACACGGTTAGCAGGCGCTCGTTGGGGATCACGATAAGGGCGTCCACCTCATCCTTGAGCTTGAGGATCCCGGCGTCGGCCTGCAACGCCCGGCGCCGACCCTCGAAGCTGAACGGCCGGGTGACCACACCGATGGTCAGGGCCCCGAGCGACTTGGAAATTTCGGCGATCACCGGTGCCCCGCCGGTTCCGGTGCCACCCCCCTTGCCTGCGGTGATGAAGACCATGTCGGCGCCCTTCAGCACCTCTTCGATCTCCTCGCGGTGCTCCTCGGCGGCTTGGCGCCCGACCTCGGGATCGCTACCTGCGCCCAAGCCCCGAGTGAGTTGGCGCCCGATGTCGAGCTTCACATCGGCGTCGCTCATCAGCAGCGCCTGGGCGTCGGTGTTGACCGCGATGAACTCGACGCCCTTCAGCCCCGCGTCGATCATGCGGTTCACGGCGTTGACACCGCCGCCACCAATTCCAACCACCTTTATCACGGCGATGTAGTTCTGCGCTGCACCGGCCATTTTGGGATCCTCCCGGACACGGCGGTGGGGAAAACACAAGCCCACCGATGGACACGAAGTGACTGAGGCTGACCCGCAGGTCATCCTCAGCCACGACCTTGAACCTGAACTTGAGGTTTATAGTTATGTCAACCTCGTTGAGTGGTCGAGACCATAGTGCTGTTCTACCCGTAGGTCAAGACCGGATTGTCGACAACTCGCACATCGATGATTGCCGCCGCGCCGGGGCTCACCTCACCAAGCACGGTGTCCATGGCGATGACCTTCGCCTTCAGCTGATCGGTCGAACCGAAGACCACCACGATCGGTCCCTGCTCTGGGCCTCCGGGGCCAGCCGAACCCGGTACCACCGTGACGCTGAGCGTGCCGTCGGTCGCCACGGCGACCGACGCAACCACTTCGTTGCCCGCAACCGGGCGGGCGCCGAGGGCCTGAAGCAACGCCAGCGCCGCCACCACGGCGGCACCGCCCAGCGTCGTCCCCGGAACTGCGGCGGCGGGGACACCGAGGAGCCAGGGCAACGCGGGCGACTGGCCGGCCAGGTAGTGGGCCGCCGCCGCGCCCGTCGCCAGAACTCGGCCCTGGCCATCGACGATGGCGGCCTGGCCATCAGGTCCCTTCACCTGGGCCCGAGGCACGCGCTCGGTGATGGCGATGGTCACCGTCGCCGGCCACCGACGACGAAGAGAAGCCCCCGCAACCCAGGCCAACGCCTCCACGCGCCGGTCGATGGCGGCGCTATCGACGTCGAGCATCGGAGTCCGGCGCTCCAAATCGGCGGCGGCCAGCACGGCGCTACGCGCCGTGTGAGTGGCGCCGACCACCTCGACGTTGCGAACCGCCAGCAGCGGTGAGCGCGCTACGATCCAGCCCCCGACGAGGAGGGTCATCACGGTGGCGGCGACGGTCACGACGCGCCAGTGGCGACGTCTGCGGTCGCGCCGAACCGAGACCAACCGGGCGAGCATCCGGGGATCGACGGCAATCTCGGGCCGGACGGAGAGCCGCGGACGCTCCTTTACCGACAGCTCGCTCATTGCCAACCCCGGCCTGACCCTGAAGTGAAGGGTGAGTGTCGTAGGCTTCCGGCCGGGCGGAACCTCGGCGGTACCCCGCCGTCAAACCCAGTGGTCATGGCCATTGCTTCGATGCTCGCGCCGCCGCCGCTGGGTATCGCGGATGGTCAGTCCGGGTCGTCCAGGAACTCGTCGGGCAAGAGCGTCAGATCACCAGCCCCCAGGGTGAGGCACACGTCCCCGGGTCGCAGCGACACCCGCAGGAAGGCGACCAGATCGTGGTGGTTCGGCAGGTAATGGCCGTCGGTCTCGGGATGGACCGCCATCACCGAGTCGAGGATGAGCCGACCGGAGACCCCGGGGCGCGGCGCTTCCCCGGCGCCGTAGATGTCCGTGACGGCGAGGACGTCGGCATCCACGAAGGCGTCCTGGAAGTCCTGCCACAGCGATGCCGTGCGGCTGTAGCGATGGGGCTGGAACACCGCCACAATCCGATCCCAACCGCCGTCACGCGCCGCCGACAGCGCGGCGGCGGCCTCGGTCGGGAGGTGGGCGTAGTCATCGACGAAGGTCACGCCGTTGTGTTCACCCCGGAACTCGAAGCGCCGGGCCACCCCGCCGTAGCGCCCGAGCGCCCGCCGGGCGGCATCGGCCGGCGCCCCGACCAGGAGCCCGGCGACCAGCGCACCGCAGGCGTTGCGGGCGTTGTGGCGCCCCGGCACCGCCAGATGGAACTCGCCGAGGCTGGTCCCGCCATGGTTGACCGAAAAGAGGCTGCTGCTCCGAGCCGTACTGAGCTCGACCATGCGGTAGTCGGCGTTGGCCGCCGTCCCGTAGCTGACGGCGCCGACCTCCCGGCCCAACGCGGCGGCGACGGGGTCATCGGCGCAGACGATCGTTTGGCCCCCCACCTGGAGGAACCGCCCGAACGCCTCCTCCATCTCGGCCCGCCCGCCGTAGTAGTCCAGGTGGTCGGGTTCGACGTTGGTGACCAGGGCGATCTCGGGGCGCAGGGCGAGGAAGGTTCCATCGCTCTCGTCCGCCTCGACCACCAGCCATTCCCCCGTCCCCCACGCCGCGCCGCTTCCGACCTCGTTGATGTCGCCGCCGATGATGAACGACGGATGCAGTCCGGCCTCGACCAGGACCAGCGCCAGCATCGATGAGGTGGTCGTCTTGCCGTGGGTGCCGGCCACGGCCACCGCCTTGCGGGTCGCAGTGATGGCCGCGAGCACGTTCGCCCGTTTGAGGACTGGTATCGCCCGCCGGCGGGCCTCGACCACCTCGATGTTGCGCTCGGGGATCGCCGTCGAGATGGCGACGACGTCCGCGCCGTCGAGATGGCTCGGGTCATGGCCGACGATGGCGTCGACCCCGAGCGAGACCAGCCGCTCCATCTCCGCCGACGCCTTCAGATCGCTGCCGCTCACGTGCTGGCCCATGGACGCCAGGACCGTCGCCAGGGCACTCATCCCGACACCGCCAACGCCAATCACGTGGATGCGTTGCGGCGAACCCAGATCGAGGTCCACCGCCGCCGCGTCGTCAGCCAACGCTGACCCGTTCGACCAGGGCCGCTACCTCGGCGGCGGCGTCGCGGTGGGCCACCGACCGGGCCGCGGCGGCCATGGCAGCCAAGGTGGCCGGATCATCGAGCGCCTCGAGCTCGGCCGCCAGGCGCTCGACGGTCGCCTCGGCGTCGGCGACCACGCGGGCGCCGCCGGCGGCCACCAGGGCGTCCGCGTTGGCGGTCTGGTGGTCGTTCGGCGCGCCGGGGAGAGGGACGAGCACGGCGGGCAGCCCGACGACGGCCAGTTCCGCCACCGTGGAGGCGCCGGAGCGACACACCGCCATGTCGGCGGCCGCGTACACCACTTCCATGTGGTCCTCGTAGCGGACCTGGCGGTACCACAGCCCGCCGTGGGCGGGCGCAGGCCGAGACGCCTGCATCATGTCCCAGTCACGGTTCCCCACGACGTGGTAGATGGCGATACCGGCCCGATCGGACCAGCGCTCGGCCAGGCCCAGAACAGCGCGGTTGATGGTGCGGGCACCGAGCGATCCTCCGAAGGCGACAATGACGGTCGCCTTCTCCGGTAGCTCGAGGCGCCGGCGCGCCGCCCCCTGGCCGGCCGGGCCGCGGTCAATCTCGAGGATCTCCCGCCGGACCGGGTTGCCGGTGACCACGGCTCGCGGCAGCTTCGTCTCAGCGAAGGCCACGGCGCAGGCCCGAGCGACCCGGCCGGCCACCCGGTTGGCCGCCCCGGGCGCGGCGTTCTGCTCGACGACGACAAGCGGGACGCGAAGCACGGCTGCGGCCAGGACGCCGGGAAAGCTGGCGTAGCCACCCACCGACACGATGACGGCCGGCCGGTGCCGGGCCACGAGGGCCAGGCCACGGACCGCGGCGATGGCAATGCCGCCGAGGGAGGCGACGTTGCGGACCGTAAGACGCCGCTCCACCCCCCGGCCCGGCAGCAGCGTGACGGTGAACCCGGCCGCAGGGACGGCTCTTCCGAACCGCGTCATCTCGAAACTGGGTCCGAACCAGGATGTCTGCATCTTCAGCGCCGCGGGCAGCATCAACGTCATCGTCGACGTCAACGGCTGGTTCGGCTCGTCGACGGCACCGGCGGGCGTCCTCTTCTACTCGATTCCCCCCACACGGGTTTGCGACACGCGAGTCGCGTCGTGTTCCGTTCCACCAGGTCCGCTGGGGCTCACCGGAAATGAGAGCGACCCCGTCGTCATTGCCGGCACCAGCGCCGTC
>OBLV0100000192.1_pt1 | contig 19828 bp, 14 predicted proteins | sample 1520071 | NCBI WGS metagenome assembly OBLV01 (sample SAMEA3888446, study PRJEB22518) | metagenome | reverse complement strand
TGGTGATGGAGCAGGTGCCGGTGGCGGATGCGCCGTTGCTGTCGGTGACCTTGATCGAGAAGGTGCCGGGAGCGGTCGGAGTGCCGGAGACCGCGCCGTTCGAGGTGTTCAGGGACAGGCCGGCGGGCAGGGTGCCGACGACGGTGTAGGTATAGGGAGCCACGCCGCCGGTAACGGTCATGGGACCGCTATTGAAGGGCACGCCGACTTCGCCGCTGGTGATGGCGCCGCAGGTGACGGTGGGCGGCGGAACGATGGTGATGGAGCAGGTGCCGGTGGCAACCGAACCCCTGGAGTCTTTGACGCCGATGGAGAAGGATCCGGGAGCGGTGGGGGTACCGCTGACTTCGCCGGTGGAAGCATTCAAAGAGAGGCCGGCGGGCAGGGAGCCGGAAGCGATGAAGAAGGTATAGCCAGGCGTGCCACCCGAGACGGTCATGGGACCGCTGTCGTAGGCGACGCAAACTTCGCCGCTGCCAGCCGTGGTGGAACAAGTCAGGGCCGGACCGGGAGCGATGGTGATGGAGCAGTTGCCGGTGGCCACAACGCCGTTGCTGTCTTTGACGCCAATGGAGAATGTTCCGGCAGCAGTGGGCGTGCCGGTGACTTCGCCGGTGGAAGCATTCAAACTGAGACCGGCAGGCAGGGTACCGGAAGCGACGAAGAAGGTATAGCTGGGGGTGCCGCCGGTGACGGACATCGGGCCGCTGTCATAGGCGACGCCGACCTCGCCGCCGCCGGAAGTGGTGGAGCAGGTGAGGACCGGGGGACCGACGATGGTCATGGGGCAGTTGACGGTGGCCACACCGCCAACGCTGTCCTTGACGCCGATGGAGAAGGTGCCCGCAGCGGTGGGAGTGCCGGTAACTTCGCCGGTGGAAGTATTCAACGTAAGGCCGGCGGGGAGAGTGCCGCTGACAACCGAGAAGGTATACGGAGCGGTGCCCCCGGTGACGGTGATCGGGCCGCTGTCAAAGGCCACGCTGACTTCGCCGGAACTGGTGGCGCCGCAGGTGAGCGACGGCGGGGTGGCGATGGTGATTCCGCAGTTGCTGGTGGTAGTGCCGGCGATGGTATTGGTGGAATCGGCTACCTGAGCCACGAACGTGAAAGGTCCTGGGGTGGTGGGAGTGCCGGTAATGGCGCCCGTCATGGGGTTGAGCGTCAGTCCGTTGGGGAGGGTACCGGATTTAATGGAATAGGTATATGGGGGAACGCCGCCTGTGGCGGCCAGCCCGGAATTGTAAGCCACGCCTACCTCGCCGGTGGTGGTGGCGCACATCAGGTTAATGGGGGGTGGAGAGCTGACAACAATGGTGCAGGTGCTGGTGACGGTGTCCGTGGCGCTCTGGGAGTTGTCCTGCACCTGAGCGGTGAAGGTATAGGTTCCGCCAGTGGTGGGAGTGCCGGAGATGATTCCGCTGTTGGCGTCGAGGGAGAGGCCGGGTGGCAGCATGCCGCTGGCGATGGAGTAGGTGTAAGGGGGGATGCCGCCGGTGGCCATCAAAGAGGAGCTATAAGGAACGCCGAGTTGAGCAGTGCCGGAGGAGCAGATGAGTTTGAGGGGGGCGGGAAGGGGAATCAGTTGGTAATCGACGCCGAAGCTGGCTCCGGGACCCAGCGTGACACTCATCGCCTCGGTCATGGAAAAAGGCGCCGCTGTGGGCCCAGGGCCGGTGATCGTGCCGTTGAAAGCACCATTGCTCAACGGTCCCACGGTGCCAATGAGAATCCCGGTTCCGAAGGGGGCGTTGGAATTATCAAAGTATGCGGTGTAGGTGGAGGAACCGCTGCCGGTGAGCACGCCTCCTACGGCAATCTGCGCAGCGGTGATATCGGTATAGTTGAAGCCGGTATCGGTCCACTGGACGGTGAGGGTGCCGCCGGTAGTAGATTTGACGCCCTGCAGGTTCAGATCGAGGGAAGGATTGGGAGAGGAGTAGGGTTTGGTAGTGCCGACCACGGCACGCAAGCTAAACGAGCCAATGGTACCCGTCCAATCGGTAAGGCCACCGCTAACGATGACATTGGTGGTGGTGCAGGTGGAGGGGGTGCAACTGCCGCCGTAGGTCACGACCGCGTTGCCATCGACGGTGATGCTGTTCCCCGCGTTGTCGGCCAAAGTTACGGCAGGAGGCGTAATGGCAAATGCGCCAGGAGCGGAGAGTAGGAACAGAGTGGCGCCGCAGAGCGTCGCGAGGGGAGCAAATCTGAGTTTATTCATATTTCACCTGCTTGATTGAGAGAGGGACAATTGACATTGGAGATAGGGTGAAGTCCGGTGGGGCAGCAATTCGGTCGCCATTTATCAACGCATTGAGGCACTTACCTACAAGTGTCGACAGCTACCAGTTACGGTCCCAAATTGCGGGAACCGAAACTCATTTTTGGCGAATAGTGAAGGATACAGCTAGGTCTAAGAGATCCAGAACTATCTTAGTTTTCAAACGTAGAAAAGTTCCATCGAGAGCTTTTCGAAACGGGGCAGTACCATGTAGATGGAATCGGAAACGCGATAACAGGGAGCGGCGGGCGAGCGCTATGCGAACTTTGATTTTGGCAGCGGTATTCTTCGGCATGTCTGCGGGGTCGCGGCCCGCCGCGGGGGCGGTATACAACGGAACACCGGGCAACTATGCGTCACGGATTTCGCGGCTGAAACCGGGCGATGTGCTCAATCTGGCGGCGGGCAGATATGCAGGGATGACCATCAAAGATCTTCATGGGCTATCTTCCAACTGGATCGTGATTACGGGTCCGGCATCGGGGGCTCCGGCGGTAATCGTGGGCTCGGCGTGTTGCAATACCGTCGAGATCCTGAACTCGAGTTTTGTTTCAATCGAGAACCTGACGATCGACAGCAAAGGCATTGAAGGAACGTTCGGTGTGAGCGCCAAGGACGGCCTGAACAATCATACACACGATATCCGCATCCAAAACGACCGCTTTATTGGACAGGGCGGGTCGCAGCAGACTGTGGCGATTTCGACCAAGACGCCCACGTGGGGATGGGTGATCCGCGGGAACCGGATCAGCGGAGCGGGAACGGGAATATATTTGGGCAACTCCGACGGCAGATTCCCGTTCATAGCCGGCGTTATCGAAAACAACCTCATTGAAGACACCATTGGATATAACCTGCAGATCAAGTGGCAGCGGCAGCGGCCCCTGGCGGCGGGGATGCCCGCGGAGCCGAGTGTCACGATTATCCGCAACAATGTTTTCGTCAAGGATGACCGGCCCAGCCCGGACGGCGATCGTCCCAACGTATTGGTCGGTGGCTTTCCTCCTGCCGGGCCGGGGTCCAATGACCGGTATGAGGTGTACGGAAATTTCTTTTTCTCCAATCCGCGAGAGGCACTACTGCAGGCTTCGGGGCGGGTCAGCATACACGACAACATCTTCGTGGGCCAGGATACCGGCCTTACCTTGCAGGCGCAGGATCTTCCCTTGAAGATGGCGCACGTTTACCAAAACACGATTTATGTGAAAAGCCAGGGCATCCTGTTCGGCACCGCCGCTACGGAAGAGGATGCGGTTACGGGAAACCTGATCTTCTCAGCGGCGCCGCTGACCGGCCCGGCGAAGCACGTTTCCGGGAATGTGACCGACACCTTTGAGAATGCCGGGAAGTATGTCAAATCGCCATCGCTCGATCCGGCTGCAATGGACTTCTACCCGCTGCCGGGACAGTGCCAGGGCGCGCCATTGTATTTGCGCCCATTTGCGGAAGAGACGGATTACGCGCTCGATTTTAATGGCCAGCCCAAGGAATCGCCGGGTCGAGGATTCCTGTTTCGGGGCGCCTATTCGGGCGAGGGAGGCAATCCGGGGTGGAAATTGCAGATCGCGCAAAAGAATGCAGTAAATCCCGCGCCCGCGGCCAATACCGCTGCCGGTCCGCAGCTGGAAATCTCGCCTTCCACGGCAAAGCGGGGAGGAACCGGTGTGTTTCTGATCGCGCTCCATGCCTCGAAAGCAAGCGAGATCGCCAGCTTGCAATGGGAGATGTCTATCGGTTCGGACCTCGTCGTCAACGCCGGGGATATCATAGCGGGAAGCGCGGCGGAAGCTGCCGGGAAGAGCCTGACGTGTTCCGCGCCGCCGGGAAAGCCGGTGAAACGGGTCTGTATGCTAGCCGGCGGTCAAGCGAGAATCCCTGAAGGTGCGATTGCCATCGTGCATTACCAGGTTGGCAGAAAAGCAACCCCGGATGGGTCCATGGTGCGCGTCGAGGCGGCCACCGGAGTAACGGCCGATCTGAAAACAGTCAATCTGGGCAGCGCGGAGGGTGGGGTGTCGATTCAGTAGCGGCGCCAAAAGGTCTCAGGATCCGAAGCAGTTCTTGACGTAAGGAACGAGTTCGGTGGCGAAGCCGCGCGCCTGTTCCAGCGCACCCGGCCGGTCGGGCACAATGATACGCACAATAGAACCGGCAGTGCTATTGTTCAGCAAGGCATCGCGAGCGAGCAGAAATTTTCCCAGATATTCACTGGCCACGATGCGGTCTTTGGACTGGTACCAGTACAACACCAGCCGGCGGTCGGCCTCACGGCTGATGGAATACTTGTTGACCTTGACGTTGCGCCCGTCCACATCGATTTCCGTGCTCCCATAATTCCAGATCTCCCATCCGCTTCCCGGCAGGCAGTGCTTGGGAGAGTGCATACTCTCTCCGGCACGCTGATAAGCGTAGAATGCGACGAACAGGTCCGCCGCCATATCCTGCTTGCGATAGGTCCGGGAGAGATAGCGGTCCGCCTGGAGTTTAGCGAGGACGCTCTGGCTCAGGGGCGGATTGGGCGAGCCCTGGAAACCGGCGATGCTCCACGGGATGCTGTCCAGCGGCTGAACCAGGAACTCCGGTAAGCGGGGCTCGCTCAGCTTCGAAGCGACGAGTGTGGCGGAGAGCAGTAGCAGCACGCCGACCACGTGCCAGGGGATTCGCCCTCCAGCTATGTTTTTACGCGAGTCCATCGAAAGATCAGTTTGCCCAGAAGCCATAAGACGCCGAAACCTAGTACAAAGGTCAGCCAGCCGGAAAACATATGATAGAAACCCTCGGCGAGGGCCGGCTGATAATCCGCCAAAACAGCGGTTCCGGTTACGCGGAAGACGTTCACCGCGATGGCCAGAGGAATCGAGAGGGCGAAAATCAGCACCCGTCCGGTTACTGACGAGCCCTCGATAAATCCGAGGAGGAGCGAAGCCACGATCAAAGAAGAGAGCGAGTTTAATCCGCTGCACGCTTCGGCGACGCCGAGAGAGGTATTGGCGAGGTGGATGATATTGCCGTCACGGTAGACCGACACCCCCAGAACCTGGGCTAGTTGGGTTGCAACGGATGACGCAAAAAGCTGGAGAGGGGCGGCAATTGAAGTGAAAACGATGGCGGGAAACGGCACCATCGTCCCAAGTAAGACGAGGGGAAACACCAACGTCCGGAACCGATTCCAACCCCAGAATGTCCAAACCAAACTGCCCAGAAGCAGGACAAACGAGATCCGCGATAAATAGAATTCAGCGGCCAGGCTTCCGCAGAGAAGAACCAGGCAGGCGAGAGCGACCAACCAAAGGCCCCGGGCATCCACTTCAGCCGGATGCGACAAGGTGATCTGCCGGCGTTGGTAAGCGATATAAAGGGCCAGAGGAGGCACCAGCATTCCATAGGAGGAAGCGTCTTCCGTCCACCACTCCATCGCCAGGTCCGGCATAATCCGCATGTACAGAATGCCGACGAGGGTCGCGATGGCAGCGACCTGGAGCCAAACGCCTATGCTGAGGGCCCTTCCCCGTTTCAAATCGAGAATGGCAGTAGCCATTTAATCGGATTTTAACAGCACGTTAAAAACCAGACGGTGCTTCGGACAAAACAGTCAGGTTGGGAAACTGTGCGACAAACTTTCGCATATTGTGCAAAGAAACGTTCCCTCCGGGTGGATTATTCCGTGTTTCCCGACGTTTTGGCACTTGGCGTAGAAATTGCGGAATAGGCCAAATTGAGAATCTCCAAAAGGACAGGGAGCTAACCGAATGACGGGTTCATCCGATCGTCTAACTGCAGAAACCAGGGCTGCAGGCACGGATTTGTCAGAGGACTCTTTGCGAGTGCGAGTCCGGGACGCAGCGCGCCAGGTCGAGTCGGCAATCATCCGGGAGGCGCTGGAGCAGCATCGTTGGAACCGCCGTAGGGCGGCCGCCGCCTTGAAAATCAGCTATCGCTCCCTGATGTACAAAATGAAGACCTGTAATTTGCGGGATTCCGTTGTAGAACTGCAAAAACCTGCGGAATTTCGGAGCGAAGCATGAGAAAAGCATCGGGATATGTGCTGATCGCGCTCACCCTGGCCGGTTCGGCGGCCCGCGCGCAAATGAACGATGTGAACTTTCAGGGCGTGACCCGGGAAGGTTTCCATCTGTATGAAATCAGCGCTTTTTCGTCATACACCAGCTCTGCCTACCCGATCACCACGACCAATACCTTATCGCCTGGCGCCGCTCAATTGGGCTACAACATCAATTACGGGGTGTCCGGCGGAGTCGGCTGGCAGTACACACGGGATAAAGTCACCATCACGGTCGGTTATACCGGAACCTATAATCAATCGGAAAACTATAGCAGTCTCACCTCATTCGGTCATTCTTTGAGGGCGAATGCTTCCTGGAAGCTAACACCCAAGTGGGGCCTCACTTTTTCGGGGAGCGGGCAATATGAAACCCTGGCGCAATATCTTTTCGAGCCCACGGGCTTAGCAACCGTTAACCAGACGTCCTCTTCGTTTAACGACTTGGCTGCGGCCATGGGTGTTGGAAACTTCAGCAGTACGCAAGCAGCAGCTCAATTGGGCGGCATTGCAACGGGCGCGCTGGCGGGCTCCGGGACGTCGCCCATCTCACCATCCGCCAGTCTGCTCATCGGTATCCGGCTCCTCACCTATGCGGCGCAAACGTCCCTCAACTACCAAGCCACTGAGCGGTTGTCCCTGTTCGTTTCGGGCGTAACGGCGGCGGGTGAAAACCGCTTCCCCAATGCCAACGGGACGCAGCAGAGCTATGCCATTCCCCACAGTATCGGTCTAAACGGCGGGCTGGGAGTGGACTATTCCCTTACGCCGCGTACGAACGTGGGTTTCGGCGTCACGGAATCCCGCATCTCGAACGTCTACCAGACCGCTTACACCACACAGGCGATGGCTTCAATCGGCCGGAAAATGGGAACCCATTGGTTTCTTCGCGGATCCGGCGGCGGGTCGTATAGCTCGATTCTCCAGCAACAATCGGGTTCGCCCTCGCAGCACCAGTTTATCGGTTCGGGCTCGGTGGGATATCAACTGGCGGCCCAATCTTTTGTGGCCGCTTATAACCGCTCCAGTGTAGAGACCGATGGCTTTGCCGTGGGAACGAATTCCACGGCGGGCGGCAGCTGGATGTGGCGTCGTCGCGGAAGCAACTGGAGCCTCACGGCGGGTATCTCCGACCTACAGCTGAACAATACCGGGTTCGTCACCCTGTCCGGTTGGACAATCAACGGAGGGGCTGTCGTCCACCTGCCGGCGAACATTGCCATGAACGTGAGCTACGCATACAGCAACAGCTCCGGGAACTATCTGGGCACTACCACCAAGCTGACAGTGAATACCGTTCGTTTGACGCTGGGATGGGTTCCTCAGTGGCAATACATCGAGGGGGCTTTGAGCGGTGCCGGGCCCACGTTGAGATAGCAAGGCGCATATGATCAGAATGCTAAACCAGTACGTATCGCTCAAGAGCTTTCTGCTGGTGATCATCGAAGCTGTTCTGGTGATGCTTTCGTTGATTTGCGCGGTAGAACTGCGCTTTTGGAATAGCCCCGCGGAGTTTTCGGCTTACATTGCGTTCCCGGATTTCGCGGTGCAAAGCGGGATCGTCGTTCTGGTCTGTGTGATTTGCTTTTATTTTAACGATTTGTACGACCTGAGCATGGGTTATGGCTCGGTGGAGCGCGTTTTGCGCATTGAGCAGTCGCTGGGCGCGGCCACTTTGCTGCTGGGGTCTTTGTACTTCCTCTTTCCGAACCTGCTGCTGAGCCGCGGGGTCTTTATTATTGCGATGATTCTCGCTACCGCGCTGGTGGTGGTGAGCCGCAGGCTTTTTGAAAAAGCCTGGCAGTTGACAGGCCCGACGCAAACAGTAGTTATTCTCGGAACCGGCGACCTGGCCATGTCGACAGCCAGGGAACTGGCCAAGCGGGAGGATCTCGGATTAAGGTTGGCCGGCTTTGTCGCAACCAACAGCGGAGCCGTGGAAACCGATCACCTGTTCGGCGTTCCGATTCTCGGCACGGCCGGCGATCTCGAAGGGATTGCCAAGAACCACCGCGTATCGCGCATCGTGGTGGCCATGGAAGACCGGCGTGGCTTACTTCCAACCCGTGAGCTGGTAACGCTGCGGGTTCGGGGAGTGCGAATCGAGGAGGCATCCAGCTCGCTGGCGGCTCTCACGGGCCGGGTAGCGCTGCGGGCTGTCCGGCCGAGTTGGTTCGTTTTTTCGGACGGGTTTCACCGGTCGAAATGGAACGATTTGCTGAAGCGAATGGGCGATCTGTTTTTTGGGATTGCCGGATTGCTCTTGTCCCTGCCGGTGATGGCGGTGGTGGCACTTGTCGTGCGATTGGATTCGAAAGGGCCGGCCATTTACCGGCAGACACGCGTCGGCCGCATGGGCAAGAACTTCGAAGTGCTGAAGTTTCGATCGATGAAAGTAGACGCCGAAAAAGAGAACGGGGCGCAGTGGGCAACCGAGAAGGACCCCCGGGTCACCAGGGTAGGCCGCTTTATACGAAAGTATCGGCTGGATGAGTTGCCGCAGTTCATCAATGTCATCCGGGGCGATATGAGTTTCGTCGGCCCTAGACCCGAGCGGCCGTACTTTGTGGAGGAATTGCGGCGGACCATTCCTTATTACGACGAGCGGCACTCCGTGCGGCCGGGACTGACCGGATGGGCGCAAGTGCAATACGTTTATGGCGCCAGCGTGGAGGATGCGTTCAACAAACTCGAGTACGACCTGTTTTATTTAAAGAACCTGTCGCTGGCTTTCGATCTGGTGATTATCGTGGAGACGGTCCGGCTCGTTCTGGCGGGACGGGGCGGCCGATAAGACCAGCTTCCAACGCGGCGCTCGAGACGCGCCGATGGAGCGCATTCAGGAGCATCATGAAATTCGGATCTTTTTTACGTCATTGGAATAAGATTGTCGTCATCGTTTTGGCGGCGATGATTCTGGGTTCCTGCGCCGGGAGCCCGGAGGCGAGAAGCGCCCGCTTCATGGCGGCCGGTAAGAAGCTGCTGGAGAAGAAAGACGGCGCCCGCGCGGTATTGCAATTCCGGAATGCGATTCGGGCCACGCCCGATAATCCCGAAGCCTATTATCAACTGGGAGAGGCGGCCACTATGGTCAAAGACTATGGCGGCGCGCTAAACGCTTATCGCAAAACCCTCGAGTTGCAGCCAAAGCACGCGGGAGCGCGGCTGCGGCTGGCGCAGATCATGGTCGAGAATCAGGATCCAGAAGCAATACGGAAGGCTAAAGAGGAACTGCTGGATCTGCAAAAAAACTCTGCAAATAATCCCGATGTGCTGAACACGCTGGCATACGCCCAGTTAAGGCTGGGCGAGATCGACAGCGCGATTCAGAATCTGGATCAGGTGCTGACCCAATCCCCGCGCGAATTGAGTGCCTCCTCTTTGTTGGCCGGTGCGAAACTACTGAGCCACGACGTAAAGGGCGCTGAGCAGGTCTTGGTCGAAGCGTGCAAAGAATCCCCCCAATCATCGGAAGCGCGCCGTATTCTGGGCGATTTTTACGTCGAACAGAAGCGGTTTGGGGAAGCGGAAACGCTATTTCGATCGGCACTTACGATCGATCCAAAGAGCGGTCCGGCACTTTTGGATCTGGCCCGATTGCAGTATGGCCAAAACAGGATTGGAGAGGCGGAGCAGAATTTTCAACGCCTGGCGAAATTGGACGAGTACCGGTCTATTCATGCCATTTTTCAGTTTGAACAAGGGCGCAAGGACGATGCCATTCGCGAACTGGAAACGACGTGGAAGAGTCATCCAGACGATCGCGCGGTCCGGTCCAATTTGGTGGTGGCGTACCGGGCTGTGGGCCGAACTAATGACGCGGATAAAGTCCTGGCGCAAGTGCTGAAGTCAAATCCGAGGGATGCGGACGCGCTTTTGGAGCGCGGCGAAATTGCGCTGGGAGAGAAAAATTATACCCAGGCGACAGCGGACTTGAACGCCGCGTTGCAGTACAAGCCGGGAGAGCCTGAAGTCCATTATCTTCTGGCCAAACTCGCCGAGTCGCAAGGCGCGACGCTCACCTACCGTCAGGAACTCGGCGAAGCTTTGCGGATCAATGCGAACCTGGTGGTGGTCCGAGTGGAGCTGGCGCGCAGCATGATGTCCGGTCCCAGCGGCGCGGCCAAGGCAGCCGGTGCGCGAGCTGCCCTGAGCGTGTTGGATGCGGCTCCGGCCGCGCAAAAGGGGTCGCTGCCAATTTTGATTCAGCGGAACTGGGCGCTGCTGGCGTTGCGCGATATGACGGGGCTCCGACAGGGGATCGATGCCGGTTTGGCGTTGCAGAGGGCTCCGGATCTGTTGATTCAGTTCGGTCTCTGGAAGCTTCAGGCGGGGGATGCGGCCGGCGCACGCCCGTTAATCGAAGAGGCGCTGAAGATCAATCCCAACGATTTGCAGGCGCTCGAAGCCCTCAGCCAGACTTATATGGTGCAGAAAAACTCGGCCATGGCTCTGCAGACAGTCAAGCGGTATGCCAACGAGCGGCCGAAATCGGCCGCGGCTCAGGATTTTCTCGGCCTGATGCTGGCCGCCAGCGGAGACATGAAGGGTGCCCGGATAGCTTTTCAAGCAGCTAAAGCGGCGGACCCCTCGTTTGTACAATCCGATCTGGCCCTGGTTCAAGTGGACGCCATCGAAAGCCAATTTGAAGACGCTCGCAAAAGACTGGAAGCGGTATTGACGGTCAACGGCAATAATCTGACGGCGCGGCTGTGGCTGGGTAATATCGAAGAGACTCTAGGCCACCACAGCTCCGCCATCGACCATTTTCGGAAAGTGCTCCAGAGCGATCCCGAGAATGCGCAAGCCTCCAATAATTTGGCATATCTTCTGACCGAGTATGCCAATAACGCCGATGAAGCGCTCAAGTACGCCGAAAAGGCAGTAAACGCCGCTCCGGAGAAGGCGATCTATGCCGACACCATGGGCTGGACATTGTATCGAAAGGGCTTATACGGGACAGCCATCCCATACCTGGAGAAGGCGGCCGCTGAAAAAGGCGGTGACGTGGTTTGGAAATACCATCTGGCAATGGCTTACGCCAAGTCAGGAGATTTAAACAAAGGCCGGGTTGCCCTGGCGAGCGCCCTAAAAATCGATCCCAACGTCCCCGAGGCGAAAACGGCCAAACAAATCCTGAGTGCTAACCCTTAATTGAGAACCGGTCCAAAGTGCGGTCCAACAATCCTAGACTTTCGGAACTTTTCGATCTCCGGCGAAATGTCACAGTCTCGTTTAAACAGCTGAAATAATGAGGCTTATAAACCTGTGTTCCTTTTGGCCTCCAAACTGCTTAACAGGGTGCGATCTGTATCACTTGAGTTGATCTCTTTGCGCTGGTTTGGAGGAACGAAATGTTGAAATTAACGAAAAAACTGAGCTTTTTACTCCCAATTGCTGTTGCCGCCTTTGTCGCCACGCCCCGAGCCTCTGCTACTGCGGAGCTGATCTTAAGCGATGGAATAGCAGCAGACACGCAGACAGTTACCGTCGCCAACTGTGGAGCTGGATGCTACAGTTTCAACGGTTCTGTCGGTAATTGGAATATCAACGTTACAACGGGAACGTCATCGCCTGGTCAGAGCCCTGAACTGGATCTGAACAGCATTGATCACCGCAACGCGGCCTCTACTGGTCAGACGCTGACGATCACATTCAGCTCTACCGGTTTCACGCCGGTTTCCCCCGGGTTTATGTTGAACGTGGGTGGCACCATCGGAGCACATGGCACTGCAACCTTCTCGCTTTATGGGGGCAATAGCAACACCTTGGACGACCAGTCGCAGAAGGTCGGGTCGACCCTGAGCTTCAGCAACCCGCCGGCCAACTTCAGTGGCTCCGAGACCGCTTATCCGCCTCTTGCGGTCAGCCCCTATTCGATAACCGAAGTCGCCACGCTTACGTTCGGGACCAGTGCGGGACAGGCCAGCTTCGACTATTCGATCGATTCGATTCCGGAACCGGCCGGTGTGCTTCTGCTGGGAACCGCGATTCTGGGCACGGTAAGCCTCGTGCGCCGGAAGATGGGCCAGAAAAAAGCCTAACGAGCGAAAGCCGTATTTAGTTTGCAAATCGGGGAAGGCTGGTCCTCCAGGCCTTCCCCTTTGTGTTTTTAGTGGAGGGATCTCCGGTCAATAGTACTCATTACCCGAGCTGACCGTTCGATTTGGCCAAGGGATTGCTATTTTCCGGAGGAAAATGAACAAAGCAGGCGCTTCCGGCCAGAGTGGCCGACCCAAACCCACCATACCGACAACCCCTCCCCTAGAACACTATCTCCAGTTGCTGATGCACCGGAAATGGCTGATCGTCGGGGTGTTTTTGGTGGGTTCCGTGGCGACGATTGCGGTTGTACAGCTGCTTCAGAATGTTTACACCGCGCAGACACTGATTCTGGTGGATCCGCAGAAAGTCCCGGAATCGTACGTGAAGTCGACCGTCACCGGCAGTGTTCGGGACCGTTTGAGCACCCTCTCCCAGCAGATTTTGAGCGCCACGCGCCTACAGAAGATTATCGATTCCTTGCACCTCTATCAGGCCGAAAAGAGGAAAATGGCCCGCGAAGAGATCCTGGCCATGATGCGCAAGGACATCACCACCACAGTGGTAAGCGATTTTGGCGCAAGCCAGGATCTGCAAGCCTTTCGCATCAGCTATAGCGGAACGGATCCGCGGCTGGTGGCGCAGGTAACGAACCAGATCGCCCAGCTTTTTATCGAGGAAAACCTGAGGGCCCGCGAACAGCAATCGGCGGGGACGGCGGATTTCATTCAAAACCAATTACTCGAAACGCGCAAGACGCTGGAAGAACAGGAAGGCAAGCTGAAGGATTACCGTTTGAGGCACGTCGGCGAAATGCCGGAGCAGCAGACCGCCGACCTGCAGATCCTGGGGCAGCTGCAATCGCAGGTGCAGTTGGAAGGGGAAGCGTTGAACCGCGCGGAGCAGCAGAAGACCTACCTCCAATCGATGATGACCCAGACGGTCCCGGTAATCGATATAGACAGCGGCGATGAAATGGGAATTCCGGCGGCATCCAAGGCGAACGCCCCGGCGTCCGCTCCGGCCGCGCGCAAGAAAACGCCCCTGGAAGATGAAAAGGCTAAGCTGGCGGAATTACTGACCCGCTATCGAGATACCTATCCGGACGTGTTGAAGTTGAAGAAACAGATTCAGGAGGATGAGGCTAAACAGACTCTGGCCGGCGCCACGCCGGAACCGGCAGTGGAAACCAAGGTTCCAGTTCCACCGCCTCCTGCGGCAACGGTTACGAAGGCCGCCGCGGCGCCCATTACTCCCCAGCCCAAGCATTTTAATCCCGTGCTCCAAGGCCAAATCGAAGCAGCCGATGCCGAGATCGCCAAGCACCATCAGGAAGTAGAGCGGTTGTCCAAGCTGGTCGCAAAGTATCAGAACAAATTGGAAGCGATCCCGGTACGGGAGCAGGAAATTGCCTCGCTGGTGAGGGACGACGAAATGACGAAGGCGCATTATGCGCAACTGGAAGGGCTTTCTCTCTCGGCTGAAACCGCGACTCAACTGGAGTTGCGGCAAAAAGGAGAAAAGTTCGTCATTCTCGATCCGGCGGTCGCTCCCGAAAAACCATCCAAACCAAACCGGCCTCTTCTGGATGCCGCGGGGGCTCTGGGATCGCTGCTGCTGGGAATGATTCTGGCCATGTCGCCGGAGTTTGTTGGCATGACCATTATCGGGGCGCAAGACATTACCTCAATCAGCAACCTTGCCCTTCTAGAGATAATTCCTGTAATTAAGACGCGCTCTGACGAAATTGTCCACAGAAGGCGGATTATGTGGGGAGCGGCATCCGCTTTCGTTGCCACCATTCTCGCTGGGGCCGCACTTTTTTGGCGCATCCGGGGTGGATTTTGATGGCGGTGTGCGAGAGTGCCGGAGGCGAGAAGTTAGCCGAGGTGAGAGGGCAGACAGGCAATTCCAAATCGTCGGAAATAAAGCGCTTCTTCGGGAAGATCGTAGGAGCACGGGAGCAAAGCTCTTTCAACAGAAAGCAGCCCGGATTTCCAAATTATTTGGAATTGCGCAAGTTTCAATATTAGAAAAGCCTGGTAATTATGAGCCGACTTTATGATGCGTTGAAGGAGTCCAGCCGTGGCCGCCGGGGGTCGGGCCAGGATGAAAAAGCAAGCCTGTGGGAGGCTTGGGGAATTGAAAGCCTGGATATGCCACCCGTCCAGGCGGCTCCGGAGGCACTGGTTCCGAGATCACCGGAGCCTGCCGGCGAGATGGTTTTCGAACCCGAGTCGCCGGTAGAGCCGGTTTCGGAGGTAGAATCCGTTGCCGCAGCGGAGCCGGATTCCTCCCGAGTAGAATCGCGAATTGCCGAGCCCGACATCCCAACCGCTGCGCCGACTGCTCCGGATGGCATGCTGGGAGCCTCCACAACCGTGGTTTTAGATCGGCGGGCAAGACTAATCCCGCACTCCGTTGACGGAACAATTGTGGAATATTACCGCAGACTACGGACAAAGATCTTGCAGAAGCGGGACGAGCAGGCCTTTCGGACACTGCTGGTTACGAGCGCCAATCCGCAAGAGGGCAAAACGGTCACGGTGTTGAACCTGGGATTGAGTTTTGCCATGCTTCCCAACTTCAAAGTGCTGGTGATAGACGGGGACGTGCGCCGGGGAACGCTCGGGAACTGGCTCGGTATACCGGTTTCGCAGCCGGGATTAAGCAACCTGGTGGACGGGTCGGCGCGGCTGGAAGACGTAGTTTTGAAGTCCGACGCCGTTCCGATGCATTTCGTGGTACGGGGGAACTCCAAGGTTTCGGACGTGCTGCCCAGCCAGTTTACGAATCATTTCCGGCGGCTGGCGGAATGCTTCGATTTGATTTTGGTGGATTCACCGCCGGTCAATCTGCTGGCCGACGTACAGCTTCTGGCGAGCTGCTCGGATGCGGTGCTGCTGGTGGCCCGATCTTTCGTCACCAGCCGCCAGGCACTGGAGAAGGCCGTTCAGGAACTGCAGCCGTTTAATGTAATCGGCACGGTTCTGAATGCCAGTGCGGTGGAAAAGCCGAAAAGTTACTACAGCTACGGGTACGGGCCAAAGGCATGACCAATGCGGAAACGATGGGTTTGCAGGTTGATAACGGAATCGCAAGAACAACAAGCTGCGAAGTAGAAGTTGGTCAGTTGGAGGCGGGCAGGGAAGAGCAATGGGACCGGTTTGTAATATCCGCATCTGAGGGCACATTCTTTCACCTGTCCGGCTGGCAGACTTTGGTTCGGGATGTTTTGGGCCATCGTTCGTTTCGCCTGGTGGCGCGGCGGAGCGGGGAGATTACGGGCGTTTTTCCCGTTAGTGCGATCCGCAGCCGGCTGTTTGGCAATTGTCTGGTTTCCTCGCCGCTGGCGGTTTACGGCGGCATCTGCGCGGCCGATTCCGATTCTTATTTCGCCCTACTCCGGGCCGGCAGCGATCTGGCGACGAAGTTAGGGGTGAAATACCTCGAGATGAGGAATCGGACGGAACCGTTTCCTACCTCGCTGCCGGGCCGGGATCTGTATGTCACCTTTACCCAGGATCTAACGCCGGGGCCCGAGAAACTACTGCAAGGGATGCCGCGAGACACGCGGTACGCCATCCGGAAATCGCTGAAATCCGAGCTCGAATGGACCGAAGACCTCAGCCTTGAGGAGTTCTACGAGTTGTATGCGCAGAGCGTTCACCGCTTAGGCACTCCCGTTTTTTCGCCCAACCTGTTCCGCAGGCTTCTGGCTATCTTCCCCAAGCAGTGCCGCTTGTTCGGAGTGCGCAAAGGCAAACTGGCGATTGCCGGTGTGCTTTGCCTGTATTTTCGGGACCAGGTGTTACCCTATTATGCCGGCGCGCTACCGGAATTCTACAAGGACTCGCCTAACAACTTCATGTACTGGCGGCTCATCGAGCAAAGCTGTGCGGAGGGCTTGCGGCAATTCGATTTCGGGCGGAGTAAGAAGGGAACAGGGTCGTACAGTTTCAAATCATCATGGTCCATGCAGGTCTCGGAACTCCCGTACCGGTATCAGTTAGTGCGGGCCACAGAAGTTCCACACATAAGCCCGGTGGATGGCAATTTTCAAAAAGCCGTCGCGGCCTGGAAACGAATGCCGTATGCGTTTAGCAAGATCATCGGTCCGAGGGTGATACGATGGATTCCGTCGGTTTGAAGGAGCGGTGAAACCATAGGCGTGTAGCTCAGCGGTTAGAGCGCCCTGTCTTTAACTCCAGGGAGGTCGTAGGTTCAAATCCTGCCGCGCCTACCAATACAAATCCGTGAATGTCCTGTACTTGTGCCACCGTATTCCCTACCCACCGGATAAAGGGGACAAAATCCGTGCCTTCCATCAGGTGCAAGCGATTGCGAGCCGGCACCAGGTGGACCTGTTCACGCTGGCGGACGATCCTTCCGACTTAGTCCACGCCACCGCTCTGCAGCGGTATTGCCGACGGGTTACTGTAGTGCCTCTGAACCCGCGTTGGGCACGCTTGCGGTCGCTTCCTTACCTGTTGACCCGGCAGCCGCTCACCATCCCTTATTTCTATTCCGCGAAACTGCGGGCCGAAATCCGCCAAGCGGTAGCGTTGAATGCTTACGATCGCATTTATGTTTACTGCTCGGCCATGGCTCAATATGTCGAGGTGGAATGGGGTATTCCGGTAGTTACGGATTTCGTGGATGTGGATTCCGACAAGTGGCGGCAGTATTCAAGTTTCACCCATGGCCCGGCTGCGGTGATCTACCGGCGCGAGGCTTGGGCGCTTCAGCAATACGAACGTCAAGTTTGCGACAGGTCGGCGTGCATCCTGGTGACCACGAGGCGGGAAGCCGAGCTGGTGCAGGGGATGGCCCCCCGAACGTCCGTACATGTAGTGGCAAACGGCGTCAATACGGATTATTTCCGGCCTGCTGAGGTGGTAGCCAATGCCCCCACAATTGGGTTCACGGGCGATATGAGTTATTTCCCCAATATCGAAGCGGTAAAATTCTTCGCGGGAAAAGTGCTTCCGCTAATTCGCCGCGCCGTTCCGGAAGCACGATTTCTGATTGTTGGGCGCAATCCCAGTCCGGCTGTCCAGGCATTGCAACATATCGAGGGTGTGGAGGTGACCGGGTTTGTGCCGGATATCCGCCCTTATCTGGCCAGGATGCATGTGGCAGTGGCGCCGTTTTCGATTGCGGCGGGAATTCAGAACAAGATCCTGGAAGCGATGGCGTCCGGCATCCCGGTTGTCTGTACGCGGCGCGCAGCTCAGGGACTTTCCAGCGCAGCCGCGGCGGCTGTGGAGTTGGCGGATAGCGCGGACGAGATGGCCGGCAAGATCGCCGGGTTGCTACGAGATCCGGAAATAGCCCATTCGAGGGGTATCGAAGGCCGTACCCGGGTCGCGGCCGAGTACCAGTGGGACCAGTCGTTGGACCGTTTTTTGCGGTTATTGGAAGATCCCACCACACAGAACCCCCCTGCCGCGGAATGTGCCCGATTCTCCTGATCTTGGAAGTCGAATTGCTTTCATCCAGGCATTAAAAAGCAGCCCGTAAACGACTATCCAAACTATGCCGATCCGAATTATGCACGTGGTCGATCACCTGGGTAAGGGTGGGCTGGAAAACGGCCTGGTGAATATCATCAACGGCCTGGACCCGGATCGATTCGAGCATGTGGTTTGCGCCGTGCGCCAACTCGGTCCCAATGCCGACCGGCTTCCGCGGAATGTGCGGGTGATCTGCATGAGCAAGAGGGACTCCGATTTTCCCCTGCAGTTTCCCCGGTTAGCGCGCGAGATTCGCGCCGTGGAGCCCCAAGTGGTGCACTCACGGAATTGGGGAGCAATCGAGGCCGTACTTGCGGTGAAGTGGCTTCGCTCGTGCGCGGTGGTGCACAGCGAGCACGGTTTGGAAACAGGCGCCGATGCAAAAGAACCGTGGCGGAGGACCTGTTTTCGGAGGCTGGCTTTTGAGCTGGCGGATCGTGTTCTGGCGGTCTCGAACCAACTGAGGGATCTGCATGCCGGCCGGACCGGCTTCCCGGCGCGCCGCATCGGAGTCATTCACAACGGCGTGGACGGAAACCGGTTTTTCCCGGATCCAGCCGCCCGAGCCCGGATGCGCGCGGAACTCGGAATCTCAGGCGATGAATACTGCATCGGATGCGTCGGCAATCTTCTTCCGGTCAAAGATCATGCGACCCTGCTTCGAGCGGTGGCACATGCTGCTGGTGTTTTGACGAACTGGCGCCTGGTGATCGCCGGCGAGGGTTCGGAGAGGCCGAAGCTGGAGGCATTTCTCCTCGAGCATCCCGAGTGGAAGGCGCATGTGCTGCTCCTGGGCAGCAGCGACCGAATTCCGGAACTGCTGAATGCAATGGACGTCTACGTGTTGCCTTCGCTGTCGGAAGGCATTTCGAATTCGCTGCTGGAAGCGATGTCGACGGGGCTGGCGGTAATGGCCACCGCGACGGGCGGCAATCCGGAAGTGGTAGTCGATGGTGAATCGGGCCTTTTATTCCCCGTAGGCGATGCGGAGAAGCTGGCCGAGCACCTGATTATCCTGGAAAGGCGCCGGAATATTCGCGCGCAACTGGCCGAGCAAGCGGTGTTGCGAGTGCGCGAAGAGTTTTCCATGGAAGCCATGTTGCGAAACTACACCCGGCTTTACGAAAACCTGGGACAGAGAATGACAGCGGCCCCCGTACGTGCCGCCGTAAGGGCATAGGCATATGTGCGGCATCTGCGGCATTTTCGAAACGGAACAGGGAAAGCAGGCGCAGCGTATCACGCTGAAGTCGATGGCGGACACGATCACCCATCGTGGGCCGGACGATGAGGGCTTTTATAGCTGCGGGGGCGCGGGCCTGGGGTTCCGGCGCCTGTCGATCATCGATCTCGAGGGAGGCCATCAGCCACTCTCCAACGAAGACGAGAGCATCTGGATTGTCTTCAACGGCGAGATTTATAACTTCCAGGAATTGAACCAGCGATACCTGACGACGGGACATGCTTTCCGCACGCGCTCCGATACCGAGACGATCGTGCACCTGTACGAGGAGCTGGGGGAAGAGTGCTTCGCCCAGTTGCGGGGGATGTTCGGGTTGGCCCTATGGGACGGGAAACGCAAACGGCTGGTGCTGGCGCGGGACCGCATGGGGAAGAAGCCGCTGTTCTATTCCTGGGATGGCCGCCGGCTGGTGTTCGGCTCCGAAATCAAGGCCTTGTGGAAGGCTGGCGGCCTTTCGCGGGAAATGGATCTGGAGGCGCTTTCGGATTATTTCTCGTATCAATATATCCCCGCGCCCAAGACGATCTATCGCCATGTGCGCAAGCTGCGCCCGGCGCACTATCTGATTGCCGATCAGTCCGGGATACGCGAGGTTCCATACTGGGACATCCGCTTCGGCGAGACACGCCAGCGTTCGGAAGCGGAATGGTGCGAGGAATTTCTGGCGGAATACCGCTCGGCGG
>OBLV0100000191.1_pt1 | contig 19897 bp, 17 predicted proteins | sample 1520071 | NCBI WGS metagenome assembly OBLV01 (sample SAMEA3888446, study PRJEB22518) | metagenome | reverse complement strand
GGCGGACCGCAATCGCAATCTGGGTTCTTCTCGATCCTCGCTGGGGTCACCTCGCCGGCTGCAACCTGGAACTTGATGCCGCGGCCAGCCACGCCGTCTGGCACAGCAGGGCGCTGCGAAAATCCGGCCAGGGCTTGGACCAGACCGCTTTCAGGGCGGCAACATCAACGACATCGGAATCGACGCCGGTGCCGTCCCAGGTTTCGATGAAGCTGCGGGCGGTCACGTTCCAGACGACCGGGTCGAAGCGGGCCTTGTCCGACCGTTCGCCGACACCGGCAGGTAGCAGGTCCCCGAAACAGGCGGCCAGGAGCTCGCTACGGTCGGAAAAACCGTCACGGCCGCCCACCGCAGCCACCGCTCGCACCACCCGATGGTCGACCAGGGGATGGAGGATCAGCGCCCCCGCCCCTGCTGCCACCAGGTCGTAGGAGTCGATCCCCACCGCCAGGGAACGACGGCGAGCCTGCCAGGCGACCCACTGGTCGAAGCGCCGGGGGGCGTCACGGCGTTCGGCTGCCCGGCGGCGAGCCAGGGTCCTTATCGAGCCCGGTTGGAGCCAGGGAAGGCTAGCGGCGACCCGGCGGCGACGCCAGCCCGGGCGATGCAGCCCGAAATGGCGCTGTGCTAGCCGGTGCGGCCCGGGGCGCGGCCGTGGTTCGAACAGTTGATCTCCACCGAGGCCGGTCAGCAGGGTCCCGCCGCGGGCGGCTTCCAACAGCGGGACGTGCAGGTAGGTGTTGGCCGGGTACAGCACCCCGTGGGCAGCGAGCACCGGTTGCGCCACCGGGCCCATGAGGTCCAGTTCGGAGGTGGCCTCCAAGCGAACCCACTCGGCGATGCTGAGGGCGCCGACGACCGCCTCCTGCCAAGCGGTCTCGTGGGATGCCGGCGCATCGGGGAACCGCCAGGTCACCGGTATCGGCGCCTCCAGGTCCTGGCGTCGGGCCACCCTCGCCGCCGCGGCCAGCACCAGCGACGAATCGCGCCCGCCGGAGAAGCTCACCAGGCACGGGGGACGAAGGAGACCGTCGAGCACCGCGGCTTCCAACGCCGCTGAGGGCGCAGTCTTCACCGGCCTTCGGGTGTGCGAGCCGCGTCCGGCGGCGGCGCCCGCCGGGTGGGACGGGCCCACGAGCGCCGAGGAGGCCAGCTCGAGGGCGTCGAGGGTCACGGGATAATGCCCGAGCCCCCGAAGGCGCCGCTGCCCATGCCGTCTGCGCCCGTACCGCTGCTGCCTCGCGTGAGCTCGGTCAAGGTACCCAGGGACTTCAGGGTTGGCGGGCTGTAGGCCCGCAGCGCCGGCGGGTCAGGCTCGGAAGATCCTTCCACCTGATCATCATCGGCCATGACGGTCTCCTTTCAGTAAGGGCACACCCGTAGGAACTTCCGGTCACGCCGAGGTAAGGGTGGTCGTCTCTTGACATGCAGATGGTAGGAGCTAGCAGGGGACACATCGAACAACCTGCCCATATTGGCGCTCGACTGGGGGGAGCGAGCTTCCGGTCGGGTGGACGGCCGGTGCCGGTTCGCTTGGCGTGACTCCCGCGGTGATGGTGGTCACGGGGCGGTGGCGATGCCGTAGAGCACGTTGCGGGTGGTGGCGACCCCGGCAAAAGGTGGCCAGATGGTCTGAATGGGCGCCGCCCGCTCCGGGCGCCGCCGCCGACCCGTCGGGGCGTATCCCGGGCCGGGGGGCATCGCCACCTTCGACGGGCGGTCGACGCCTTGTTCGGGGCGAACGAGAACGACGCCGGCGTCCCTTTCGTGACCGCCCGTGACCACCTCGACACATTCCCGGGGTCGGGAAGCGGGAGCCGGAGTGCATCATCGTCGAGATCGGCGCCGACATGGAGCGCTTCCCGACGGCGGCCCACCTGGCGTCGTGGGCGGGGATGGCGCCGGGGAACAACATCACCGGCGGGAAACGTCACTCCGGGAAGACGACCAAGGTCGACACCTACCTGTCGGCGCAGTTATGGCGGCTGGCCAAACGTCTCGGCAAGAAGAATGCAGCCGTCGCCGTAGGCCATTCCATCCTCGTCATCTGCGGCACCTGCTCAGCAACGACTGCGACTACACCGACCTCAGCGGCGACTACTTCACTCGGCGAGGAGACGCCGACCGGCACCAACAACACCTCGTGCGACAACTCCAGGACCTCGGCTACGCGGTAACCCTGCGGAAAGTCGCGTGAGAGCCCTCCCCGACAGTCACGATTGATTTCTCGTCATAGGCATTCAGTCGCTCGCGACGTCCTCGAGCCGGGAGGACATGGGTCAGCCGATGCGCTGCGCGAACGAGACGATGATTCCCTCGGGACCTCGGACGTACGCCATCCGCCACGAGCCCTCGTACTCGCCGATCGCGCCTACCAACCCGTAGCCAGCCGACGCCGCCTGGTCAACGGCGGCTTGTACGTCGTGCACCTCGAAGGCGACGTTGCGCAAGCCGAGCTCATTGGACATGGCGCTCGGTGAGCCGGGAGCGGCGTCAGGACGCAGGAACGTGGAGAGCTCGATACGGGTGCCGTCGTCAGGCGGCCGCAGCATCAGGATCTCGGCCTTCGACCCCGGGATGCCGATGACGGTGTCCAGGAACTCGCCTTCCACGAACGTCCTCCCCTCGATCTCGAGACCCAAGGCGACGAAGAACTCCGTCACCGCATCGAGATCGACGACGGTGATGCCGACGTGGTCGAACCGGCAGACGTGCGACATGTCGTCCATCCTTACTCGCAGCCCAGCCAGCTACCATCCCTGACGCCTTCGGCTGCGCTCGTGACGGTCATTGCCGGCTGAACTGCCTCCGCGTCGGTCCGGGCCGTACCTGGCGCGACAGGAGGCGTTTCACACTGCCGTCGAAGTGCCGAAGGATGGCAGGCAACGATCGCGAGCACCGAGTCCCATCGGGAGAGCCCGAATTCGGCGATTTGGGCGAACCGCCGGGCGTTCGAGGGCATCTCCGCCGGTGTGCTGGCGCCGCGCCTTCTGTGACAGCTCTCGGCGGACTCGGCCGCGGGTCCCGCTGTAGCCGCCGCCAGACACCCGACCGGGTCGGTGGCGTCGTCCACGACGAGATGGACTGCGCGGGCCGAACGGCCCGTCGCGCCTCGATCTTGCTTTCCCCTATTGAAATCAGGCGTCGCGGCGGTTGATCAGGGCGAACCCGCCTGCCAGGACGATGGCCACGAAAAATCCCATGACCGCGAAGCCCTCCCACGGCGACAGCGTGTGGGAGCCTCGCACCACGTTGGTCACCTGCTGACCGGCCTGGGTCGGCCAAAACTTTTCCACGGTGTGTTCGATCGACGCCGGCAGCGCCGCGGCAACCCCAGGAAGCACGTACAGGACGGCGACCATGATGGCGATGGCGGCGGCCGCGTTGCGGAGTATGGCACCCAGCGCCAAACCGAGCACGCCAATCAGGGCGCCGTACAGCCCGCCGCCGATCAGAGCCCGCAGCACGCCCGGCTGCCCGAGGCTGGCGGTTGGCGCATGACCCGAGATCAACGCCTGGCCGATGAAAAAGGTGACGAAGGAAAGTACTTCCGCGATCACGAACGAGAGCCCGGCGATGACGACCGCCTTGGCCGCCAGCAGCCGGCTGCGGCGGGGCACGGCCGTCAGGGTCGTCACGATCGCCCTGCTCGAGTATTCCGAGGTGATGAGGATCACGCCGAGGACCACGATCGCCAGCTGCGCCAGGCCCAGCCCGCCCGTGCTGACCCCAGTCGGGTCCCAGTTGGTCCGGATGCTGGCCTGCTTGGCGTATTGATGGGCGGTCACGGCGCTGAACAGCGCCCCCAGACCGATCGCGACCACGCTGCCCGCCAGCACAGTCCACATCGTCGACGGCACGGTACGCTCTTTCGTCCATTCGGCGTGGACGACGTCGCCGAAGGTGGCCGGCCGGTTGTCCGACGTCAGCGTCGGTTCGGGGGACAGGGTGGTCGTCATCGGGGTACCTCGCCAGCTCGGTATTCGACGCTGTCATGGGTCATCTCCATGAAGGCGGATTCGAGGGAGGCATTGCGGGTCGCCAGTTCGTGCAGGACGAATCCCTTGGCGAAGGCGAGCTCGCCGACGGCGGCGCTATCAAGACCCGACACCTCAAGGCTGTCGTCGGTGCTAGGCCGCACCTTCGCACCGGCCCGGGTCAACTCGGCGGACAGGTCGATCAGCCGCGGTGCCCGGACCAGAACCGTGCGCTGGGCGCTCGACTCGACGAACTCGCTGACGCCCTCGTCACGCAACAGCTTGCCATGGCCGATCACGATGAGATGGTCGGCAGTCAGGGCCATCTCGCTCATGAGGTGGCTGGACACCAGCACCGTGCGCCCTTCCGCCGCCCGATCCCGCATGAACTGGCGTATCCAGACGATGCCTTCGGGGTCGAGCCCGTTGACCGGCTCGTCGAACATCAACACCGGGGGATCACCGAGCAGGGCGGCCGCGATCCCGAGGCGCTGGCTCATGCCGAGGGAGAAGCCGCCCACACGCCGCTTGGCGACGGCCTGTAAGCCCACGAAGGCCAGCACCTCATCGACTCGGCGGACGGGGAGATGGTTGCTCTGGGCGAGCGAACGGAGGTGGTGCTCGGCGGTTCGGCTCGGATGGACCGCCTTGGCGTCGAGCAACGCCCCGACCTCGCGCATCGGAGCGGGAAGGTCACGGTACTCCTTGCCACCGATGGTGATCTGGCCCGCTGTCGGATGGTCGAGGCCGAGAATCAGTCGCATCGTCGTCGTCTTGCCGGCCCCGTTGGGCCCGATGAAACCGGTGACCTTGCCGGGGGCGACGTCGAAGTTGAGGTCGTCGACCGCCACGGTGGCGCCGTAGCGCTTGGTCAGATGCCGGGCCTCGATCTTTTGGCCGCCTGCGCCGATACCCGCCATCACCGATCCCGCTCGTGGGTGTGCACGCCGCCTCCCAGCCGATCCCAGCCCGGGTCCTGAGTGTACGTCCACATAGCCTGGAGGCGGCAGCCACGCCTTTGTCCTCGACGCGCAGGCGCGAACTCACCGGTGCTCATCTGTTCCACAGACAACTCCTCGTCCAGGACCGTCGCCCGCTATCACCACTGTGGACCTTCACTAAAGGTGAAAGTCAAGGGCGTCCATCGTCCTTTTCCAGCTTTTTCAAACCGAGGGTGTTTCAGGCCTCGATTACAACTGAGTCCCGTGGTCGAGGCGCGAGATCCGGGGTAACTTGTTTTCGATTCCGAAGTCCTGACAAAGCAGCTCCTGAGAGAACGACCAGCCGCCCGTCGAGGCCATATCGTCTCCCGGGCGTGCGTGCCCGCCATCTTGAAGGCGTGTCGCCGCGCCGCGTGAAGGTGTCCCCCGAGGTAGTTCTGTCGGACTCGGCTCGGCTGGTCGCCTCGGCTCGGCGGGTGCCGGCGGCTTCGGCCGTGGTCGCCCGGCGCAGGGACGTTCGTCGCCGCCGACGGCCTCAACGGCATCGACTGCGTCTCGATCTGAGGTTCGCACCTTTGCATCGCGTGTTGCTATGCTGAACGCATGGCGCAATTCGTTACCCGCTTGGACGACCGCCTTGTGGCAAAGGTTGACGCCATGGTGGCCGATGGAGTGATAGCGACCCGCTCCGAGGCCGTACGCCTCGGCCTCGAGCGTCTCGTTGACCAGTACCAGCGCAAGCAAATTGGGGCACAGATCGCCGATGGTTATCGGCGCCAGCCGCAAACGGAGGCAGAACTGGCTGGACTCGACGAAGCCGGACGGGCGTTGATCGATCAGGAACCCTGGTGAGCGCTCCCCGACAGGGCGAGATCTGGTGGGCCGAGACCGAAGACGCGCGGCGTCCTGTCCTCATTGTTACTCGTTCCGAAGCAGTAGGCGTCCTGACGGCGATCGTCGTGGCGCCAGTCACACGGACCGTGCGTCGCATCCCGACCGAGGTCCCCCTTGGTGCATCAGAGGGGCTGGCGGTCGAATGCGCAGCGTCATTCGACAACCTGCAGCGGATTCGGTGTGCCATGCTCACCGAAAAGGCTGGCGATCTCGGATGGCGTCGCGACGAGATGTGCTGCGCATTGCGAGCTCTCGCCGACTGCTGAGCTCGCACCGACCGGTGGCGAGCACGGAGCCTTTGGGTCGGCGTTCTTGAGGATTCCGCCATGAGTATGGCGCCCGTACTATTGGGGACAATGGCCGAGCGGGCCGACGCCATCGCCGCGGCGTCGTACCCGTGGGCGGACATCCGCGCCGAGAGCCTCGCCGACACGGCGCTGCCGGCCGCATTTTCGCGACTGCGGTCGGCAACGTCGCGTTCGGGAAGATCGTGTAGCACGACCCGGCCCTCGGCACCGTGCCCGCCGCCGCCGGCGAGTACAACCGGGCCGACATGACGGTGCGGCCCACCGGGGCCCCGCCACGCCCAGCGGTCGTTTCCCGTTGGGCCGACCGCGACGGCGCCGGCCAAGCCACCTGCACGGCCATGTCGACGACGGCGCTCGCTTGTGGCGGACGCTGGACCGGGCCAGAACGACGCCGGGCTGGGCAATTGTCTTCCAAAGGTCCTCGACCCGATCGTCCCATCCGGGGGACACCACTGCGCCAGAGGTGATATCCGGCAGGTCGGGCCTTCCTCGGTGCAGGGTCGCCTGCCACGTCGTGTTTCGTCGAAGCCTAGGGTGCGGGTGAGATGCGCCGGGCCGAGCCCGGGATCAGATAGGACTGCCTTTCATGGACGGCCCCGACAGATGCTGCGTAACCGCCTGTAGCCGCAATGCCGCGGCCTCGGTGACCCGTTCCGATCTCCCCGGGTCGCTTCGATTGTGCGCGACCCACACCGAGCAGTTTCGCCAGAGCAGCGAGGGATGGGCCATCGCGTGGGCGGTCGGGGAACCTGCGCCGACATCGGTGACCGCGCCCGGTAATGAGGTGCTTTGGGCGTATCGTCCCAGCGGCGGCACATCACCTGATGACGCGCCTGTCGAACGCCCGGGGCGATGGACACTGCCGAGCTGGGCTAGCCGATCGCGACGTCACTGAAATCCTCGTGACGGGCCTGTCGAGGACTATGATTCGATCCATACGGAGTCCCTTGGCGATCAACTGATCGCACAAGTCGCACCTGCTTGAGCAACCAGGCACCTGTGATTCGGCCTTTTTGCGGACGAGTCAGGTGGCTCCCCGATCCTCCAGGAGCAACCATGGTTCGTTCAACGCCCAAGGGTCTGTCGTGTCATTCGCGCTAAGTGGCGACGAAGAGACCCTCGACGCGTCGCTGCACGCCTTGGCTCGCATCCTCTTTGCCGGCCGAACTGCCGAGTCCACCCTGGAAGCGGTTGCGCACTTGGCGCAGCGAAGTATCCCCGGCTGTGAAGCAGCAAGCGTGACGATCGTCGATGGCGGGAAGCCACAAACGACGGTCTCGACGGCCGAGATCGCGGTGGCGATCGACAGCCACCAGTACGCCAAGGACGAGGGCCCCTGCCTAGAAGCCATCCGCACCCAGACCGTCGTGCGGGTCGACTCGTTCGACGAGGAAACACGCTGGCCCCGCTTCGTTCCGGCGGTGCTCGCTCACGGGGTCAACAGCTCGCTCTCGCTACCGCTCGTCGCGCTTGACGAACCCGTCGCGGCTCTCAATCTGTACTCCCGCAACCACGCCGGTTTCGTGAACGCCGAACCGGTAGGGCGGGTATTCGCCGATCAGGCCGCAATTACCCTCGCCAACGCCACCGCCTATCACCGCGCCACGGAACTGGCCCGCAACCTCGCGTTGGCCCTTGAGCACCGCGACGTGATCGGACAGGCGAAGGGCATACTCATCGCTCAGGACGGGGTCTCCTCCGAGGAGGCGTTCGACACCTTGCGGCGGGCGTCGCAGCGCAGCAACCGCAAGGTCTACGAGTTGGCGGCCGATATTGTCGCCCGGAGCACCGCGCACGGCTCGACGCAGTAGCGCCCGTGCAGCCGCGGGCCCGGCCCCGGGAATCCGGCCCTCATCGCTCCCGGAGGAAGGCCGGCGTCGGTTCGTCCGCCGTCGGTCGCGAAAACTGGAGGTCGTCACCACGGACGACGTCATCACGGAGGCAGTCGCTGCGAATCCGCACGATGTCGGCGGTTCTGTAGCTGGCTAGGCGTTGCGCCCAGCAGTCGATGACGGTGCGCCCCGGCCGCGTCTGGAAGAACGTGGTGAGCGGACCCTCCTGCTGGTAGGTATCGGCGCCTTTGATGATGTCCGCCTCACCACCCTTCAACCGGATCTCGTAGAACATGCTCACGACGGTAAACCCGCCTGGCTGTGGGCATCCAGAGGGCGAGCCCTGTGAATTGCGACTGTTATCCACAGCTCCACGAAATCGAGCGTCAGCGGCGTACCCACGAAGCGTAGGCCGAGGCGAACAACGCCGGCATACCCCCGGTATGCCAGAAGATGGTCCTGGTCCCGGCTTCGATGCGGCCGTCACGGCGGGCGGCGATCAGACCCGCCATGGCCTTGCCGGTATAGACCGGATCGAGGATGAGACCCTCGAGACGAGCCGCCAGGTCGAGGGCCTCCCGGGCGGCGTCGGTGGCGACGGCATACCCCGGCCCAACCTGATCAGGGTCGATCCTGCACGTGCCCGTCGGCTCGGCCAGCCCGGCGAGGGCAGCGGCTTGCGCCGCCTTCGCTGGAACCTGGCGGTCAAGGTCGGGCCGGGCGCCGACGTCGACACCGAGAACCACACCATGGTCCCCGAAGCCGGCGGAGAGGCCGGCGTGGGTCCCGCCCGAACCGTCCGCTACGACCACCAGATCGAATCCCTCGACCTGTTGGTCAAGCTCCCGGGCGGCCGCGACATAGCCAAGGGCCCCGACCGGCGTCGCCCCACCCACTGGAATCGAGTAGGGATGCCGACCGTCGTCGACCAGTTGGCGGCTCCGCTCGATGATCGCGGCCTCGATGGCGTAGTAGTCCGCCGGCCCGATCCACACGATGTCCGGCCCAAGGAGCTCGTCAAGCAGCACGTTGCCGCTCGGCTGGGGTGGGGAAGCGCCGGAAAGGACGACGGAGCAGGCCAGCCCGACCCGGTTGGCCGCGGCGGCCGTCATCCGCACGTGGTTGCTTTGTTGACCGCCGCCGGTCACAAGGGTGTCGCACTCGAGGGCCACGGCGTCGGCGCAGAGGTACTCGAGCTTCCTGGCCTTGTTTCCACCGCCAGCCAGTCCCGTCGCGTCGTCGCGCTTCACCATGAGAGCCCCAGGCTCCATGCCGAGACGCGCACCCAACCGGTCGAGGCACTCGAGCGGCGTCGGCAGGTGGGCCAGGGGCAGCCGCCGGAGTCCCGAAGGCAATGCCATGCCCGCGTCTCCTAGCGACCGAGCACGGGGCACGGCCTCAAACGGTAGGCCAGAAAACGGCCGAGCCCGACCCGACCGCCGGGGGGAGCGGTGGGGTCGGGTGGCCGGGGGGAGGAAGGAAGCTGGGGAAAGGTCGAAGCGGGGTGGCCGGGAGAAAGGACCTAGTTGGCCGGGCCGGTTCCGAGGGTGATCGAGACGCTGTGCGAGGCGCCGTTGCCGTCGACGTAGCCCACCGTGACCCGACTACCGGGATGGTGGCTCTTCAGCACGTTCGTCAGGTCCTGGGAGGACGAGATGGTGGTCCCGTCGATCGACGTGATGGACTCGCCGGCCTGCAATCCCGCCGTGGACGCCGGGGTGCCCGAAGCGACGTCGGTGATGAGGGCGCCGTTGGTCGACGTCGGCGACACGCCGATTCCGAGGAAACCGGACGGGCCGATCTGGATCAGGTTGCTGCCCTGGCCCGACTCGATCTGCTTGGCGATCGAGACGGCCTCGTTGATCGGAATGGAGAAGGCGGCGGCGGCACCGGTGCTGCTGAAGCGGCGGACGGTGGAGGAGGCGGCGGTGTCCATGCCGATGACCTGCGCGTTGCTGTTGACCAGCGGACCCCCCGAGTCGCCGGCCTGGATCGGGGCGTCGGTCTCGATGAGGCCGTTCAGGGTCTCGGGGTTGGCGCCGCCTTCGTCGCTGGCGGTGATCGTTTGGTCCAGGCCGATGACCGAGCCGCTCACCACCTGGGGAGCGCCGCCCGTGCCGCCGGCGTTGCCCAGGGCCACCACCTCATCGCCCTCGGCCACGGTGCTGGAATCGCCCAGCGGGACCGTCTTCAGGCCCGATGCTCCGTGTAGTTGGATCACGGCCACATCTTGGGTCGGGTCGGTGCCAACGACGGAGGCGGTGTAGGTCCGGCCCGTCGAGACGACCGTGGCGGTGATGCTGGTGGCGCCATCGACCACGTGGTTGTTGGTCAGCACCTCACCGTTCGAGGTGAGCACCATCCCGGTGCCAGCCGCGGCGTCGTTCTGGTAGGCGAGCTGGGTATCGATGTCCACGATCCCCGGCGTGACCTTGGCTGCGATGGAGGCAACGTTGGCCGGCGTGGCGGTGCTCGGCGTCGTGGCGCCGCCGGTACCGAATGACGAGCCGCCGAAGGAGGGGACGGTGACGGTCGAGCCCGGGACGGTCGGCGCCGTGGTGACCGTCGGCGTCAACGCCGCGCTGGCCGGCGATCGATCGATCCGGCTGCCGATGAAAACCCCGATCGAGGCCGCCAGCAGGGCGGCGATGATCACGACCGCCAGGCCGCCCCGTCCGCTCGTCTTCGGCGCCGGAGCCGGCGAGGGCGGCGGCGTCCAACCCGGCGGGCCGTACCCCGATCCCGACCCGGACCCGGTGCCCGGCTGGGCGGGCGGCAGCCACGAACCGCTCCACGGCGGTGGCTCCGAGATCCAGTCGGGCGGCGCGGCCGGCGGCAGGACGGCCGTCGATCCGCTTCCCGGCCATTGCGACCCGCTGGGTTGCCATTGCGAGTTGTCGGTCACGTGATGCTCCTGAGACTGGGGCTGCGCTTGCTCTTCATGTCAGTGAACGTCGCAAACCTCAGAGCCCGATGAGGGGCGTCTGTGGCTGTGCTCAGACTTTCAGCCATTGACGACGTAACCATTGAGGACTTAACCATTGACGACCGACGAGGGAAGGCTTGCCATCCGCCCGGCGAACACGCCGACGATGCCCTCGATCGTCGACTGCCCGGCGACGGAGATCTGCGGCGAGTCGGGCTGGGCGAAGTAGACACCCATGAGAACCCGGCCCCGGCGGAGATAGACGGCGACGTTGTGGCTGGTGTTTCCCTGTTCGTCGGTCGAGGTGAAATCGTACGCCTGGCGCGTGACGGTGGCCGCCTGGGGCCACCCAGCGTCGGGGGCGGCGTTGAACGTCGTGGTGGCAGTGGGTTCGCCGACCGGGCTCACCACCGGGGTTGAGGGGCAGTTGGCGGCGACCGACTTCAGCTCGGCGAAGGCCTGGACGGTATCGGAGGCAGTGCCGTAGAGGACAGCCTCGGTGCTCAACAGCTCTTCGGTGGAGACGCTGTCGTAGGCGGCTACTTGCAGGCGGGCAGTGCGCAGGGACTCACTGGGAAAGGTGCCGTTACACAGGTCAAGCGTCGTCTGGCCGGTCACGTCTTCGCCGCCCGAGATGGGCGCGACGACCACCGTCGCCGGAACGTCGGCTTGGGTGAGGACGATCGATGAGAGCGAGGACGCGTCAGGGTCGCTGGACACCGCACGCGGGACGGTGCTCGGGGTCGTCGTACCCGGCCCGATTTGTGGCGGGAGGCCGCTGGCCGAGGTGGTGGGGGAGCGATGGCGGAACACCAGGTAGCCGCCCAGCGTGCCGAGGGCGCCGACAACGAGCATGACGGCGATCACCAGGGCGACAAAGCTGAGCCCGGTCGGCAACCGCGACGGCTCGGAAGCCAAGTCGACCGGTGCGGTGTCGCCGGACCCGAACGCCAGCGGCGTGGTCGGGGCGGCCGGCGACTCGGGTGGCGTCCATGACGGCGGCGGTAGCGCCGTGGTCGTCGCGGCGGTGGCTGCGATCGGTGGGGGCGGCGAAGCCGACCACTGCTGGGCCGCAAGCCTGGCCGCGGCCGCCTCGGGGGTCAGGGGTTCCGGCCTGGCCCAAGGGTTCGACGGTCCGTTGGGGAACGTTCCCGCCGTCCATGCGGCACCATCCCAGTACCGGTGATGGTCGCTCGACCAGGGATCGTGGTACCAGCCCGCGGGCGCGGCGGTGGTTGGCGGCACCGGGGTGGCATCGCCGTAGCCCGAACCGGCCTCGGGAACACCCCAAGGGTTGGTTTCGTCGGTCATCTGCTCCTCCCCGTCGCCCGGTCGCGACTCAAGATTCTCGTCTGTCTACGTGACAGTCTGGACATCGGATCTAAATCTCCGCTGAAGACATACTGAGAGCATTCTCCAAAAAGACGGAGCAGATCTCCCACACGAAGGTACTTACCTCTTTCCCAGCCAGTCACCAGGTTGCCTTGAGGTTGGGTTACCACCCTGATTTTGTGAGTACGACGGATCGGACCACCACGCCTTTATTTTCCCCGACTGTTCTGGAGGACAACCATGCTTGACACCGCGGGCCAGCTTGAGGACGCCCTGTTCCAGATCAAGCGGGTCATCGTTGGCCAGGACCGAATGGTCGAGCGGGCGTTCGTGTGCCTCCTGGCCCGGGGCCACTGCCTCATCGAGGGTGTCCCGGGACTGGCCAAGACCCTCACGGTGTCGACCATGGCCAGCGTCGTCGGCGGCACCTTCACCCGGATCCAATTCACGCCCGACCTGGTTCCGGCCGACATCGTGGGCACCCGCATCTGGCGACCGTCACACGAGGAGTTCGACATTGAGTGGGGGCCGGTGTTCGCCAACATCGTGCTGGCCGACGAGATCAACCGGGCGCCGGCCAAGGTCCAATCGGCGCTCCTCGAGGTGATGGCCGAGCGCCAGGTCTCCATCGGCGGCAAGACCCGTCGGGTCCCTGAGCCTTTCCTCGTCTTGGCGACCCAGAATCCGATCGAGTCGGAGGGGGTCTACGCCCTGCCCGAGGCGCAGCGCGACCGCTTCATGATGCAGATCGTCGTCGACCAGCCCTCATACCAGGAGGAGATCGAGATCGCTCGCCGCATGAGCGTGCGGCCCCCGGCGGCCGATCAGGTGCTGACGCCCGAGCAGCTCATCGAGCTCCAGCGCCTGGTCGACGAGGTGTTCGTGCATCATGCGGTGCAGGACTACGCCGTCCGGCTGGTCATGGCGACCCGGCAGCCGGCTCGCTGGGGCCTCCCGGAACTGGCTCCGCAGATTGCCCTCGGCGCCAGCCCTCGCGCCACGCTCGGGCTGCTGGCGGCCGGCCGGGCCCTCGCCCTCCTGCGAGGCCGGCGGTTCCTGGTACCCCAGGACGTCTATGACGTGGCGCCCGAGGTCCTGCGCCACCGCCTGTTGCTCACCTACGAGGGGCTGGCCGCCGGGTTGCAGGTCGACGCCGTGGTCGCTCGGGTGCTCGGGACCATCTCGGCGCCGCGGGTGGCGCCCCATCAGGACGAAGCCCGTGCCACCGTGGCCGCGCCAACCCAAAACGACGTGACCCTGATTGAGCCGAATCCGTACGAGGCCACCTCGTGAGCACGCTCGGCGGCGCCTCTGACACCGCCGCCCCGGGCGCGGCAACGCGAGCGGCTGGGATGCGCTGGCGCCAATGGGCGTCGCGACGGCCGCCGGCCGTGCCTCCCTCGATCGCGCCCGGGGTGGTGGCCGCCAAGGCCGCGTTCCTGCGACGGTTGGAGCTTGACGTAACTCGGCGCCTCGACGGGCTGATCAGCGGCGATTACCTGGCCTTGGCGAGCGGGCCGGGGACCGAGCCGGCCGGGGCCCGGGTGTACGGCCCAGGCGACGACGCCCGGCGCATCGACTGGAGCCTCACCGCCCGCCTGCTCGCCCCCCACGTCCGCACGACCGAGGCCGACCGCGAGCTGGAGACCTGGATCGTCGTCGACCGCTCGGCCAGCCTCGATTTCGGAACCGCCGAGCGAGAAAAGCGCGAGGTCGCGCTGGCCGCGGTGGCGGCGTTCGGATTCCTCAACGTCCGGGCCGGCAACCGCCTCGGCGTCCTCATCGCGGGTGGCGACGACCTGAACCGGCTACCGGCTCGCAGCGGGCGTAGCGCCGTCCTCGCCGCGCTGTCGGTGCTCTACGACTGCCCGCGTCGCGAGGCCAGCCCGGGGTCGGGTGCCGACCTGTGCGCCGCCCTCGGCCAGCTCGACCGGACCCAGCACCGGCGGGGCCAGGTGGTGGTGGTCTCCGATTTCCTCGACGCCAACGACTGGGCCACCCCGCTTCACCGCCTGGCGCTGCGTCACCAGATCGTCGCGGTCCAGATAACCGACCCCCGGGAGTTCGCCCTCCCTCCGGTAGGGATGCTGGAGGTCGTTGATACCGAGACCGGAGCGCGCCTCCATGTTCAGACCAACTCCCCGGAGCTGCGCCAACGCTTCGCCGCTGCCGTGGCGCAGCGCCAAGAGAACATCCGCCGGGTCCTCGCCGAGGCCGGGGCCGAACACGTGGAGCTGTCGACCGACCGGGACTGGCTGATCGACGTGGCTCGTTTCGTGCGCCGCCGGCGCAGCACGGCGCCGAGCGTCGGTGCCCGCTTCGCCCGGGGCTACCACGGTGGCCGCCCGGCTCCCGCCGCGAGCTTGAACGGCGGCGGCCAGCCATGACGTTCCTTTCGTCGTGGCGGCTGGTGCTGCTGCTGCTCCCGGCCGCCCTGCTGGTCGGCTACCTGCTCGTACAGCGGTCTCGGAGAAAGGTGGCGCTGCGATTTACCAGCGTCGATCTGCTGGCGTCGGTGGCACCGCGCCGCTCCGGCTGGCAACGCCATTTGGCTTCCGGCGCCCTGCTGGCCGCTCTGATCCTCCTCGTCGTCGCCTTCGCCCAACCGGCCCGGGTCGAACGCACGCCAAAGCAGCGAGCCACGGTCATCCTCACCCTCGACGTCTCCGGGTCGATGGTCGCCAACGATGTCGCCCCGAGCCGGTTGGGCGCGGCCGAGGACGCGGCTCGGGGATTCGTGAACGCCCTTCCGTCGGGGGTGCAGCTGGGCCTGATCGACTTTTCGACCAGCCCAAGTGTCCTCGTCGCCCCCACCTCGGACCGGTCCTCGGTACTGGCCGCCATCAACAGCCTGCAAGCCGGCGGGGGGACCGCGACCGCGGCGGCCCTCCAACTCGGGCTCAGCACCATCAAGACGCTGCCCCCGGGCGCGGGCGACCAGGCGGCACCGGGCGCCATCATCTTGATGAGCGACGGCAGCCCCAACATCGGCATCAACGGCGAATCGGCGGCCCAGAGCGTCACCGACGTCGATGCCGCGGCCAAGCAGGCGGGTGTGAAGATCGACACCATTGCCTTCGGCACCCAGGATGGGGTGGTCGACGTCGAGGGCGAAACGATCCCGGTTCCCTCCGATCCGGCCGCCATGGCGCAGATCGCCCAGGACACGGGTGGCAAGACCTTCACCGCCCAGTCGGCCGGCCAGCTGAAATCGGTCTACGGCCAGATCGGGCGCATCGTTGGCTACGACGTCCATCGCCACGAGATCACCGCCTGGTTCACGGGCATCGGGCTGGTGCTGGCCGCCCTGGCTGCCGCCGCCAGCCTGCTGTGGACCCAGCGCATCGCCTGAGCCGACGTCGCTCATCCGAGGTGTGCGTTACGGCGTTAAGGAACGGGGCGCTAACCGACAAGTAGCCTCTCGTAAACGGGGCGTTGTGCGCGATCGGCACCGGGCAGCGGGCGGTCGGCGGTCGTGGGAGGGTCGACGGGCTTTCCAGGGCTAGTTGCCCTCGTCCTCGCCGTCGCGCCCTTCCTGGTCGCCATCCCGTCAGCGTTCACCGGGGTGTTCGCCCCCGCCAACCCCACGTGTCCACCGCTAACTGGCCCAGTACTCCCCGAACCTGACCGACCTTGGGGGGGTGCGATGAATAAGTGGGGTGTACACCCCACTTATTCATCGCACCCCCAGGGACGGATCATTGAGGCGGGAGTAGAGGGCAGTTCCCCCAGGAACTGGTCGACGAAGGCAGCCGGGTCGAGCGGTTGTGGAGCCGGTCGTAGTGCTCGGCCCCGAAATACCTGTTCTCAGGACAGCTGCGACGAGGAACGATTCTTGGCCACCATGGCGCCGTTGCCCCGATGTCCCCGACAGGGCTAGGGCGACGGGGTGAGCCGGCGCCTGACCCGGCCGCCGCAGCGGGCGTGATAGCGGTCCCGGATCCAGGTTCGGCTGCGCAGGGGGAGGAGGTAGGGGGGTCCGGTCCAGGTGGGCCACCACTTGGCCCGCGCCGCGGAGAGCCACTGGGCGATGAGGACCGACGCGATCATGGTCGCCACCCCGCCGACGACGTCGAGCAGGAAATGGTTGGCCGTCGCCATCACGACGATCGCCACCATCAGGGGGTAGAGGAACAGCAGCGGCCGCCACCGCCGCCCCGGCAGGATGCGCCACACCGCCAGCGAGGTCCAGCACGCCCATGCCAGGTGCAACGAGGGCATAGCGGCCAGCTCGTTGGCTTGGGAGGCCACGGCGCTGGTCCGCCAAGAACCGAAGGCATGGGTGACCGCGACCAGGTCGACGAAGCCCGCAGCGGGCAGCATCCGCGGCGGGGCCAGCGGATAGGCCCAGAAGACCGCGAACCCGACGACGTTGATCAGGACCAGCGAATTACGCATCGGCCGGTACTGCTCCGGAAAGCGCCACCACAGCAACCCGACGACGGCGAAGGTGATCACGAAGTGGGCGATGTCATAGAAGTCGGACATCGGCAGGGCGAGGCCCCGATGGAGCGCGGCCCAGGCGTTGAGGCTGAGCTCGGGGTTGAGGTGCAGAAGGTTCTCGAGGCGGAGGATGCTGCGGGCGTGGGCCAGGGCGGCGGGCTGGCGGATGGCCGAGAAGTTGTTGACCTCGTCGTAGAGCCACAGCAGCCACCCAATGGCCAGAAGCTCGACCCAGACGGGGGAGCGGCGGGGGGCTTCCATCCATTCGGTGTCGAGAATCGGGTTGAGGACTCCGAGCGAGTCCGTGCTGACCGCCATTTGGTAGACGCTATCGAGCTAGCGCCCCCACGTTCCACGACGGGGCACCGACCAGCAGATCGGCGACGAGGACCACCCCAACCCACGCGGCGGCGCACTCGCGTCCACCGGATGGGTCGGTATCGGTATTCGGGGGCAATGGTGGTCGAAGGGTGGGGAAATTGTGGGCGGTATGGGTTACCCGCTGTTGTAGGTGATTTCGGGTTGGTAGGTGTAGGAGTAGGAGCCGCCTCGGTCGACGTCGAAGTCGAGGTTGATGGCGATGCTGGCGCCGGGGGCTAGGCCGCCGGTGGGGAGGGTGACGATCCAGGTGGATCCGATGCCGCCGCCTTGGGGCAGGATGGCGGTGTCGGCTAGGGCGACGGTGGCGGTGGTGGCGGTGAAGCCGTTGGGGCCGGTGACGGTGGCGGCGGTTGATGGTTGGGCTCGGAGGATGGCTTTGCTGCCGGGGGTGCCGAGGGTGGTGATGGCGGTGAGGCGTAGTGCTAGGGCGGTGATGGTGGCGGCGGTGGTGTTGGTCAGGGTTTGGCCCAGGCTCAACAGGGGCGGGGTGGCGGTGGTGTTGTACACCAGGTTGGGGGCTGTGGTGGCGGCCACGGCCGGGTCGAGCGGCCCGGCGGTCATGTGCCCGGAGACGATCAGCCCGGCCGGGGTGGCGGTGTTGTCCGGGGTCGGGTCGCCCAGCTGCGACGCCACCGTCGAGTACACCGCCGCGTCGACGGACACGAAAGTGAAGTCGTTGGCGTTGCTGGCGGTGTTCTGGGGTAGACCACCGGAGTATTTGCGGACCCAGGCGTAATCCCCCGCCACCGCCACGGGGGCCAGCCCGGTGCCGGTCCGGTAGCCGGCCGGGGCGGCGGTGAAGCCGACGGCGTCGGCGACGGCCCCGCCCGGGGCGACCAGCTTGACCCCGGCGTTGTACCCCACGGTGAACCCGGCGGGCGAAAAATCGGGGGTGGCGGACAGGGAGTAGTTCGATTCGGCGACCAGGTAGTCGCCCCCCGCCGCCACCGTCGTCGCCGCCGGCAGGGTAACGGTGCCGGTCGGGGAGACCAGGGTCCAACCCGACAGCGACACCGCGGTGTCGGTGTTGTTGACCAGCTCGACGTAGCCGTCGCCCGCCCCGGTGGTGCCCTGGAACCGGAACCGGCCGATCAGCAGCTGGCCGGGAAAGGCCACCGACACGGCCACCAGGCCCGTCGACGCCGGGTAGATCCCGTCGCCGCCGTAGCTCGCCTTGACGGCGTCGACACCGGCTGGCAGGGCGCTGGTCGTCACCGCCGCCACCCCCGAAGCGTTCAGGGTGCCGGTGCCCAAGGTGGCAGCCCCGACGGTGAAGGTCACTATCCCGGTCGGGGTTGGCCCCCCGGCCGGCAGGCCGGCCACGGTAGCGGTCACCGTGACCGGCTGACCCGACCCGGTGTACGACGGCGACGCCACCACCGACATGGTCGCCGCCCCCGGCACCACATCGACGGTGACCGCCCCGCTCGAGGTGGACGGGTGGTCGTCGGTGTCGCCGCCGTAGGACACCGTGATGTGATGGGCCCCCAACCCCAACCCACTGGTCGACAAGATGGCGGTGTCGGGTGCGGTGCCGCTCAAAGCGGCGGTGCCCAACACCGTCGACTCGTCCACGAACGTCACCGACCCCGACGCGGCACCCCCAGACGGCGAGGCGATGACGGTGGCGTGCAACAACACCGGCGCCCCCAACGCCACCGACGCCGCCGGGACATCGACCGCCACCCCGATCGGGTGGCTCAGCCCGGTGTCGACCGTCACCGGGTTGGCCGGCGCACCTTCCGGCAGTTCCACCACCTGGCCGCCGCTGAACCCGGTGACGAACACGTCGCCCGCCGCGTCGACCGCCACCCCCGCCGGGTTGCCCGCCACCGCGGCCACGACCTCCGGGGGCCGGTCGCCCGCCGGCACCTCCACCACCCGGTTGTTGTTGAAATCGGCGATGAACACGTCGCCCGCCGCGTCGACCGCCACCCCGGTCGGGTGGTTCAACGCCGAGTCGACCGTCACCTGGGGTCCCCCGCTGGCCGGCAGTTCGATCACCCGGTTGTTGTTGGTGTCGGCGATGAACACATCCCCCGCCGTATCGACCGCCACCCCGAGCGGGCCGCTCAGCTGAGCGTCGATCACCTCGCTCGCCCCGCCGTCCGGCACCTCGACCACCCGGTTGTTGCCGCTGTCGGCGATGAACACATCCCCCGCCGCGTCGACGGCCACCCCGTACGGGTTGGCCAGCCCGGAGGCGATCACCTCGCTACCTCCGCCCGCCGGCACCTCGACCACCTGGTTGTTGCCGGTGTCAGCGATGAACACATCCCCGGTCGCGTCGACCGCCACCCCGTGCGGGCTGCTCAACGCCAAGCCGCCGCCCACGGCCCCGCCGGGCAGCTCCACCACCTGGTTGGCGCCGCCGTCGGCGACGAACACATCCGGCGCCGCCGGCGGCGGCGCCGCCGACACCGTCGAACCGGTGGTGGCCAGCACCACCTCCACCGTGATCGCCGCGCTCGGCGCCGACGCCGCGTCGGTGCTGTCACCCCCGTAGGACACGGTGATCTGGTGGGCGCCCAAGGACAGCCCGGTGGTCGACAACGTGGCCGTGTCCGGCGCCGCGGCGGTCAAACTGGCGGTACCCAACACCGTCGACCCGTCCACGAACGTCACCGACCCCGTCGCCGCACCCCCCGACGGCGAAGTCAGCACCGTCGCCTGCAACGACACCGCCGCCCCCAACCCCACCGTGGCCGCCGCCACCCCCACCGCCACTCCCTTCGGGTCCGCCAGGACCGAGCCCAACGTCAGCTGGGTTCCCCCGCCCGCCGGCACCTCCACCACCCGGCTGTGGAGGGTGTCGGCGATGAACACATCCCCGGCCGCGTCGACCGCCACCCCGGACGGGTCG
>OBLV0100000190.1_pt1 | contig 19938 bp, 17 predicted proteins | sample 1520071 | NCBI WGS metagenome assembly OBLV01 (sample SAMEA3888446, study PRJEB22518) | metagenome | reverse complement strand
GCCGGGGATCGTCCCCGCCGAGCAGCTCGGTCAGCTTCCCGGTAGGGGGCTGGATGTCCCACAGCATGTCCGCGGCACCGGCGGCGACCAGCTCGTACGCTTCGGCTTCCGACGCTCCCTCGCGCACGTCGATAATGTCCAGATAGGACGGTCGGACCTCGTCCGTCCGCTCCTCCCACGCCGGGTTGCGCACGAGCACGATCCGTTCGTCCGGAACATATCGATCGATTTGGTATGGACCGTTCGAAATAATTGACTGGTTCATTTCCGCGCTGCCGGGGACGTGTCGCAGGTACTCGACCGGTGCGGGGGTGGCAAAGGGCAACGCCAGCAGGTTGAGAAAGTCTGGCGTGGGATACCGGGTGGTGAAGCAGACCTCCGTGTCATTCAGTACGCGCAGGCCAGCGACATCGGTCTGTTCGATGTAATCCGCGATAGCATCGGCCGTCCGCGCGACCCCGGTGAGCCCGTCGCGGAATTCCGCCAAGCCCGTGATCGTGCTGAGGTAGTAGGACAGCCCCGGGCTGGGAGCCAGCGGGTGCGCCAGTCGCTTGAGGCCACGGACAACGTCGCGTGCGGTGATTTGGCGTATCCCCGTCGGGGAATTCCACCGCACACCGTCCTTGAGGGTGAACACGTATTGGGTGCCGCTCGCGTTGAGGCGGCTGTTGGCTGGGCTCGGCACCTTCGTTGCCAAGTCGGCGACCAGCATACCCGCGGAGTCCCTGTCCCGACTGGAGACATAGGTGACTAACTGCCGGGTGTACGCACGTACGATTCCGCGGGTGACGGTATGGTACGCCAGCGCCGGATCGAGAAAGTCGACGTCACCGGCACCGACCATGGTCAGGGTACCGCCGCGGGTCGGTATCCCAGGTTCGGCCAGCACCGAATAGTCCTCCCACGAGATCAGTCGGCGGATCGAGCTAGCGGTTGGACAGCTAAACCTAGCCGTTGGACAGTCATACCATCGTCGACGGTGGCATCGCGACCACTATTGCGAACCCATGGGCCGGTGCGTAAGATCATCGGCCCATGCGCCAGCTTCATTCCAGCGTCGTGCTGGCCAGTGGCATGCGATGCCTGAAGGTGGTACGGCACGACACCCTAGAACGGGCCGGCCAGGTAGTTCCCAGGCGCATCGGGGTCGGTGCTCTTGTAGAAATCTTCGAGAGCGTTACTGTACTCTTCCTTCGTGATGTATCCGTCCCCGTCCGTGTCGAGTCGGTTAAAGGCGTCACGGGTCTCCTCGGCGCTTATACCGCCGGCGCTTGTTCCCTTGGCCATTTCTTCGAAGGAGAGCTTTCCGTCACCGTCCCGGTCACCGAGGTCAAAGGCGGCTAGGCCGAATGGAATACACACTTTGTCAATGAAGTCGGCTTGTTGGGCCGATTGGATCCATTCTTCCTCGGTAACCACCTTGTTGCCGTCCGGGTCGGTCCCGCCGAGCAGGTCCTGCCACATACGGTTCGCTATGCTGGTGATTTGTCGCCACTCGGGGGAGCTGGGCTCGACATCGAACTGTCGACACCAGGTCTGGATGATCATATCGACGTCGGTTTGATCTATCTGACCGTCGCTGTTGGCATCGAAATTGCTGAAGACCTTTTGGTACTTCCGGTTCTGCAAATCGGTGGTCATCTTCCCGCCTTGGCTAGATCTTGCTGCGGATAAGGGTGGAGTGCACCGTGCCGGACAACCCGTCAGGCACTGCCAGACGTATCTATCAGTCGTAATGATAAGGCTGACCGCTGAGTTATGGAAGGCTCTGCTGTGGCCATACGGGTGCGATCTCTTCGGATCCCACGTCGAGGCCTGATTGGTGGATGCGGGGACGTCTCGCCGGTAGCGCAGGTTTGCAGACCACGACGGTCTTACGCCGCCGATTGGCCAGGAGGTGATCCAAGGCGGCCTGTCAAGGCGACCCGTCAAGGCGACCTGAGCGGTGGAGGCCGGCGAGCTACCGACGTGGCGGACCTCGAGGCTCACCCGTGAGTCGCGGACCATCTTGCTGACGATGGACTTGTGCTAGACGAGGGTGGTGAGCAGTGCGGGCGCCATGCCCCACCGCAGCTTCTCTACCGCAGCAGTAGCTCGATAAGATGTCCAGATCTGCGACCGGCAACGCGGTGCCGCTCGTGGACGCATCCCGGCATATCATCGGCATATCGGAGCAGTCAGCCGATAGTTTCGGGAGTGCGGGCCCGCACACACAGCGCGACAGACGGCAGGAACAGCTCACCGTCCGCCGACCGGTGCCGCTCCACTGCGGCACCCACCAGTGCCCAAGCCGCCGCCTCGCCTGCCGGTCCGAGTTCGGCGACGCGCTGACGCAACTTTGGTGGCGACACCGCCTTATTGAATTCGACATACTCTTGCGGCGATGCCAGCCGGAATGGGACGATGAACTCCTCCACGAAGATTTGGGTGAAACCCGCCTCGGTCAGTTCCTCAGTGAGTCGCCTCGGATCGGACATGCTGAACGGGCCGGGCAGACCGGGCGGGGGCGGCGGCATGTCCAGCCGCTGCGCCAGCACCGCGTAACCGGCCGACATCATCGGCGCTCGCTGCGGCTCGCTCCACACTGCGGCGGCAAGCACGCCTCCTGGAATCAGCAGCCGGGCCACCGTACGGAACGCGGTGAGGTGATCGAGGGCGAACATCAGCCCCCATCTGCTGAGCACCACGTCGAAGGACTTCGATGGCAGATCGATCGACTCCAGGTCTGCCACCATAAACTCCACATTGTTCAGGTTCCCAGCCCGATGCCTCGCCGCCGCCACCATGCTGGCTGCGATGTCCACCCCAACAACCCGGCCGCTGGGACCGACACGATCCGCTGCCGTTAGTGCCGGCTCGCCGAGGCCAGTAGCGACGTCCAGAATCGTCTGGCCCTTCCGCACTCCGCCGAGAGCCAGCAGCCGTGTGGTCATCGACGCGGCACCTCGCTCGAACATGTCCTGCACGGTTGCCCAGCCGGAGCTGATCGCATTCCAGGAGGTGCGAATGTCTTCCTTGACGGCCAGCGGGTCGAGCTGCGGCACCGACATCCGGTCCACTCCTTGGGTCGTTTCCGATACCGGCTAGAGAGGCGCTCATGGGGATATTCGCAGCGTTCGACCGCCTGACCGCCACGATGGTGGGCACACCGACGGCAGCTCGGGCGTCCGACTCGGCTCAGCGGGTGGCGACGGTCGGCCTGCAGACCGGGGCGCCCCGCGGGAGCTTGCGCTCAGGAGCCGTAGGAGCCCTTCGGCGTGTCGCCGGGCTTGGCGGACCGAATCTGGCCTCGCCAGCCCTGGGGTCCCGATGCTGACCTGCCCGCTCACCGTCCATGAGCCGCTACTGCTTCCTGCCTGACATTACCATAGTTTTCTAAAGTGAGTCGGGTGGGGTTGCCCGTCACCTCAGTGCCGCGTGTGATTGCGAAACCCACCTCACGGCGCGGTTCCTCAACTAGATAAATCGGCACTTAGTCTATAAGGTACATAAAAGTGATATTTAAGTAGTATACGGATAAATCCCAGATTCAGCCATAGCCGAGAAACCTGCTAGACGAGGTCTCGCGGACAACATTGGTGTGCTGTCGGGTAGGCCCGGGCTGAGGTCCGGCGCTGCGTGAGGACACCCGTCAGGCCGGCCGAGCAGCTGGGTCCACGTCGATCAACCCGAGGACAACGCTGCACCGCATCACCGCCTGGGGGGAGCCGGTCAGCGCCAGCAGCCCGGACGCGACAGCCTCGAACGGGGTGAGGTGACGGGAGCCTATCCGGATGAAGGTTGCAGTGTCGGTGGTCGCGACCATGGCAGGCTCCTCCGCGGGACCGCTGGCTGCCTGCGCCAGCCCATCCCGTACCGAGATGTGGAATACCTCGTCGTCGACCCGGAACTCGTACGCCTCGTCCACCGTGCCCACTTTGCTCGGGTCGATCAAGGCCTCCACAGCCAGGAACCCCCAGCGGGGGCGTGTCACCGCCTCCGGAGGCGGGTCTCCGAGGAACCCCATGCCCCACCGAGCCAACTGCAACACGGGCGCGTGTAGCTGCTCGCCTAGCGGCGTCATTTCGTACACCTTGACCTTGCCGTCACTGCGGGCGGGTCGCTGCCGAATGACACCCAGCTCGGTGAGCGTCTTGAGGCGGTAGGCGAGCAGGTTGGTACCCATGCCAGGTAGGTCGTCAAGCAACTCGTTGTAACGGCGGGGTTCGAGCAGCAGTTCTCGTACGATGAGCAACGTCCACCGTTCTCCGAGGACGTCCATCGCGGCTGCCAGCCCGCAGTACTGACCGTATTCTCTACGTCGCGTAACCATCGCCGTCCATGTCTCGCCCGCTCCATCGATCTTGAAAAAAATGTAGCACTGTAGGAGTGCCAGCGCACATGGTGAGCTGCTCTTCGGTGCGAAGCCGAGGCTGATCGCGGCGACACCGGGCCGCCACGAAACGCACCATCGCCCGCAGCGCGCCAGCGTCCAGCGGCCAAGGTGGCGTTGCCCCCTCCGAGCTGTCCACGCCGGCGACGGTGACGGCTGCAACAGTGCCGGGCAGCACACGTCGACCGGGGGAAGTGGTGACATGGGCTTGGCATGGGCGCTCCAAGCAGCTAGCTGTGCTTTGACGAGAACAGTGGGTGCAGTCCGGCGGCATCCCCGGTATCCAGTGGGTCGAACTGCGCTGCCCAATACACCACTCTCGATTTTTAAACCTCAAAATCTGTTCGATTCCAGCCAGAAGCCCTCCCATCGTCCATCTCTTGTCACAATAAGCTTTAAGAAGATATGGTCTGACGATGAAGTTCGACACCCGGCTGGTCCACGTTGGCCAGGAGATCGAGTCGAGCGAGGGCGATGTTGTGCCGCCGCTGCACGTCTCGGTGAGCTATGACCGGCGGGCCCAGGACCCGGTGCGCCACTTTTATGGGCGAGGGGAGAACCCTACCCGGGCTGCGCTGGAGCGCTGCCTAGCCTCGCTTGAGGAGGCACGCTTCGCGCTGGTCTACTCCTCAGGTCAGGCGGCCGGTGTGGCCGCTCTCTCGCTGCTCGAGCCCGGCGACCGGCTGCTCGCCTCCGACGACGTCTACGGCGGCACGCGGACGCTGTTTGGGTTGCTGGGCCGGTACGGCATTCAGGTCGAGCATGTTGACTTCGGTGACCCGGCAGCGCTGGACCGGGCACTGGGGCCGGATGTCCGCTTGGTGTGGATCGAGACCCCGACAAACCCGCTGGTCAAGGTCACCGACCTTGCCGACGTGTGCCGCCGCTGCCACGCCGTCGGAGTGCTTGTCCTGGTGGACAACACCTTCGCGAGCCCCGCTCTGCAGCAGCCGCTCCGGCACGGGGCCGACATCGTCCTGCACAGCACCACCAAGTTCCTGGCAGGACACTCCGACGTCCTTGGCGGCGCGCTGGTCTACGACGACCCAGAGTTGCACAGCCGTCTCCTCGACCACCGCACCACCACGGGCGCGGTACCGGGTGCCCTGGACTGCTTCCTCGTCCACCGCGGGCTTAAGACACTCTCGCTTCGGGTCGCCCGGCAGGTGGCCAATGCCGAGAAGTTGGCAGCGGCGCTGCGCTGCTCCCCGGCCGTGTGTGCCGTGTACTACCCCGGCCTGCCGGAGCATCCGTCCTACTCAGTCGCCTGCCGGCAGATGGCAGCCCCGGGGTCCATCGTCACTTTCGCCTGCCGGGGCGACCCCGAGCGGGTGCTTGCACGTACGCGCTTGTTCGTCTGTGCGGTCAGCCTCGGTGGCGTGCGCTCCCTGATCGAACGTCCCGCCACGATGACGCATCGGCCCATCCCACGGTCGGAGCGGCTGGCTATCGGGGTCACCGATGACCTGATCCGGCTCTCCGCCGGGATCGAGGATCCCACCGACCTTGTCGAGGATCTGCTGGCCGCACTGGCGCCAGGCTAAGCGGTGAGGCTGGTAGTGGCAGCGGCGGCGTGCGTGACCCTGCTCGACGGCGGGCTGGCGACTGAATTGCAGCAGCGGGGCCAGCCGGTGCGGGCACCATGGTGGACAAGCGAGGCCCTGCGTACGCCGGGCGGTCGCGCCGTCGTGGCCGACGTCCACGCCCGTTACCGATCGGCCGGAGCGCAGGTCCTCACCGCCGGCACCTTCCGTGCCGGCGTGCGGGCGCTGCGCCGGGCGGGCTGCGGCAAGGACGAGGCCGCCGGGCTAGTCCGGACCGCGGTGATCCTCGCCCGCGGCGCCGGGCCGGTCGTGGCCGGCTCGATCGCGCCAGTTGAGGACTGTTACCGGCCCGATCTGGTGCCGCCGGACGCCGACCTGCGGGCCGAACACGGCTGGCTCGCCGGTAAGCTGGTCGCCGCCGGAGTCGACCTCATCCTGGTCGAGACGGTCAACACGATTCGCGAGGCAAGGGTCGCGCTGGAGCAGGCACTGGCTGCGGGCGCGGTGACCTGGGTCTCGTTCGTCTGTAGCGGCAACGCCCGGCTGCTGTCTGGTGAGCGGCTTGCCGTCGCGGCCCGGGCGGTCGAGCGGGACGGAGCCGCCGCGGTGCTCGTCAACTGCACTGCTGTCCGCCAGACGGGGGAGGCGCTGCAAGCGCTGCGGGATGCTTGCGAAGGACCGGTCGGTGCGTACCCCAACATCGAGGACCGCAGTGGGCTTCCGGCCCTGACCCATGTCGACCGGGCGCTCCGGTCTGCACTGTCTCCGGAGGCTCTCGTGGAGCTGGCGCTGGGTTGGCGAGACGAGTTCGGGGTCCGTGTGCTGGGCGGTTGTTGTGGGACCACCCCGGGTCACATCGCTGCGCTTAGGCGTGCGTTGGAGGAGCGGTGACGCTTGCCGATCAGACCAGATACTATATTTGTTAGTAGCATTCTTGGGCGGTAGGGATTCCTCCATGGATCAGCGGCACCTCCTGATGCACCAGGCGATGCTCGGTGACGGGCTGCGGCTAGAGGCGTACGACCGTGCCCTGGCGCAGGTGATCGAGGCCGGCTGCGTGGTCGTCGACGTCGGCGCGGGCACCCTCGCCCTCACCGCCCTCGCGTTGCGGCACGGAGCGGACCATGTCTACGCGATCGAGGCCGACCCGCAGCTCGCCGAGGTCGCGTCCGCCCTTGTTGCGGCAAATGGATGGGGTGACCGCGTCACTCTCATCGAGGGCGACGCACGGCTGGTCCGGCTGCCCTGTCAGGCGGACGTGGTGGTCAGCGAGATGATCGGCAACCTCGGCCCGGAAGAGGACATGTCCCGCATCCTTGCGACGGTGGCGCGGCGCGTCCTGCGGCCGGGCGGCAGGGTGGTACCGGAACGGCTGGTGAGCTATCTCGCCCCCGTTGAGTTCGGTAACGAGGGTTGGGGCCTCTGGCGGGACGGCTTCTTGGACATGCGGCTGGACGTGGTGCAAAAGTTCGTCCAGCCGGAGGCGCATCTGCACTTCTTCACCGTCCCGCCAACGCTGCTCGGCGACCCAATGGTGCTGGCCGACAGCGCGGAGCCGGAGCCGGACCGGCCAGGCTCCGGTGGTCGGCGGAACCGGCGGCCGGAGCGACTGCCGCCCGTCGCGGTCACCCGGCCCGGCCGGCTGCAGGCAATTGTCGGCTACTTCGTGGCCACCTTGGTGCCGGGCGTGACCCTCTCAAACCTCCCGTCGTACCCTGGCTGCAACTGGGCGGTCTGGGTGTGGCCGCTGCGGCACAGCGACGTGGAGCCGGGGGATGCGGTCCGGATTGACGTCTGCCGTCCCCAGGGTGAACGGATCGTTACCGACTGGCGGCTGGAGTGCCAACTGCTCCGGAGGGAGAGAGTCTGATGCTCTATGCGGCGGGTTCGGTCCGCGATGTCTCCGTGGACAGCGACGAACTGTGCGGCCTGACCTGGCTCGGCCAGTACCTGTGGTTCTGCGACGGGCTGCGCGAGCGAGTTGTCGCGATGGACCCCTACACCGCGACGGCGGCCCATACCCTGCCCTGCCCTGGGCTGCGCGGTGGCCTGGCCACGCTTGACGGCAACCTCGTCTACGCCGCCGGCCCGGACCTGCATCTGCAGGTCGTAGACCCGGACACCGGTACGGCGGTGGCGTGTTTGGACAACCCACGACCGGGAGAAGTCTGCACCGGTCTGGAGAGCGGCCGCGGCGGGCTCTGGATGGGGTATCGGGACCGGCTCGAGCTGCGCAGCTTCACAGATCTCAGGCTGCTCACCACGATCACCCTGCCCACCCTGGTCTCCGGAATCACTGCGACCGACCACTACCTGATCTACTCCAACCGCTGGAACGAGTCGATCACCATCATCGACACCGTGCTCAAGCGCGTGCTGCTGCCGATCAACGTGCACGGCACCCCGACGGAGCTGGCCTGGGACGGCAGCCGCATTTGGTACTGCGATAACGCGCACAGCCGGCTGCGCGCGATCGACGTGCCTGGAATCGTCCGGCCGGCCTGACCGCCGAGCTGCTCGATGACCCGCCCCGCCCCGACGGACGGCATGCCGGTAGTCGCTGCAGGCGACACCGAGCTGCTGGCCGGGCCCCAAGTGCGCTGGCTGGCCATGGCCGGCCGGCTCGTCGTGATCGGCGCGGAGGTGTGCGCGGCGTCAGCCCTCGCGCTCCCCGTCGCGGCCCTCGTCCGGCTGACTCGCGGCCGGGCGGCCACCAGCCGCCTGCTAGCCCGCCGGACCGCCCGGACGCTGATGCGGCTGGGGCCCACCTTCGTCAAGGGCGGCCAGGTGCTCGGGACCCGGCGTGACCTGCTGCCGCCCGTGCTCTGTGACGAGCTGTCGGCGCTGCACGACTCGGTCAAGCCGTTGACCGTACGCGACGGAGTCGCCGCGCTGGCCGCCGCGTACGACGGCCGGGTGGACGACGTCTTTGCCGAGGTGGACCCGATCCCGGTCGCCAGCGGCAGCATCGCCTGTGTTTACCGGGCCACCTTGCACTCCGGCGACCTCGTCGCCGTGAAGCTGCGGCGGCCGGGGATCGCCTCACGCATGGCCGCGGACCTCGCGCTTGTCCGGCGCGGCGCGGGCCTGGTTGCCCGGTTGCCCCTGTTCCGCGGCATCCCCGTCCGGGAACTGGTCGACCACCTATGTGTTTCCGTACTGGGCCAGCTCGACTTCGACCGCGAGTCGGCCAGCCTGGAGCGGCTGCGGACGAACCTGCAGACGGTGGCCCGGGTACGGGTACCTCGGGTGCGAGCGGAAGCGTCCCGACCCGGTTGCATCGTGATGGATTTCGTGCCCGATCTTGATCTGGAAGCGGCGCGTGACAGCACACCCGCGGCCCGTCTCGCCTTCGCCACCGCCACTCTCGCGGTCATGTACCAAATGCTGTTCATCGACGGCTTCGTGCACTGCGACCTGCACCCGGGAAACTTGTACTTCACCCGATCGGGCCAGGTGGTGGTCCTAGACGCCGGGTTTAGCGCGCAGCTCTCGGACCGCGTCCGCCGGCTGTTCGCGAACTTCTTCCTGAGCATGGCGATGAGCCGCGGCCGCCGAGCGGCGGAGTTCGTACTCGAGAGTTCGCTGGGAGTCCGAGCCGGCGCCGATGTCGAGAGCTTCACCGTGGCCGTGGCGGACCTGGTGGAGCGCAGCTCTGGGGCGGCAGCCAAGGACTTCAGCCTGATGGCGTTTGCCACCGAGCTGTTCGAGCTGCAGCGTCGGTACGGCATCTCGGCCGCACCCGAGTTTGTCTTCCCACTGCTGTCGCTGCTCGTCGTCGAGGGGACGATCCGCGACCTCAACCCGGACGTCGACTTCCAGGCGGCGGCGAAGCCGGTGCTGATGCGGGCGGTGTTCCAGCGACCGTAGCTCGTGCGCGGCTTCGAAGATGCTCAGACTGCTTGGCTGACCGACGACATGTTGAAGTCGGCGACCCGTAGCGAGGGCATGGCGGTGTGGGTGAAGGCGTCGCCCCATTCGCGCGCCCGAGTGGGCTCGGTGGCGCTCACGTCGAGGATCCTGCCGAGGAGGTCGACCGGGCTGTCGTTGAAGCGGAAGTTGTTCACCGCGCCCACCAGCTCGCCCCGCTCAATCAGGTAGACGCCGTCGCGGGTGAGACCGGTCAGCAGCAGGGTGGGCAGGTCGACCTCGCGGATGTACCACAGCGTCGTCAGCAGCAGGCCCCGCTCGACGCCGGCGATCAAGTCCGGCAGCGACGTGGTGACACCCGGGCTCTCCAGGATCAGGTTGTCAACGTGGGGGGTCAGTGGCATGCCGGTCAGGGCGGCCGAGTGCCGGGTCTGTAGCAACGAAACCAGTACGCCGCCATCGATCCAGGCCGTAGGGTCGAGCAGCAGCCCGTTGTCGAAGATCGACACGATGCCGTCGGAGGCGGGCGCCAGTACGAACGGCGCGCACTCCATGCCGGACTCTCTCGGATCCCCGCGTAGGGTGAGCGGCTGGTCGGTGAGGCGCTCGCCGATCCGGGTGCCGCCGCCGGGTGCGCTGTAGACGGTGCGCCCCTCCACCGCCTCCCGCGCGCCGGCAGCCCAGTAGGCGTAGTTCATCAGGTCGGCGACCGCCGCTGGCGGCAGCACCGTCTCGTACCGTCCGGGCGGGAGCTCGACGGGGTGCCGGGGCAGTGCCAGCCGCTGGTTCACCTGGTCGTACAGGTCCGTGACGGCTTCCCCGCTGAGGTCGCCGGCCACCCCCGCCCAGGCCGAGCTGCGCCGGTCCGCCGACTTCCCGGTCAGCTCGATGTGCCCGCCGGACTGGTCGGTACGTAGCCGGAGACCGGTGGAGGAGGCGAGAAACGTCGAGCGGGTGCAGTGCTCGGCGTACCCGTAGAGGAGCTGGCCACTCCCTCGCGCTGTGCCAAACGCGGCACCGAGGGCGGGCGCTGCTGCGGCGAAGGCAGCCATCGAGGTTCGCGGCACCTCGTCAGTCCATCGGGGGTCCGCGTCGCCGCGGGCGATGAGAGGCTGGGCGTCCTCGGCCGGTTCGGCGGTCCGTGCCACATCCTCCGCCGCCTCGACCAGCTCGTGCAGGGTGTTGCGGAGGTCGCCCCGCTGGGTGGCCATCCCTACCTGGGTTCCCGCGTCTGTCTCGACCGTGGCCGCCACCGTTACTCGGCGGCTGCTGGTCACTCCGTCGGTGGTGAGGGAGTTGTTGGCCCAGCGGATGTTGGCCTCGCTCTCGTCGGTGACGATCACCAGGCAGCCATCGGCCTGGCACAGCTCGACGGCACGCTCGGCCGTTTCCGGTGCCGTCCACACCGGACCGCTGGCCATCCTGTTCATCGGCCACCCTCTTCGGTAGTGTTCAGCACCCGGATCCGGTGGAACAGCGCGGCCGGACACCCGTGGCTGACCCCGGCTAGCTGCCCTGGCTGTGCCTTGCCGCAGTTGGACGCGCCGGAGAGCAGGTAGGTTTGCGGGCCGCCCACCGCCTGCAGCGAGTTCCAGAACTCGGTCGTGGAGCCCTGATAGGCCACGTCTCGCAACTGTCCGGCCAACCGGCCGTTTCGGATGCGGTAGAAGCGCTGGCCGGTGAACTGGAAGTTGAAGCGCTGCATGTCGATCGACCAGCTATTGTCACCTACCACGTAGATCCCGTCCGGCACGTCACCGATCAGCTCGGTGATGCTCGGGCCAGCCGGCTGGGGCGTGAGCGACACATTTGCCATCCGCTGGACCGGGACCCGGGAGAACGAGTCGGCGTAGGCGCAGCCGTTGGAGCGGTCCAACCCAATCGCGTGTGCAGTGTGCCGGTCGACCTGGTAGCCGACGAGGATCCCGTCTCGGATGAGGTCCCACGACTGCGCCGCCACTCCCTCGTCGTCGTAGCCGATCGTGGCGAGCCCGTGTTCCGTCGTCCGGTCGGCAGTGGCGTTCATGACCGGCGAGCCGTAGCGCAGCGAGCCGAGCCGGTCGACGGTGGCAAATGATGTCCCCGCGTACGCCGCCTCGTAGCCGAGTGCCCGGTCCAGCTCGGTGGCATGACCGATCGTCTCGTGGATGGTCAGCCACAGGTTGGTGGGATCGATGATCAGGTCGTACCGGCCCGGTCGCACCGTGGGCGCGACCGACTTCTCCGCCAGCAGGTGCGGCAGCTCGTCGAGTTCGCTACCCCAGTCCCAGCCGGCGCCGGTCAGGTACTCCCAGCCGCGCCCGACTGGTGGCCCCAGCGTGCGCATCGACTCGAACCCGCCGGAGCGGTCCACCCGCACCGCGGTGAGCTGCGGATGCACCCATACCTGTCGCTGCGTCGTCGTGGTGCCGGCGGAGTCGGCGTAGAACTTGTCCTCGCGTACGGCGAGCAGGCGCGCATTGACGTGGTCGACCCCGTCGGCGGCGAGCACCAGCCCGCTCCATTCCTGGAGCAGGCCGACCCGCTCGGCGCTGGGCACCTCCACCGGGTCGATGCCGTACGACGAGACCCAGCGGACGTCGTCGTAGCCGGGCTCGTCGGCTAGCTCCACCGGTGCCGCACGCAGCGGACGTGCGGTCCGGGCGGCCTCGCAAGCCAGCTCCGCCACCCGTACCGCCTCATCCACACTCAGCGTCACACCAGCGGCGAAGCCCCAGGTGCCGTCGACGATTACCCGCACCCCGAACCCGGTCTCGGCGCTGTGGTCGCTGCCCTGCAGTCGGCTGTCGCGGACCCGTACGTCGAGGCGGTCGGTCCGGCCGAGCCGGAAATCGACGTGCTCGGCACCGGCCTGGCTGGCCCGGTCCAGCGCCACGTCCGCGAGGACTCGTGCAGTGTCGTGCGGCAGGGTCAGCTCCTCGACAACACGCATGTCTCTCCAATCGCTATATATTTAAGAAGTTATCAGCCACCGGGTCTCCGATGGAAGGCGCTAACTGCTGGAGACTGGCTGCCCGAGCACCGCGTCCGGAGTGCCCGTTGCACTCAAGCGTGCCCACGCCACCGCAAGTTGTGCTCACTAAGGTGATGTGCAACCATGCGGTAGCACATGGTCGCATCGGATCGTATGGAGGTGTGGTTCGTGAGTTCGGATCGGATCGAGCGAGAGATCAGCATCGCGGCGCCGGTGGAGCGGGTCTGGATGGTGCTGACCGAGCCCGAGCACATCGGGCAGTGGTTCGGCCAGGGCAAGCCGGCGGAGGTCGATCTGCGACCGGGCGGCCTCATGCACCTCGACCACGGGGAGAACGGCACGTTCGCGACCCGCATCGAGAAGGTCGAGCCGCTCCGCTTCTTCTCCTACCGGTGGGCCAGCGGCTACCCGGGCGAGGTAGCTAACGACGACAACTCGACACTGGTCGAGTTCACGCTTACTCCCGAGGGCGACGGCACTCGGTTGCGACTCGTGGAAGGCGGGTTCGCCAGCCAGGTGGTTCCGGAGGGACGGTTGCCGAACGCCTCGTTCGAGAGCCATTCGCAGGGCTGGAGCGACGTGCTGCCCGGCCTCGCCCGCTACGCCGAACAGCTCGAGGGATGACGACTGACCACAGCCAGGTCGAGGGGGTGCTGTCGGCGCTGGCCGACCCCACCCGCCGGAAGCTCCTCGACATCCTCGTGTCCCGCGGAACGGCGACGGCGACCGTCCTCGCGGCCGAGTTGCCGGTCACCCGGCAGGCTGTGGTCAAGCACCTCGCGGTCCTGAGTGATGCCGGCCTGGTCTACGGACAACGGCGGGGCCGAGAAATGAAATACACGGTCCGCCCGCAGCCACTGGGCACAACCGCCCGCTGGATGGAGCGGTTGGCGGAGGATTGGGACGTCCGGCTCGCGGCCATCAAGCGTCTCGCCGAGATCGATCCGGAAAGCTGACTCAAGCCTCCACAGCGGCCGTCGTGATCTCCTCGCGGTTGTGGTGTTCGGCGGTCGCGGAGGTAAGCTGTCCGACCGAACAAATGACAGGTGACATAGGCTGGTTCGGTGTTGCGGACCATGGCACAGGGAGCATGCGGCATGGGCGGAACAGCAGGCGTCGGGGACGGCGAGCCGACCGACGTGATACCGATGTGGCCGAGCGGGGCGAGCGGAGAATATGTCGCGGCCCGGATCGAGCTGGCGAAGGCCGAACGCGCCCTGCGCGACCGGGTGGAGGAGGTCGCCGCCGCGCGACGGAAGCTGCCGGCCGGTGTCGTCCTGGGGGATTACGACCTGGCGGAGGGACCAGCCGACCTGGATACCGACGAGCCAATCCGCAGCACCCGGCTATCGGACCTGTTCGGCGGGCACGACACGCTGTTCGTCTATCACTTGATGTTCCATCCCGATGAGGATGAAGCCTGTCCAATGTGCTCCTTGTGGGTGGACGGCTTCAACGGCGTGGCACACCACCTGGCCCAACACACCGCGGTCGCCGTCATCGCCAAGGCGCCCTTGCCGAAGTTGCGGGCCTGGGCGCGCCGCCGTGGCTGGGATCGGCTGCGGGTCTTGTCGAGCCATGGCACCAGCTTCAACGCCGACGTGAATGCCGAGAGCGAGAACGGGGACCAGCGGCCGATGGCGAGCGTGTTCGTCCGCGACGGCGAGCGGGTGCGCCATTTCTACACGCTTCCGGCTGATTTCCTTGACGGCGCGGAGCGCGGCATTGACCTGCTCTCACCGGTCTGGAACGTCCTCGACCTACTGCCGGGGGGGCGCGGCGACTGGTACGCGGACAACTCCTACCCAAGCCGCGAGCAGGCCCGCGTCCCCGCTGACGCGCCCTAGCCGGCAACCAGACGTTCGAGGGTTGGACTCGCCGAGAGCCTTGGCGCACCGTCTGCAGCGCTGCTCTACTGCTACCGCATCCCACCGGGTGCCGGTCGGCGGTATGGCTGGGTGAGCAGGCCGCAGGCCGTCGTCAGCCAGGACTCGCCGTCGTAGCAAGCGACCGCGGTGCACCCGGCTGGGCTGTCTGGGCTGTCTGCATCTGTCGTATTCCAGCGCACCTAGATAGCTGCTGCCGCCTGTCTCGATGCCGCAGAGCCGGCCGCTCGGTGGGAGGACCGCCCGTTCCTCCAGGGCCTCGCCGCTGGCCGGGTCGATGAGCAGGAGGCGCTTGGGCCGCCCGCTGACTTGGCACAGCCGCTCGTCGTGGTAAGCGAGGTCTGCGCGTACCTGGGTGCACGCCAGTGTCCGGACCACTGAGCCGGTCGCCGGGTCGACCACCTATTTCATCGACGTCCTGGTCAGAATGCCACAAGTTAGGTGCCGTCCAGGTGAGTCCATAGATAGTTCCCCGATGCCATTAGTGAGCGCGCGACTGGGACTGTGGTGATTTGCGACGAGGTCAAGGCAGTTACCTTTCGTCCGGTGCCGCCGGTCTTCGGCTGGCCAGGGCTAGAGCACCTGGCTCCTTCGTGGGCCAGTGGAGCGGGTCAAGCCAGAGGTTGGCCAAATCGAACCAGCGGTTGATAGTGGGCATCGCGATCGCGTTGCGGACCCGGACCCCAAAGGTGCGGGTTCGTCGGCGCGTGCACGAGCATCGGATTGCGGTAGCAGCCGTAGTTGCTGGTGCCACGTACGCAGTTGGTCTGGAACATCGGCTGCAGAAACGTGCGCCCCTTGTTGCCGAACCAGGCTGGCGTCCAAGACGGGGCGGCGATATCTCAGGCACCGGTCCGGGCGTTGGCGGCCGGGTCGCCGAGGCGAAGGTCATCGCGAGGATGTTCACGAGATCGTTGGCTGGCCGGAGGAGTTCGACCACCAAGGCGTGGTCGTCGACTGCGCGCAGACCCGAGATCTCGTACGAGTTCTGGTACGCCGCAAGCTCGACGGCGTCGGGTTGCCACTGGCGGCGGCGGCGTAGCCGTCGCAGAACTCTGCCATCTCCTTGATCATGCTGGTGTAGGACATGATCGCCCTGGCTCATGACACCGAGTTGCCCATCCGCTTGAAGCCGCGGACGAAGTTATAGGCGGTGACTGTCCGCCGGGTCGCGGAACGGGTTGAACGCGGTGATCGGTGACGCCAGCCGTGGGTCGAAGGCTGGCGCTTTCCACGTCCGAGCTTGAGCGGAGCGGTGTCCCGCCCTCGACCGGGTACCAGGCGGAAATCACCGGCCAGAAGGCGGGCAGCGGCAGCGGGTTGTGCGCCGGGTCACCTTGTTGCGGGCGTAGAGCAGGCCGGTGCCGAGGGGCGCACTGCTACTTCACCCCCGAGCCCACCAGGAAGTCGACCCCAAGGGTGCGCAGGTTGCAAACGAGCATCCCCGGCAGGAGCACGCCGTCGACGACGGTGCTCAGGCCGTGCCGCTGGGCCAGCGTGCACAGCCGGCGGATCGGAATGGTTGTGCCGGTGAACAGTGACCCTGCGGCGAACGACATCACCTTGGCACGGGGGATGATCGCGGCCTCGAAGGGCTCGACGATCTCCTCTTCGCGCACCTCGGGGCCAGACGGCGGGGTGATCATCCGTACCGCCAGGCCGTACCGGTTCTTGACCAGGTTGTGGTTCGACAGGACCGAGAAGCACTCATGCGTGGTGGTCAGCACCCCATCGTCCTGACCGAGCTCTAGCCCAGCGACGATCCGGCTGATCCCCTCAGTCCACCTCCGAGGCAGGCGGACGTGGAACGAGGGTGCCCACCCCATCTGGGTACGCGCTATGGCTCACGTTCGGTTCCCACACGAGAGTGATCAGGTACCAGACACATGACCACATGATTCTCAACTAACTATTCAAATGATTTGCCCTATTAGTCACCTCTCATTGACATTCACTATATAAAATTGTAGTGTCTTGGCAGGGTCCCTGGAGCGTGAGGCGTGCCAACCGGCGCCCGCCGGGCCCGCAGATCCTGGAGGTGGCTCTGTGACCAGCACGAACAGGGAGACCTACGAGTCTCTTAACATCGAGGCCAAGCCACTGCGGCCACACATCCTGGCGGCTGCGACGGTGGTGTTCGGGGAGGACTTCTACACCGGTCGCCGGGAGACCATTAGCCTCTCCGGCTTTGTCCAGCTAAACAAGTGGCCGATGCCCGGCTTCGAGCACAGAGTGGACGAGAACGGGTACGCGGGGTTCGAGACCGAGCTGATCAGCGCACCTGAGGTGGGCATCAAGGGTTACAGCTACATCCTGGAGGACCGCATCCAGGTGCTGTCGAACCCCTACCTGCCGAACATCGGTCATGTCCGGCAAATTGTCCCCGGCAAGAACTTCCCGGCCGAGTTCTACATCCGTCGGTTTGGGATCTTGGAAACTAGCACTATGCGGCTGGCCCACCGGGACGTTATCGACATTCGTGGTGTCGTTGACAGCATCCCGCCGTACAAGGCTCCCCTCACCTCGCCGTACCTGGGCAACCCGCGCAGCGACGGCCCCGGCGAGGTCATGCCAGCCACCAACGTGGTGCACGGCGTGAACCTGCCCGAGGCGTGGTACCCGGCGGACGAGGAGAACCATGCGGTCGGATACACACCTAGCGTGTTCTTCGCACCAAGCATGGGACCGTGCGTCTCGATGCTGGTCGACCCGTCAATCATCATCCAGGCCTCCATGGAGGGTCGCATTCAGATCGAGGTCAACGGCAAGACCGAAAGTTTCGAGCTGGCGGGCTCCTACCCGCAGGCCGCGGGCGCCGAGATCCTGTTGTTCGGCCCAGAGAAGCATGATCGCGGTGTGGGCGTCCTGGCCCAGCTTGCGCGCGCGGCGATAGTGGGCGACTGCTCCGCTTTGGGCGGTCGGGTCATGCTGCGGGCGAGCTTCTTCGCCGTCTCCGGTGGCACCCTCGGCGACGGTGTCGAGGAGAGCCTCAGCCGGGTCCGCTACCCCGGTGAGCTGCACATCGAGGCCCAGCTCGAACTCGTGACGCCGAGCGGCGTGCTGTACGCCGCTACCCCGGTGCACCTGCAGGGCCAGCTCAAGGATGTCGAGCCGAACGGCACGACGCTGACCGCGGACCACCCCGACAGCGCCCTGCTCAGCGAGGACGGCACGGTCAAGGCGCGGCTGACGGGTGTTTCCCTCGCAATGGGTGAGGCGTTGGTCGGCGCAGAGGCGCACGTCAGTAGCTGACGTCGCGGTTGTTCGACGAGACCCGTTGTCCCGGCCGAACCGGACGGCCCGGCCGGGACAACGGGGTCGCCGGGGTTGCTGGCGAGCAGGTCGCCGAGCTGCCGGCGAGCTGGACCGCCATCGAGCCGGCGTACCTGTGCGGTTGACGACCCATGTGCCGCTCGTCGGCTGGGAGTGGAGGCGAGCGTGACCGACACGCAGGATGGCGTTGCGGCGACGGCAGCCGAGACCGGTAGGGTGCTGCGTTTCCTCGGCCCGGCCGATCCGGACCCGCTCAACCCCGCGAGCCACTGCACGATCCGTTCCGGGCAGGTCCTGCGCTTGATCACCCGCAGCCTTTTCGGCTACCGGGCGAGTTCGGAGTGTGCCGGGCCGGAGGAGGCGTTCACGCCGATGCCCGACCTGGCAGCCGAGCTGCCCACCGAGGCGAACGGTGGCATCAGCGCGGACGGCCGGCATTACCGCATCCGGCTACGTTCGAACGTCGACTGGGATACCCCGCTGCGTCGCAAGGTCACCGCGCATGATGTCGTGCGCGGTCTGAAGCGGGTGGTCCACCCGACCGCGTCAGCATTCCGGCGCTACCTGACCGATACGGTCGAGGGAGTGGCGGACTACTGCATGGCCTACGACACGGCCTTCGCCGACCGGGAACCAACCGCGCCTGACCTTGCCCAGTTCCACGTCACGCATCCGATCGCCGGGCTGCGGGCGGTGGACGTACGGACGGTGGAGATCGACCTGATCCAGCCCACCCGGGACCTTCCACATATCCTCGCAAGTTGTTTCACGGCGGCGGCTCCGCGCGAGTACGACTACTACCTGCCTGACAGTCCCGAGCTTCTGCTGAACACCCCATCCGCTGGGCCGTACCGGATTGTTCGTCCGTTCGCCCCGGGACCGGATCTGCTGCTGGAAGCCAACCCGCGGTGGCAGCAGGAAACCGACCCGCTCCGTCGCCGCTGCGTCGACCAGATCCGCATTCACGCGAGCGGAGACGGGTGGCCGGGAGCCGGCGAGCTTGATGTGGCGTGGTCGTATGGCACCGCCAGTTGGGAGCCTGGGCCAACTCCCGCTGCCGGCACCTATCTGGGCCACACCCTCGGTCCAGCTCTCGTCTTCAACATCCGCAACCCCACCGGTGGTGCCGTCCAAGAGCTGGGGGTACGGAGGGCGCTCGCTGCTGCGGTTGACCGCGCTGCGGTGACGGAGGTTGTCGGTCGGGCGACCGGCGGGCACGCGCGTGCCCTGCAAGGGATGATTTTGCCGGGGGATCTCGGCTACACCTTGGAGCCAGCCGCGGACCGACCGGGAGATCCGGCGCTCGCCCGCGAGCTGCTCGCAGGCGCGGGTTACTCCAGGCTGCGGGTGGTCCTCGCAGTGCCGCACTCGGATCTGCACTGGCAGGTGGCCAGGGTGGTCGGGGAATGCCTGTGGCCTTGCGGGATCTCGATGCACATCCGGTCGTACCCAGCGAAGGGATACCGGGACACGCTCCGGAACGTCGCCGTCGATGGCGGCTGGGACATGGCACTTACGGACTGGACGCCGCACTGGCACGGTGACAACGGCCGCACCGCGGTGGCTCCGCTGCTGCGCGGCGGCGTCGAGGCGGATGTAGCCAACGTCGGCTGGTACGTGAGCGAGGACGTCGACCGGGTCATCTCGGCGGCCTTGCGGGAGCCTGATGCCAATGTCGCTGCCAAGCGCTGGCGGGAGGTGGAGGCTGCGGCGGCCCGGGACCTACCGCTGGTGCCGCTGGTCGCGGTCGGCGGTCCGGTTGCCGCCGCCAGCTCCGCTGCTTCCGCGTGGGCACGCTGGGGGACCGAGGCAAGCTGGCATTGAAATGGGGAGGGGAGGAAGCAGCAGGCGACACTGCCTTGCCACCGTTTGTGGCTGCGTTGCCGAAGGTAGACCTGCACGTACACCTGTTGGGCTCGGCATCTGCGACAACCGTCGCTGCGCTGGCCAGGCGTCGGCCAGCCGCCGGCGTTCCGGCTGAGCCGGTCGCGCTGCGGGACTACCTGCGGTTCGGGACCT
>OBLV0100000189.1_pt1 | contig 19956 bp, 23 predicted proteins | sample 1520071 | NCBI WGS metagenome assembly OBLV01 (sample SAMEA3888446, study PRJEB22518) | metagenome | reverse complement strand
GTGCCTGGCCGTCCGCCCCTGCCACGCCGTCCACCGATGCTTGGCCGTCCGCCCCTGCCACGCCGTCCACCGGTGCCTGGCGGTCTGCCGGCGCCACGCCGTCCGCCCCTGCCACGCCGTCCACCGGCGCCACGCCGTCGGCGAGCGACGGCCGCGCAGTGGCCGCCTCGGTGGCCGCCGCGGCCAGCCCGGCCGCGGTGGCCCGGCGCCGGCGCCGGCCCGCCGACGGCGCCGGCAGGGTGTCCAAGGCGCCGGTGCGGTCGGTCGTCAGGCGCAGGAAGACGTCTTCGAGGCGTTCCCGGCCGGCTCGCAGATCGGCCAGGGCCAGGTCCCGTTCGGCCAGCCAGAAGGTGAGGGCGGCGATCGTCGCCGGCTTGGCCTCGGCGTGGACGACGTATTCACCGGCCCGCTCCTCATCGACGGCGGCGCGCAGCGCCGCGGCCAGGGCGAGGGTGTCCAACCCGGCCGGAGCACCGAAGCGAATTTCCTTTCCCCCGGCCTTGGTCATGAGCTCGGTTGGGGTCCCGTCGGCGACGACCAGGCCGTGGTCGAGGATGATGATGCGGTCGGCCAACCGTTCGGCCTCGTCCATCTCGTGGGTGGTGAGGACCACGCAGGTCCCGGCGGCGCGCAGGTCGCTGATGACCTCGCGGATGGTGATGCGCCCCTGCGGGTCCACGCCGGCGGTCGGCTCGTCGAGGAACGCCACCCATGGACGACCGATCAGCGCCAACGCCAGGGACAGGCGCTGCTGCTCACCGCCGGACAGGCGTCGCCAGGGGGTGGTGGCGGCGGCGACCAGCCCGACCCGGAACAGCAGGCCTTCGGGCTCCTCCGACTCGTCGTAGTAGTGGGCGAAGAGCCGGACCGCCTCGCGCGGGGTCATGGTCGGGTACACCCCACCGCGCTGCAACATCACCCCGATCCGCTTGCTGAGGGCACGGTGATGGGTCCTCGGGTCCAGGCCGAGCACCCGGACGATCCCCCGCGAGGGGACTCGGTAGCCTTCGAGCACCTCGACGGTGCTCGTCTTTCCCGCCCCGTTCGGCCCGAGCAGGGCGACGATCTGCCCGGCCCGGGCGTCGAAGGTGACGCCATTGACGGCGGTGGTCTCGCCATATCGAACGACCAGGTCGAGGACCTCGATGGCGGGCGCAGGCACGCGGGCGACCCTACTGCGCGCCGCAAAGGGGTTCGGGGCGGCCGGAGCCTCCACTACCGTCAAGGCCGATGATCGACGTCCGCCGCCTCCGTGACGACCTTGAGACGGTCCGCCGCGCCCTGGCCCGGCGCGGCATCGACCTCGCCGAGGTCGACCGCGCCGCCGACCTCTACCGGCAACAGCTGGCCCTGGGCAGCCGGCGCGACGAGCTCCGGGGCCAGAAGAACACGATCTCCAAGGAGATCGGAGTGGCGCGCCGAAACGGCGATGTCGATCGAGCGTTCGCGCTCACGGCGACGAGCAACGAAATCGGCACCGAGCTCGACGAAGCCGAGCTGGCTGCCCGCGGGGTTGAGGGCGCGTTGCAAGACCTGCTGCTGCGTATCCCCAACCTGCCGTCAGAGGATGCGCCCGACGGTAAGTCCGAGGCCGACAACCCGGTGTTGCGGATCGAGGGGTTGCGCAACGACCGATATCAGCCCCATCAGCGGGTTCCCCACTGGGAGATCGGCGCCCAGTTGGGGATCCTGGACCTGGAGCGGGGGGCGCGGATCTCGGGGTCGATGTTCCCCGTCTTTCGGGGCATGGGCGCCACCTTGGCCCGGGCGCTGTGCCAGCTCGCCCTCGATCGCAACGCCGACGCCTTCGAGGAGATACGGCCGCCCACGGTGGTGCGGACCGAGACGCTCCAGGCCACCGGCCAGCTGCCCAAGTTCGCCGACGACGCCTACCACGTCGAGCGCGACGACCTGTGGCTGATACCGACCGCCGAGGTGCCGCTGACCTCGCTGCGCCGCAACGAGATCCTGAGCGAGGCCGAGCTGCCGGTGCGGTTGATGGCGGCCACCCCGTGTTACCGGCGGGAGGCGGGCAGCGCCGGCCGGGACACGCGGGGGCTGCTGCGGGTACACGAGTTCGACAAGGTCGAGATCCTGGCGGTGACGACCGCCCAGCAGGCCCACGCCATGCACGCCGAGTTGCTGGCCCGGGCCGAGGGAACCATCGCCGCCCTCGGGTTGCCCTACCGCATCATCGACATCTCGACGGGCGACCTCGGCCAGTCCCACGCCCGCAGCTTCGACATCGAGGTGTACGCCCCCGGTTGCGAGATGTGGCTCGAGGTGTCGTCGGTGTCGTGGTTCAGCGACTACCAGGCCCGGCGGGCCAACATCCGCTACCGGCCGTCCGGCGGCGGCCAGACGATCATGTGCCACACCCTCAACGGCTCGGCCCTCGCCGTGCCCCGGGTGTGGGCGGCGCTGGTCGAGCAGGGCCGCCAGCCCGACGGATCGGTGGCCCTGCCGCCGGTGCTGCACCCCTACCTGCGCGGCGCCACAACCATCTGGGGAAAATGACGGCCGTCGCTTCCACCCGAGTCGACCTACAACGCCAGCGGTGACGCCTCCGCACTGACACCCGCCTCGTCGTCAACCGACCGGCGTAGGGCGGCGTGCAGGGACTCGGGAGTGAGAACGCCGATGTACCGGTCGCCGTCGAGCACGGCAACCCAGCCGGCGTCGTGCTGCAGCATCTCGCTGAAGGCCTGCTTCAGGGTCGACCCGAGCGGGACCCACGCCTCCAGGCGATGGGTCCGCTCGCCTACGGTTCCCTCGCCTTCCGCCTGGTCCCGACCGATCCAACCGCGCAGTACCTCCTCGCGGTCCACCACCACTGCCCATTTCCCCCCCTGGTTTTCGATGACCTGCCGGGCGTCGGCCAGCGAGTCGGCCACATGGACCACGGGCGGCGTCTCCAGGTCGGCGCGAACGACGGAGGTGACGGTGAGGCGCCGTAGCCCCCGGTCGGACCCGACGAAGTCCGCCACGAACGGCGTGGCCGGGTGGCCGAGAATCTTGGCCGGCGTGTCGTACTGCTCCAGCCGCCCGCCCTGGGCCAGGACGGCGATGCGATCGCCCAGGCGAACGGCCTCGTCGATGTCGTGGGTGACGAACACCACCGTCTTGTGCAGCTCGTGCTGCAGGCGCAGGAACTCGTTCTGCAGCCGCTCCCGGGTGATGGGGTCGATGGCGCCGAAGGGCTCGTCCATGAGCAGCACCGGCGGGTCGGCGGCCAGCGCCCGGGCCACCCCGACGCGCTGGCGCTGGCCGCCCGACAGCTCGGCCGGGTAGCGGCGGGTGTAGACGTCAGGGTCGAGGCCGACCAGGTCAAGCAGTTCCTTGGTGCGGGCCCTGATCCGGGCGTGGTCCCAGCCCAGCAGCCGGGGAACGGTGCCCACGTTGTCGCCGATCGTCAGGTGGGGGAACAGCCCGACCTGCTGGATCACGTACCCGATGCGCCGGCGCAGCTCGACGGGGTTCACGTGGGTGACGTCGTCGCCGGCGAGGAAGATCCGCCCCGACGTCGGTTCTATTAGTCGGTTGATCATGCGCATCGTGGTGGTCTTGCCCGAACCTGAGGGACCGACCAGCATGCACATCTCCCCGTCCTCGACGGTCAGATCGAGCTCTTGGACGGCGACGGTTTCGCGGTAGCGCTTGGTCACCTTCTCCAGGCGGATCATGGGCTCGCTACCCATGGGCGGCCACCGCGTCCAGGGCGGGGCGCCCCTTGGTCAGGCGGTGCCGGCGGCGCGGCCCCGGGCGGACCGCTGCCTGGACCCACGCCAGAGCCAGGTCGAGGAGCAGCGCCTCGACCGCGATCACCAGCGCGCCAGCCAGCACGGCGTATTCCTTTTCGTTGGCCTGGTTGACGATGATGATGGTGCCGAGGGTCCGGGTCCCGGCGAAGGATGCGATGGTGGCGGTGGCAAAGGTCTGCAACAGGGCGATGCGGATACCGGTCGCCACCAGCGGCAGCGACAGGGGGATCTCGACGCGGCCAAGCAGTTGGCGCCCGCTCATGCCCATGCCGCGCGCCGCGTCGAGGGCGTCGGGGTCGACCTGGCGGACCCCGGTGTAGGCGTTGATGAGCATCGGCGGGATGGCGAAGACGGTCAGCGCCGCCACCGCCGTGCGGGTGTTGACACCGAAACTGGGTTCCGACGCCAGGATGATGATCAGGGCCAGCGGTGGGATGGCCCGCCCGGCGTTGGCGACCACGGTGATCGCCCGGCCGCCGCGCCGTCGGTGCCCGATCCCGATGCCGAGCGGGAGGGCGACCACGCCGGCGATCAGCATGGACAGGCCGGTCACCCGGAGGTGGTCGAAGGTGAGCTCGACGATGCCGTTGGCCCCGCGCCAGTTGTCCCCGTCCAGCAGCCATGAGACGGCTTCGCCGGGCAGGCTCATACGGGGGCCTCCCGGCCGCTGCGCTGCCACGGTGTGACCAGCCACTGGATGGCGAGCACGAGTGCGTCGCCACAGATTCCCAGCGCCACGATGATGACCGCGGCCACGAGTACCTGGGCGTGGAAGTCGTCCTGGAAGCCCTGGAACAGGAACGTGCCGAGGCCGCCCTGGTTGATGACCCCACCGACGGTCAACAAGGCGATGGTCGACACCGTCGTGACGCGAAGGCCGGCAAAGATGGATGGCAGGGCGAGTGGCAGCCGGACCCGCCACATCAGCGCCACCGGGCCGTAGCCCATTCCCCGGGCCGCGTCGACGACCTCGGGGGGTACCTCGTCCAAGCCGACCAGGAAGTTCCGCACGAGCAGCAACTGGCTGTAGGCGACGAGGGCGATCACCACCGGGGTGGCGTGGGTGATGCCCAACCACGGCTGCAGCAGGATGAACAGGGCTAAGGAGGGGACGGTGTAGATGATCCCGAGGAGCGAAAGGATGCTGGCGCGTAGCCAGGTGCGGTAGAGGGCGAGGATCGACAGCGGGACGGCGAAGACCAGGCCCAGGCCGATCGACAGCGCCGACAGCTCGATGTGTTGTAGCGAGTAGTGGACGATCTGGCCCCGACGGCTGGTCAGGTACGCCCCGCAGATCCAGGAGTTGGCCCTGAGGCAGTTGGCGGCGAGCACCGGCCCGCCTCCTTAGATCACGCGGGGGTGGCGTCGGGGTCGGAACTGAACACCACGCCGAGGAAGACCTTCCCGGTCTTCAACGCCGTCCGGGTCAGCGGTCCGTCGCTGTCGAGGGCGGTGAAGCCGGTGATCTTCAGCCCGTACAGGCTGGTGAGCCCGCTCTGGCACTGGGGCCGGGTGGGGCAGTTGGCCGGGCCGCCCAGCGAGACGCCGCCGGGGCACTTGGTCGCCAGGTCGGTCAAGGTTTTGAGACCGTACGCAGTGGCGGTGGCCTGGGTGACGGCGTAGGCGTTCTCGTCGGTCGCAGCCGCGGCGTTGAGCACCGTCAGGTTCTTGGGCCCGGCCAGTTGCTTCAGCACCGATACCGTCTGGCTGATGACCGAGCTCGGCATCAGCGACGAGCTCTCGATCTGGGCCAGGTAGGTCGCCAGGCTGAAGGCGTAGTCCATGACCACCTGCACCTGGTTGGACTCCAGCGCCGGGGCGTAGATCTCACGCTGGGCCACGAAGTTGGTGCTGGTGCTGTAGCCGACCTTGGTGAGCACGTCGGCGGCGATGTAGGCCAGCGTCTCGTTCTCGGAGAACGACTGCCCGACCACCTTGATGGCGCCGCTCCCGCCCGACAGTCCGTTGCCCAGGTTGTTGGCGCTGACGAACGCCGAGGCGGCGGCGGTGGGCTCCTCCCGATTGACCTCGACGGCGACATTGAGGTTGATCAGGGCCGTCTGGGTGAGCGCCGCTGAGACCTGGTTGAGGGCATCGGTAAGCGGTGACTTGGCGACGGCGGTGTTCACCACCGGGATGATGTTGTCGCTGCCTTCGAGGTGCTTGTCATCGGCCAGGACGGCCAGGGTGCTCCCGGTCTTCGCCGTGCAGACGGTGGTCGCCGCCGTGGTCGCGGTCGTGGACTTTTTCGCCGACGAACATCCGACCAGGCCGGCCCCGACCATCACCAAGAGCACGGCTGAGCCACACCAGCGCATCGCAGGAAAGCGCATCCGAAAGGAACCTTTCGTAGATTGGCGAGCAGGTTATCCCTTTTGTGCCGTACCGGTCGGCCTCGGCCTCGATCCCCTTTCGTCGATACTGGTAGGCATGACGGATAACCGGCCGCTCGCGGTCTTGCTACGCCACGGCGAGACCACCTGGAGTGCCAGCGGGCAGCACACGGGCCGGACCGACCTGCCCCTGACTTCGGTGGGCGAGGATCAGGCGCGCGCCCTGGCTAGCCGTCTCGCTCCTTTTCATTTCGTCGTCGTTCTGAGCAGCCCGATGGTTCGCGCCGAGCGGACCGCCTCGCTGGCCGGCCTGACCGCCTTCGAGGTTGAGCCCGACCTCAAGGAATGGGACTACGGCGACCTCGAGGGCCGCACGACCGACGAGATCCGCCGCGACTACCCCGGGTGGACCATCTGGGACGGCCCCTGGCCGGGGGGCGAGACGATCGAGCAGGTCGCGACGAGGGCCGACCGGGTGGTGGCCCGGGTGCGGGCCTGCCCGACGGGGTCGACGGTCGCCCTGGTCGGCCACGGGCACTTCCTGCGGGTGTTGGCGGCGCGCTGGATCGGTGCCTCGCCCACGGTCGGACGCTGCCTTTCCCTCCTCACCGGCACCTTGAGCGAGCTGGCCTGGGAACACGAGACGGCGGTGATCGAGCGCTGGAACACCTGAGGCACTCCGAACCGGTCGGCTGTTACCAACATGGCGAGCACATGACCGGCGAGCACTGTGCCCGGTGCGGGCGGCCGATCTGCCCCGAGTGCTCGAGCCCGGCGCCGGTCGGGCATCGCTGCCCGATCTGCGTCTCGGAAATGGCCGCCGGCCCGGCGTTGAAGGAGAAGGGCTGGGTGCGGTGGGCGCGGCGACGGGTCACACCCGTCGTGGGCGCCCTGATCGCGCTCAACGTGCTCGCCTACGTGCTGACCAGCACCCATTCGAGCTGGGAGTTCGACTTCGCCCAGATGCCGATGAAGGTGGCGGACGGCCAGGTCTATCGGTTGCTCACCGCCGCGTTCGTCCACGAGAACATCACGCACCTGCTGTTCAACATGATCGCCCTGTTGGTCATGGGCCCCCCGGTCGAAGAGGCGCTCGGCCGCAACCGCTTCCTGGTGCTCTACCTCCTCGCCGGGCTCGGTGGTTGGGTATGCAGCTACCTGTTCGGGCCCGTACTGGTCGTGGGCTTTGGCGCATCGGGGGCGATCGTCGGGGTCTTCGGCGCGTGGTTCTCGCTGGCCAAGGCGTCGCGGTCGGACACGGCGGCGATCGTGTTTCTTATCGCGGTCGTGCTGGCCGACTCGTTCTACGACACCAGCATCGACTGGCGAGCCCATGTCGGCGGCCTGCTGACGGGGGCGCTCCTCGGGGCCGTGTTCGCCGTGGCGGCGCGCAAACCGGACCGGCTTCGCGTCGGACTCGAGGTCCCCGTGGTGGTCTTGCTGCTCGTACTCTTCGGGTCCCTGGTCCTTCTCCGGTCATCGCAGATCTGACGCGCGTAGGTTGGAGGCGTGCCCGCACGCCGCCTGCTGCCCGTGGCCGTCACATTCGTTTGCGTCCTGGTGATGGGGGTGGTCGGCCCGGCGGTCGGAGCCGGCGCGGTCGAGCGGACCACGGAACCGGGGCCGACCTGCCAGATCGCCGACCCGGAGACGATCGTCGGCGCCATGTTCGTCAATGGGCAGTTCGTCAACGGGACGTGGGACTACGCCACCGGGGTCGGGTGCTCGTCCAACGTGGCCGACATCGCCCTGTTCGAGCAACTGGACCTCAACGGGACCAAGGTGAACTCCGCCATCAAGGGTTTCACCGGCGTGGCCCGCAAGGCCGACGCCATCTTGAGCCAGTTCCCCTGTACCAGTTGCGACGGAACGTGGGAGTTCATCTGGGGCCAGGTCGTCGAGGCACCGACCGGCACCTCCTTCGTCTCAGCGCCGTCGGGATGCGTCCTCGAGCAGAGCGGCCACTACCTGGTCTGCGTCCAGACCAAGACCGTCACCCTGTAGCGTCGTTTTCTTGAACGCAAGGAGGGACGCTCTGACCTGGTTCGTGGGCCGTCCGGGGCTCGAACCCGGCACCTTGGGATTAAAAGTCCCCTGCTCTACCCGATGAGCTAACGGCCCTGGCGCCGACGCTACCGGGCGCCACATGGGCTTCGCCGACTGCTGAGCAATAACGTCTCGGATCGGCTTCACTGGCCCAAAACGAAAACGGAGCACCCCGACGTCCTTCCTGAGCTCTCCCGCTTCCTCCGCGCCCTGGCAGCCAACGCCTTCACCGCCACGCCCGAGCGGGCCCGGTGCCACCGTCATCACCTTGGCGGTCATCATCGTCGTTCTCCTGGCTAGCGGGGTCGTCAAGGCCGCCACGAGGACCAGCACGGCCGACACCAAGGTGGCGGCCGGCCATTCGCGCTCGTCGAACAAGACCAACCCGCAGGCCACGACCACCACGGTGACGCCGACGACGACCACCACCCCCACGGTTCCCACCCTCCCGAAGTCCGCCCCCTTCACCCCGGTGAGCCCGCTCACCGTCAAGCCGGTGACGACCGTTCCCGTTGCCGCCCAGCCCCTGAACCTGTCGCCCGCGACCATCGCAAACCGGGTCGACCCGGCCGTGGTTGACGTCGACACCCGGTTGTCCTACCAGAACGCCATCGCCGCCGGCACCGGCATGGTGCTCTCGTCCGACGGCGTGATCCTCACCAACAACCACGTCGTCGTGGGCGCCACCACCATCGCCGCGGTGTCCATCGCCGACGGCCGGGACTATGCCGCCCGCGTGATCGGCGTCGACCCGAGCGCGGATGTGGCCGTCCTGCAACTGATAGGTGCGTCGGACCTGCCGACGGTTCCTATCGCTACCAGTTCGGCGTCGTCCGGAGCGGGGGTTGTGGCGATCGGAAACGCCGGCGGAACCGGCGGCGCACCCAGCGTGACCGCTGGCACCGTGTTGGCGACGGATCAGTCGATCGTCGCCAACGACCCGGCAGAAGGAACCTCGGAGCGACTCGAGGGTCTCCTGGCGACCAGCGCCTCGCTGCAACCGGGCGATTCGGGCGGCCCGCTGATCAACGGCGCCGGCCAGGTCATCGGTATGGACACGGCGGCATCGGAGGCCAGTGGGTCGACACCGACGGTGAGCTTTGCCATCCCCATCGCCCAGGCCCTCGATATCGCCCATCAGATCGAGAGTGGCCTGGCGACCGACGGCATCTATCTTGGTTTGCCGCCGTTCCTTGGCGTGCAGGTGACGAACGGCACCATCGGTCACCAAACCGGCGCCCAGGTGATCGCGGTTGTCCCCGGCGGCCCCGCCGCCGCCGCCGGCATTGTCAGCCGGGATCTGATCGTCACCCTGAATGGCGAGGACATCGACTCGCCGGCGACGCTCAGCACCGTGCTTCGCCGGTTCGTCCCCGGAAGCTCCGTCAGCGTGACCTGGCTGGATGCCGGCGGCATCAGCCGAAGCGCCGAGGTCACCCTCGGTACCGGACCGGCCGACTAGGGCGCACCCTCACCCGGGCAGCACCGGTACCTCTAAGCTCGGTTCGCATGGAGCCGGCGCCCGACCTGTCGATCCTCGACGACGTGGAAACGGAGTTGGACGACGTCGAGCACGCCCTGCAGCGCCTCGAGGACGGAACCTACGGCACCTGTGAACGCTGCGGCGAGCCGATCGACGAGGCCCGGCTCCGCTCGCTGCCGGCCACGAGGATCTGCGCCGACCACGGGTCCTGGTAGGTACCCCTCGCTCCTACAAGGGGGTGTTGCCGTGCTTGCGCACGCGCAGTCGTTCGCGCTTGGACGCCAGCATCCGCAGGGCCGCGGCGGCGGCGTAGCGGGTGTCGGCCGGGTCGATGACCCGATCGACGTACCCGCGCTCGGCGGCCACATAGGGGTTCAGGTAGGCCTCCCGGTACTCCTCGACCAGGCCGGCCCGGACCTCGGGCGAGCTACGCCGGTGCAGGATCTGGACCGCGCCTTCCGCCCCCATGACCGCGACCTCGGCGCTTGGCCAGGCCAGGCAGATGTCGTTGCCCATCGATTTGGAATCCATGACGATGTAGGCACCGCCATAGGCCTTCCGTAGGATCACGCAGACCCGCGGCACCGACGCTTCGGCGTAGGCGTAGACCAACTGGGCGCCGTGGCGGATCATGCCCCGCCATTCGAGGTCCTTGCCCGGCATGAATCCGGGGGTATCGACGAGCGTGACGATCGGCAGGTTGAAGGCGTCACAGAAAGCGACGAAGCGGGCTCCCTTCTGCGCCGCGCCGATGTCGAGCGTGCCGGCCATGGCCAGCGGCTGGTTGGCGACGATCCCCACCGGGTGACCGTCGATGCGGGCGAGGGCGGTGACGATCTGCGGCGCCCAAGCCGCCCGCAACTCGAGCAAGCCTCCGTCGTCGGCTATGGCGGCGATCACCTTGATGACGTCGTAGGAACCCGATGCCCGGGTCGGCAGCAGGCTCCGCAACTCGGGCGTCGGGCGATCATCGGGGTCGTCTCGAGGGCCGAGGGGCGCCTCGGCATCGGTGTGGTCGGGCAGGAAGGACAAGATGTCGCCGAGGGCATCGATGGCCTCGGCGGCCGTGTCGACTTCGAGGGCCGCCACGCCGGTCGAGCGGCTGTGCACCGCACTTCCCCCGAGCTCGATGGGAGTCAGGCGCTGGCCGGTCATTTGGGCCACCATCGCCGGTCCTGAGAGGTAGGCCATCGCCTGGCGGCTCATCACCACTACGTCGGCCATCCCGAGCAACAGTGCCGGGCCCGACAGGGTCGGCCCCACCACCGCGAACAGGATGGGAACGACGCCCGAGCAGGCGACGAGGGCCTTCGCCGCCTGCCCCCACCCGTCGAGGGCGGCTACGCCGTCGTGGACGTCGGCCCCGCTGGTCGACAGCACGCCGATCAGCGGCAGCCGCATCTGGGCCGCCAGTCCGGCGGCGCTGGCCATGGTGGCGCCGTCGGCCGCGCTCATGGCGCCGCGCCGGATGGCCGGGTCCATGCGAACCACCACCGCCTCGCGGGCGTTCGGGCCGAAGGGCTCGACCGAGGCCGACGTCGAGCCTGGCACCCGCGCCCGCAGTGCGACGGGCGACGGGCGCAACGGATGGGGGCTCGGCACGGTATCGGGCATGGCTATGCCAGCAGCCTCGTCGCCCCGAGGGTCATGGTGCTACTCCTCGGTGGCCCAGCCCCGGGCGATCAGGAAGCCGTGGGCTCGTTCGGCCTTCGGGTAACGGTGGACCAGGTCCCAAAACGCCGGACCATGGCCTCCGACGCTCAGGTGCGCCAGTTCGTGGACGATCACGTAGTCGAGGACCCAGCCAGGCTCGCCGACCAGGCGAGACGAGATGCGGATGGTCCCGTCGATCGGGGTACACGATCCCCACCGACTGTCTTGGTTGGTCACCCACCGGATGCTGACCGGTGTCCGCAGGCGGTAGCGAGTCGCCAGCTCGCCCGCCCGCCGCACGAGGTCAATGAGCTCGGCGGCCTGCTTGCGCTCGAACCGCCCGACCATCTTGTTGACCCACTCCAACTCCTCGTTCTTGGTCATCGTGGCCGGGATGGACACCCGGAGTATCCCGTTGACCTTTCGGGCCTGGACCGTCTGGCGGCGCCGGACGCTGCGGACCACCTCAACCTGCATCATGGAGTCGAACCTAGCGGGCACCTGTGTCCATAACCCCCGATGGGGGGCGCGCCGTGGCGTCGGGCTCGAGCAGCACGACCGCGGCACCGGCGTGGAGCCCAGCCGGCGTCATCTCGAACCAACGGCCGGCGAGGTGGGCCACCCCGCCGGGATCGGCCCCGAGCGATCGAGACAACGCACCGATGACCCCGCCATGGGTGATGACAAGCGTGGTCTGGCCCGGTCGGGCCTCGGAAATGCGAGTCACCGCGGCCTTGACGCGAGCGACGAGGGCATCGCGTCGTTCGCCGCCGGGGGTGGCCGCCAGGCGTCCGGAGCGCCAATCGGCGATGGCGCCAGGCCATTCCGCTTCGATCTCGCTGCGGGTAAGCCCGCTCCATGTCCCGACGTCATGCTCGCGCAGGTCGGGGTCGAGGCTCAGAGGTACCTTGAGCGCGCTCGCCAAGATACCGGCCGTTGCCTGGGCCCGCTCGAGGTCGGAGGACACCACCGCCGAGATTGCATACTCCGGGCCCGCGAGCAGCTCGCAGGCCCGCCGCGCCTGCTGCTCGCCCCAACGGGAGAGGGGTGGGTCGGCCTGGCCCTGCCAGCGACCTGCGGCGTTCCACTCCGACTCGCCGTGGCGCAGCAGGAGGAGGCGGGTCATCTACCGAGTCAAGCACGGCGAACCTGGACCCGCGACTAACCTCGCTCTCCTACCGCAATCACTCTTCAGCGATTGGTGACCTTGAGCGAGCTGTCTCGATGTCACCAATCCCCCCACTCTTTTTCGAGGTGCAGTTGAACATGGTGCGGCACCTCTGACAGGTTCAATGGCCACCCTTCGCCTTTTCGCTGCTGCTCGCGAGGCCGCTACCACCTCGGTCGAGACCATCGACGCGACAACGGTCGGTGCCGTCTTGGCTGAGGCGGGCGCCCGGCATGGGGATTCGTTTGTCGCCGTGCTCAAGCAGTGCCGCGTGTGGGTAAACGGGCAACCGGCCGACGCCGCCACCCAGGTGGGCGAGGGCGACGAGGTTGCCGTGCTCCCCCCGGTTTCCGGTGGCTCGGGCCCACTCGCCTCCTTGACGGAATCGGGGCGGTGGCCTCATGAGTGACCCCATGCGGCTCGAGGACACGGCGGCTTGGCCCGCGCTCACTCACCGCCGGCGGGATCGTTCCGTGCCCCGCCCCGAGGGGCGGGTCCGCCTCGCACCGAGCCAAGTGGAGGTCGCCAGCTTGGCGCCGCCCGTCCCGGCCCCGAGCGGGCCCCGATCAGACCCTCGGCCGCCTCGTGCTCCCGGTACCGGCCCGGCTCGCCGGGCGCCGGCGGCGCCGTCGACGCGTCCGCAATCGGCGCCCGCCCAGCCGGGGACCGGGAGGCGACAGGGGTCTCCGGGGGCTGGTCAGGCTCGTCGTGGGCCGGCGACACCGCAGGGTCGTCCGGCGCCGGCGCCTGCCCGGCCAGGGACCGCAAAGCGACAGGGCGCTCAGCCGCGTCGCGGAACCGGGGCGTCGTCGGAGGACCAAGGCGGATCGGCCCGGGCCCGCCGAGGGCAGACGCCGCGCCACCGGGTCCAGGTTCGAATTCGCAAGCCTGGTCGCCCCGCCCTGTCGCAGCCGACCGGTCCCCATGTTCGACTCGGGATCGTCTGGGCCGCCATCACCTTCGGCGCCGTGGTGCTCGGTCCACTCTGGCTCACCGGCTGGCTGGCGGTTGTGGCGGCGCTGGCCGCTGGTAGCGCCGCCCGGAGCTGGGGGACACCTGCTATCGCCGAACGCCTCGCCAACAACCGGCGGGCGCGGGTTCAGCCGCCCCCCGCCGTGGCTGCCGTGTTCGCCGCCGCCATCACCGCCTCGGCGCTGGCGGGCGGGATCGTCGTCGCCATCGTCGCCGCCGCGGTGGTGGTCGTACTCGTCGGCGCCGCCATCTTCGGCCCGTTGGGCCAGCCGAGTGTCGTGCGCCGGGTCGTGTTCGTGCTCGCCCCTGGCCTCGGTGCGGCCGGCCTGATCCTGGCGCGTGTCCAGGGCTTGGATAGCGGGTTGGTCCTCGCCGGGATGGTCACGGTCTTCGACTCGTCCAACTATCTGATCGCCACCGGCGCGCCCAACCGCTGGGAAGGTTCCGTCGCCGGCGCCGCCGGCATCGCGGCGCTGACGCTGTTTGTGGCCGCCGTGCTCGTGCCCCCCTTTACGGGGGCCAGCCCGTGGCTGCTCGGCGGCGCGATGGCGGTTCTGGCGCCCGTCGGGCCCTATCTCGCCCGCTGGGTGATCGGCGATCCGAACGCGCCGGTGCCGGCGCTGCGTCGCCTCGACTCGTTGTTCCTCGCCGGCCCGGCGTGGGTGGCCGGCGTCGCCTATCTGCTCCACCACTAGCCGGCCGGCGCTCCTTCGCCAGGATGGGCGAAGAGCTGTGACGCGAAGAGCTATGACCCAATGACTGGCGCGGAAGTGACGCTGTAGGTCACTTCCGCGCCCGAGAACGAGGGAACCCGGTGCCGACGCTCCGCCGCGAGTACGCCCGCGCCGATCGGCGAGAGTTTTTGGCTACGCCTGGCTGCCACCGGTGGCAGCCAGCCGTAACCAGAAGCTGAGACGGGTCATGAGCGAAGTCGGGTCATGGCGACCCCGTGGAAAGGGCCGGCGTTGGCCCGATTGATCGCGGCCGGAGCGGAGAACTCAGGCTTTCTTGGTTTCCCAGAAGATCTTGTCGATCTCGGCGATCTGGTTGAGCAGGTCATCGGCCATGGCCACGTCGTTGCCCTTCTTGATCGCGCCCGCCGTCTTGGTGGCGTGCCAGAACAGGTCGTGCAGGTTCGGGTGGGCCTCCAGATGCTCGGGCTTGAAGTAGTCGGTCCATAGGACCCAGAGGTGATGCTTGACCATGTCGGCGCGCTGCTCCTTGATGATCACCGCCCGGGTCTTGAACACGTCGTCACCCGACGCGAGGAACTTCTCGATGCACCCCTTGACCGATTCCGCCTCGATACGGGCTTGGGCCGGGTCGTAGACGCCACATGGAAGGTCGCAGTGGGCGTGGACCGTGGTGGGCAACGACAGGCGGTCGAGCGCGCGCAACAGGGTGGGAAGAATAGGCATGCCAAGCTCCTTTATTCTTTGGGGTGAATTCGCGGACGGGGTCTTTGGATTGACTTTAGTTGCTAAATGCCCATCTCCCGCCAACCGTAAACCAGTGGTCCGGGCCGCAGAGGCGGCGGCGCTCGCCGGCGTCGCGATCGGCGGAGCCTGGACGGTCCGCCACCTCCGGCGGGTCGTCGTCGAGGGTTCGAGCATGGAGCCGACCCTGCGGCGAGGCGACCGGTTGCTGATCGTGCCGGCGCGGCGGCTCCGCCCCGGCCAGATCGTTGCCGTCGCCGACCCTCGGGACCGTAGCCGGACGCTGGTGAAGCGGCTCGTGGCCGTCGACCGCGACCGGATGCTGGTTTGGGTCGAGGGCGACAACCGAGAGGCCAGCACCGACAGCCGGGCCTTTGGGCCGCTGGCCTGGGCGGACGTGGCGGGCCGCGCTCGGTACCGGTATGCGCCGCCGGGCCGGGTCGGAACGATCGGTTGACGGTTGCGAGCGGTACGATCAGCAGGGATGGTCACGTCATCACTGGCTGCGCTTCTCGAACCCGCCTACCTCGACGGGCTGCTCTCGCTGCCGATCGAGCAGATACGTAGTCGGCGCGACGACGCCAACGAGGTGGAAGTGGGCCTGTCCTATGTCCGTCGGCTCATCCAGGGTCGCCTCGACATCGTCCTGTCCGAGGTGCGCCGGCGCGAGACCGGTGACAACGAGGGCGACGTGGCCGACCTGGTCGGCCGCCTGCCGGAGATACTCAGCGATCGGGTGCGCTCGCCCGGCGTCGGTCGCCTGCCGACCCTGATGGCGCCGGCCGACGCCCAGCTGTGGGAGGTACACCGGCTCGACGAGATCGTCGACGCCGACGCCCTGGCCACGCTGCCGGCGCTGAGCGACACCGAGCTACGGGCCATTGCCGACGCCCTGGCCGATTTCGAGCACGAGGTGTCGGCCGGTCGCCGTTCGGTCCACGACGTCATCGATCAGCTCCAGGACGAGCTGGTGCGGCGGTACAAATCAGGCGAGGCAACCGTGGACACCCTCTTGTCATGAAGGCTGACCTGTCATCGAGTGCTGAGCGGTGAGCGAGAGCAAGGGCCGCGTCGTGCTGGTGGTCGACGACGACGACATGATCCGCCGGCTGGTCCGCACCGTGCTCGAGGCCGACGAGTTCGAGGTGGCCGAGGCCACCGACGGGGAGTCAGCCCTGGTGCTGGCAACCACCACCGAGCCGGCCGTCGTCGTCCTCGACATCATGATGCCCGGCCTTGATGGCGTCGAGGTCTGCCGGCGTCTCGACCACGAGCGGGTCAAGGTCATCGTGCTCACCGCCCGCGACGACCCCGACCTGGAGAACGACTGCCGCCTCGCGGGCGCCAACGCCTTCGTAACCAAGCCCTTCTCGTCCATCGAGTTGCTCGATTTGGTGGCCGAGCTCATTGCAACCTGAGCGGGCGACGGACGTGATCCCGTTGGTCGACCCCGGCCTGTCGGATCCGGAGCGATTCGAGCTCCAACTCCACCAGTTGGCCAAGGACGCCGTCGCCGCCTACCGCAAGGCGAAGTCGAGGGCGACCCAGCTAGAGGAAGCGCTGGCGACCCTCGAGACGGCGTTCCTCGAGACCGTCCGGTCCCTGGCGTTTGTCGTGGAGGCGAAGGACGCCTACACCGGCCAGCATCTCGAGCGCTGCCGGTTCTATGGGGTCGCGGTGATGACGGCGCTTGGCATCAACGACGACTACCCCGACGCCCAATACGGCTTCCTGCTCCACGACGCCGGCAAGGTCGGTATTCCCGAGCGCATCCTGGGCAAACCCGGCCCCCTCACCGCGGCCGAGTGGCGAGTCATGCGGACCCATCCGCTTATCGGCTACCAGATTGTCGCCGGGATCCCCTTCCTCAAGAATGCGGCCGAGATCGTGCGCTCGCACCACGAGATGTTCGACGGCTCGGGTTACCCCGCCGGTCTCCGGCGCGATGAGATCCCCGTCCCGGCCCGCGTCTTCTCGGTGGTCGATGCCTTCGACGCCATGACCACCGACCGCCCCTACCGTGCAGCGCTCTCGCTCGACCACGCCGTCGGCGAACTGCACCGCATGGCGGGAACTCAGTTCGATCCCGAGGTGGTGGCGGCCTTCGTACCCTTGGCCACGGAACTGGCGCCGGCGGGCCTACCGGCCGCCGCGACCTCGCCTGGCGGCGCTCCCTCGCCGGCGGGCAAACGGGCGGTCGTAGGCTGAACCAGGTGCGCGAGCTGCCCGATCGCTGGCGGGACCTCGGCGAGTTCATCCGGGAGCAACGGGCCGTAGCCCGCCTGTCGCTGCGCCGGCTGTCCGATATCTCGGGGATCTCTAACCCCTACCTGAGCCAGATCGAGCGTGGCCTGCGCAAGCCGTCCGCCGAGATCTTGCAGCAGATCGCCAAGGCGTTGCGGATCTCGGCCGAGACCCTGTACGTGCGCGCCGGCATCCTCGAAGAGCGCGACGGCGGCCCCAGTCTCGCCGACGAGATTCTCCGCGACGCCGCCCTCACCGAGGATCAGAAGGAGACCCTTGTCCGGGTCTACCTGTCGTTCGTCCACCAGAACACCCCCCCGGCGCCCGCCGCGGTCGACGGCGACGACGATGGGGACGATGTCGAGGCCTCGGGCGAGGCGGACGGGGACTGATCGCGGCGCCTCGAACCGGTTATCCCGGCAGCAAGGGTAGGGTCTGATCGACCGTGCGCAGCCTGGCTGTCCTTTCCTTCCACACCTCGCCCCTGGCCCAGCCCGGCACTGGCGACGGCGGTGGCATGAACGTCTATGTCCGGGAACTGTCGTCCGCGCTGGCCCGTTCCGGTGTCGACTGTGACGTCTTCACCCGGGCGTGGGACCCGGCCCAGCCGGCGACTGTCTCCGTCGAGCCGGGATTCCGGGTGCACCACGTCCCCGCCGGGGCTCGAGCGCCGGTGGCCAAGGAGCTATTGCCCGCCCTGATCGGCGAGTTCACCGAGGGCGTGGGGAGTCGGCTTCGGGCCATGTCCGCCGCCGGTATCGAGACCGACGCCATCCACGCCAACTACTGGTTGTCGGGGGTGGCGGGCCACGCCCTGAAGCACGAGCTCGATCTGCCGCTGATCTCGACATTCCATACCCTGGACCGCGTCAAGGCCGAAGCCAGCCCCGAACAGCTCGACGCGGCCGAGCCGGTGCGGCGGGCCCAGGCCGAGGCCGAGGTCATCGGTTGCTCGGATGCCGTGCTGGCGTCGTGCACGGTCGAAGCCCAGCAACTGATCGACCTCTATGGAGCCGAAGCCGACCGTATTGAGATCGTCGCGCCTGGTGTCGACCACGCCTATTTTTCCCCGGGTGATTACCGACAAGCCCGCCGGGCCTTAGGCCTGCCCCTCGACGCCCCGATCCTGCTGTTCGTCGGTCGCATTCAGCCCCTTAAGGCGCTTGGCGTGGCCGTGGAGGCGCTGGCCGAGCTGGTCCACGGGCCTTTTGCCGGCTGGCCGTACCGCCGCCACGGCCCCGAGACGGCGCTGGGCGAGGCGACGCTGGTCGCCGTCGGGGGTCCGAGTGGTCCCCAAGGGGCGCTCGAGGTGGCCCGCATCGGCCAACTGGCCGACACCCTGGGGCTGCGCGACCACCTCCGCCTCGTACCCCCCCAGGGCCACGAGATGCTCTCGACCTACTACCGGGCCGCCGATGTGGTCATCGTCCCGAGCCGGTCCGAGTCGTTCGGTCTGGTTGCCCTGGAGGCGTCGGCGTGTGGCACCCCCGTGGTGGCCTCGGCCGTCGGCGGCTTGACGACCCTGGTCGACCACGGCAGTACCGGCTTCCTGGTCGACGAGCGCGACCCGGCCGAGTTTGCCGAGTACACCGCCCGTATCCTGGTCGACCGCGACCTGGCCGGCGCCATGGGCTCCTCCGCCGTCGGCCGGGCCCGTGGCTACACCTGGTCCCGGGCGGCGGTCCGGCTTCGGCGCCGCTACGCCGAGCTGACCGCCCGCAGCCTGGTCCAGTGCCGCTAGATACCTCCTCGCCCTAGCGGAACAAAAAGCTATCAAACAACATCGAACACTGTTTGCCGGGGCGGTTTAAGGGCGATACGCTCCACCTCGCCGACGGCCCGAGGGGCGGAGGCCGTCCCTCGTTCGGGGAAGTGCGAGGGGCGGTGAGGTTCCTCGGGTCTCGGCGCCACCGACGTTGCGCCGCGCCCTGCCGGCCGTCGAGGCAGGTTTTTGGCACCTAAGGTGAGCAGCCGTGCCAGCCCGGTTAGTCGTCGTCGGCGGGGGAAAAATGGGCGAGGCGCTCGTTGCCGGCCTCCTCGCCGCCAGGTGGGGCGCGCCGGACGAGATCGTGGTCATCGAGGCGGTTGCGGGCCGCCGCCACGAGCTGTTGAGTCCCGACGGCCTGGCCGGGCGCAACCCTGGCCTCCAGGTGATCGCCGAGTCCACCGAGGCGGTGTGGGAGGCCGACGGTGGCGTGGTGGCGGTCAAGCCGGCCGACGTCGAATCGGCGTGTGCCGCCCTCAGCGCCGCCCAGGTCCGTCGTGTCCTGTCGATCGCAGCCGGCGTGACGCTGGCCCGGCTCGAGGCGTGGCTCCCCGGTGTGGCGGTGGTGCGGGCCATGCCCAACACGCCGGCGCTGATCGGGGCGGGGGCAGCTGCCATTGCTCCGGGCCGGGAGGCGGGGGAGGGCGACCTGGCCTGGGCCGAGGGGATCCTCGGCGCCGTTGGCACCGTGGTCCGCGTGTACGAGGGCCTGCTCGATGCCGTGACCGGGCTGTCGGGGTCGGGGCCGGCGTACGTCTTCCTGGTGGCCGAGGCCCTCATCGACGCCGGGGTCCTCGTCGGCCTCCCGAGGCCGGTCAGCGCGCAGCTGGCCATCCAGACCCTCCTCGGCTCGGCCCGCCTCCTGGCGGAGTCCGGGCAGGGACCCGAGGCCCTGCGGGCCGCGGTGACCTCCCCGGGCGGCACCACGGCGGCCGGCCTGCGGGCCCTTGAGGCGGCCGCGACCCGCAGCGCGTTCCTTGATGCCGTGGTCGCGGCGACCGAGCGGTCCAAGGCGCTCGGCGCCTAACGGCTGCGCCGGGGCCAGCGGCGCCTGGCGCCGCGAGTTCCACTTTGCAGGCGAGCCGCGGTGGCGTA
>OBLV0100000188.1_pt1 | contig 20065 bp, 16 predicted proteins | sample 1520071 | NCBI WGS metagenome assembly OBLV01 (sample SAMEA3888446, study PRJEB22518) | metagenome | reverse complement strand
CGACGCTCTTCCGATCTGGTGGTCCTGGCATTTCTGATTTCTCTTAGAAAGACCTTTTTCGACCGGCGTTACATGATCCCGGCATCGCCGTACCTCTATTTGCTGGTCGCGGCAGCGATCTGGGAGATCTGGATGCAGCGGCAAAAGCCGGCGGGGAAACGGTGGAATGAGTTTGCCGGCGTGGCGGCAACGGGCGTTTTCTGCCTCCTGATGGGGATCTCGCTTTACCACTACTACTTTGCTCCACGATATGGCAAGGAACAGTGGCGCCAGGCAATCGCCGATATTGAAGCAGCCAGCTCACCCGACCGCAAAGACCTGATCGTCTTCGACCCGGATTTCCTGCAGCCGTGCTATCACTACTACCAGCGAATGAATTTGCCGATCTGGCCGGTAATGCCGGACGAGAAATTGTTGGCGTTGCGTTCGGACTCGATGCTTCGCGAGCGTTTCCGCGGCATGCACCAAGTCTGGCTGGTCTATTCGCATAATGCGAACCGGGCCCTGCTGGCCCGACTGCGGGGCATGTATCCGCAACGCGGTTCACGATTCTACCCGCTATCCAACGGAATTGAGGTTTATCTGTTCGAGGTCCGCCAGGGAACGTGAAGGTTTAGCTTGCTTCGGTGGAGGCGGGCGGACCTGGTTTAATGACGCGTGCCGGGTTGCCGGCGGCCACAACCTTGGGAGGAATTTCGCGGGTAACCACGGCGCCGGCACCCACCGTGGACCCGGCGCCGACATCGGCCATCACGATGGCCCCTTCGCCGATCCAGCAATCGCTCCCGATCGAAATGCGAACGGTGGCGCCGTGCTCCGATCCCAGGATACGGCCTTCCGCGTCCCGCGCATGATGGCGGCGGCCGCTTAGAATATGCACAGCCGACGCGATCTGTGTCCGGGCGCCGATGCGGGCCTGTCCAATAATGCAGTACGAACCGATATAGACGGCCTGTTCGAGATGGGCGTGGGAAGACGAAAAGAAAGTTCCAAAACAGATGCGGGAGTCAATGGGACAGGCCTCTAATGTGAGCCGGTAAAACGCGGCGCGGATGTAATCGCCAGGCAAGCCCGGAATCAGCGCCACGGCGTGCGCCCAGAACGTGAACAGCACATGAAACCGGCCGAATCCCGCGAGCAGACCGCAGGGTAACAGGAGGACCAGGCAGACCGAGCGAATGAAGCTCTTCAGAACGCTTCGCGCGTTCATGCCGCTTTCACCAGGTCCTGATAATAGCTTTCCAGCCGGCTGATATAAGCTTCCATGGAAAAGAGGCGGCGGCAGCGCTCGAAGGAACTACGGCCCATTCCGCAACGCCGTTCCTCATTGCGCATGAGTTCGATGATCGGCGCCGCCAAGGCCTCCGGATCGCGCTCCCGAACCAGATATCCCGTCACTCCGTTCTCAATCGCCTCACCATTGCCGCCGACATCGGTGGCGACGACCGGCAGTCCGGCGGCCATATACTCCAAGATCGCGTTGGAGAAGCCTTCGCTTTCAGAAGTTAGCGCCGCAATGCTCATTCGCCGCAGATAATCGGGGACCTCTCCGCGGCCATTGGAGAAAAAGACCGCGCGGCCGATGCCGAGTTCTTCGGCGAGACGGGCCAGGTCTTCATACTGCCGGCCGCTTCCCACGAGCAAAAAGGCCGCATCGGGAATTTCGCCGGAGACGATTTTCGCCGCCCGCAGAAACAGCGGCAGGTCCTTTACCGGGCGGTAATTGGCCACTATGCCTACCACCCTTGCGGCGGGCGGGATTCCCAATGCCGCGGCGCTTGCAGGATTGCCAGCGGAATAGCGGGTCATATCCACGCCTTGGTAAATCACGTCGACCTTTTGGGCTGGGGTGTGTTCAGCGGCTATAACGAAACGTTTGACTCCTTCGGAGTTCGCAAATATACGGGTGGTGCGCGGATTCATGTAATAACGGAAGAATCCCCGAAGAAATGGCGTATACCAATCGATGCTGAGGCGACTGGTGATCATGGCCTTGCAGTTCGTTCCGGAGCGAGCGGCCACACCTAAAATGGCGGTCCGGTTCATGAAGGCATGCGTCACGTCGATACGCATTTCGTTCAAATATCGCCGAAACGCGCGAACCTGCCGGATACCATTCCACGAATTTAGCCGTACGGCGGGGAAGACCCTGGTATGGCAGCGCCGGCTTAGTTCCTGAAGCCGCCTGCTATCTTCCAGACAACAGATATGCACATCGATCTTGGCCGGATCGAGACGGACCGCGGTTTCGGCCACCAATCGCTCTGTTCCCGCATCCAACCCGACCGTATCCACCAGGAGGCATACCCGTATCCTCTCGGATTCCACCGTCAGATTTTAGCATGTGCTTTCAGCCGTTTCGCCCCATTACCGGGCTTGTTTAAAGCCACACACTTCGCATCTGCTACACTGAAGTTCGGTTTCGATGGCGCTTCTAATGGGCCTTGAGCGATGGCGCAAAAATCGAACCTCTTCCTATGGCTTCGGTGCAATCTGATCCGGCATCAAGCCGTTCCCTTTTCAAGCATATTGCCCAAGGCAGCGGGCTTTACTCAATCGTTCAGGTATTACCTCCTCTCGTCAGCCTGATATTGGTTCCTATTACGACGCGGGTTCTCACCCGGGCCGACTACGGCGTGCAGGATCTGCTATCGCAGGTAATCGTCGTCATCAGTATGCTGCTGGGCGCCTATTTAGGGACATCGTTGGGCTATTTCTACTATGAAGCCGAACCGGCGCGGCGGAAGCAGGTAGTGGGAACCAGCATTTTAGGTTCGCTGTCGCTGGGCTTGTTGGCTGGCGTGATCTGTTTTCCTTTCGCGGGAAGGATTAGCGATCTGGTTTTCCCCCAGCTTTCGGCGGCCCCTTATCTGCGCCTTCTCTTCGTACTCTTACCGGCCTCGTTTCTGATTGACGCGTTGCTGAGTTGGTTGCGGGTCGCGAACCGGCCGGGAGTCTTCGTGCTAGGTTCGATTCTGCGCGCCGGATTGACGGTGGCGGCCACTATCTTCTTTCTGGGTTTTTTGAAGCTACACGTATGGGGCGTACTTTATAGCACAACCGTTGCTTTGCTGGTTACCACCGCGGTCCTGGTGATTTACTGGTTACTCTCCGAGGGACCTGCATTCGATCGAGCTCTTTTCGTGCGCATGCTGCGCTTTTCCTTTCCCTTGGCGATGGGCGGGCTGGCGATGTTCATTCTTCACTTTGGAGACAGTTTCGTACTGCCGCATTTCCGGCCCTATGGGGACTTAGGCTTGTATCGGCTGGCCTATAAAGTCGCCATGCTCGTGAGCGCAGCGTATGGGGCATTTGGAATGTACTGGTATGCGCAGGTGTTCCAGATCATGCGGCGGCAAGATGCGCATGTCGTATTTGCCCGACTTATCACTTATGTACTTTTGGGGGTCTCCTACTTTAGTTTGTGTTTGATTGTATGCGCCCGTCCGGCGCTGCGGAAAATCGCCGGGCCCGCGTTTCAGGATTGCGCCTCGCTGATTCCCTTGCTGGTGATCGCTTACTTTCTGCGCTCTATCGGAGATTTCATGCGCGGTCTATTCCTGTTCGAAGGGCGTCCGGGATATGACGCTATCCTCACCTGGACGGGAGCCGCGGTGTGTATCGGCGGTTATGCCTTGTTGATCCCTCCTTATGGAGTTTGGGGGGCCGAGTACGCCACGCTCGCCGCGTTCGCGATTCTCGCAATCATCTCCATTATCTGGACCTACCGTCTTCATCCCTACCGGGTAGAAGCTGCCCGTCTGGTCAAAATCGGTATTGCCAGTGCAGCTGCATCTGCTTGCTGGGCCATGCTTCGCGGTCCTTCTTTTCCGCGGTTGTTAGTTGCGGCGGCGGCGGCATTAATTGCGTTTCCGCTTCTTCTATGGATACTGCGCTTCCCTACGCCGGGTGAAATAGAAACTGGACGGGAAGTGATTCGGCGGGGTCGCCGCTTCATAGCCCTTCGCGCGTAGTCAACTCCGTAAAACCGAAAGTCCTAGTCAGTACCATGTATAATAGTTAACAGTGCGATTGCCACTGAACGATCACAGGGTACGCAGGACGCGTTTTGAGCAGCATCAGCGTTATTATTCCTCATTACAACCGCCCCGATGTAATCGGCGCGGCTATCCAGTCCGTCCGGACCCAAACTATTGAGCCACTTGAAATTATCGTGGTTGACGATTGTTCCCGGCCGGAAGCTCGTCAACAGCTCGAACAATTCTCCGGAATCGCAACCATCATTTCTCTGCCGCGCAATGTGGGATTGAGCGCCGCGCGAAATTATGGCGCCTCCAAGGCCCGCGGCGGGCTACTGGCATTCCTGGATGATGATGATCTTTTCCTTCCTGAGCGGCTGGAGAAGGGACTACGGTATCTGCAACAGCATCCCGAATGCGACGCTGTGGGCGGCGGGCTGACGATGGTTTGCGGGAGCCGTCGCGAGTACTGGGGGGAGAGAGTAACCCGGACGGTCAAGCTGACCGAATCGTTCTTATACACGGCCAGCATGGTTCAGTCTCTGCTGGTCACGGCGGATTCGTTTTGGAAGATCGGAGGGTTCGACGCGCGCCTGCGCTACTTGCCGGATTTCGAACTCGGCATCCGCTTTATCGGCGCGGGACTGCGCATGGACTTCGTCGCGGAGCCATTTTTTCTCTATAACTTGAGGGGGAGTAACCAACTCAGCGCCAACTGGCGAGCCAATCTCCTGGAGCAGTTGTTGATTGTTTACCGGCATCGCCGGTTATGCCGCGAGGCTTTCGGTCCATCCGGCCTCGCGAGAGTGTCCAGCTTCCACTGCCGGCGGTATGGCGAGATGTATGGCGGTGTGCTGGGCAGGTCCCTCTGGGCCACCGGTAAACTGATGCAGCTAGCCACAGGCGAGGCTTACCCTTCGTGGAACAGTGCCGCATAGACTCGTCGGGCAGCGGTGGCGTCCATGAGTGAGATCGGACGGCAGTGGCGACCGGCGCCCGTGGAAATAATGGCTTGGTGCGTCCTGGCCTGGATCACCGCTCTTTGTACTCTCTGGTACAACCAGGCACCCGATTTCGGCAACGACGGATATCAGTACCTCAGCGTCGCCGATAATCTCAGGCAGGGCCGGGGCGCCGCAACCTCGATTGCTTACTTCGACGCGGAACGAGCTCGCGGAACCATTCCTACTCCGATGACGACGTTCCCTCCACTGTATTCCGCGCTGGTGGCGTCGGCGGAATTGGCAGGGATGCGCGGAGAAGTGGCTGCGCTGTTGATTTCCCAGATTTCATTCGCGCTTTTGCCGCTGGTCTTGGGACTGACGGCACTCACTGGACTCAAGCCGCTGACGTTTCGAATGGTATCGGTACTGTTGATAACCAATTCGCTCCTCCTGAAAGCAGCGGACCGAATCGGCAGCGATGCTCTGTTTACGCTCGTGGTGGGAGGCGCTATTGTCTGTTTTTCCCGCTCGTTCGCCGCCGAAGAATCAAGCGGGATGAGATGGCAGGCCGGCGGGTGGCTATTAATCGGATGCTCCTATTGGATCCGTTACGCCGGGTTGTTCATCTTCGCCGGTGCGCTGGCGTTTTTCGTTTTCCGGGCAGCGCGTAATAGCCGCCGTAAGCCGCTCCTGCAGGCCCTGAGTTCCGTCCTGGCGATGTGGCTAATCGGCGCCAACTTCATTCGCAATATCGTCGTTAGCGGCTCCTGGAAAGGCGGGGTCGCAAAACAGGCAATCGATCTGGCGCACTTTTCTCCGCGGCTCCCGGCTGCCGTCCTTTACCACCTGGTCTTTGGCGAATCCCGCGCGCAGTCGAGCATCGGATGGGCGCTGCTCCTGGGGACGGCAATCTTGTTGTTGCTGGCCATACGGGGCGGCCAATTAGCCAAGGTAACCAATTCATTGTGGTGGATGCTCGCCGCAATCGTGATGGTCTACGTTGCGGCCATGATTTATGCCAACATGACCATGGTTATTTCTTTCACTCCGCGGTATTTCATCCCTCTGCTGCCGCCGGTTTTCTTGCTGTTGGCGATGTGGCTTTCCGCCATTGAGAGGATCTGTCCGAAGCGGATGCTGTATCTGGCTCCGGCGCTACTGGTGACGGCGGGTTACGTTGCCATGCATTTCGAGGGAATCTCCGTTTTATTTGACCGGCCTCTTCATGCAGAGGTCTTAGGCGCATTGCGGCAGCCGGATTCCGGCGGTGACCTGACCGGCTGGATGACGCAGAATATTCCGCCAGGCGCAGTGATTACGGCCACTAACGGACAAGCGGCCGCATATGCTTTACACCATCCGACTCTCTGCATAACCGACCCGCCATTCAGTTACGGGATGGTTACCCGGGAGCAGATTCTGGGGGCAATGGACCGGTTCGGCTCGCAGTATCTGATCCTCTTCCCGGAGGCATCCGATCATGCGGCGCCGGCGCAAAAGGCATCGCCGTTTCTCCAAGAGCTTCTTCGGGGAGCAGCCATCGAGGGCTTGGGGTTGGCTGCCCGGAACCGCAAGATCATGATTTTCAGGCGCGGGACGGCAACTCAGGCACAGAGGGGTGACTGAGGAAAGCGGTCCGCCAGTCTTCTTCGAATTGGAAGGTTAACTCCCGATCGAGCGTGCTAATCGAGCGGGATCAAAAGGCCCTTACCGGCTGTAGAACCGCTGTGGGCTTTCGCCTTTCCAATTCGAATTTGCCAATCACGGCGGCCGCGACCGCGATCCCACCCAGCATCGGCTGGTAGAAGAAGTAGGCGAAATTCAGAAATGAAGTGGCAACGACAAAGCCGATCATTGCCAGCATCAGACATAGCATCGCATCCCGGATATCCGTGCAGTCCGGCCGCCGCCTCGCCTTCCTCCACAGACCCAGAAAGATGGTAAAGGAGGTAACCAGACCGGCTGTGAAGAACAGGAATGCCGGTATTCCACACTCCGAAGAGACCTGGGTGAAGGTATTGTGCGTCCCGTGGAAGGACCCATGAGTGCCGATAACCTCGTTGTGGTAGCCCTCATAAAGCGCAAACTGGGCAGGTCCAACGCCGAATATCGGGAACTTAAGGGTGTATTCGATGCTTTTGTCGAACAGATACTTGCGGCTTTCGGAGGATTCGATAGCTTCCCGGCTGGCGCCGCGCTCGCCGGCGGAAAACGAGGTTATACGCGTCAGAACGCTGCTGGGAACCACCGCGATCAGCGCGACGCATGCGATGGGGATCAGGGCGGCGAGGGCAAGCTTCTGGCGCATGGAGCCCATCAAGAGGAGGCAGATCGAGGTGACGACGAGACTGATCAACGCGCCACGGGAGGCAGTCTCGATGACCAGAAAAAGGCCATAAGCGATGGCAACCAGGCAGATAAGCCTGATGACCAGACTCTTGGAAGAAAGCACCACCCAATATAGAAAGGGCAAGCAAAGCAGCAGGTGAGCGGCAAAATCGTTTGGATTCGAGATGGTGCCGAAATCCAGACCGAAACGCTCCTGGTATTGGGGATTCTGAAATACTCGCGCCAGCAGCAGCGTGGCAAAAGCGCTGAAAGCGATGACTCGCATCAACATCAGGAACTCTTTCCAGGTCATCACCAGTCCAGCGGCGATAAACAACATGACTAAGTTGGTGCGCAGGTAAATTTCCGCGTAAGCGAAGGAAGCGCCGCGCCACACGCTCGTGGAAACGGCGAGCAGCATCCAGACCCAATAGCCGATCCAGCAATAGGCGGGCTTCGCCCGCAGAGAGCGCTGGATGCCGCCGCATAAGACAGTGCCCAAGATGGCGGGAACGGCCACCACATAGAGCAGTTTCAAATTGACGTGCATCAAGAAGGCCTGGGCCTGATGGAAGGAACTAATCCGGAGAAAAATCAGCACCAGCCCAAGGCGAAACGCGATGAGGCGAAGCGGACTGTTCAGGTCCGATTCAAAGGCGGTTGCGCCAACTGCCGGATAACTATTCGAAGCCGAGACGACCTTGATTCCCTGCTGTGCGGCTACTGGAGTCACGATTCCCGTCCACTAAGCGTAACATGGGCCGCACCTTACCTTTCGGCTGGAAGCACCAACGGCCCGCAATGCCGGCCTGCCAAATGAGCTAAAAGGCCCGCTTGGGCAAAGGGCCGCAAATCAGGCGTCTTGGCCGACCAGCGAGATCCCCGCGACCCAACACCGATCACCGTAAAGTTCCGGCACCATACCACCGATAACTGATCGGGCATATGACCTTCTTGTTATTCCTCGTGTCGCTGGCTGCGCTGGAATACATTCGCCGACGCGAGTTCCCGAATCGGCGATCTAAGGAAAAACCGGCGGATGATTCGACAGCCAAGAGCGGAGAGGACGGCAGCCTGATTTCTCTAGCCCGAGCCCTTGAACAGGAACATTACCCTTCCCGTACTGAGGAGCACCGTCCAATGGTGCACAGGAGCGAATCCGATAGAGTATGATACGGGAAGTGGACATTGATGCTACTGGATTTAGCATCACATTTGTAGCGTTCCGTTAACGGCCCCGGTGGCCGGTTCCATCGCGCAGATACCCACGCATCCGTGGCTTGGACAACGCTCGATCATGGCAATGGCTGAATTGCTTTCGTTAGCCGGGAAGGCCTTCTTGATTGCGCTGGTCCTTACGCCGATCATTCGGGACATATCCCGTTCTTTTGATATTGTCGACCGTCCCGGGGTTCGCAAAGTCCATGCCTACCCCATTCCCCGTGTAGGCGGCATCGCCATCGGCTTTGCGTATCTATTCGCCTTGCTTTCGATTTCCGGTCCACAGGAACCGTTCGACGCCCCGTCGGCCTGGAAGATAATTCCCGGCGCCACCGTGGTTTTTTTCACTGGGGTGCTCGACGACTTTTTCAACTTGAAGCCACTGGTGAAACTTGGCGGGTTGGTGTTGGCCGCTTCCATCGTTTTTTGGAGCGGACTCCACATCGGGGATGTCGCCCGGCATCCTTTGCCAGTATGGCTGGATTATCCGATCACTCTATTCTGGCTGCTGCTTACCAGCAACGCCCTGAATCTCATCGACGGCCTGGATGGCCTGTGTGCCGGGATGGGATTGCTCTCCACGCTGGCTCTGTTCGCCGCGGCCGTGCTCCATCACAACGCGTCTCTGGCCTACGCCACTTTGCCGTTGGCGGGAGCGCTGCTGGGATTTCTGCTGCATAATTTGAATCCGGCCACCGTCTTCCTGGGAGACTCCGGCGCATTGCTGGTGGGATTTCTTCTGGGCTGCTACGGCATGATCTGGACCCAAAAAACGTCCACCATGCTGAGCATGCTGGTGCCCCTGCTCGCGCTCTCGATACCGCTGCTGGAGGTTTCTCTTTCGGTGCTGCGCCGGTTTTTGCGCAGACAGCCGATTTTCTCGGCGGACCGGGAGCATATTCACCATCGTCTGCTCGATCGTGGCCTTTCGCCCCGGCAGGCGGTAGGGGTACTTTACCTGGTGGCAACCGTAGGCGCGCTGTTCGCGCTAGTGGCCAGTTCCCCGATAGGGGGAAGATATCAGGGCTTTGTGGTGCTGCTCTTCTGCCTGGTGGCAGCCATGGGAATCCGGCAGCTTCGCTATCGGGAATTCGATATACCAGGACATCTGCTCTTTCGAGGGATGCGGCAAAAGCTGGTGGTGGAACGAATGGTTTCCTGGCTGGAGAAAGCCGCCAGCGAGGAAGTCTGGTGGGATCGCCTGTCGGGAGCCGCCGGCGCACTCGGTTTGATCAGCATTCGGATCAACGGCACCTCCGGCATCCGGCGTCAATGGCACTCCCAGGGCGGGACGCCGGGATGGTTTTTTCAGGTCGCATTGGGTGACGGGACATTTCTGGAAGTGGATGGCCCAATCCAGGGCAGCGCCACGGCATTCGACCTCATCCGGTTCGGAGAGATCGCCAGGAACACCTTTCCCGCCATGCGCGCGCAGCCGCAGACGGCCGCAACGGGCAAGGTGGCCAGTGTTCATCCATAAGGATGCACCGCCAAGTTTACTGAGGAGATATGCGCTTTCGAATCCCACTACTGCAATTACTGGCATGCACCGTTTCGGTGGGTCTCTGCGTGGCGCTGTACGCTCTGAGCAGGGGTACTGGAATCGATTCGTCGCCCCGATCGTGGCTGCTCAACCTTGGAATCCAGGTACTCACCTGTTGGGTAGCGATTATCTCCTTCGACGAGGGTGGGCGGGAGCTGCGCACGTGGTTTGACCGATTCTTTACGGCCGTCGGATTTACACTGCTGGTGCAGTACGGGTTGGCGTATCTCTTCTACACGCCGCTGCTTCCCTGGGCCATTCTGTTGGGAGGCAGCGGTTTGGCCGTGACCGTCATAACGCTACTGGCCTCACCGGAGCAACACAACAATCGAGCCATCCTTCTTCTGGGGTTGGATTCCGCGACGCGGGCCGTGGCGCCGGTGTTGCGCGATCGAATCGTGGGAGTAATCGACGATCAACCGGAAGGTATCACCGAGGGGCTGCCGTTTCTGGGCCCGGTCAAACGTCTGGCGCAAGCGGTAGCGGAGAAACGGCCGCGCTATGTCGTTGTCAGCGAAGGCGACCGGCGCATCCATGTGCCGGCCAGACAGCTGCTTCGTTTCCGCTACGCGGGAATCGATGTGGAGCCCAGCTCGACATTTTACGAGAGCGTCTTTTCCCGCGTGCACTCGGAAGCTCTGGATCCTTTCAACCTTCTGTTTTCTTCCGCCTTTATGGCCAGCCGGACTGCCATGGCCGTGCAAGCCGTTTACACAAACGTCATTGCCCTGGGGCTGCTACTGGTGCTTTCGCCGGTTTTGCTGCTGATCGCGATTCTGCTTGCGATTTCATCCGGTGCAGGAGCGCTGGAGCGGATCCAGTGCCCCGGATTCCAGCAGATTCCATTCCGGCTGCTGCGGTTCCGTACCCGCACCCGCAACGGCGACCGGATGTGGATCGGGGATTGGATTACGCGATTGGGACTCGTCAATCTGCCGCAGTTGATCAATGTGGCGCGGGGCGAAATGACTCTGGTGGGACCACCCCCGGTACGGGCCGAATTCGCCGAACACCTGCTCGAGTTGATGCCCGTTTATGGGCACCGTTTCACGGTCAGGCCGGGGATTCTCGGCTGGTCGCAGGTGAACCTGCGGAAAATCCAGTTGCCGGATGAACGGCTTCGCCTGGAGTATGACCTCTACTATGTGAAGCAAGGGAGCCCCTCGATGGATCTGGATATCTTCTTCCGAACGTTGTTCCGGATCTCCGTTCCGCAGGAATTGAACCGGGTACCGGGTGCGTCCTGATGGTCGCGGCTGTAGTATTAACCCTTTCCACACTCGCCGCGGCCTACATCATCATCGGGTACCCCTTGCTGCTCTCGCTGGGGCGTGGCCGCACAGCTCCTCCCGTCCACAAGGACCCGCGTTTTCAGACCACGGTTACCGCGATCGTGGCTGTTTACAATGGCGAACAATTCATCCGGCAAAAGCTGGAGTCGCTGCTGAGCCAGCGCTATCCCGCCGAACTTTTGCAGATCCTGGTGGTTTCGGATGGCTCGACGGATGACACCGACAGGATTGCGGCTTCCTTCGCCGACCGCAATGTGCGGTTGATCCGGGTATCCAAGGGAGGAAAGGCCGCGGCTCTAAATGCCGGGATGAAACTGGCCGCCGGCGAGATTCTATTTTTCACCGATGTACGCCAGACGCTTGACGCCGGCGCGCTGGCGCACCTGGTGGCAAACTTCGCCGATCCGACCGTGGGCGCGGTTACCGGCGAACTGAAGATGCTGGATCCGGCGGGTACCGGGGAGGAGGCCGACCTGGAGCTTTACTGGCGCTACGAGCTTTGGGCGCGCCACCGCCATTCGGCCATCGATTCCATGTACAACACCACCGGGTGCATTTACGCCATGCGGCGCGCCCTCGCCGTGCCCCTCCCGCCGGACACCTTGACCGACGATGCCTATTTGCCCCTGCACGCGTTTTTTCGCGGCTATCGAGTTATTTTCGACGACCAGGCGATTGCTTACGATTATCCAACCGCGACGGGCGGAGAGTTTCGAAGACGGATGCGCACGCTGGCCGGCCTGTGGCAGGTGGGAACACGGCTACCGGCCGTTTTCACTAGCGCCAACCGCATGCGATTCCATTTTCTGTCCCACAAGTTCGCGCGACTCCTTCTGCCTTGGACCATCATCCTGATCTGGATCTCGACGGTGGCGCTTCCGGCTTCGGCATTTCGGGATTTCCTCTTGCTGGACGAACTCGCGTTCATCGCGCTGGCTCTGCTGGACGTACTGATCCCCCAGCGGTTTCCGCTCAAGCGGATCTCGTCTCCCGCCAGAACGTTCCTGGTCATGAACGCAGCCGCTCTCCTGTCGCTGGCGGTGTTCTTCGTCCCTCCGGAAACGCTATGGCGTCCGACTCGCGTGCGGGTTCGGGAATAACATCGGGGAGGCCGAACTCGAATGCGTGCGATGGCTGGTCGAAATATGGCCTTCAGGCGTTAATAAGAGGCCGTCCACGCAGTGCGTTGTCGCGAAAACCGGCATTTGAACCTTTAAGCACGGTTCCTTACGTTGAATTCCCTAAATGTTTATGCAATTCCTTACTATTTTTGCGCACTACACTTCTGTAATTGTTGTCTGGGTGGCGGCCGCGATGCCATCCTGAGATCACTCCGCAGTTTTTCTTATGAGTACACCGGTGTCCATATGCGAGAAGTTCGATAGCCGCAGCTCCGGTTATGTCATAGCTTCCCGGAGGGCCCATTGGCCGACCGCAGCCGCGGCAGCGATTTATTTTGCGATCTGTTTGCTCGTGCAGTGGAGCGCGGGCGCATGGTCGGCTCCCTTTACCATGTACCCGGACGAGCCTGCCCACTTTGTAGGCTCGGTCATGATGCGGGACTACCTGACATCCGGCCATCTGATGCAGCCCTTGGCCTTTGCGCGGATGTACTACGGGCACTATCCGTTCTTCGCGCTCGGACACTGGCCCCCTGTCTTTTACCTGGTTTCCGCGGTTTGGTATCTGTTGGTGGGGGTGGGCAGAGGGCAAGCGCTGATTCTGCAGGCGGCATTCGCCACCGGTACGGCGCTTCTGATTCAGTGGTTTTTGCGCAGGCGCGCCGACCGCGCGACCGGGTTTTGTGCCGGCCTGGTTTTTCTGGGTATTCCCGAAGTCCAGCGGTGGATGTGCGCCGTAATGATCGACCACCTCGTCACGCTGCTTTGTCTGGCGACAGCGGCTTGCGCAATTCATTACCTGCAATCTCCTTCTTTGCGCAACGGAATTTATGTCGGCCTGCTCGCCAGCGCCGCGGCGCTTTCGAAGTACAGCGGCATTTACATCTGTGCGCTCCCGCTAGCCACCATCGTCATTGACGGCCGCTTCTATCTGCTGCGGCGCCTGAGTTTCTGGATTCAGCCGCTATTGATGACCGGTACCGTTTGGGTGTGGTGGCTTTTGACGAAAAATCTGGATCCCTATCACGCCCACGGGGGATCTTTAACTAACACTCCCGTAGAGTTTCTTCAGGCTTGGCGCATTTTCCCCGCGGGAATCGCAGCCCTGGTTGCAGTCGGGTTGCTGCTCCTACTGCTATCTCCGCGAGAATGGAAAGGGGACGTTCGAATCACAGTGCTCCTGTTTTTGGGCCTGATCGCATTTCTGTCCCTGTCCGGCGAAGATGCCGAAAGACGCTATTTGCTGACTGGCCCGGCCGCGCTCATTATCCTGGCCGCCGCTGGCTGGCATGCTCTCTTTAAACGCCAATGGCCGGCGGCACTCGCCCGTTTTCGGAGCATCCTGCCGGCAGCCGTGGCAGTATCCGCCCTCGGTCTGTGCGCCATCAATTTTTCGGCCTTCCCCCATCAGACAGATCGATCCATTCGAGAGGCCGCCCGCCTCGTGAGCCAGGAGCTCTCGAGTCAACCTGGCCCCATTCTGCTCACGACAGACATGAAGGGAGCGGTGATAGCGGAGGTTCTCCTGAACGATCACCACCGGCCTTCCTTCGACCTGGTCAGGTCGGACAAAAGCCTGGCGTCAAGAGCCTGGGAGGGGGAAAACTATGCCATGAAATACACAACGGTGGCGGCGTTAATGGGGGCCCTGCGCAGCGAACAGATCCGGTTTGTTCTCTTACATACCGATCGCCGGGAGATCGCACTTCCCCATGACGTTCTGTTACGCAGAGGCTTATCGGAAGAGGCCTCCCTATGGCGGACGGTGCCGGCGTTTCTCTCCGCCGGTCTTGGCGACTCCTGGACATTGCTGGAGTATGCGCCGGAGCACGCCGGCTTCAACCGTTCGCCTGAACCTCCCGGCCGAATCCGTTAAAATACAGATCTGGCGTACGGTAAACGCAATCTCCTGGCGGATATAAGCCGGTTCAGCGGCGTCACCGGGATCCTTTCCGCTCTTCCGCGGAAGCCCCTGCTCATCGTGCTGAACTATCACCGGATCGGCGATCCGAAAAAGACACCATACGACGGCGAGGTTTTCTCCGCCACGGGGGAAGATTTGGATGCCCAGATTGCGTTCTGGAAACGCCGCTTTCAAATCGCCACGCTCGACGAGGCACTCGACATGGTGGACCGGCCCGAGAGTTACCGGCAAACGGCCGTTCTTTTCACTTTCGACGATGGGTATCTGGATAACTTCGAGCTGGCGTTTCCCATTCTTTCCGCTCATGGCGTGCAAGGCACCTTTTTTCTGCCGACGAGTTTTATCGGAACCAATCGGGTTTCCTGGTGGGATGCGATCGCCTATATTGTGAAGAACAGCCCGAGGAAGAAGTTCCGCCTGCCCGATCCGGCGGCCGAGTTCGACATCGAGGCGGAAGGCGCCCAGCCGGCCATTTGCCGGCTGCTCGATCTTTATCGCCGCCACGGGCAAAGCGACAGCGAGAGCTTCATCGCGCAACTCGAAGAAATCTGTAATTCGCCCCGTCCGAATGGTTCCGATCGCTGCTTTCTCAATTGGGACGAGGCGGCACAAATGGCGCAAGGAGGCATGGCGATCGGATCTCATACCCACAGCCACGAGATTCTCGCCCGCCTTTCGGAAGAGGAGCAAACGCGCGAGCTGGAGATGTCACGGTCGATCCTGAGGGATCGCCTCGGAATGGAGCCCAAAGCGTTGTCGTATCCCGTTGGCATGCGAAACTGCTTCAGCACGTATACGCAAAACGCAGCCGAAAGGGCCGGATATCGCATCGCGTTTTCGTTTTACGGCGGCCTGAACCGCCCGGGCTCAATGCGGCGCTTCGATGTCCTGCGTCAAAGCGCAATTTTCGGCTGCCCCCTGGGGCGCTATCAACTCCAGGGGGCGTTGGCCGCGGTAACGGGCACATACTGGTTCTAAGTGCGTTCTCCCATTCGCCTGCTGGCCGTAATCGAAGCGTCGACAATCACCGGGCCGGCGAAGAACCTTTTGCAGTTCGCCCAAATCGCGCGATCGGCGGCCGCGGGGCTTCCCTCAGTCGAGGTTCATGCCGCCGTTTTCCAACGGCCGGACGCACCAACTCTGTTTCTCGATACCGCGCGCAAGTTATCCATTCCCGTTCACATCATCCCGGAGAGAGGCCGGTTCGACCGCTCGGTAGTGAAAGCTCTGTTCTCGTTAGTTAGCGAGCTGCGCCCCGATATCGTGCAGAGTCACGCCGTGAAATCGCATTTCATTGTCCGCCAGGCGGGCATTCGCGACAGTGTTCCCTGGATTGCCTTTCATCATGGATACACCGCGCCGGATGTACGGGCGCGGATTTACAATCAGCTCGACTGGTGGTCGCTGCGCGCGGCCGACCACGCCATCACGGTCAGCCAGCCGTTCCGCCGCGATCTCATCCGGAAAGGCGTGGCTGGGCAGCGCGTCTCCGTGGTTCATAACGCCATTCACCCCCAATGGGCGGCCGAGTACCGTAAGCCGGACGCGGCTATGGCTCTCCGGAGCAAACTCGGCATTCCGCCCGGCGCCAAAGTAATTCTACTGGTAGGGCGTTTCTCCAGCGAAAAGGACCACGTCACTCTGTTGCGCGCGGTAGCCGACTTGCGGGCAGGCGCGAATGCGCCGGACGCCCGTTTGCTGCTAGTGGGGGACGGACCTGATCGCGGGCGAATCGAGCAGGAAATCCGCAGTCTCGGGCTGGAGCGCGCCGTCGTTCTCAGCGGCCAGGTGCCGTCGGCGGAGCCTTATTACGGCATTGCCGATATCGCGGCGCTCTCTTCGCTAACCGAGGGTTCCCCGAATGCCCTGCTGGAGGCAATGGCGGCAGGCATTCCGGTAGTCGCCACCCGGGTGGGTGGAATTCCCGAGATAGTTAACGATGGTGAAAGCGCCCTATTGATTGAACCGCAAGATCGCAAGGCCATGACCCGTGCCCTCGCAGCCCTTGCCGGTGATGGCCGTCTGGCTGAGAAACTTGCCCAACGCGCCCGGGAGATCGTGCAGTCGAGCTATACGCCGGAAGCGCGGACCAAGAGGCTGATCGAGATCTACTGTAAAATTCTGGTGACAGGCGGGCGGTAACTGACTAACTGAAGTTACCCGTCATTACCCGCATTCGCGCCTCATTTCTAATGCCGTTGCTCCAATGCCCGGCATTGAAATCCGTGGATACAACTTTTACTATCCAAATACAAGGAATAATCGCCTTGACTTCGTGCGAATGCTCACCTATTCTACGATTTCTAGCGTTGCGACTGTTCGATAGTTCACGTTCATTTTCCTGCTCACGCTCACATACTCGCATTCACTCGCAGGCACCTTGTTCGGGTTAAAAGCAGCGTTACAGGCGTATGGAGGGCAACCTTTATACGCCATGAAATCTTCATCTTTTTGGACAAATTGCGGGAAAACGGCGCCGCTCAATTCACGCCGTCAGCACGAGTAGGGAGTGTGTCCAATGAATTGCGTGGCGACATGCAATTTCAGAAAAACCGGTCTTTTAATATTTGCTCTATATTTATTGCCGGCCGTGGTATGCGCGGCTGGCGCACCGGATCATGTAACCGGCCGCCTTTTGGCCATTCCGCGGCATGAGGTTGATGTAACTCAACTTGCCCGCGTCCTGACGCTACACGGCGCGAAAATCCACAAACAGCTCAGCCCGCTCGGGCTCCAAATTCTCGACGTGCCGGAAGAAGCGAGCGCGGCGGCGATGGAGGGCCTGAAGCAGTCCGGCATGTTCGAGATCGTGGAGCGCGACTATTACGCCCACACAGCCGCGACGTCTGCAGTTATTCCAAACGATCCCTCGTACGTGAATCAGTGGTACCTGCCGCAGATCTCGGCTCCGCAGGCGTGGGCCATCACGACTGGCACGGCATCCATTGTTGTCGCGGTGATCGACAGCGGCGCGGATGGCACGCACCCGGATCTTGCCGGCAAGCTGGCGCCGGGCTGGAACTTCCTCACAAACAATGCGAATACCAGCGACGCCGTAGGGCACGGAACGGCGGTCGCGGGAATAATCGGGGCTGCTTCCAACAACAACGGCGGAATCGCCGGAGTTTCCTGGAACAGTCAGATCATGCCACTGGTGGTAGTCGACGCGACCGAGTACGCGTCCTATTCCAATATTGCCGCGGCGATCCAATATGCGGTGGATAACGGCGCCAAGGTGATCAACATCAGCCTGGGCGGAACGAGTGCGTCATCGACATTGCAAAGCGCGGTGGACTATGCCTGGAGTCACAACGTGGTAGTCTTCGCGCCGGCGATGAACGACAGCAGTTCTTCGCCGAACTATCCGGCGGCGTGCAATCATGCCGTTGCCGTCAGTGCGACCGATTCCACCGATTCAATCGCGACTTACTCGAATTATGGCGGTTGGATCGCCCTGTCCGCACCCGGGTCCAACATTTTCACCACCACCATGGGTGGCGGATACGGGTATTGGTACGGAACCTCTTTCGCATCCCCTATTGCCGCCGGAGTGGCCGCGCTGGCGCTGTCGGTAAACCCCTCGCTTACCGCCCAGGCAATGGTCACCCTGCTCGAGCAGAACACGGACGACCTGGGAACAGCGGGATTCGATCCGTATTACGGATGGGGCCGCGTCAACGCTTATAAAGCAGCAACCGCGGCGCTGCCGCCTGCGGCTGTTACGGTAACGCCGAACACTGCCAGCCTGAACGCAGGACAAAGCCAGCAGTTTACGGCGACGGTCACCGGCGCCACCAACACAGCGGTTTCCTGGTCGATCAATCCGGCCTTGGGGACGATTTCCGCAAGCGGCATTTACACCGCTCCGGCTTCGCTCACCGTCAGCCAGAAGGTCACGGTGACCGCCCTCGCGGCGGGCGGCGCTTCAGCCTCCGGAAGCGTCACGCTGGTTCCGGTCGTTATCACCACGGCGCCGTTGACGGCCAACCTCAATGCCGGGCAAACCAAACAGTTCTCGGCTACGGTGACCGGGTCCTCCAACACGGCCGTGAGCTGGTCGGTCAATCCGGCCGTGGGCGCCATCTCTTCCAGCGGTCTTTATACAGCTCCCGCATCGGTAACGTCGGCGCAAACGATCTCCGTTATCGCAACCGGGCTCGGAGGAGTGACAGCTACTTCCACCGTCAGCCTGGCGCCGATCGCCGTCGCCAGCGCTCCGCAGACCGCGACCTTGAACGCGGGACAGACTCAACAGTTCACGGCCACGGTGAATGGCTCCTCGACAGCCGTCGTGACCTGGTCTCTTACTCCTGCCACCGGCAGTATTTCCACCGCCGGCTTGTACACCGCTCCCGCCTCCGTCTCTTCCGTTCAAACCGTCACGGTGACGGCGAGTGTGGCGGGAGGCGCTTCGGCGAGTTCACTATCACACTCCAGCCTGTTTCCGTGAGTGTTTCGCCGCAAGTGGCGAACGTGAGTGCCGGCAAGAGCCAACAATTTTCGGCCGCCGTGACCGGCAGCAGCAATACCGCGGTCGCGTGGTCGATCTCGCCCTCCGTGGGAGCGATATCCAGCTCGGGTCTTTATACCGCGCCTTCCTCCGTGGCTTCCGCCCAGACCGTTACGGTCAAAGCGAGCGGCCCGGCGGGAGCAAGTGGGGTGGCAACGATTACCCTTGCGCCCACGGTCAGCGCCTCCGGAGCTCCGTTCACGCCCATCCGCATAAATGCCGGCGGGCCGAGCTACGTCGATACCTTAGGCCAGACTTGGTCCGCGGACTACGGCTTTAGCGGCGGCAACACCTGGTTCAACGCGGGCACGGTATCGAATCCGGCGCCGGTCGTTTACCAGACCTGCCGGTGGGGACAGTTCAGCTACGCCCTCACGGTACCCAACGGGAATTATACGGTCACGTTAAAATTCGCCGAGCCCTCGCTCGGTGGCGCCGGGCAGCGGCTTTTCAATGTGGCGATGAACGGGGCCACGGTGCTCAGCGGGTTCGATGTTTACGCGGCCGCCGGCGGCATGATGATCGCCGTGGATCAGTCCTTCCCGGTCACGGTCACCAATGGCCAGGTCAACATCCAATTCATTCCCGGCTCCATCAACTGGCCGATGGTTAGCGGCATTCAGGTTGTCCAGGCGGCCACGGCGACGGCGCCCACCGCCTTTACTCCCATCCGCTTGAACGCCGGCGGCGCCAGCTATGTCGATCCTGTAGGTCAGACCTGGGCGGCCGATTACGACTTCACCGGCGGCAACACCTGGAGCACCCAAAACAATGTCAACGGCACTACCGCCCACACGTTATACCAGACATGCCGGTGGGGTGCGTTCGGCTATTCCTTCGCCGTCCCGAACGGGAGCTACCACGTCAATCTCAAGTTCGCCGAGATCTCGCTCACCGGGCCCGGCCAGCGATTGTTCAATGCCGCGATCAACGGCACCCAGGTCCTTACCAACTTCGATGTCTACGCAGCGGCAGGCGGCGCGCTCCTCGCGGTGGACAAGTCATTCCCGGTCACCGTCACCAACGGCCAGATAAACCTGCAATTTACGCAAGGATCGGCGGATTGGCCCCTGGTAAACGCCATCGAGATTGTAAGCGCCAGCACACCCGCGATACCGCCGCCCACAATCCTGGTCAACGCCTCCGGACCGACATACACCGATTCGAAGGGTCAACACTGGCTGGCGGACACCGGCTACACC
>OBLV0100000187.1_pt1 | contig 20079 bp, 20 predicted proteins | sample 1520071 | NCBI WGS metagenome assembly OBLV01 (sample SAMEA3888446, study PRJEB22518) | metagenome | reverse complement strand
CGAGATCGTGATGTGACTGGAGTTCAGACGTGTGCTCTTCCGATCTTCTTTGTGCTGGCGGTGCTGGCGGCGGTACTGATCGTGCGCCCTACCGATGCCAGCACCGCCAGCACAAAGAGCCCAACGAGGACGGCCACGGCGGCGGTGAGGCGTTGGCTGACCGTCATGGCCGTCATGGCAGGAAACCTAACGGTCGGCGCCGGGTGTCATCGCGCCCGGCACCGTCGTCACTACGACCGATGGCGGAGGCCACTGGAGCGGGTTCAGCTTCCCGTAGCCTACGGCGTATGGAGCAGCGGGTTGCGTTGGTGACGGGTGCGACGGGATACATCGGCGGCCGATTGGTCACGGCATTATTGGAAAAAGGGTGGAAGGTGCGCGCTTCAGGTCGCGCCGCCCGACCGGCCACACTGGCCGCCGACGCGACCTACGTCGCCGCCGACCTGGCTGGCGATGACGACCTGGCGCCGTTGTTCAAGGACGTGAGCCACCTCTTCCACCTGGCCGGAGCCTCGAGTTCGTTGGCCTCCGAAGCCGAGATGATCCGATCGAATGTGACCGCCACCGAGCGGCTGCTCGACGAGGCGTGTGAGTGCGACACCCTGGAGCGGATTCTCTATATGAGCTCCACGTCGGTCTACGGAGAAGACGTCAAGCTGCCAAGCCCGGTCACCGAGGAATTCAAGCCCCAGCCGAGCCGGGCCTACGGCAAGGCCAAGTGGGCGACCGAGGAGCTGCTGTGGCAAGCCGATCAAGACGGGGCGCCGATCATCGTCGTCCGGCCGGTTTCGGTCTACGGACCCGGCAACATCAAGCTCCTGGCCAGCGCCATCCTCGACGCCGCCATCGAACGCTTCGCCGGCGAAAAGGTGCTCGCGGTGGGGGCTACCGAGATCGAGCAGCGGCTGGTGCATATCGACGACGTCGTCCGCGCCTGCATGCACCTGGCCGTGCACCCCTGGAGCGTTGGCGGGTGCTTCAACATCGTTTTCCCCAGCTATCCGACCAACCATCAGGTCGCCGAAATGATCGCCGGGCCGCTCGGAATGGAGGTGGAGATCACCGACGACGCGGCGGGTGGCTTTGAATATGACCGCCGGGCCGAGATGCGAGACGAAATGCTGGCCGAGGGCATGCGGCCCGACATCCTGCTCACCGCCGAGCGGTTCCGCTTCATGGGCAAGGCCAACCCCAACAACCGCCTGAGCATCGACTCGCTGCTGTCAACCGGGTTCCAGTTCGACGGGCCCGACCTCGCGACCGGGATCGCCGCCACGATCGACTGGTATCGCGACCAGCGCTGGATCCTCTAGGGCGCCGACCTCGGCCCACACCGTCTTGCCACCGTATCGGTGCTGTTCGGTACCCCACCGGCGGGCCACCGACGCGACGATCGCCAGGCCCCGGCCGGTGGTCGATTGCTCGCTGCAGCAGCGAAGCACCAGCGGGCGAGGCGACCCGTCGGTCACGGCGATCAGAAGGCAATCGGGCTGGGCGACGATTCGGACCACGATCTCGGTGCGGGCATGAACAGCCGCGTTGGTGACCAGCTCGCTCACCACGAGCGACGCCCAGTCCACAAGCGTGGTCGTGGCGCTGGCGGCCATCCCCCAATCCGCAACCGTGTCGGCCAGGAAACACCGGGCGGCACGGGCGCTTCGAGGGTCCCCAGGCAGGGCCACTTCAGCCGCGAGCGGCGTATTCGTGAGACTGACGAATCGGGCAAACGGCACAGTCAAGGAGCCTGATCTACCCAGAAAAACGGGGTCTAAACCCGCGAGCCTGTCCGATAGGGCACCATAGAGAGGTGGCACAACCGGGCGAACTCCGGGATTCGCGAGAGCCGACGGCTCAATATGCCGCGTTCCCTCCCATCGCCGATTACGGATTCTTGTCGGACTGCGAGAGCATGGCTTTGGTCGCGCCCAGCGGCAACGTGGAATGGCTCTGCCTTCCGCGGCTCGATTCACCCAGCGTGTTCGGGGCTCTGCTCGATCGAGATGCCGGTTTCTTCCGGGTCGGGCCGTCCGATCGCCAGGTGCCGGCGGCGAGGCGCTACCTGCCAGGGACCATGATCCTGGAAACGAGTTGGGGAACCCCGACCGGTTGGATCGTGGTGCGCGACCTGCTGCTTATCGGCCCCTGGCACCATCACGGCGACGAGATTTCCAAGACCCACCAGCGGGCACCCACCGATTATGACGCCGACCACGTCCTGCTGCGGACGATCCGCTGCGTCAATGGAGAGGTGCAGACCGAGCTCGAATGTGAGCCCCGCTTCGACTACGGCCGGACCGGCGCGACGTGGAGCTACACCGACCGGGGCTACCATCAGGGGGCGGCCCGGGCCAAGGGCATCGACCTCGAACTACGGTTGACGACCGACATGCGCCTCGGGTTCGAGGGTGGCCGGGCCATCGGGCGGACCCTGCTCAAGCAGGGAGACAGCCGTTTCTGCGCCCTCAGCTGGACCGAGCACGAACCGCCTGCGACCTTCGAGGACGCCTACAGCCGCCTCGTCTGGACCGCCCATCACTGGCAGCACTGGTTGGCCCGGGGCAACTTCCCCGATCACCCCTGGCGGCACTACCTCGAGCGCAGCGCCCTCACGTTGAAGGGCCTCACCTACTCGCCGACCGGCGCCTTGGTGGCGGCGGCGACCACGTCCCTGCCCGAGACGATAGGCGGCGAGCGCAACTGGGACTACCGCTACAGCTGGATCCGCGACTCCACGTTCGCGCTGTGGGGTCTCTACACCCTCGGCTTCGACTGGGAGGCCAACGACTTCATCCTGTTCATCGCCGACGTCGCCGAAAAGAACCTCGACCTCCAGATCATGTACGGCGTGGGCGGCGAAGCCAACCTGAAGGAGCACACCCTCGACCACCTGAGCGGCTACCGAGGTTCTGTCCCGGTCCGCATCGGCAACGGGGCCTACGACCAGCACCAGCATGACGTGTGGGGCGCGGTGATCTACGCCGTGTACATCCACACCACCAACCGCGACCACCTGGACGACCGGATCTGGCTCATCCTCAAGCACCAAGTCGAATCGGCGCTTGCTAACTGGAAGAAGCCCGACCAGGGCATCTGGGAGGTGCGGGGCGAACCCAAGCACTTCACCTCCTCCAAGATGATGTGCTGGGTTGCCGTCGAGCGTGGCGCTCGCCTGGCCCGCATCCGCGATGACGTGGAGTTGGCGGCCTCGTGGCAGGCGGTGGCCGACGAGATCCACGCCGACATCTGCACCCACGGCGTCGACGGGCGAGGGGTCTTCACCCAGCACTACGAGACCACCGCCCTCGACGCTTCGGTGCTGCTCATGGCCCTCTTCGGATTCCTCCCCGGCGACGACGCTCGGCTGCGGGCGACCGTGCTGGCCATCGCCGACGAACTGACCGAAGATGGTCTGGTCCTGCGCTACCGGGTCAAGGAGACCGACGACGGCTTGACCGGCGAGGAAGGCACCTTCACGATCTGCTCGTTCTGGCTGGTCTCGGCGTTGGCGCTGGTCGGCGAATCGGACCGGGCCCGGTCCTTGTGCGAGAAGCTCCTGGCCCTCGCCAGTCCCCTCGACCTCTACGCCGAGGAGCTGGATCCCAAGAGCGGTCGCCACCTCGGGAACTTTCCCCAGGCCTTCACGCATCTGGCCCTCATCAACGCCGTGATCCAGGTGATCCGCAGCGAGAAGGACGTCCCGCCCCAGGCCGGGTAGCGTCGGTGGGGTAGAGACGTCGTGATGTAGTGTCGAACGTATGTTCGATACTACCTGCTTGGATTGCCCGACCTCGGTGACCGTCTCCGAGCTACCGGGCGACACCACGTGCCCGCGATGCGGGCTACGGATGTACGTGACGGCCGACGGCCACCGTGGACGGTACCTGCCCGAGGGTTGGCAACCCGGCGGCATCCAGGGCCGTCGCCCGTCACCACCCGCGCCGGCGCGGTAGGAGGGCGTGGTCCACCTCGCTCCCCTTTCCCCAGATCCTTCCCATCGGCCTCGGCGGGCGAAGCGGACAGTAGAATCCGCGGGCAATGGGCTGGTGCTCCGCATTCGGTCCGCAGATCCATGAGGGCTGCGACCACGCCATGGTTGCCGGCACCGACGCCTGTTCGTGCACCGAATGCGGGAGTGACTGCGCCGGGAGGTTTCCCGGTTGCGCCACCGTCTGGGCCGCCGGGCCGCGGCTGGTCTCGGTGACCAAGGCGCGCCACGTGGCCGGGAACCTGCTTCCGACCCTCACGTCCGACGACCGGACCGAGGCATCGGTACCGGTACCGGTCATCGTGCCGCCACCGTCGGTCATCGACCAGGCCGAGGTGCACGCCTTGCGGGTCGATATGCAACTGCTGATGTGGAAATTCGACCAGCTTCGCCAGGCAACATCGGCCAACGAACAGCTGGCTCGGTCGGTCGAGGCGGCGGCCCAGGCCCTACCAACCCAGGTCGCAGCGGCGGTGGCGGCGGTCATGGAGGAGGTGTCCGCCAACGCCGCGTCGGTCAGCGCGGCGTCGGTCAGCGACGTCGACGAGCGGTTCACGTGGCTGGTCGAGGCCGTCTCGGAGCGTTTCGTGTCGCTCGGCAACGAGATCGCCCGCATCCAGCGCCAGCTGTCCGATCTCGCGGTGGGCGACCCGCGCACCACCAACCGCGCCCCGCGGTGAAGCACCATCGCTTGGTCTATCTGATGATCGTGGCGGTGGGCGCCGCCCTCGCCCTCGCCATCGCCGGCATCCCGTCGACGCGCACCGACGCGCCCCTCCACAGCCGGGTCACCACAACAACCGCTGGTCCCGCCGCGCCGAGCACAACCGGGTGAGCCCGGCCCGCTGGCGTTGATCGGCATCCTTGGACTGGCCCAGGAATGCGGACTGTAGCGACGGCCGCGGTCGCCCTGGTCACCGCCATGGCCTCGGCACCGGCGGTGTTATGGCTGCTCCGACGCCTCGAGGTCGTCGATCGGCCCACCGCCCGCTCGTCCCACGACCACACCACGCCGCGAGGTGGGGGGCTCGCGCCCGCGGCCGGATGCCTCCTCGCGGCGGGGTTGTCGACTCGGCTGTCCGGCGCCGATCGGACGGCCGTCTTGGTCGTCGCCGGCGGTCTGGGCCTGATCGGCCTGGTCGATGACCTGCACCCTCTCGGTGTCGCACCCCGATTGTTGGCGCAGGTCGCGGTGGCCGGCATCTCGCTCGTTTGGTTGGGTCGCGACCTCGGTGGCACGCCGGTTGTCGTCGGATTGGCGGCGACTGCCATCGCTGTCTGGTTGGTGACCTACGTCAACACCTTCAACTTCATGGACGGCATCAATGGCCTGGCCGTGACCCAGGTGATCGTCGCCGGCGTCGACTGGTGGATCATCGGGCAGCGCCAGCACGTCCCGGCACTGGCGGCCGCCGGCCTCGTGGCGGCGGGCGCCGCCGTGGGCTTCGCCCCGTACAATCTGCCGCGAGCGCGGATGTTCCTCGGTGATGCCGGAAGCTACTTCCTCGGAGGCTGGTTGGCCGCGACCGCGATCGTGGGCATCCGAGCAGGGATCGCGCCCGAGGCGATGCTGGCGCCGCTGGCGTTGTTTCTCGCCGACACGACACTCACCCTGGCTCGCCGGGTGGGCCGCGGTGATGCCTGGTGGCAGCCCCACCGCGAGCACGCCTACCAACGACTGGTCGAGGGAGGCTGGTCGCACACCCGCACCACTGCCATCCTCGGGCTGTTGATGACTGCCATCAGCGCTTTCGGCGCCTTGAGCCTCACGGCGTCGGTGCCTCTTCGGGTGGCTGGAGACGGCCTGGGTGTGCTCGCCCTGATCGGCTACACGGCGCTTCCTTCCCGGCTGGCCCGCCGTTCACGGCGCTCGCCCGCCGTCGCCGGCCCATGAGGTCGCCTCGGACGGGGCCAGGGCTGGCAGTGCTTGGGGCATCAGGGTTCGTCGGCGCCGCAGTCGTCGCCTTCGGACGGTCGAATGGCGCGGACATAACACCGGTCGCCTTGCCGCGCATCTCGCTGGTCGCGCTGCCCCACCTCGCTCTCGGGTCCTTGGATGGCGCCGCCGAGCAGTGGTGCCGGGCCAACCGGGGCGCCTTCGAGGACCTTTGCCGCGCCTTGGCGCCCTTCGACGTCGTCATCAACGCCGCCGGCGATGCCCGGGCCAGCGCTCGGACGGTTAGGGACCTGGTGGCAGCCAATGCCGTCCTGCCGGCGGTCGTGGTCCGGGCGGCGCAGCGAGCCGGGGTACGGCGGTTGGTCCACATCAGTTCGGCGGCCGTGCAGGGCCGCCTCGACCCGCTCGACGAGACGGCGCGCCACCAGCCGCTGTCGCCCTACGCGACATCAAAGGCACAGGGCGAACGGGTCCTGCTGGGCGCCGACCCGTCGCACGGGCCCGCCTGCTTCGAACTGATCGTGTACCGGCCCACCTCGATACACGCGGCGGGCCAGCTCGCGACCCGGTCCCTGTCACGGATGCTGCGGCGTCTCCCCCTGGTACCCGTCGTCCGATCGGGGCCGAGCGCGTGGGAGCAACCGCTACCGGTTGTCCAGTTGGACAACGTCGCCGCCGGCATCCTGTTCGCCGCGACGATGCTCGAGGCGGCCCCGATCGTCCTGCAACCCGACGAAGCCATGACGGCGAGGCGGCTCTTGACGCTGTTCGGTGCGCATCGCTTCGTCCCCGTCCCGTCCGGGGTCGCCAAAGCGGCCATCGAGCAGGTCGGACACCTGACCCACCGTTCCCCCTACCTCACCTCTCGGGTCCGCTGGCTGGAACTACTGGTTCGGGGTCAATCGACCGAGGCCAAGGTCTTGGCTGCCGCCGGGTTCGCCGCCCCGACGGGGACCGAGGGTTGGGAGGCCCTGGCGAAGGAGATGCGGGTGGCGCGGTAGGTGGACGACCGCCCAGGCGTCGTGGCGGTGGCCGTCACGCTGATGCCGTCACCCGCGGCGGCGCACGGAACAGCCGGTTGCCCACGGCATAGACGAACATCGTCAGCAAGATGGCGGCCAGGCTCTCCGAGAGCGGGTCGCGCATCAGGGCGTAAAAGTTGGCGAAGATCAGCAGGAACACCGGCATTCGGCTGAGCATGTGCCGCCGGTAGGCCAGATCGACTCGCGCCGATACGGCACCGAGAAACAAGCTGCACAGCAGCGCGCCGACATAGCCGAAGCTGAGGTAGGCGTCGCCGAAGAACGTCGGCGGTAGGGCGTACCCAGCGGCCCACTCGGCCGGCCGGACGACCGACATGTAGTAGGCACCCGAGTTCAACGGCTTGTTGGCGAACCACGCTCGGGGCACGACCTTGAGCAGCAGCGGCCAAATGATGGTGCTCCCGTCGGGATGGCCGAGGACCTTTATGTTGGCCCGGATGTCGCCATACGCCTGGACTGGCGACAGCTCACTGGTGAACATGGCCTCGATATCGGGGGCCTTGCCCACCGCGCCGGTTTTGCTGGCGAAGCCGCCCCGCAGCGACGCCACGAACGCCGCCATCGTCACGGCTACGAACAAACCGAGAACGACGAGCACCGCCCGGCTGAGTTGGTGGCGCGTCCGGCCCGGCGCGGGTCGGCCACGCCGGCAATCGCAGGCGTAGATCGCCAGCATCGTCAGCGCCCCGACGACGGCGTCAAAGCGGCTGAGGGACAGGACGGGCAACGCCACCAGGAGCGCCACCGCATAGCGGTACCGGATCGGGCGGGACGACTCGAAACAGGCCCGCACGTACAGGATCACGATCCCGATCCCCCCGTCGGTGAGGGCAAAGCGGACGATCTGCTCGGCGCCGCCAGCGGCGCTGGCCTGGCCGTAGGTCAAGGCTTCGTTCAGCAGCCCCTGGCCCTGGTAGTAGCCGGCCACGCCGTATTTGAGGAATTGGAACGCCAGAAACAGCAGGTTCAGGGCGATCAGCGTCACGAGGGCGTGCTCGAGGGCGAAGAGGTTGAGGCTCCCGGTACGTGCCGGCGTTCGATCCCGGCGGGCTATCAGACCCTCCACCTCCGGCCGGGAGGCGGCGCCAGCAGTCGCGGCAACGGGCATCGACGCGACTGCGTAGCCCCCGAGGAACGCCAGGACATAGCCGACGATGTCGCCATAAATGGGCTGCTCGGTCAGGTGCAACACGCCGCCGCCGACACCGAATACCACGACGGTGTAGGCGAGGAAGAAATTGCGCAGCGAGAAGGCGTTGCGGGCGTCTAAGGCCAGCATCGTGAGGACGACCAGCAGGAGCAACCGCGGGCTGACGCGCGCCGCCAACATGGCGCCACCTACGCCGACCGCCGCCAGGGTGCGAAAGGCCAGCGCGCCCAGCGGGGCTCGATCCGCCCGGTCAGCCACGACGCCGGGAGTCGACGCGGTCACGCCCATTCGGCCAGCCGCGAGGCGTCGTCGCCCATCGGGCCCGAGGCACCCAACCCGCCGGAGCCGCCGACGCCCGTGGCGCCCAACCCGTCCGAGGCGTCCGAGGCGTCCGAGGCGTCCGAGGCACCCAATGTGCCGCACGTGGCGAAGGCCCGCTCGAGCATCAGCCACGACAGGCCGACACTCAGCCACGACGAGATGGCCAGGCCGATCGCGGCGCCCGACCCGCCGGCGAGCTGCGCGCCGGCGATGACGGAGCCGAACACGAGCGGCGCAGCCCAGATCCGGACGCGGAGGGTCCGTCGGGCCACGCCCAGCACTCGGAGACCCACGATGGCCGCCAAGATGGCGGCGGCGGCGGCCGTGAATGCGGCCATTGGCCACAGCAGGGAGCGACTGGTCGCCCAGTTCGATTTGAGCACCGCCCGGCCGGCGTCGCCGGGGACCAACACCACGGCGCCGGCCCAGACCAATGTCGTCGCCACCGTGGCGACGGCGAGGCCGACGACGAAGAGGCGTAGTGATCGGACCGACCGCTGCCGCAGCCGTACCGCCTCGGGCAGTCCGACCAGGAACAACCCGGAGAACAGCACCCCGAGCGGGGCGAAAAGGAACATCCCGGCGCGCAAGGCCCCCACCGTGAGCACCTCGCCGAGCGCGGCGACCGCGAGCATGCTGAGCTGCGGCGTGGCGTTGACGGTGAGCAACTCGATCAGGAACGGCAGCCAGAGGTCGGCGTTGCCACCCAACCACGCCGTGGCGCGGCCCAGCCGGGGTGCGGCCCGGGTTTGCCACGCGCCGTAGGCCGCGCCCGCGGTCGCGCCGGCGCCGAAGGCGATCACGAGCGGCGTCACCGTGGCCCGGCCCAGTGCGAGGAGGACGACGACCGCCACCGTCTGGACCACCAGCCAGAGCAGGTCGTTGGCGGCGGCGGCGGACGCTCGGCCCCGCGCCATGAGCACGTAGCGGTACGCGTCCTGGGCCAGCAGGCCGGGGAGGAATAGGCCCATGGCGGATAATGCGGCGCCGGTGGCGCCACCGACGAGGCTACCGATCGAGGCGGCCACCAGGCCGCTGGCGGCGCCGATGACCACCGCCGCCCCGAGCGCCTCACGCGCCGCCGATGTCTGGCGGTCGAGGCAGGACGCGGTGAAGCGGACGACGAACGGCTCGCCGACCATGGAGCGAGTGACCCACAAGACACAGATGTACATGACCAGGGCAACACTGAAGGCACCGAACGAATCGGGTGCTACCTGATGGGCGACGACGGCGGTGACGGCGAAGTTGGTGAAACTCGAGATGCCCTGGTCGACGATCCCCCATCGAGCCCGCCGGGCGCCAGCGGAACGGACGCCCCGGGGCAGCCATCGGAGGGCGGCCCCCAACCGGGGCATCCCGGGCGGGTCGGCACCGGTCGCAGGACCCACGACGGCACGGTAGCAGCGCACCCCCGGCGGCTCGGCGTACGGGTCGGGATGGCAAGCCGGCAGGTACCCGCCCAGTAGTGTCGGCGCCGGTGGAGTCGGCCAACACCTCGCTTCTTGGGCTTCGGGACTACCTGCGGGTGTTGTCGCGGCGGCGGGCGACGATCCTCTTTGCCATCTTCGTCGTCACGGCGTTCACGCTGGCATCGGCGCTGGTGCAGACGCCGAGGTTCGCGAGTACGGCGTCGGTGATCGTTCGCCCGTCCAGCAATAGCGACCTGTTCAACGCCAATGCGGACGCCAGCAGCCCGACGCTGGAACTGCAGACCCAGATCGAGATCGTCACCAGCCAGCCGGTCAAGTCGGCCGTCCAGGCCGAGCTGGGCTCCGTTCCCCATGTCAGCGTGAGTCCGCATGGCCAAGCCGACGCCATCGACATCTCGGCCCAGAGCACCAACGCCGCCAACACCGCGACGATCGCCAACACCTACGCCAAGGCATTCATCAACTACCTGCAAGCCCAGGACCTCGACAGCGATCTGGCCGCCGAGTCCCAGATCCAGTCCCGCATCTCCGAGCTGCAGAGCCAGATCAACGGCCTCAATACCCAGATCGGGGCGGCGACGGTCGCCAATCAGGCGTCGATCACCGCGACCCTCGGCCCCCAGGTCGACGACCTGGTCCAACAGCAGGGCACGTTCAAGCAGCAGCTCAGCCAGATTCAGGTCCAAGCGGCGGTGTCGCCGACCGACGCCCAGCTCGTCAGCCCGGCGACGATCCCCACCTCGCCGGAGTCGCCCCGGCCGGTCCGCGATGCCGCCCTAGCCGTCCTCGCCGGGCTGCTGCTCGGCGTCGGGGCCGCCTTCGCGCTCGAGTACTTTGACGACTCCGTCAAGTCCCGCGACGACCTGGACCGGGCCCTCGTCGGGGTACGTAACCTGGCTCTGATCCCCGAGGTGCCGGGATGGAAGGACCGCGACGGGTCGGCGCTCGTCACCCTTGCCGACCCCGCCTCGCCGACGGCCGAGGCCTACCGGTCTTTGCGCACCTCGCTGCAGTTCGTCTCGCTGGAACGGCCACTGCGCACCATCCTCGTCACCAGCCCCTCGGCCCGGGAAGGCAAGACGACGATCGTCGCCAACCTCGGCATCTCGCTGGCTCAAGTAGGGCAACGCGTGATCATCGCCTGCTGCGACCTCCGCCGGCCCCGCCTGCACGAGTTCTTCGGGCTGGAGAACTCGATCGGGTTCACCTCGGTGCTACTGGGTGAGCTCCCGGTCTTTGCCGCCCTGCAACGGGTCGAGGCCGAACCCAACATCCGGGTCCTGGCATCGGGCCTGCTGCCACCCAATCCCTCGGAGCTGCTGTCGACCGATCGGGCCGCCGAGGTGCTGGCCGCGCTGACCGGCGAGGCCGACGTCGTCTTGATCGACTCGCCACCGATCCTGCCGGTCACCGACGCCGCCATCCTGACCCGACTGGTCGATGCCACCCTGCTGGTAGTCACGGTCGGGTCGACCACCCGCCGCCAGATCTCCCAGGCCCTGGAGATCCTCGACCAGGTCGACGCGCCTCTCCTCGGAACGGTGCTCAACAGCGTGGCCCCCGAAGGTGCGTACGGCTACGCCTACTCGCTCTACTCGACCTACCCCACCGACGCCAAGGCGGCCCCACGACCACCGCGCGATCGCGCCGGCGTCGACGACCCCCCGGTTCCCGCCGGCCCGCCCGCGGCCAAGGGGAGGTCGCGCTCCTAACGGCTCCTAGGGCTCGACCGGCGGCGGCGGCAGCTGGTCCCTCCGGTTCAGGTACCTCCGGACACCGACTCGGACCACGAAGGCCCCGAGCCACATGTACGGCGCCACCGTCGGGGCTACCACCGCCACCGGAATGGACAGGGCGAAGATTGCGGCCATGGAGCCAGACAGCCAGATCCCCCGCCGCATCAGTTGGACGGTGGTGGTGGGCGCCATCAGACCGTGGCGGGGGACCACCAGGTTCAGGAAGGTCAGCAAGGCGCCGGCGACGGCCATGGCGGCGGCATAGAGGATCACGGCGGAGCGCTGGTTGCCATAGTCCCCAAGGATGGCCGAGGGGAACGGCAGTGCCGCCACGGTCATCAGGAACACCAGGTTGAGCCCCATCAACAGGTCGTCGGCGTGGTCGATCCTGGCGAAGGTCCGGTGATGGGCCAGCCACAGCAGGCCGATCACGGCGAAGCTGAGGGCGTACACGTAGTAGCTGTCGGCCATGTGGCCGAGCGCCCGGGCCAGGCCGGCTCCGTCGCCCGAGACGTCGCTCGGTGGCTTGATCTGGAACGCCAGCAGGGTCATGGCGATGGCGAAGACCCCATCGGACAGAGCCAGGGTCCGCCCGAGGTCTACCCCGCGCTCGCTGTGTTCGTCGTCCTCGTTCATCTGCCGACGGTACCCGTCGGTTGACGTACCGGGGGGGTGCGGAGCCGCTCGACCGGCGCCGGCAGGCTCACATCGCCGAGGGACGCCGGCGGCCAGGTCTGTTCGGCCCGCACGTCGTGGCCAACTGACCGTTCGACCAAAGGTCGGGGAAAAGGTGAGCCGAACGGGTCGCACACCGATTTGTCAAAGTAGAGGTCGAACTTGGCCCATGATGGGGGATGTTCGGCGTTCTGATTGCCATCGGTGGCCTGGCCCTGCTGCCCTTCGTCGTGGTCTGGGTCTGGCGGCTCCAGATGCGAGTCCTGCGGTCGTTGGTGCCCGGCGCCAGGTTCGAAGAGATCGCCACGCTGGCCGATCTCCCGGTGTCGAGGACGCTCGGCGCCACTCCCCCGGTGGTCGACGGCCCGACCGTGCATCTGGTGGGCGTGACCCGCGAGGACGCGCTGGTGCTCGTCGCCTACCGGCCCGTGGATCCCGCGACACCAGGGAACGGCTTTGTCGCCACCGTGCTCCTGCGGTTGAAGGACCGGGGCAGCCGCGAGATGGCGGTCCTCGAGTCCTGGCGGGCGGCCCGCACACCGTTGGTCCTGGCCGCCGACCACGCCGCCGGCGAGGTCGCCATCCAGCAGCCGGTGACGCGCCTCACCCTCACCCTGCCGCTCGTCGCCTGAGCGGTCAACGGCGTAGAGTCTCCGACAGTTGATCGGGGATTTCCATGGCACGAGCAACGTTCGGACTCGCCGTTGTGTTCGCGTTGGCCGCCGCACTCGCAGGCACAACGGCGCCAGCCTCAGCCGAGACCAACTACGGCGTGACCGCCGTCATCGCGATCGATGATGGCTTCGGCCCCCAGGGGGTAGTGGTCAACCCAGCAACGGACACCGTCTACGTGGCCGACTCCACCTTTGTCGGCCCCGGCATCAACAACCGCGTGCTTGTGATCGACGCGAGGACCAACACCGTTGTCCACACCATCGACGGCGGCGGGATCATCGGCGTCGACCCCTCGACCAACACCATCTACGCCGCCGGCCTCAACACGCTGTCGGTGATCGACGGCGCCACTGACGCCGTGATCGCAATCATCGCCGACGGCTCGAACGGCCAGCAACCGGTCGCTCTGGCGGTCGATTCGTCCACCCACGTCCTCTATGTCGCTAACCAGTTGACCAGTTCGATCTCGGTCATCGACACCACGACCGACACCATGACCGCCACGATCGATGTCGGCGGCACCAAGGGCGGCCTGAGCGCCTTGGCCGTCGACCCCGCCACCAACACCATCTACGCGGCCAACACCGACGATGGCACGGTTTCGGTGATCGACGGGAGCACCGACACCGTGATGCGCACCATCGACGTGACCCGCAATCCAATGGGAACGATCGTGGACCGAGACCCCATGGGCGTGGCGGTAGACCCGACTACCGACACTCTCTACGTCGCCGACTACCGCTCGGTGTCGGTCATCAACGGAGCCACCGACACGGTGACAGACACCATCGAGATCGGTGCTGACGGCCAGGCGGTGGCGGTGGACCCCTCCACCCATACGATCTATGTGTCGCGCTACAGCGTCGGGACGGTAGTGGTGATCGACGGCACGACCGACACCATGATCGCAAAGGTCTCATACAGCAAGAGCGCGCCTGGGCCGAGCACGGTGGCGGTGAACCCGACCACCCACACCGCCTATGTGACCAACAACTTCGGGGGCACCCTGGCGGTTATCGGCCCCGTCCTGGGGGGCAGCGGGAGCGGCTCGGGTCCGGGGTCGGCGGCGACCACGACCGTCGCGGTGGTGAGCGGCGTCACGACCACGATCCCCGCCGCCATCCTGCCCATCACCGGTGAGCAGGATCGAGCGCCGCTGGACGCGGCCGCGGGGATCATCGTCGTGGTCCTCGCCGGCGTCGCTCTTCGCCGACGCCGGCGGCCCGCTCGCCCTCGGGCTGGCTGAGATTCCCGAGCGCGTCGTCCCGAAATAATCCTTGACCGTATATCCGACTTAGAGTACTCTGCGAACATGCCCCGCAGCGCCCGCGCCAATCCGCTCGCCTTGGCCGTGCTGTGCTGCCTCTACGAGCGGCCGATGCATCCCTACGAGGTGGCCCAGACCCTGAAGCTGCGGGCCAAGCACGAGAGCATCAAGCTCAACTACGGATCGCTGTACAGCGTCGTCGAAGGCCTCGAAGCCAAGAACTTCATACGGACTCGTGAAACCGTCCGCGACGGGCGCCGGCCGGAGCGAACCATCTACGAGATCACCGATACCGGAAAGCGGGAGGCGACGGACTGGCTGTCGGACCTCCTGTCCATCCCGGTGAAGGAATTCCCGCAGTTCGAGGCGGCCCTGTCGTTCCTCCCCGTCCTGCCGCCCGACGAGGCCGTCGAGCGGCTCAAGGAGCGATGCTTCGGGCTGGAAATCGACCTGACGCGCATGCGGGCCATGCTCGCCGCCGCGTCCAACTCGGGGCTGCCCCGGCTGTTCGAGCTGGAAGCCGAATACGAGATATCCCTCCGTGAAGCGGAGTTGGACTTCTGCCGCCGGCTGGTGAAGGACATCGAGAGCGAGCAACTCGAGGGCCTTGACATGTGGCGCGGCTTCTCGCTTGACCCGGAGTCCATCGCCGGCGAGTTCCCCTCCACCTAGCTCTACCTACTGAGCTCTACCTACTGAGCTCTACCTACTGAGCTCGACCTACTGACAAGGAGCACCCCATGGCCAACATCATCGAGGCGCGCGCCCTCACCAAGACCTTCGGCCAGACCGAGGCGCTGGCCGGTTTGGACCTGGCGGCGCGAGAGGGCCGGGTCACCGCCCTCCTCGGACCCAATGGCGCCGGCAAGACGACCTTCGTCCGGGCCGTCGCCACGCTGGTCCGGCCGAGCGGCGGCAGCCTCACCGTCGGCGGGCACGATGTCGTCCGTGACCCCGCCGCCGTCCGCCGGGTCATTGGATTGGCCGGCCAGTCCGCCGCCGTCGAGGCGACGATGACGGGGCGGGAAAACCTGGAGATGATCGGCCGACTCTTCGGCCTCGACCGGCGGCAATCGAAGGCCGCCGCGACCGCGGTCCTGAGCCAAATCGCCCTGACCGACGACGCCGACCGGCTGGTGCGGACGTACTCGGGCGGCATGCGCCGGCGCCTCGACCTAGGCGCCAGCCTCGTCGGCCGGCCCCGCCTCCTCCTGCTCGATGAGCCCACCACCGGGCTCGACCCGCGGAGCCGGCTGGAGCTGTGGGACGCCATTCGCAGCCTGGTCGGGCAGGGCACCGACGTCCTGCTCACCACCCAATACCTCGACGAGGCCGATCACCTGGCCGACGACATCGTCGTCATCGACAAGGGGCGGGTCGTCGCCGCCGGAACCCCCGACGAGCTCAAGTCCGGTCTCGGGCAGGACGTGATCGAGGCGCATCCCCGCAACGCCCGCGACCTGCCGCTGATCGCCCAGGCGCTCGGCGGACTAGGCGGCGAGCCACAGGTTGACAAGACCACTTGCCGGGTCTCGGTCACCGTCGAGCGCGGCACCGATCGGCTGATGGACGCGGTCCGGGCCATCGATCACCTGGGTGTCGAGCTCGACGACCTGGCCGTGCGCCGGCCGACGCTCGACGAGGTCTTCCTCACCCTGACCGCCGCCCCCGTTGCGTCGACGACCGCCGCTTAGCTCCCTGAAAGGACATCTTCCGCCATGACCGCCATCGCCGTTTCCGCCCCCGACCGGGGCACCGTTTCCGGTATCGACCGGGGCGCCAGCTCCACACCCGACCGGGGTGCCAGCTTCGGCTCGGCGACCCTCGCCGTCGCCACCCGCACCTTCAAGAAGTACTTCCGCACGCCGCAGCTCGTCGTGCTCGGGACCGTGCAAGGCGCCATGTTCCTTCTCATCTTCCGCTACGTCTTTGGTGGCGCCATCACCTCGGGCTCGCTCAACTACGTCGATTTCGTCGTGCCGGGCTTCGTCGTCACGGGTGTCCTCTTCATTGGCATGGGGGCGGCCGCCGGCGTCGCCGAGGACATGGAGCAGGGCTTCTTCGACCGTCTCCGCTCCCTGCCCATGCCGCGCTCGTCGGTGATCGCCGGCCGGTCCCTCGCCGACGCCGGTGTGCTGGCGTGGGGCACGGCGATCACGACCGCCATCGGATTTGCGATCGGATTCCGGACCCACGCCAGCATGCCGGCGGCCCTGGCCGCCTTCGGTTTGTGCGTCCTGTTCGGGATCGCGTTCGGCTTCGTGTTCATCTTCCTCGGGCTCGTCGCCGGCAACGCCCAAGCGGCGCAAGGGATGTCGCTCATGGTGTTCCCGTTGTCGTTCGTGTCGAGCGCCTACGTACCGGTGAAGACAATGCCCTCGTGGATGCAGGTCTTCGCTCGCAACCAGCCGCTCACCTTCATGTGCGATTCGGTGCGCTCGCTGGCCGACGGGTCGAGGGCCAACGCCCTTATCGGCCAGACGACCGGCCATTGCGTGGTCATGTCGCTGGTCTGGGTCGGGGTCATCCTGGTGGTCTTCGGCCCCCTCGCCGTGGTCAGGTTCTCCCGTCGCTAACGGATCCGGCCGGACTAGCCGTACCGGAGCCGGCCCGAACTCGTACGCTCGGGAGCGTTGCGTCATAGAGGAGGGGCCATGGGCCTGGTCAGGAAGGCAAGTCAAGACACCGTTGCCACCGGCGAGGGCAACGACGACATGGCGAGCATCATCCGCCAAGCCGTCGCCGCCGAGATCGAACGCCAGCGGCTGGCGACGAAGCAGCGTGATGAGGAGGCCGACGCCGACCCGGCCTAGCAGGGATGGCGTTTCCACCTGGCACGAGACACCCGAGGTCGATTTCGCTCGCCCTCGGGCTCTGTGTCGCCGTCCTGTTGGCGTCGGGAGTTGCCGCCATCGCGTTCCACGACCCCGCCAAAGCGTTCACGGTCCATCGCGCCCTCCAGCAGTACCGCGCCACCTCTCCCACCTCTCCCAGCTCTCCCACCTCTCCCACTTCTCGCGGCACGACTGTCCCCGTCGCCACCGCCGACCAGACGACAACGACCAATGCCGCGCCGCCGGCGCCGACGACCACCACGACCATCGGCGCCAGAGGAGTCTCCGGGTCGGCCCCACCGAGCACCGCTGCGGTTGGCACCACCTCGACCACTACCGTGGTCCCGACGGGACCGCTTCCCGGCGTCTACCTGTACCGCACCGTCGGGGGAGAAGGGCTCGACCTGCTGGGCGGAATCTCCCACACCTACCCCTCGGTCACGACGATCACGGTGACACCCGACGGCTGCGGCGTCAGCGAGCTCTGGCAGCCGCTGACCACGCGCTGGAACGAGCAGCTGCTGTGTGAAACCGCCACCGGTTGGGACTCCGTCAGTCAAACCACGTTCCACGAGTTCCTTGGCAACACCGATAAGCAAGCCTTCACCTGCGATCCCGGGACCCTGTTCGCTCCATCCAACGCCGTCGCAGCGACGACCTTCACCGGGCTGTGCGCCGGCGGCGGCATCAGATCAGCCGAATCCAGCACGGTGGTCGGGACTCAGGAACTGACCGTGGACGCGACGCCTGTCTCCGCCCTGCACATCCACGAGGTGGACACGATCACCGGCGCCTCGCAAGGCTCGGAGGTCGATGACTGGTGGATCCGCCCCACCGACGACCTGATCGTTCAGGAACAAACCACCATCACGACGAAAAATGCCAGCGTCCTCGGCCAGGTGCAATACCACGAGGCGTTCCAGCTCACCCTGATGTCCCTTACACCGAAACAGTGAGCTGATTTCATTCGAGGCCACCCAAGGTCCAGGGGGGTGCGATGACTAAGGGGGGTGCGATGACTAGGGGGGTGCGATGACTAAGGGGGGTGTACACCCCACCTAGTCATCGCACCCCCCCGCTGGTCGCCGTGACGTGCCGAGTCAGTGGCCGATGGACGCCGCCGCGGCCGCAGCCCTGTCGGCGTCTTCTGCGCCACCCGCGCGGGCCTGACCGCCGGCGTCGCCCGACTGGCCGGCGCCACGGGCCGCGCCGGCCGTGCCAGCGGAGGTGCCCGCGGATCCGATACCGACCATGACCGGGTGCTTGCCCCGCAGCAGCGACGCCAGGGCCGCGAGGACGCAGCAGATCACGGCGAAGGCGAACGCCTCGTGGAGTCCTGAGCTGAACGGGGCGGAGATGAGGTGGGGGAAGAAGCTCCGCCCCGTCAGCGCCGCCTGGTTGGAGGGCGAGACACTGGCCAAGACCTTCGGGCCGAGCAGCGTCTTGATCGGGTTGTAGCCGAGGAAGGCGGCGAAGAGGACCGACACCGGCGGCAGGTGGGCCAGCTTCTGCGCCTCGGCCGCCGAAACCCCGTGGGCCTCTAGGCCGGCGGCCAGGGTGCGCGGGAGGCTGCGGGCCAGCCCGATGATCATCAGGCTGAAGAACACGCCAATCGACAGGACCTGGGCCGAGTTCTGGAACGTGGCGGTCATCCCGCCGCCAGCGCCGCGGTCGGCGGGCGGGAGGCTGTTCATCACCGCCGCCCGGTTGGGTGAGGCAAACACGCCGATGCAACAACCCTCCAGGAACAGCAGGAAGGCGAACGGCAGGTACCGGAAGTCCACCGGCAGCAGGGACAGCAGCACAAACATGGTCCCGGTGCCAATCATCCCGGCGGTGGAGAACGGCCGTGCGCCGTAGCGGTCCGAAAGGATGCCGGACAACGGTCCGGCCAGGAGGATGCCCAAGGTGAGCGGCAGCATGTAGATGCCGGCCCACAGGGGTGTCTGGGTGAAGTCGTACCCGTGCTGGGGCAGCCAGATCCCCTGAAGCCAGATGATGAGCATGAACATCAACCCACCCCGGGCGCAGGCGGCGAGGAAGGCGGCCACGGTCCCCGCGGTGAAGGCCCGGATCCGGAACAACGCCATGCGGAACATCGGGTCGGCAACGCGCGTCTCGATCAGCCCGAAGGCAAGAAGCAACGCCACGCCACCGAAGATCTCCACGAGCGTCGTGGGATTGGACCATCCCATCGAGTGGCCGCCCGACGGCAGGATGCCGTTGGTGATGCCCACCATGACCAGGATCAGTCCCGCGGCGAAGGTGATGTTGCCTTTCCAGTCGATCCGGGCGGGATGGCGCTCGCCTCGCTCCTGCAGGACCTTGTAGGCCCAGATGGTGCCGAAGATGCCGAGGGGGACCGACACCAGGAACACCAGCCGCCAGTCGATCGGGGCCAGCACGCCACCCAGGATGAGGCCGATGAACGTACCGGCGATACCGGCCACGTTGCTGATCCCGAGCGCCAGGCCCCGCTGATTGGCGGGGAAGGCATCGGTGAGGATGGCCGCGGTGTTGGCTATCAGGAAGGCGCCCCCGACGCCCTGGACCACCCGGAACCCGATCAGGTAGTCGGCACCGTGGGTGCCATGCATCCAGTCGAGCGCCAGTAGGAGCGAGGCGCAGGTGTAGATGACGAAGCCGAGGTTGTACATCTTGACCCGGCCCCGGATGTCGCCGAGCCGGCCCAGGCTGACCACGAGCACGCTGCTGACGATGAGGTAGCCGAGGATCATCCACAGCAGGTAGAAGGTGTTGGACGATGCCAGCGGGTTGAGCTTGATGCCCCGGAAGATGTCCGGCATGGCGATCAGCAGGATCGAAGAGTCGATGGTGGCCAGCATGATGCCGACGGTGGTGTTCGACAGGGCGATCCACTTGTAGTTGTCCTTGCGCACGACCTCGGGGGGCACGGGTCACACCCCTTCGGGGGTCGGCTGCAGCTGGCTGGCGATGTCGGCGTCGGCGGCCAGCGTCGCCGCCACCCGGGCCATGAACTCCTCGTCCGCCTTCTTGTGCTCGATGTACAGCGCCAGGGCCTGGCGGAAGACGTCGTTGACC
>OBLV0100000186.1_pt1 | contig 20224 bp, 11 predicted proteins | sample 1520071 | NCBI WGS metagenome assembly OBLV01 (sample SAMEA3888446, study PRJEB22518) | metagenome | reverse complement strand
AGATCGTGATGTGACTGGAGTTCAGACGTGTGCTCTTCCGATCTCGTCGGGCATCGTGCGCGCAATCACGATCACCGAGTTCGGCGGCCCCGCAGTCCTGGAACTCACCGAGCACCCCGATCCGCGTCCAGAACCCGGTGAGGTGCTGATCGACGTCGCCGCGACCGCGGTCAACCGGGCCGACCTGCTGCAGCGGCAGGGCCGGTACCCACCGCCACCCGGGGCCAGCGAGATCCTCGGTCTGGAGTGCGCCGGCACGGTGGCCGAGCTCGGTGACGGGGTGAGCGGGCTCGCGGTAGGCGACCAGGTGTGCGCGCTGCTGGCCGGTGGAGGCTACGCCGAACGGGTCGCGGTGCCCGTCGGGCAGGTGATGCCGCTGCCACCCGGGATCGATCTGGTCAATGCCGGTGGGTTGCCCGAGATCGCCTGCACGGTGTGGTCGACGGTGGTGCGCCACGCCGGCCTCACCGCCGGCGAGCTCCTCCTGGTGCACGGCGGGTCGGGAGGGGTGGGTACGCACGCGATCCAGGTCGGCCGGGCGCTGGGCGCCGAGGTCGCGGTGACGGCGTCGGCACCCCGGCTACCCCGCTGCGCGGAGCTCGGCGCCCAGATTCTGATCGACTACGAGGCCAGCGAACCGGATGACTTCGCCACGCGGCTGCGCGGGCGCGCCGACGTCATCCTGGACAACATGGGCGCCAAGTACCTGCCCGGTAACGTCGCCGCGCTCGCCCCGAACGGGCGGCTGGTAGTGGTCGGCATGCAGGGTGGTGCCACCGGGGAGCTGAACCTGGGCGCACTGCTGATGAAGCGTGCCAGTGTGGCCGCCTTCGGGCTGCGCGGGCGACCAGTCGAGGGTCCGCACGGCAAGGCTGAGCTGTGCGCCGACGTCGCCACCCGGTTGTGGCCGATGTTCGGCGATGGCCGCATCACACCCGTGGTGCACGCGAACCTGCCCTTAGCGCAGGCCGGGCGCGCGCATCAGATGCTCGAAGACGGCGGCGTCACCGGCAAGATCCTGCTGACGGTGCGTTAGCCGACCCCACCGGCGCGCGGCCACCACGGTCAGGGGCGCAAAATGGAGCCATGAGCGAACCAGATCAGCAGCAGGTCATCGTGGTCGGTCCGGATGGCAGGCCGGTCTCCGCCATGGCGATGCCCTCCGGCATGGCAGAGGGAAACGCCGACGACCAGCGCGGGATGGAGGTCGCCGAGCAGGTCGAGCAACCCGCCAAGGTGATGCGCATCGGCAGCATGATCAAACAACTGCTGGAGGAAGTGCGGGCCGCGCCACTGGACGAAGCCAGCCGTAACCGGCTCCGGGAGATCCACGAATCCTCGATCCGCGAGCTGGAGCAGGGTCTGGCACCCGAGCTGCGCGACGAGCTGGAACGGCTGTCCCTGCCCTTCAGCGAGAACTCCACTCCCAGCGACGCCGAGCTGCGGATCGCGCAGGCTCAGCTGGTCGGCTGGCTGGAAGGCTTGTTCCACGGCATCCAGACCGCCCTGTTCGCCCAGCAGATGGCCGCTCGGGTGCAGCTGGAGCAGATGCGTCGCGGCCTGCCCGCCGGCACGATCCCGCCGGGAATGCAACCCGGCCAGCAGGCCGAGCCCGGCGCCCGCGGTACCGGCCAATACCTCTAATCCCCCACACCTCGGATCCCCCACGCCGCCCTGGTCGAACCCTGTGTGCGCCGAGTTCGACACCAGCGCAGTCCACGGCGAGGCAAGTAACCGTGTTGTCGAACTCGGCGCACACAGAGCTAAAGGAACTCGGCGCACCCGGCGGTCAGCTGTGTGGCATGCCGCCCGCGCCGTCCGTCATATCGGTGACGGTGACAACGAAGGGGCGCATCATCTCGGTGTCCTCGTGCTCGACGATGTGGCAGTGGTAGACGTAGCGGCCGGGCAGGTCGAACCGGACCGCGACGGTAACGACGTTGCCGGGATCGACCCGGACGACGTCCTTCCAGCCGTGTACCTCGAAGGGGGCGAAAGCACGCGGCGGGGTGGCCGGGTCGGGGAGCAGCGGCGCTGACGTGGTGCGGGTGTCAGGGTCGTAGAGGTTGGCACCGGCGGCGTCAGTCACCGCGAGCACGGCACCGGCCGCCCCGAGCGGCTGGAACACCGACTGGTGGATGTGCATGGGGTGGGTGTCACCAGTGGTGTTGACGAAGCGCCACAACTGCCACTGCCGGATCCTGGGCCGCAGCGAGATCCGGTCGTAGAACGAGACCCGGGTACTGGAGCGGGCTTGATCGGTGGCCGGCCAGTTCTCCACGCGGTAGCTGCTCGGCGCGCTCGTACCGGGCAGCTGCAGCTCGATCCCCCCGGCCGGGTCCTCGACGATCTCCTGCAGGTATAGGTGGCCCGGCGGGGTGGTCTCGGCCAGCAGGATGGTGCGATGTGCATGGCCGGTGATCTCCAGCTGCGGCGGCTCGCCCGCGGGAACCGGACCGGGTACATCGTGCACCAGGCGCCGGAATGCCGGGTTGAGTTCGGTTTTCGCGATCTCGCTGTACAGCGAGGCCGGGCGGCCCGGCGTGGGCGCGTGCGGGTCGACGTCGATGCGCAGCACCCACGGGAAAGGGTTGCGGCCAGGCCGGTCACCGTCGGTGAGCAGCTCGGCCAGCGCGGGCACGGGATCCCCACCGAACGGCGCCGGCGCAGAATTGATCAGGTAGAGCTGGGCGCCTGCGGGCAGCCCGGCGAGGTTGACCAGCACGTCGATCCGCTCGGAGGAAGCCAGCGTCAGCGCGTCGCCGGCGCCGAGCTGCCAGGGCCGCCACAGCAACCCGCCGTCGGTGCCGATCACCAGTACCCGATCGTGCTGCGGGGTGACCTCCAGGGAGCCGCCGGGTTTCTCGGTGATCATGACCAGATGGAGCCGGTAGGTGCGCGCATTGGAGCTGTTGAGTATCCGCAGCCGGTACACCATGGGCCGCAGCGGCAGCCGGGGCCACAGCTTGCCGTCGACGAGGGTCAGCGGGCCGAAGAACTCGGCCGTATCGGGTGTCGTCTTGTGCAGCAGCCGCACCCCACCCTCGGCCGCGGTGAGGTTCCGGTCAGCCACGATGAGCAGGATCTCCCCGTCCTCGGCGGCGGTAGGCAGGCCGAGGGCCGCCTCGCGCGGGTCACGGATGAAGTACCCACCCGCCAGCCCGGCGAAGACGTGGTAACGGGTGCCGTTCATCGCGTGGTCGTGGTACCAGAGGAAGGCCCCGACCTTGCGCAAGCCGAGATCGAGGTTGTCCGCGTCGTTGTCGAAGCTGTCGACCTGGCGGCCGCCGGTGGCGGTCATGTTGTCCGGGAACCCGTCGGCGTCGGCGTGGGTATGCCCGCCGTGCAGGTGCACCGTCGTCCACCCGATCGGCGCCATGGAGGTGTCCTCCGGAACACCGCCGTCTTCACCCAGGTAGTTCTGCACCGAGTCGGTGTCGCCGTTCGGATCGTCGACCACCGCGGTCACGAACGGCAGGGTGGCCGGATGCTCCGGCAGCGCCGACGCGGGCAACCGGTTCCGCCAGCGCACCACCGCCCGGTGTTCCGCCATCACCTCCAGCAGCGGGCCCGGTGAGCCGACGTGCCCCTGGCTGCCATAGCCCCACACCGGAACGGGGGGCAGGTCGGGATGGATCTCCGTCCCGGCCTCGGCGATCTCGATGTCGTGGTCATGACCCGGACCGAGATGGTGGGCGCGCGGGGGGTAGAGCAGGGCCTGAAACGGCTCCAACGCCTTTCCGGGATGCACGGGATTCGCCGGCGCCGCAGGACCCACATGGTTCGGCATGGGCGCAGGCTTGCACACCGGACCTGCCCCACCGTCACCGGCGCTGGCTGGACCGGCAGCGGTCTCTATGACCGGCGGCTACCAGCGCCCGAGTACCCTCGCGGATCATGCAGTACACCGACACGGCACCGGAGATCGCCGAGGACCGGGTGCCGGCGCACTCGCGGAGCTGGTCCCGGGCAATCGGCGATCTCCGAGCCGGGTGGAGACAGCGCCCGCTCTGGGGGCACCTGGGCTGGCAGGACATCAAGCAGGGCTACCGGCGCTCGGTGATCGGCCCACTCTGGATCACCATCAGCCTGGGAGTCCAGGCACTGGGCATGGGCGTGCTCTACGCAGCGCTGTTCGGTCAACCGCTGCACGACTTCCTGCCGTACCTGGCCGTCGGGTTGATCATCTGGCAGTTCATGGCGGGGTGCATCAACGAGGGCGCTGAGGTTTTCATCCGCAACGAGGGTCTGATCAAGCACCTGCCGGCACCGCTGAGCGTGCACATCTTCCGGCTGGTCTGGCGGCAGCTGCTGTTCTTCGGGCACAACGTGCTGGTCTGGGTCGCGCTGATGCTGATCTTCCCACCGGAGGCGCCGCGGGCGTTCGGATGGAGCAGCCTGCTGGCGATCCCGGCACTGGCGGTGATCGTGCTCAACGGGGCCTGGGTGGCGATCCTGATCGGCATCATCGCCACCCGGTACCGGGACGTCCCCCCGGTCATAGCCAGCGTCGTCACCCTGATGTTCTTCATGACACCGATCGTGTGGGACTACGAGCAGCTCCGGAGCAAGGGCGGTGCGGTCGGCGAGCGGGCCCGGCTGGCCGAGCTCAACCCCTTCCTGCACTACGTCGAGATCCTGCGACGACCGATGATCGGTGAATCGTTCGAACTGCGGCACTGGGTGGTGACCCTGGCCATCACTGTGGTGGGGTGGGCGGTAGCGCTGGTGGTCCTGCGAAACTACCGGGCCCGAGTCTCCTACTGGGTGTGAGAGCACATGGTTTCCATCGACGTGCGTAACGCCTGCGTCGAGTTCCCCATCTTCGACGCCAAGACCAGATCGCTGAAGAAGGCATTGCTGGGGACGGTGGGGCGGGCCGGCGGCAAGATCGGGGTCGACACCAAGGTGCCGATCATCGAAGCTCTGCAGGACATCAGCCTGACGCTGCGCGACGGCGACCGGGTCGGGCTGATCGGGCACAATGGGGCCGGCAAGTCGACCCTGCTGCGGCTGCTGTCCGGGATCTACGAGCCCACCCGGGGCAGCTCCCGGATCGTCGGGAAGGTCGCCCCGGTTTTCGACCTCGGCGTCGGGATGGACCCGGAGATCTCCGGCTACGAGAACATCGTCATCCGCGGGTTGTTCCTGGGCATGACACGCAAGCAGATGGAGGCACGGGCCGAGGAGATCGCCGAGTTCACCGAACTCGGCGACTACCTGTCCATGCCGCTGCGCACCTACTCGACCGGCATGCGGGTCCGCCTCGCGCTCGGCGTGGTGACCAGCATCGACCCCGAGATCCTGCTGCTCGACGAGGGCATCGGAGCGGTGGACTCGGCATTCCTGGAGAAGGCCCGGGACCGGCTCACCGCCCTGGTGGAGCGCTCTGGGATCCTGGTGTTCGCCTCGCACTCCGATGAGTTCCTGGTCGAGCTGTGCACCTCGGGGCTGTGGCTGGACCACGGCGAGATCCGCGAACAGGGCGACCTGCGCACCGTCCTGGCTCGCTACAAAGGCAAGGACCCCGCCGCCTTCGGCGGGCTCAGCGGGGTAAAGGCCGAGCCGATAACCCCGCTGAGCCCGCTGAACGCGGCGGGCGGCCGAGGGGGTGGGGGATGAGCACCGTGGTGACGGTGGTGGTGACCCGGCATCGGCGGGACCTGCTGGCCAAATCGCTGGCGGTGATCGCGGAACAGAGCCGGCCACCCGATCACCTGGTGGTGGTGGACAACGGACCGGACGACCCGGCCGAGGAGGTCGTAGCGGACTGCCCGATCCCCTCCACCTACCTGCCCTCGCAGCGCAACCTGGGGGGAGCAGGCGGGTTCGCGCTGGGCATCCTGCATGCGCTCGCGCTCGGCGCGGACTGGGTCTGGCTGGCTGATGACGACGGGCGACCCGCCGATGTCCGGGTGCTGCAGACCCTGCTCGAGGAGGCCCGACGCCGGGACCTGCAAGTGATCTCACCGGTGGTCGTCAACATCGACGACCCGGAGCAACTGGCATTCCCGCTGCGCCGGGGCCTGACCTGGAAACGGCGCCGCAGCGAGCTGGGGATCGAGTTCCTGCCCGGCATCGCGAGCTTCTTCAACGGCGCCCTGTTCAGCGCCACCGCGCTGGACGTCGTCGGGGTGCCGGACTACCGGCTGTTCGTCCGCGGCGACGAGGTGGACGTGCACCGCCGGGTGGTCCGCTCCGGGCTGCGGTTCGGCACGACACTACGCGCTGCCTACGCTCACCCGGACGGTTCAGCGGAGTTCAAGCCGATGCTGCGCGGGCATTTCCACGCCCAGGACCCCGCCGACGACGTCAAGCGGTACTACACCTACCGCAACCGCGGATACCTGCTCTCCCAGCCGGGGATGCGCCGGATCGGCTTGCTCGAGGTATTCCGGTTCGGCCTGTACTTTCTGGGCACCAAACGAGACCTGCGGGGTTTCCGGCAGTGGCTCAAGCTGGTGCGCCAGGGACGCGCGGAGCGGTTCTACCGGTACTGAATGCACGTAATCCGGGACATGTCGGGGGATACAGCCGTGAAATCGAGGTCAACACCAGGGACGGGTCATAGGCGCCTAGTCCCATTGGGCTAGCCTGCGGCCGTGCTGACCCCCGGGCACATCGAGATATCGCGCCGGCAGGCCCAAGCCGGTGACGAGGCAGCGCTGTTGTCGGAGCGCAACTCCGGCAACGGCGAGGGTGGAAACCGTGCCCCCCGGCTGCTCCGGCTGACGGCTGCGTTCTTCGGCTTGCTGGGCGCGCTGCTGGCCATCGCGGTGCCGCTGCTGCCCGTGATCCAGAACACCACAGTGATCAACTGGCCGCGCCCGGGTGGGCATCTCGCCCCGATCAACGCTCCGCTGATCACATACCAGCCGCAGAGCCTGAACGCCACGATCCCGTGCGCGGCAGCCATCTCGGCCGGCGCCCGATCGGCGCAGCCGGCCTCGCTGCTGGCCACCACCCCACCCGGATCGGCTGCGGGTGCCGCGGTGGGCATGGTCCTTCAAGTGGACAACGGGAAGCTGACCCTGATCAGCCGGGGGCAGCCACTGGGCAGCATCCCGCTCATCCCGCTGCCGCCCTCAGCCGGACCCTGCATGATCAAGATATCTTCGGACGCCACCGGCACCACGGCCTCGGCGGGAACAACCCCGTTCGTCAACGTCGATCAGGACGTCCGGCCGCAGGTGACCGGCGTCTACTCAGCGCTCAACGACCAACGCGATCCGGTGGATGGGGTTGCGGTGCGGATCACCGTGGACACCCGCTTCCAGTCGATCCCGCACCCGATCAAGCTCGACGCGATGGCCCTTGCGGCGTTGGCGGTGGCGATCAGCTTGGCGCTGGTGAACAGGCTGGACCGGCGGATCGGCCGCCGGGCCCCGCGCTGGCTGCCCTCGGGATGGTGGCGCCCCACCGGGCGGGACGGCGCGGTGGTCGCGGTGCTCGCCGTGTGGGTCGTGATCGGTGGGATCACCTCCGACGACGGCTACATCCTCACGATGATCCGCACCCGGCCGGAGATGGGCTTCGTCGGGAACTACTACCGCTGGTTCAACGTTCCCGAGGCCCCCTTCAGCTGGCCCTACGAGCTGTACCGGTACTGGGCGGAGATCAGCGATGTTCCGCCGTGGCTGCGGCTGCTGTCCTTCGGAATGGGTGTGATCTGCTGGCTGCTGATCAGCCGTTCGGTGCTGCCCCGGCTGGGCCGGGAGGTTCGCCGGAGTAATGCCGCCGGGTGGGCCGCCGCCGCGGTGTTCCTGGCCTTCTGGCTGCCGTATAACAACGGCCTGCGGCTGGAACCGGTCGTCGCCATGGGCTTCCTGCTGGTGCTGTGCGGGGTCGAGCGCGCAGTGGCCACTCGCCGGGTATTACCGCTGTTGCTGGCGCTGATCGCCGCGGCTTTCACCGTCGCCGCCACCCCGACCGGTTTCATCGCGGTGGCACCCTTGCTGGTCGCGGTGCGACCGCTGGTGGCGCTGCTGCGTCTGCACGCGTCGGCTGCCGGGTGGTGGGCCGTGATGGGACCGTTCTTCGGTGCCGGCCTGCTGGTCCTCATCGTGATCTTCGCGGACCAGACGCTGGCCGACGTGCTGGAAGCCACCCGGATCCGCACCGCCATCGGACCCAACCTGTCCTGGTTCCAGGAACCCACCCGCTACGAGGCGCTGTTCAGCAACATGCCGGACGGGGCGCTGGCCCGCCGTTTCCCCGTCCTGCTGTTGCTGCTGTGCCTGGGCACCAGCCTGGTGGTGCTGCTGCGCCGTGGCGGTATCCCGGGCGCTGGGTTGGGCCCGAGCCGGCGCCTGATCGGTGCCACCGGGCTGTCCTTGGTGCTGCTGGCGCTGACCCCGACCAAGTGGACCCACCACTTCGGGGCGCTCGCCTCGGTCGGAGCCGCGCTGGCCGCGCTCACCGCGCTGGCCACCAGTTCCAGCGTGCTGCGCTCGGCGCGCAATCGCTGGTGGTTCCTCTCCGGCATGCTGGTGATCCTGGCGATGTCGGCGACCGGTATCAACGCGCCCTGGTACGTCTCGCAGTACGGGGTGCCCTGGTACGACAAGCCCCCGTCGATCCACGGGGTGCACGCCAGCACCCTGCTGATCATCGGTGCCGCGCTGGCCGGGTTGGTGGCGGTGGTCGAGGGGTTGCGTCACGAGCCCGGCGCTCCCCCGCCGGTGGCGAAGCCGGAACCCGACCGGCGCAACGGGCGGCGCCGGGCGCTGCGCATCGGGTCCGCCCCGCTGGCGGTGTTCTGCGGGCTGCTCGTGCTCGCCGAGGTCGCCGCCATGGGTAAGGCGATCGACAAGCAGCGGGACGGCTACAGCATGGGCGCGGCCAATCTCGCCGAGATGTTCGGGCAGGGCTGCAATCTCACCGACGCGGTGTCCGTCGAGACCGACCGGCGTGCCGGCGCGCTGCAGGAACTGGACGCCACGCTGCTCGCCGACATCCCGCTGCGCCGTGGCTTCGTGGTCAACCAGCTCCCACCCGCCACCACCACCGACCGTGACGACCGGCAGAGCATCCGGGGTGACCAGATGCCCAAAGCGGACGCGACCGCCGATAATCCCATCGCCACCCCACCGACCGGGCTCGGCGGCCGCCAGATCCCGATCTTCAGCAGCTTCGCCACCAGCGGCTCCGGAACCGGAGCCATGCGCACCACCTGGTACTCGCTACCCGCCGCCGCCCGCCAGGGCCGGGCACCCATCGTTGTCTCGGTCGCCGGCACCCTGTCCCCGCTCACCCCACTGGTTGCCGAGTTCGCTCGCCGCGACGGCAAGGGCTTCCGGGTCATCGCTCACATGCCGATCAGCGGCCGGCCCACTGCCAGTGCCCCCGGCTGGCGGGACTATCGCCTCGGGCTGGCCGGCCGGTCCGCGGACAAAGCCGACGCGGTGCGCCTGGTCGCCACCGACGCCGACGTCACCGACGAGGGCTGGATGATCTTTTCGGCCCCCCGGGTTCCGGTGCTGAGCTCGATGACCGATCTGGTGGCCCCGACACCCCCGGTGTTCATGGACTGGCCGGTGGGTTTCGTGCACCCCTGCGTGCGACCTTTCGAGATCCGCAACGGCATCGCCGAGATACCCCAGTACCGGTTGCTACCCGATACGCCACTGGCCAACCAGAGCCAGGGATGGTCCTCCGAGCAAGCCGGCGGACCGGTCGGCTGGCTGCAGATCATGGCCACCGAGCAGGAGGTACCGACCTATCTCAAGGAGAACTGGGACACCGACTGGGGCAAGCTCATGGTCATCCAGCCCCGGGTACCCGACGCGGAGGCGCCGATCCTGCAGACGGGCACTGCGGTGCGCAGCGGCTGGTGGTCCCCGGGACCGCTACGCAGCGATGGCCAGACTGCCGAGATCTCCCAACTAGGCCGTTGACCCGGCACGCACAGGAATACCGACCATTGCGCCTCGATAATTCCCGGGGGTTCTCAGGATTTTCTCAAGAGAGGGCCCCTCGCGGAAACGAGGGGGAGGTGTTCCGCGAGGGGCGGCGGATCCGGCTGGGGGTCCCGAACCCGCACGACTCATTGTGCCACTATTGGAATGCTCCATGCGAGTGATAGCCCAGCGTGGCGCGCACGTTATGCCGCGGCGCGTCGCGTTCGCCACTCGTCCGGGTGGACGGTGAAGTTCAGTGCCGAAAGATCACCGTGCGTTGCACGATAAAGTTGATGGACGTCGCCACTCCCTGCGCGATGACGAACGCAAAAGTGATCTCACCGCGAATCGGCGGCAGCAGCGCAAGCATCACCGCGTTCATCCCGACCTGGGCGATAAAGGTGATCCCGTACAGGACCATGACCGACGCGAACTCCCCGCGACCACCCCGGCCCTGGAAGGTCCACCGGCGATTGATCAGGTAGGCGGTGGCGGTGCCGGCGATGAAGCTCGTCGCCTTGGCCAGGTGCACGTACAGCCCGGCGGTCAACAAGGCCTGGTAGATGCCATAGTCGACGACGGCGGCGACCCCACCAACCAGCACGAAACGGATCAGCTGGGTGGAAAGGCGAGGCCGCGCCTGAGGTGGTGCCGCCAACGCTGCTCCTCTCTGGACTCCCTCCCGGGGATAGCCAAGCCTGAGCAGGGTACCGGCCGGGTCCGGCACCACCGCCGGACCACCCTGCGGTCCGCGCTGGGCCAGGCGGCATCGTGGCCGGCCCCGACCCGGCAGGCGGCCGTGCTGGCCGGCCTGGCGCTGCTGACGATCCTCGCCGGGATCGGGGTGCTGCTGGCCCCGGTGATCGCCGAGGACCCGGTGGTCAGCTGGCCGTCTGCGGGCCACGCACCGCGTTCGACGGTGCTGCCGCTGGTGCCCTACCGGCCGGTAAGCCTGGATGCCCGGGTGCCGTGCACCGTGCTGGCTGCGCTGGACCGCAGGCCGGGGGGCGGCGACGCGTTGCGCACCCAGCCGGCCACCGCGGGCAAGCCGGACACCGCCCTGGCCGCCACCGATCGGGAGGTGAACCCGGTCAGCCAAGGCCTGGTCGTCTCCGTGCAGTCCGGAGTCGTCCAGTTCAGCGCCTCCGGCCGGACCCTGGTGCGGGACGTGCTTCCCTCCGGGGGGTGCACCTACCGGGTGATCGCCGACGCCGGTGGGGTGCGGGTGCTGCGGGACGGCACCCAACGCGCCGCGGCCGCGGTGCAGGTGCCCGAGGTCAGCGAGCTGGCCACCGACGCCGGGGACGCAGCGGCTGCCGGTCTGGCCGTGTCGCTGCACACCGACGCCCGGTACGAATCGACCGCCACCCCGATGAAGATCGGGTTCCTGGTGGCGTGTGCCGCGGGGTTGCTGGCACTGCTCGGATTGGCCTGGCGGTGGTGGGGCGGCCGGGTTCCGGCCCCGCCCGCGGTCCGGTCCCGGCTCAGGCCCCGGTTCCCGGATGCGGTACTGGTGGTCGTCTCGGCGGCCTGGGTGCTGCTCGCGCCCACGAACTTCGACGACTCGTGGTACCTGCTGATGGCCCGCGGCGCCGCGACCTCCGGCTCGATCGGCAACGCGATCTACATGTTCAACGCCACCGAGAATCCCTTCGTGGCCAGCCAGTACGTCCTGCAGGCCTGGGGCTGGCTCGGTGGTTGGGGATTGACCTGGATGCGGCTGGTGCCGCTGATCTACGGGCTCCTCACCTGGTTGCTGCTGCGGCTGGTGCTGGTGAAGGGTTTCGGGTCGGAACTGGGAACCGGGAGCGCGGTGTGGGCGCTGCTGGTGGCCTACCTGCTGTGGTGGCTGCCCTACGGGATGACGCTGCGCCCAGAGCCCCTCATCGTGCTGCTCGCCGCGGCGGCCCTGCTGCTCACCGAGCTGGCCCGGCGACGCCGCTCGATCGGCGCGCTGGCTGGGGCGAGTGCCGCGGTCGTGCTGGCGCTGTCGTCCTCCCCATCCGGATTGGTCGCGGCCGCCCCACTGTTGCTGGCGCTGCCCTGGTTGTGGCGCTGGTGGCGCGCCCAGGATCGGCTGGTGCGCCTGGCCGCGGCGCTGGTGCTGGCGGCCACGAGCACCGGCCTGATCCTCGTGGGATGCGCCGACGCGACGCTGGGCGACGTCCTGGAGTCCACCGCGGTGCACCAGTGGTACTACCAGGCATTCCCGTGGTACCAGGAGTACGTCCACTACCTGACGATTCTGAGCTTCCAGGACTCCAGCCAGTGGGCGCGCCGGGCGCCCATCGTGCTCACCGTCGCCGCGCTGCTCGCCGTCGTGCTGGGCGGGATCCGGCGGTGGCGCCCCGACCTGGCGAGCGCGCCGGCACCACAGGTCACGGACCGCGACCCGGTGCACCGGCTGCTGATGTACGGCGCGGCCTGCTCGGCGCTGGCCCTGCTGCTGCTCGCCCCGACGCCGACCAAGTTCGTCAACCACTTCGGGGCCGCGGCCGCCGCGCCGGTGGTGTTTCTCGCCGCCGCGCTGTTGCGCTCGCCGCTGCAACCCTCCTTCCGGCTCACCCTGCAGTGGCTGGAGAGCCGCGCGCGCGCGTTACGGGCGCCCGCGATCGTGGCCACCGTGGGGACCGCGCTGGTGATCGGGGCGGTGTGCTGGAGTTTCGCCGGGCCGAACCTGTGGCGGCCCTATTCCGACCGGGGCCAGCCGTTCGGCAACCACCTCACCGCCAACGACGACCACCCGGATCTGGGAAGCATGCGCCCGATGCTGGGACCGGTGCAGCTGGCGAACCCGTTCGTCTGGATCGGGGTGGCGCTGGCCGCGGCCGGGGTGCTGTGGTGGTGGCGCCGGCACCGCGGCCGGGAGCCCCAGCTCAGCCCGGACCGGGCGGTACTGGTGGCCGGCTCGACCGCGCTCGTCGTGATGAGCCTCGTGGTCTTCGTGTGGGCGCCGCTGCGGCAATACCCTGGCTGGTCGGTGGCCGTGTCCACGATCCGCGGGGTGCAGGGTGATCCGTGCGCACTGGCCGGGTACACCCAGGTCCTCGACGACGCGCCGGTGCAACCGGTGCAGTCGGTGCCGGCGGAGGTGGCCCGCACCAGCGGGGCGTTCACGCTGGCGGCGGGGCGGCCCGTGCCGGTGCCGGCCCCGGTTCCGGGCACCCAGGTCTGGCACGACGATCTCGACGACCCCGCCAGCGCCCCGGACACCGGCCCGCTGACCAACCCCGGTGGCCTGCTGATCACACCCTGGTACACCCTGCCTGCTGACGAACCCGCCGCCGGCACCTTGCTGGTCCCGCTGCTCGGTATCCGGGCGGACCAGGCGTTGATCCTGGAGTACGCCACCACAGCGGGGCCGGACCCCGAGGTGGCCGGCCTGGTGGGGGTGCCGGCGGATCCCACGGTGTCCCGCGCGGAATGGCAGCAGGCGGCCGTCGCGCTCGATCAGCTGGGCCCGCGGCGGCCGTCCCAGGTGCGGCTGGTGATCGGTACCCAGATCGGTGGTGCCGACAGCTGGCTGGCGGTGGGCCAGCCGCGGCTGGCCGGGTGGCGCCCGCTCAGCGCGGTCACCGCCGGGGCACCGGTGTACGCCGACCAGCTCACCGCGACCCTGCTGCCGTGCGTGAACCAGGTCACCGTCGCGCATGGCATCGCGCAGGCGCCCGAGGTACTGGTGCTCAGCGACGAGGGGTTCGGCCGAGGGTTCCTCGACCTCGGGTTCGAGCTGTGGCGGGGTGGCACCCAGATTCCGGTGCGCCGGACGGCGACCGCCGTGCGGATACCGTCCCGGCTGGTGCCCAACGGCCCGCCCAGCCTGCCCTGGGGCCGGGTGGAGCGGGTGATCTACGACCATCCCGTCGGGCTGGTCGACGTGCGCGTCGACCAGGCTCATCGAGCCGGGTGGACCCGGCTGCCCACCTTGGCCGACGACAGCTACCACGGTCGCTTCTAGCTTCAGCCACGAAAATGCCACGGGTGGCGGGTATGCTTGGTCAGTGTCATCACATTCTGCACAGGTCCCTGGTACAGATTTATCTGTCAATGAACAAGGGCGTGTGACAATCCCGGCACAGGTGCGGCGGGAAGCGGGCATCGAGGTAGGCGTACCGCTCGTGGTGTACATCGAGGACGGACGGGTCGTGATCGAACCCCGGCACCGGCTGGCTGATCGCATTCGCCGCGACGTCGCCGCGACCTGGGCCGGGGGAGGGTCCGCGGTGGATGAGTTGATCGCCGATCGCCGATCCGAAGCGGCGCGCGAGGATCAGCGGTGAGGACCGTGCTGGACACCTCGGCGGTGCTGGCCTGGCTGCGCGAGGAGCCGGGCGCGGAGGTGGTGCACCCGCTGCTCTCCGCGGCGGTGATGTCCGCGGCGAATTGGTCGGAGACCTGGCAGAAGCTGCATCAGCACGGCGTCGACGCCGACCGGGTGACGAAGCGATTGCGCATCCTCGGAATTCGCGTCGAACCGCTGACCGAGGCCGACGCCGTCGCTACGGCGAACCTCTGGTCACGTACTCGCTCAGCCGGCCTGTCACTCGGCGACCGATGCTGCTTGGCGCTGGGTACCCGATTGGATCTCACGACGGTCACCGCGGACACCGCGTGGGCGGATCTCGACCTCGACATCCCGGTGCAGATCATCCGCTGAACGCGGGGCCGGTCGGTGGAGCTGCCCCGTGCCGATCACTGATGCGCAGCGCTTTAGGCTGCCGCGGTGCCGCGCTCCCCTGCCCTCGACGCTGGTGGGCGCCGCACGGCATGGCTGATCGCAGCGCTGGCGCTGGTGACCGGAGTGCTGGGGATTCTCGCCGCGCTGGCCCCGGTGACCGCCGACGATCCGGTGGTGAGCTGGCCGCGAGCCGGCCAGCAACCCACCTCCACGGTGCTGCCGCTGTCGCCCTACCGCCCGCTGCGGCTCACCGCGACGATCCCGTGCGCGACGCTGCGGGCGCTGGATGCCCGTCCCGGTGGGGGGGAGGCGCTGCGCACCCTGCCCGCTGACGTGGGGACCACCCCGGGGGAGGGCCTGGTGGTGGCTGCCACCCAGGGCACTGTGACCATCACCGCCTCTGGAGCCGGGGTGGTCCGCGAGCCGTTGCCGGCCGGGGACTGCACCTACCGAGTCCTCGCTGATGCCGGTGGGGTGCGGGTAACCCGGGACGGTGCCGGGGTGGGCAACCGCCCGGACCTGCTGGCACCCCAGGTCGCCGAGCTGCAGACCGACGCAACGCCGGCTGAGCCGGCAATCGGACCACCGCCGGCTGAGCCGGCAATCGGACCACATCTGACCCGTGGGCTGTCGGTGCGGTTGCACACCGACGCCCGCTACCAGTCCCAGCCCACCCTGCTCAAGACGGTGTTGCTGGTTGCGCACGGTCTCGCGCTGGTGCTGTTGCTGGTGGTGGCCTGGCGGTGGTGGCGCGGCACCGGCGCCGGCCTGGTCCGGCCCCGGCTGTCCTGGGCCGATGCCGTGGTGGTCGCGGTCTCGTTGGCCTGGGTGGCGCTCGGCCCGGTCAACATCGACGACTCGTGGTACCTGCTGATGGCCCGCAACGCGATGCACTCCGGCTACATCGGCAACGTCATCTACCAGTTCAATGTCACCGAGAACCCGTTCTCGGCCAGCCAGTACCTCATGCAGGCCTGGGGTGCCCTGGGGGGGAACTGGAGCCTGGGCTGGATGCGGTTGCTGCCCGCGGGCTACGGGTTGCTGACCTACGGGCTGCTCCGGGTGCTGGTGACGACGGTGCTGGGCCGGGTGGCCCGGCCGCGTCTGGTGCCATGGGCGGTGGCGGCCGCGCACCTGCTGTGGTTCCTCGCCTACGGCATCACCTTGCGACCCGAGCCGCTGATCGCGCTGGGCAGTGCGGTGGTGCTGGTGCTGGCCGAACTGGCCCGGCGCCGGCGCTCGGTGGGGGTGCTGGCCACTGCCGTCGCCGCCGCCGCGCTGACCGTCACCACCTCCCCCACCGGCCTGGTCGCCGCCGCGCCGCTGGTGCTGTGCCTGCCGTGGCTGTGGCAGTGGTGGCAGGCGGCAGACCTGGCACACCGGGTGGGGGCGGTGCTGCTGGTGAGCGCGGCAGCCTCGGTGGTGATCCCGGTCGCCTTCGGGGACGCCACGCTGGGCGATGTGCGGGAGTCGGTCGCGGTGCACCGCTGGTACTACCGGCAGAACCGCTGGTATGAGGAGTCGATGCACTACGCGAACCTGCTGCTCGGCGACGACCGCGGGGCGTGGGGCAAGCGGCTTCCGGTGCTGCTCACCCTCGGTGTGCTGCTGGCCGTGGTGATCGGGGTGGGGCGCCGGGCCGGCACCGGGGGGCGCAGCGGCCGGCTCCTCGGGCAGGCGGCGGCGGTCACCGCTCTCGGCCTGGCGATCATGGCGCTCACCCCGACGAAGTGGGTGAACCACTTCGGGGCCGTCTCGGCGCTGGCCACCCTGTTGCTGGCCACCGCGGTGATCCGGTCCCCGCTGCCGCGGCGGGCCGGCACTCCAGCGTTGATCATCGGCACTGCCGGTCTGGTGGGTGCGGCCGCGGTCGCGTTCGCCGGGCCCAACCTGTGGCGTCCCTTCGGCGACTGGGGCCAGCCCTTCGGCGACCACCTGCTGGTGAACACCCCGTACCTGCAGGGCTTGCTGGCGCCGTCGCTGGGGCCGCTGGCATTGCGCAACCCGTTGCTGTGGCTGGCGGTCGCGGCGCTGGGCTGGTGGTGGATGCTTCGACGTGACCGGGCGGCCGGCCCGGAGCGGGCCGTGCTGATCACCGCGACCGGCCTGGGTGTGGCGCTGCTGCTGGTGGTGTTCACCGTGGCGCCGGTGCGCGAGTACCCGGGCACCTCGGTGGCGCTGATGAACCTGCGCGCTCTCACCGGCCAGCCTTGCGGCCTGGCCCCGGCAGTGCGGGTGATCACCGAGGTGACTCCGGGACTGGGCGCTCCGCTGGGCTCGGCGGATCTGACCGGTGACATGCGGGCGGGCTCCCTGCCCGAGCCCGCACCGGAACCGATCAGTCTGACGGCCAGTTCTTCGCAGGGCACGGTCTGGCACGACGACCTGCCCGGGTTTACCGGCGGAACCGGCACCGGCAGCGTGACGACCCCGTGGTACCCGTTGCCTGCTTCGCCCTCCGGTGCCGCGGAGTGGCTGGTGGTGCCGATGCGCGGCAACCTCAGCGCCGGGCAGCAGGTGACGGTGGAGGTGGGGTCGGGGAATCCGGCCGCCCCGGACCAGGTGCGCACGGTGGCGCTGCCCCCGGCCGGGGAGACCGCGCAGTGGATCACTCGCGCGGTGGCGCTGTCCTCCGCGGATCTGGCCACACCCACCACGGTCCGGGTGGTGGCCCAGGACCGGGTCGCCGGTCCGGGCAGCTGGCTGGCACTCGGGAAGCCCCGGCTGGCGCTCGAGCGGCCCGTCACCGACCTCGCAGCGGGACGGCCGGTGTTCGCCGACCAGGTCTCCGCCGGGTTGTGGGCCTGCCAGGATCAGATCTCCATCGCCAACGGGCTGGCGCAGCCACCCGCGCTGCGGTTGCGCGCCGGGGGCGGGCTGGAGGGCGCGATCACCAGGAATTCCACGTTCGCCGGTAACGGCGGTACGTTGCTGCAGGTCGACCGCACCGCGACCTTCGTCGAGCTGCCCTCCCGGCTCGTCCCACCGGGCGCGCCCAAGATGGACTGGGGCCACGTCGAGGAGGTGGTCTACCTCCACCCGGTCGACCAGGTCGATCTGCGGGTCGACCACCACCGCCGCGCCGGATGGACCCGCCTACCCACCCTGACCGGCGAGCGCTACACCGGCCGCGCCTACACCGGCTGACCACCGCCCCACAACCCCGTCCCGGCCCCATGATCACCGTTTGTGTGCCCAGCGCGACATGTCGTGTCGTTCCCGGCACACAAACAGCGATCTTGGCCGCTGCGGCTGCCTAGCTCGCGGCGATGGCGCCCTCGTGGAGCACATCAGGCGGCATAGGGCGATGGAGGCGCCAGGTGATCGCGATAGGTCGTTCGCCGCGGTGCCCTTCCAACGTCACTTCTCCCAGACACAGGTATGGGGCCGTACCCAGCTCGTCCCTCAGCGCGGTACGCACGAACAGGAGCACTCGGCTGTTGCCTGCCAGGTAGCGACGCCCGGCGGCCGAGTCGCGGGACGTGCTGTTCTGCGATTCCCAGTGAAAAAGGTCCGCTGCGAGCGGAAAGTCCCGGTACCGGGTCGTGGGTGAGAAGTCACGCTCTTCTTTGTGCAATGTCACGAGCAGCGCATCGACCCCGGTCGCGGGGGCCCAGGCCACGCCGGCGGCCCGCCCGTGTGGTTTGCGCTCCCAGGTCGCCCAGCCGATTCCGGCGAGTATCTCCTCACGGCGATAGCTGGCATGCGAGACAAGCGTCACGCGAGGAATGCCCAGTGGCCGAGGGATGCGCCGGGCCCGATCGGTGGTGAACGTCGCCAACTCTCCGATCTCGGCCGCGACAGCGGGATGCGCGCGCAGGTAAGCCAGACCGTCGTCGTAGGACGTGAAGTCCCCGCGGTTCGGCCACAGGGTGAAGTACAGCATCCGGGCGATGGCCTGCTCATCCGGCGAGAGCGAACCGTAGGAAGGCCCATCCGAGGCAGCAAGCCTGGTGTACATCCTCGACCGCGCCGAGTCATTCACATGGGACAGTGCTCCCACCCGCCGGAACAGCGCAGCCTCATCCGGGCCGGTGGGCAATGTGGGAAATCCGGCCTCGCGGCGCAGCTCCGCGCCAGCGGCACTCATGGCGACCGGTGAGAACGAGCCGTTCCTGCCTGTCCCGGGTCGTCCCCGCACCCGCGGGTGCCGCCCATCCGACACTCCCCTCAAGAACACATCCCTCGTGGAGCCGGAACTCGGCGTCGATAGGGTCCACCTTCCGTCCCTGCTGCCAGTACGAGGGATCATTCGTGAGCGCGATCGCCCACCCGACGTCCACGGTTCCGGCCGCGACGAGCGACTCAATCCGTGAGATATCTCTGACAAAATCGTAGCGACCGAAGTCCTGAGCAGACTGGTTCGGCAAGTGGTAGTGCTCGCCACCGATATCGCCTCGGAACGACGCGACGAAATACTTGAGCTCAATCGCCGTCCGCTGCCCTGCGGACACCACGAGGAGGTCGAGCCGGATATGGCGAGCCGAACGCGTTTCTAGGCGTACCTGAGCGTCTGGAGCGGCCAGGTGGATCTGCCAGGCCAGACTATGTTGAAAATCCGCCTCCGAGTGGAACCCGAGCGAGCGCGGGCAAGCGACGCGAGAGTGGCGACGATATCCAAATTCATCGTCTGCCTTTCTCGATGCGGCAGAACTCAACGCCAATCTGCGGCATGCGTGACCTCACACCATCATCTCACTAGGAACGCATCGTAGATGTGGTCGTCAAGCTCAGTGACGAAGGACTCGGTGCGCCAGGGAGCGAGTTCACGGCGGGCCCGGCCGATGCGCAGCGCGGCTACCCGGCCACCGGTGGCCGCAGTGGTGTCGACGCAGTCGTGCAGCAGCGTCGTCGCGGAGCGGACGTCGCCGGTGCGCAGGCGTGCGATCGCGAGATCGGTGCCGATGATGCCGTACTGCACCTGGTCCCGCGGTGCCTTCAGGGTTGCCAGGCATCGTTCGAGCTGATCATGGGCCCGCTCGGCAGTGCCGACGTGCAACCCGCAGACGCCCTCAAAGCCCCGCAGCCGTCCCTCATCGAATCCGCCACCGTCAGTACCGGCGGATTCGAGGTCGAGCCAGGCGAGCCGCAGCGCGGCGACCGCATCGTGGCAACGACCCAATCGCGCGGTCACCTCCGCCTGCAACGCGTACGCCCGAGCACGCACCCGGAGATCCGAGCCGAGTCTGGCGTCGGCGACCGCCGCGTCGACGATCGAGCGCGCTGCGCCAACGCCAGTGGAGTGCAGCACCGTCATGGCGTAGCTGGTGCGCGACGCAGCACGCCGGGTGGGGTCGCCCGAAGCAGCAACCGCACGGGTGTACCAGCGGCGTGCCGCCGCGTCATCTCGGATCTCGAAAGCGATGCGCCCGGCCAGCAGGTAGGCATCGCAGCGGAGCGCGCCGAGACGCGCACGTAGCAGCTTGGTATCCGGAAGACGCCGGCAAATCTCGACGACCGGGGCGAGCAGCAACTGCAAGCGCACGAACGGCACGCTGCTGATCTGACGGTCCACCTCAGATATCGAAGCAGCGAGGTGGTCGATCAGCTCGACGTCCAAGAATCGAGGGTCCCGAAGCACTTTGATCAACAACTGTCGGGTTGGATCGGCGAGGAACGCGAGAGATCGGAAGAGCACACGTCTGAA
>OBLV0100000185.1_pt1 | contig 20269 bp, 21 predicted proteins | sample 1520071 | NCBI WGS metagenome assembly OBLV01 (sample SAMEA3888446, study PRJEB22518) | metagenome | reverse complement strand
TGTGCTCTTCCGATCTCTGACTACGTCCTGGTGTGCGGCCACGGCGAGCTCGACTTCGGTGGGGCTGATGTTGGTGCCGCCGCGGATGATGATGTCCTTGCTGCGACCGGCCAGGCGTAGCCTGCCATTCTCGTCCAGGAGTCCCCGATCGCCGGTGCGTACCCAGCCATCCGGGGTCCGGTAGCGGTCGTCGAGCCGCGGGGCGTTGACGTAGCACAGTGGGGACATCGGCCCGCGGGCGAGGATCTCGCCGACCTCACCCTGCGGGACTGGGCAGCCGGCGCCATCGACGATGTGGATATCGCAGATCGTGGCATTGGGCGTGCCCACGGTGTGTTGGGCGACATGCAGGGGGTCGTCGAGCAGGGTGTGGCAGTTCACGCCGTCAGCCGAGCCGTAGAGGCTGACGAAAGCACAGCCCAGCTGCCGCACGCACTTCTCGGCAGTCGGCGGGTCGATGATGGCCCCGCCACTGACCACGGCCACGACTGAGGACACGTCGGTGGTCGGCAGGTCGGGGTGGCCGAGCAGGCGCTGGAACATGGTGGGCACCCCGAACACGTGGGTGGGCCGGTGCTGTGCGATGGCCGCGAGTGTGGCGCCCGTCTCGAACTTGGGGAGCAGCACCAGGGATCCACCGAGTGTCACGAGGACCCCCACGGTGGCGTGCGAGCCGAACGACGAACCCAGCGGGACGCAGAACATGCCGCGCATCGGTGAACCATCCGGTGGTAGAAGCCGGGCGAGAAACCGGCCCCGCCCACCGATCAGCGCGTTGTGCGAGTACGCCACGATCTTCGGCTCGGCTTCGGTGCCCGAGGACACCAGCATCCGGACCGCTGAATCCGGGTCGATCGGTTCGACGGTGTCGCATTTGAGCGCTGGGCCGCTCAGCAGCCCGTCGAGGGTTCTAGTCCTTGGCTCGGCCGAGCCGTCGATGACAATGTGCGTGAGGTCTGGGATCTCCGATCGCACATCCTGGTAAAGCTTCGCCATGTCGGTGTCGGCGTAGTACCGGGAGGTGATCGCGAGGCTGGTCCGGGAGGTGCGCAGCAGCGTCCGCACGTCACGGTCGCCACGTCCAGCGGGGAAGGGCAACACGATGCCACCCAGCGCTGCGACGGCGAGGTCGACCACGACCGAGCGCCATGAGTTCGGCAGCTGGCAGGAGACGACGGAGCCCGGACCGATGTCCCGCTCACGAAGACCGTAGGCAAGTCGCAGCGCGCTGTCGTGCAGTTCGCCCCTGGTATGAACCCCAGCCTTGTCCAGCACCGCGATGTGGTCTGGATCTCCCGCCATCAGGTCGGTGAACAGCCCGAAGACGTCCCGGTCGGGGTAGTAGCCGGCCCGGGCCCATTCCCGGCGCAGTGTCGCCGGTAGCAGATCGGTCAATGGCACGGGAGTCATGAGAACCTCCAGGGCGAGGTGACGATGGCGCACCCCTGGTGAGTCGTGTGGTCGGCTAGGCGTGGGTCGGTGGGCAACGTGGTGAGGTCCCTTCGCACCATCGACGCTGGGATTCCGGCAGCGTGGAAGCGGTCCACCCAGCGACGGGCCGGTCGCGTGCGGAGCAGCGGCGTGATCTGGGCGCGTAGTGTGGTGGTCTGCCGCGGGTGCGTGGGCACCGGAATATCGACTACGCGGCACAACGCGTCGATGTTGGTTGCTGAGCGGGCGGCCAGGATTAGTGGCTCGTCGGCGGTGTCGAACACCCCGGTGACCGGCTGAGGTGCGGCGCTGCATCCGCTACGTGAGCGAGCAAGACCCGAATCGGGTCGCAGGTGCCCGGCGAGGAGCGCGTCGGCCGCGCCTAACAGTGAGGACTCGACTCGCGCGCCCCTGCCTGTCAGGTACCGGGTGGCCAGGCCGGCTAGTACACCCTCGATACACAGATGTGCGCCCAGCAAGTCGAGCAGGGTCATCAGCGACGGTCGCGGTGCGCCGGGCTCGCCCAGCACCTCGGCGAGCCCAGAGTGGGCCTGCACCATGAAATCGGTGCCCAGCGGGGGGTTGCTGCTACCCCAGATCCCGCCCCAGGCCGATGCCTGGGCGTAGATCAGCTCCGGACGGATCCGATGCAGATGGCCGGCGTCGAGCTGATAGCGCTCCGCCTTGCCCGGCGCCCAGTTCTGCATGAACACGTCTGCCTCGCGCACCAACTCGCCGACTTCCCGCTGGCCCGCCGGGGTGCGGATGTCGACCTCCACCACCTGCTTGCCGTGGTTCAACGCGACGAATCTCGCCGAGCAATCGCCGGCCATCGGGGGCATTCCACGTAACGGATCCCCTCCCGGCGGCTCGATGCGCACCACCTCAGCACCGAGGAGGGCGAGCAGTCGGCCCGCCAACGGTCCCTGCACCCGGCGGCAGGACTCCACCACCCGCAGACCCCCGAGCGGCAGATCATCCGATCCAGCCCGTGGCTTGTGGGACACGGCCGTGGCGCCATCGGCCAGGGACAGGCGCCACGGCGGGGGGGCACCGGCGGCGGCCCGGACATCGGGGTCCGATCGCCGCTGCGCCACACCGCGCAGCGGGCACAGACTCATCCCGGTCTCGGCCGCAACGCGCGCGATCTCGGCTAATGTCCACCCGGCAAGAGCCCGGTGCAGTTGTGGCCACAAGCCGCACGTGGCCGTCGGATAACGCAGCAGGAAAGGCCGCCAACTACGGCCGATGGCATCCGGATCGGCCCCGATGCGAACCCAGAACTCCTGCCAGGGCCCGGCATCAAGGGCCTCCAGCTCCAGCAACGCCCCATCCGCTGATCGGAAAGGGGGGCGGAGGGTTCCGCAGGGCTGCCGGGGCTGGCCGGTCTCCGGGTCTTCGGCAGCCGTGGCGGCCGCGAGGTATTGACCCACCGTGAGAGCGGCTGCCACGGGGATCGATACCGTCGCGTGCGCTACTGCCAGCCCACGCAATCGCCCGACCACCACAGCCAGCGCGCCCTGCAACGCCAGGCTGGCCGCGGTGGAGGAGACATACGGCACTCCGATTGGCTCCACCCGCCCAGCGGCTCGACCGTGTATGGCCATCAACCCGAAGCTGGCCTGCGCGCACAACTCGTCATACGGACCGTCCTGCGCGAGCCACCCTCGAACAGAGCCCGTGGCGTTACCGTGTGCGCCCGCCACCTGGAGCCCGATCCCCGGCGCAGCATCCAGCAACAGCTCGACACGCTCGGCCGGCCCGGACGATCCGCCACTCGTAAGAAGTCGCCTACCCGCCGCGCCCAGGCACGCCTCCAGGTCAACTCGGTCCCGCCGCACCGAGACCCGGCAGGGCACGCCGACACCACGTTCGGAGCCTGTCACACATGGTGATCGCGAAGTGTTACTGAAAGCCACAATGGCACCACCGATTCGGTCGCATCGCTATAGTCTCACTCTAGAGTGATATTCTAGAGTGAGACTATAGCCAAACCGGTAGCGGGTGCTGAGTCGGTGGGACGGGTGATGACACGTACGACGAGGGAAGGAACACTGGACCGGGTACCGCCGGGACTCGTCGCTGTGCTCACTCTGGCGATGACGCTGTCGATGCTTGTGCTCTATGCCATCGGGGCGCTCGGACCGCAACTTGTGACCGACTTGGGGGTCAGTCGGACCGCACTCGGTGTCCTGCCTGCGACCGGGTTCGCAGTTGCCGCGGTGTTGTCGCTGTGGTCTGGGCGCATCGTGGACCGACTGGGTACCCGAGTCGCTGGGGCAGCACTATTCTTCGTGGTCGCTGTCTCGTTCGCTGCCATGGCGCTGGCTGGCGGCTTCGGGTTCCTCGTGGCTGCCATCGCCCTGTGCGGTATCGCGCAAGCCTTGTCCAACCCTGTCACGAATCGGGTCATCGCCGAGCGGATCCCGCCCCAGGCGCGGGGCGCCGTGGTCGGGATCAAACAGTCCGGCGTGCAGCTCGCAGCCCTGGCCGCCGGTCTTGGGTTGCCACCCATAGCCGCGGTATGGGGATGGCAGGCCGCCCTCGCGTTCGTACCACCGGTCGCGCTGGTCGGCCTGATCGCCACCCTCCGGTTACCCAAGGCCGACCACCGGTCGGGCACCGACGGCGCCTCGCTGCTGCCCGCCCTACCCGGACGAGCGCTACGTTGGCTGCTTGCCTTGCAGCTATGCCTTGGCGCCGGGCTTGCCACCGTGACGACCTTCGTCCCGCTCTATGCGCACCAAGACCTGAGCGTAAGCCAACCCCACGCCGCACTCGTACTCGCAGGCTTCGGTGTGTCCGGGATCGTCTCGCGGGTGCTGTGGACCTCGGTAGCCGGCAACCGCAACGACCCCTCGGGCCTACAGCTCATCCTGGCGCTGTTCGCCGCGATCGCCGCAACAGTCCTGTGGCTGAGCAGCGAAGTCCAGGAAGGAGGCCTCGCCCTGATGTGGACCGGGACCATTGGTATCGGAGCCACCGCCGTAGCGGCCAACGCCGTCTCAATGCTCATCGTGATCAACGATCGTCGTTTCGGCCCGGTGGGACACGCCTCAGCGCTGGCCTCTTGCGGATTCTTCGCAGGCTTCGTTGCCAGCCCACCGCTTGCTGGACTACTCGCCGACACCGCAGGCTTTGGTGCCGCCTGGGCACTGGTCATCGGCACGTTCCTGCTGGCTACCGCTTGCGCAACCACCCTTCAACGGCTCGGGCGTACCAGCGCCACGGCATCAGTCACATGACCACACCTCCGCTGACGCCCGTCGAGCGCGACCGGGCGATCGACAATCTGGTCGACCGCGTGCTGCGTACCCGGGCCGAATGCGGGCAGCGCTACCCCGTGTTCGCTGCCCCGGCGGGCGGGCCGTGGACCACCAGCCGCCGCGGCTCCTGGTGCGCCGGCACCTGGATCGGACTGCTACGGCTCGCTGCCGCGCGCAGCGGCGACACCGCGACCGCCCAGGACGCTCTGCACCGGGCGCGACATCTCGAACACTGGGTAGGCACCGACACGGTATTCCGCGCGATGGTGCTGCACTGCGGTACTGATCCGGCGGACGCGCCGGACGCCGTGGCGAATGACCCGGGCGTGGCACGATTGCGCGAGCAGTGCGCTCGGGCTTTGACAGCCACCTTCTCACCCGTGCTGGGAGCTATCCCTGATGGACCGGCGCTCGGTCGCGGCGCGGTGGGGGTCCGAGCATGCAGCGTGGATGCCGTCTCCGCAGTGATCAGCCTGCTGAACGCTGCACCGCACGTACCGGGCGCGCAGGCAGTAGCACACAGACATACCCAGACACTGCTCGGCGCCGCGGCTCCAGGCAGACGCGTACCCGCCGAGCACCGGTTGCGCACCGATGGCACCGGACCTGAACCGGTCGGCTCTACGGCTGCCTGGGCAAGAGGACAGGCCTGGGTGCTGCTGGGCGCTGCTGCAGCAGTCAACGCATGGGATGGTGCGTGGCTGACACAAGCCCGGACGATCGCCAATTATTGGGCGACCCTACCCGTGCCTCCACCCGACATTGCAGGCGAGAAGAGCCCAGTAGATACCGCGGCAACGGCCATCGCCGCCGATGCACTACAGCTGCTGGCAACCGCGGATACCGAGTACGCCACCGCCCATCGAGCTGCGGCGCGCAGCCTGTGCGCCGAGTTGACACGCACTCACCTCACGGGTGGCGTATCCCGCCTGCCACCCAGGACCCCACCTGGAGTGCTCACGCACTCCTGCTACCGGACTGGTCCCCGCGGCAGGCAGCATGTTGAGTGCGTGTGGGGCGAGTACCACCTTCTCCGGGCCCTAAGCGGTAGCGATGCAGCGTAATTCTCCTCACGAGCACTGCTCGCGGACCTCACCGCACTCATCGCCGCACTGAACAGCACCAGCACTTCTGGACCACCACGGCGTGCGCGGTTACCTACAACCGACGGCGCAACCACACCGATGGCAGAAGACCACCACAATGTGTCGTTCGTTCACGATGACAGGGGGTCGCTCCGATGGAGCGTGGAGCTGCCCCGACGGAGAACCAAGGACGGACGCTCACCCGGGTATCGCTACCGCTCACAAGCTGTGCCACCCGACAATAATCCGGTGCCCTCCCACATCGGAGTACACCCACTACGTGCTTTCTGCGCAGCCGGGAGACCGCGCCCCGCATTGCTGGCTCGATGACCATACGACCCCACGGTAGATCTGCACCGCGACGGGTTCGTCCTGGCGGTTGCCCATCCGATCTGGGCGGACCACGCCGCCGCGGCGGCTGCCACGCTCGACCTGCCGGTGGCAGCGCTCATCCGCACGGACGGTCGCATCGGCTGGCGCTGCAACGAACCACCACACATCCCGAAACAGCGATCGTTACCGCCATCCGCACGATTTTGCACAGGCCAGAGTGACCGTGATACCAGCGCCGCATCGGATCCAACCCACCCTTACACTAGCCTCCTTTATCACGAAGATCGCTCCGGCGGCCCACGCGCCCATCCCACTCCCGGTGGGGGATGGCGACCGAAAGGCCCGGTATACCGGTAGCGACCAGCTACAGGAGCGCTCGATGGCCGCCAAAGGCAGCGGAAAAGATCCAGGCCCTACCGCCAGCAACAAGATTCTCGACGCCGCTCTTACGCTGTTCCTTACACGAGGTTACCCGTCTACAACGGTGGACACGATAGCGCACGAAGCTCGGGTCGCCGTGCAAACCGTCTACTTCAGCTTCCGCACCAAAGCAAACATCCTCAAACAACTCGTCGACGCCAACGTCAACGCGACTGGAGACACGCCCACCCCGACATCGCAACACGCGTGGATCAACGATGCGCTCGCCGAACCCGATCCAGGCCGCCAACTCGAAATCCAGATCAAAGCAACCGCCTCTATTCACCGCCGGACCGCCCCACTGCTCAACGTGCTACTCCGCGCCAGCGACACCGATCCCGCAGTCGCGGAACTATGGAAAACCAACCAGGAGAAACGACGGACCCTCCAACACCAGCTCGTAACCGCCCTGCGCCGCAAAGGTGGCCTCCCCCCGAACATGCGCCTCCGGCAAGCGGTCGACATCAGCTACGCCATGCTCGGCCCCGAGCTATTCTACCTGCTGGTCACCGAACGCAGGTGGTCGATCGCAGAATGGGAACGTTGGACCCTCAGCGTCCTCCGCCACGAACTCCTCCACCACAACCCCGATTTCAATTGATCAACACACCATGCAGCTAAACAAGGTCCGGAGATGGGTCTGTCAATTTAATGGTGTAACTGTATCTCGTGGGTGTTACATCCGTCCGGCGGCCAGGCGACCGTCGTCACCAACGCGATCAAGAACAGGTCCGGTCCGAAATTCAGTGCTCGGTGTCTCCGCCCGGCTGGGGTGCTGTGGGTTTCTCGGCGACGACCAGCGAGTTGATCACTTCGGTGTACGGGTTCAGCACCGCCAGCGGGCGGAACCCAGCCAGATCGCCGATTGCCAGCGGTGGGTAGAGCAGGGCCCGCAATGAGCGGGCGCTGCGGGCGAGCAGCAGCGCGCCGGGTCTCATGTGCTGGTAGAGATGCTTGATCACCCGCGATTTGAGGTCGGGTTCGGCGCCAACCAAGGCCGCCAAGCACACCACGTCGTAGTTGGCCAGGTTGGTGCAGGTCAGCACGTCAGCGCACCAGAAACGCAGGGAGTGGATGCGCAGCGCGCCGGCGACCTGGGTGGCCAGCCGGACCGCCTCCGGGTCGACATCGATGTTGTCGATGTCAGTGCGGCCGTGCCGGCTTGCGAGCAGCAGCGAGGTCAGGGGTAACGGGCCCGCGCCGACGAACAGCATCCGGCAGCATGAACCACCCCCGGTCACTCCGAGCACGCCGTGGTGCTCCATGCGGGTCAGCTGCTCGTAGTTGGTGAAGTACGGGAATTCGCGCAGCTCCTGCTCCGGATCGTGACTGGCGACGATCCGCCGGGCCCAGGCGCGCTCGAGCTCAACCTCGGCTGACGAGCACAGACCACGCAGTTCGGGAACGATGCGATGGATCTCCGGTTCGGCCAGGACCCGTTGGGCGGCTTGGTCGTCATCGGAATCGATGACCAATCTGACCAGCTGGTCGAACAGCGCGTTCGTGTGCGTGTTCGGCTCCAGGGTGGGCAGCGTCGACAGCTCGTGATGCAACCGCAGGAGATCGAACACGATCTCCGAGTGTCGCCACCCCGCCGATCCAGCGTAAGTCGAAGCCGATGGAGAACCGATCGGATCAGTGGTCATCCATGAAGTCTGGTGGCATACAGCTCAGCCGGTCGGGCGGCGTCCAGCCTGAGCAGCCGGGTGGCGTCGATTTCGAAATGGACGGTGTCCCACGGATCCGGTCGTGCGTCCAGGATCTCCAGAGCGGCTGGATACGCTCGCCAGAAGTCCAGCGCCCCGGGCGAGGAAGCGTCGGTGTGCAGGCACACCACGGTGTACCCACCCGGTCCTAGCGCCCACCGCGCCGCGGCGGTGACCAGTGCCCGGGCCACCCTGCGGCGGCGCAGCTCGCGCACGATCCACACCCTGGTCAACTGGCCGGTGTGCCGGCCGGCGTAGCGGTCGGCCAGCCATGATGGGGCCGGTGGGCTGGCCGGACCACCCGGTTTGACGATGGTGGTCCCGGCGAACGCCCCTTCGAGCTCGGCGACGAACAACGCGCACCCAGCTCGGTTCAGATAGGTACCGGCGAGGTCGTCGATATCGCGGTGCCAGCGCTCGTGGTAGCCCCGCAGGTCCTCGTCCAGAACGCGCCACATGTGCGCCTCGCACACCACCAGGTCTTCCTGGCACGCCATCCGCACAACGAGTGTCATCGAAACCCTTTCTCGCGCTGGAATATATTGCCAAAATAATGCAGTTGCCTCATATGCGTAACTTATGCGTGGGAAATGCCCGATATCCGGGAGGGGCACGACGGCTGAGGAGGCCACTGCGATGAGCCGGCGCCCGGGTACTCGTGGCGGTGCTGTGCCTGCTCGCCTGGCTGACCGGGTGCGCGGGTGAACAACCCGGCTGGCTCATCGGCGGCCGAGCAGCGGCTCACAGTCGCCCTCGAGTTCGGCCCCAAGGCCGGTTTCGCCATCGACACCGACGCCGGGTTCGTGCTCACCCAACTCGGTGTTGCCGAGACCTTGGTTCGTGCCGACCGCGCTGCCTGAACTGGCCGGCGAATCCCGGATCAAAGTCGTCACTTACCCGCTGCCGCGGACCATCAGCCTCTACACGAACCTGACCACACCAGTGCTGTCGGATCCCCGGATCCGGGAGGCTATCGACCGCCCGGCGCTGGCCACCCAGGTTCTGGGCTACTCGGCCACTGCGGCCGAGCAGCCTTGCCGAGGGCGCGCCTCTACGCTCTCATCCATGTCTGTTCCCCCTGATCCAACCCTTACGTATCACACCAGTGCCGAAGCAGTCGGACTCATGGATGAGCTGTGCGGGGTCTACGCCGATGCCTACGGCGCGGTGCCGGGTGAGGACATCGACCAGAAGTCCAGTGCCTTCCGGGAGCGGGCGAGCACGGCATTGCGCGGAGTCAATTACTCGCTCGTGAGTGCTCACGCTGGCGATGAGATGGTTGGCTTCGCCTTCGGTTACAGCTTGCAGCCGGAGAGCGGCTGGTGGGACGGATTGTCCCCGGCGCCCCCGGAAGGCTTTCTCAAGGAGACCGGTTCACGTACGGTGGTCCTCTCCGAGATCGAGGTACGCCGTGCCCGGCAAGGCAAAGGTCTCGGCCGGGCGGTACACGACGCCTTCCTGTCACAACGCGCCGAGGAACGGGCGACGCTGGCCAGCAACCCCAAGGCCGTCGACACGCACGCGCTATATGAGCATTGGGGCTGGCAGAAGATGGGCATCGTGCCCGATCAGCGGGGTTCGTACTACCGGGAGTATGTGCTTTTCGTGTTGGAGCTGCCGCTGGCCACCCGGGGGCGGTAAGCGGCTAACTGTTGGTCTAGTTCGCGTACCGGTTTGGTTCGTTCCCACGGGGTCAGCGAGTCCCGTATGCTTGTGATCCGCTGGGCGATTCGCTGTGAGGCGTTGGCGGTGGTGAGCCGAGCAACGTCGGCAATGATTCTGCTGGCTTCTGCGATCTCCGTCTGTTGGATTCTCGCCTCCGCACGCAACAGCAACTGGAACGTGTAGTTGTGGAGATTAGCTGGATTGACCAGCGTCAGCGACTTGTCGAGCGCGGTTATCGCGGCGTCCGGCCGTCGAAGCTTGAGGGCGCATTCACCTTCGGTCCCCCAATAGAATGACTCGTCATAGAAGTACCACCAGTCAGCCCGCGGTTCGTCCGCCCGTGCCGCCTGGAGGGCGGCGTATTCTCGGTCAAGGGCTTGGCGGCATTTGGCCGGCTGGTTGTCAGCGACATAGGCCCGGACAGCCACGTCAGCGGCGTAGGCGCGGGCCAGTGGGCTCGCCGCCTGGTCAGCCCAGACGGCGGCAGCTACGGCGTGATCAATACCGACGCGGGGCTTGCCCTGCCAGGTGGCGAGGTGGCTCATGGTGCACAAGATGTAGGTCACCAGTTCGACGTTCTGGGCCTCGTGAGCGGGGCTACGGGCATCGTCGTAATAGTGCTGGGCGGTGCGGTAGTCGCCCATGTTGAAGCACATCCAGCCCAGGAGTTGAGTCAGCTCCGCGTAGACCGAGACGGCGCGCTGCTGAAACTCTCCGGGTGCTGCCTGGGTCAGTCGCCGCACGATCTGTCGGTGGCCTATGACGCTGTGCAGGGTGAGTTGAGGACCGAGCACATCGCCTTGCTGGCGCAGGTTAGTGATCATGCGCTCGCAGTAGCGCAAAGCTGGTGGGTCAAGCCCCCGGGTGCTCCGCGACCCGGGTCAGGTTTTCGTCTTCATCGGTGAGGTTGAGTACGTCAAACAACGGGGTGACGGCAGCGATCGCGAAGGCCACGCTCAGCTTAGACAGTAACTCGCGACGGCTCACAGATGGGTTAAACTGCTGGATCCACATCACGATCACTTGTGCTAATTCGGTGACATCAATCTCTTGTAATCGTCGCAGGAGCGGGACGGCCTCTCGCGACCATAACGGTCGTGGCAACGCGCCCGATCCGTCTCGATCTTTCAGGGCAGACGCCATTGCGTCACCGTCAAGTCTACCCTTGCCGGGAAGAACAGCCAATTTCTTGTCTGGCGCAGTGTCTACATCCGGGCTGGTGGCTGCATCGAGATACCGGAAGTCGGGCAAGTCCATGAGCACAACTCGGCCAGCTTGCTGAGGTTGTCGAACGACGGGGCATGCCCGGTACTACTCGGCCACAGTTCCCAAGAGGACAAAGCTTTGAAAGTCTTCAGCTCATCGGGCCAGCGTTTGTTCCATTCATCGGCGGCCCGGCGTTGGCTCCAGCCATGCGCATAACGGAAAGCCACCCGGGCATTGACCCGGAATCGCTGCTGGAGTGCTGCTGCCGTCTGGACCCAGGACGCACCCTCCGCGCGCAACGAACGCACCAGCTGCTCACGGTGCTGCTTGTGACTGCGTGGCTCACCCATAGCAGATCAACGCTACCTGCTCCGGGGTACCTGCCCAACTCAGCACGAAAGTTCCCCATCCTGCCGGGACATATGGCAATGAAGAAATGACGGTTACTCAGGGTGGGCTGACATCCCTGGTACGAGCACGGTAGTGATCAAGGCCCCAGGGCCGGGTGAACAACGAGCTGGTACGTCCCTCCGATGGACGGCTCCCCCGCTTCCGCCAGTGTCAGACGTTCCCCGGTCCTGGGTGCCCTCCAGTGAGGCGACTCCTAGAGGGCGTAACGCTCGTGCACCACGAGGGAAACCATGCAGGCCCGGACACCGGGGACGACTGTCACGGGAACGGCCACGACCACGAGTGGCAGCACCATGGCAACGGGAGCATCATGCGGACCGGTGCAGTCGTGCCACCTACCGTGCTGGTCACCGAGATCGATACCGGGGAGCTGATTGTCCAGGGAAGGCCGGATGCGCCTGGTCGGGGCGACCGCTGGTGATCCGAGAAGACCGGGAGCTGTTGGCTGAGCTGGCCCGGCTCAATAACGCTATGGCGTCACTGGCGCTGCGCATGATGGACGGGAGCGCTACCGCTGGTGAACAGCGGGATTATGCCCAGCGGCTGATTGCCGCTGGGGAACGGTTGCGCGCTCGGGTTGATGAGACGCAGTGCTCGGTTATCGATGGCGAGGTGACCGTGAGCGCCGCGCTTGCGTTTCCCGAGTTTACGGTGGAACCCCGGTGAGTGGCAGTAAAGCGAACCACCGAGTCGGATCTCTTTCCGGCGCGGCCGGTGCGGGCGCGCGTATCCCTGAACCGGACGTGATCGGTCACGGGTTGCTGTCCCGGTTTCATGCGGGCTGCCGGTGCGCCTGGTGCTCCACCCAAGCCCGCGAGCGGGCCTGTGGGTGCCAGTCGTGCACACAGTCCCGTTCCCTCGATCCCTACTTCCACCTCGAGCACACCGGGAGCAGGCCATGGCTTCCGAGGACCCGGACAGAACGCAACCAGGGTCGAGGCGCATAACCAGAAGAAAGGTGAGGTATGCACCCGAGCGACCTGGGTGGAGGGATAGCCGTCGTGGTGGTTCTTGTGCTCGTCGTCGCGGCTTGCGTTCTTCTCGCCGGGTGGGATGGCGAGAACCGCAGCAAGAGAGAAGAGCAGAGGTACCTGCAGGGTAACTACTACGGGATGATGAGGATGGCGGACCGCGATGAGTGAGGGTCCTATTCACACCGTTACGGAGTGCGCTGATCGCTGGTGCACCATCGATCGCCCCCACGGTCACACGTGCTCGGGCCCGCATCGTGACGGTCACCCCGTGGTAGTCACCGTCCCCGGACGGACGCTGGAACGGCGCTGGACCGCTGAAACCCTCCGCTGACGAGGCCGGATTCAGATCTTTGTGAGGAGGTCGTTCAGGAATTTGATCGTTTCGGCGGGAGGCTGAGCCTTGACGCACAATCGATCCATCAGCATCAAGTAGTGCCGCACGTCCGGTTTCCTGTCCAGATAGAGAGCGCTCGTCAGCTGTTCGAGGTAGACGATGTCGGGCAGATCGGATTCGGTGAATCGCAGGATCGTGAACGGCCCGCCCACCGCCATGTGCGCACCAGAATATATCGGTACCACCTGGAGTGTGATGTTCGGGAGCTTGACCATTTCGATCAAGTGTCTGATTTGCTCTTGCATCGCCGGACGCTCACCAATTCGCCATAGTGCCCCTTCTTCGACCACGGCCCACAGGCTGGGAGCACCGGGTTCGGCAAGAAACTTCTGGCGTGCCATTCGCAGCGCGATCCGACGCTCGATCTCGGTGGGAGACGCATTGGGGTGCCCGAGCTGGATGACGAGGCGGGCGCTTTCCCTGGTTTGCAGCAGGCCCGGTATGAGCTGGGGTTGGTAGGTGCGGATGACGGAACTGGCCTGCTCCAGACCGAGATACGTTTCAAACCAGCTCGGTAGGACATCGCCATAATGGTGCCACCAACCAGGCATGCTAGCCCGCCGGGCCAGCCCCAGGAACGAACTTCGCTCTCGCTCGTCGGTAACACCGTAAAGAGTGAGCAGGTCTGCTATATCACGCTCTTTGCAGCCGACCCGTCCGAGCTCCATGCGGCTGATCTTGGCATGAGACGCCCGGATAGCGTGTCCGGCCGTTCCGGCGGTGATACCGCTCGCCTCACGAAGCCTGCGCAGTTGGGTACCCAACATGATGCGCAGTGCGGTCGGTCCCTGCGGTGCTGCCGAGGTGCGGCTGCCACTCGGATCCTGGCTCGCCTGCGCTCTCATCGCCCCTCCTACGGAGGAAGTAGGACAAACCGACTCACTATAGCCGGTATCGAGGGCCGCCCGGCCGCTCATAGAACTCGTCTTTTTTCGCAATCCGGAGGAACGCCTCCATCGCCGCGCGAGTGCAGCGTAGCGTGGGTCCGGACGGGTGGCGAGAGTTGCGCACCGCGATGCTTCCACCCGCCAGCTCCGCCAGCTCCACGCAGTCCCCGCTGGGATTGCTGTGACTGCTCTTTCTCCAGGTCCCCGCCAGCAACAGCCCGCGCGGGGTGCCGGTCTCACGCTGTGGCATCTCCCACCCTGATAGTTCGCCATACCCCAGGGCGGTCACATCGTCCACAACAACGGGGAACCGGCTGATAGAAATTGCATCCGAATACTACGATCCTCGGGGATACGCGGCGGGTCGAGGATTCGAAGGCCATGGAAACCAGCAACCGATGAATTCACCGCCCGCCGCGCGCGAGCCGGGTGGGCGCGAGCGCTGCCGGGTCGAGCGCGATGTCCGGAGGCGGTGAGCAGCCGACGACGGTTGCCGCGCCCAGTGCAGCCAATGCCGGAGCCGATTCGATCCCAGAGCCGCCCTGGCCGGCGAAGAAATGGAAGCCCGGATGTTGCGGCCAGGCGCCCACCACCGGAGCCCGATCGGCGACGAACGAGCGCAGCCCCGCCCAACTGGACTGCACCGAGCGCAGCCCGAGCCCGGTGACTGCCTCGACGCGCTCCAGCGCAAGCGCTACATCGAGCGGATCGGGTTGGACCGCCCCCGGCTGAACGGGTGTCTCGTCTCCGGGCGAGAGAAGCAGGTTGTTCCCCTCGGCCTTGAAATAGCAGCGCTCCCGCGCCTCGACCACCATCGGCAACGCGCCTCCGCTCGGGGTGTGCAGGCGACCCGGGTCGGGCACCCGGGCGACGACGATCGTGCGGCGGAGCGGGCGCAGACCCAGCGGAGGCACCCCGGCCAGGCCGGCGATCAGGTCGGCCCAGGCCCCGGCCGCGTTCACGACATCGGCGGCATGGAGCACGTCGTGTGGGCCACAGTGCACCCGCCAACCGCCGGATACCGGAACCATGCCGGTGACCGGCCTCGCCACGCGCACGCAGCCGCCGCGCCGGCGCAGCCCGCGGACGTAGGCCTGATGCAGGGCCATCACGTCGAGATCACCCGCGGTCTCGGTGATCGCCGCGACGCGCAACACCTCCGGGCGCAGCACCGGGCATCGGACGAGTGCCTCCTCCGGCGACAACTCGACCGCGGCGTCCGGCTCGTGCGCCTGTTCTGCCAGGGTGGCCCGCAGCGCCTGTTCCCCGTGGCCGTCAAAAGCCGCCCAGAGCACCGGACGGGGACGCAGCAGTGCAGGCGCACCCAGTTCCTCGGCCAGCCTCGCGAACCGGGATCGGCTGGCGTTGATCAATGCTCGCAGCGGGGGGCCACCGTGGCCCGGCACGTACGTGGCGGCCGAGCGCCCGGTGGAGTGCAGGGCCAGGCTGGTCTCGGCCTCCAGCACGGTGACCCGGCGGTGCGCGGCGAGCTCGTAGGCGATCGAGACGCCGGCGATTCCACCACCGATCACCACGACATCCTGTGTCGGGGCCACCGAATCAACGCTAGCCGAACACCCCGGCCCACCGATGTTGTGCTGTTGGTCGATTGACGCTGCTCGGGGTGGATCCGTAGCGTCAGTGCTGCGTGATGGCGTGTGGAAGCTGGTGTGAGTCCAGCACGGTCGCGCCACTGTGAGCCGTCCACCCCGGTGGGCGGTGAGTCAGATACTCCGCCATCACGACGCTCCGCTCATCGCAGAGGGACGCACGATCCCTGAAGGAGGCTCACTGTGACCAGCATTCCGGTATCGAACACGAGGCCTGCGCCGGTTGTGCTGCCGGTGTCCACCGCGGCACTGTGGCTGGTGGGAACCGTGGTGTTCGCGCTGGCTCTGTATTACTTCATCGGTGTTGATCAGGGCGCTACCTCGGTGTTCGGCAGCGACATGCATATCCATGAATTCGTGCACGACGCCCGCCACTTCCTCGGATTCCCCTGCCACTGACCCTGCCGGCGAAGGCACCGGAGGAATGGAAAAGAAGCTGATCCTGCGTGGCATCGCGGCCGGCGCGCTGGCGGGAGTGCTGGCGTTCGTGTTCGGACGGGTTTTCGCCGAACCTCACATCCAGACCGCGATCGACTACGAGAGCGGGCGGGACACCGCCCAGGCAGCACTGGATCGGGCCGCCGGGCTGCCTACCGAACCGGCCGGCCCGGACATCTTCAGCCGTCCCATCCAGGCCGACATCGGAACCGGCGTCGGCATGATCCTCTTCGGGGTCGCGATGGGAGCATTGTTCGCCGTCGCCTATACCTTCTGCCTGGGCCGGGTCGGCAACCCCAGCCCCCGCACCCTGTCGGTGCTGGTGGCAGCGGCAGGTTTCCTGGGGCTCTACCTGGTGCCGTTCGTGAAATATCCCGCCAATCCGCCCTCGATCGGACACCCCGACACCATCACCGACCGCGGCGGGCTCTACCTGCTCATGGTCGGCTGCTCGGTGTTATTCCTCATCCTGGCCGTATGGCTGGGCCGGCGACTGGCACAGCGATGGGGGAACTGGAACGCCACCCTCCTCGCGGCCGCGGCGTTCGTCGTCGCTATCGGCATCGTCATGGTCCTTTTGCCCTCACTGGGACATCTGAGCGCCAACGAGCAGCAGTTCGGCCACCACCCCACCGAAACACCCTTGCCGCTGACCGATGCCCACGGTGCCATCGTTTATCCCGGTTTCCCGGCCGACGTGCTGTTCGACTTCCGGCTCTACTCCGTGGCTGCGCAACTGATCCTCTGGGCCACGATCGGGCTGGCCTTCGCTCCACTGGCCCACCGGCTGCTCACCCCCCGTCCGGACGGCACCGCCGGCGAAGCGCGGTCCAGCCACCCGCTGAACGCACCCCGGCGTGGGAGTCGATGACCGTGGCGCTGACCGGTGCCCTGCTGCGCGAGCTCGCCGCAGTCGGACCGTTCTTCGCCCTCCAGACCCACACCATCGGCTCCCGGCCCCGGGAGCCCTGGCATCCGATGAGCGAGCTCGTCAGGGACCCGAACATCCTGATAAACCGGGTAGCCGCAGTCCGCGCAGGCCTCGCTGCGGGCAGTGGGCGGGAGCCCGAGGCAGTGGAGTTCCGGGTCGCCGCGTCGGTGACACACCTGGGCCTGGTCGCCCGGCTGGTCTCACCCGTGCTCGCCCTCGCCGCCATCTCCGCAACGGTGCTGGAGATCGATCTGGACACCACGCGATGGCAGCGCAGGCTGGGTGGCGCGTTTCCGCTCTCGGTACCACCGGACACCGCAGATGGCGGTGCGCACCCCACTCCGGAACGGCTGGCCGGCCTCCTGGCCCGCCACCTTCTCGGCGGACCGGTGCAGGAACTGGGTGCGGCCACCGGAGCATTATCGGTGTCGCACCACGTCGTGCAGGGCAACGTCGCCTCAGCCATACATGGAGCAGCAGCACTGGTCGCCGCTTCCCGGCCCCTCCGGGCAGGCCACGCCCGGGCCATCGCGACGTGCCTGCTGGACCAGCCGCCGCTGCGCGGTAGCAGCACCATCTCGGCAAGCCAGGTTTTTCGCCGCAGGAGTTGCTGCCTGATCTACCGCGCGGCGCCGGGCGCGGCCGGCCCGGTGTGCGGGGACTGCGTTCTCTCCCGGGATCCGGCAACCCTCGGCCCACGACACGGAAACACCGCGCCCATCGGCGGGTAGCCGAGGATGGCACCCGCAGGGGGAGCGAGCGCCATCCTCGCGGGGAACCCAGCGGTGTCCTGGGTCCACCCTCGCAACGTGGACCACTGGCCCGACGAGAGATCGGGATACATACCGGGACTACCCCTAAGCATCCACCTCGAAACAGCGACCGACCGTGCAGCAGCACGCTCGGTCGCTGTTCTCGACCCCTGCGGGTGGCTGGACATGTGGTGTTCATCGGGAGTTTGGTTTGGTTTGCGATGCTGCCACCGGCTGACAACGGGAGAAGTCGTGAACATATCGATCGACTGGGCCGCCCTCGGCGAGGTCTTCCTCGTCTCCTTCGCCGCGGCAGTCGGACTGATCGTCCTGTTCTCCCTGGGCGTGAGCTCGCTCGCCGCCACCACCACCGAGCCTCAGCGATCCACCCAGAAGACGACGTCACGAACCACCTTGATCCCGCCCGTCGCCCTGCTCTGCTTTCTGTCCTGCGCCCTCATCGTCGCCTACGGCCTCTACCTGATCATCGTCAAGTGACGGTCACGCGCCGGTAGCCGAGTCCGCAGCACGCAGGAAGAACGCAGGTCCGTGCCGGTCCTCCGCACCCCTCGTCCGGATGGCGTACCACCCGCTTGGACGAATGAACACTAGCTATATAGAATTAGTACCTATGGCGGGTCCGCGGATGACGTTGAGCGTCCTGGCGGTGCTGGGCGCACTGCTCGAACATGCCGACACCGAGCTCTACGGACTGGAGATCGTGCGTGCCAGCGGGCTGGAGCCGGGCACGATCTACCCGATCCTGCAACGACTGCGCGGCGCCGGATGGGTCAGCGACCGCTGGGAGGACCCCGAACCTGCGCGAGACGAGGGCCGGCCTCCACGGCGCTACTACCGGCTGACGACAGAGGGCCGGGCCCGCGCCATCCACTCCCTGCAGAATGGGCGTGATCGCAGCGGCTTGGGCCGGCTGCTCACCTCCCCCGATTCGCTGCCCCTCCCCCGACCGAAGCAGGCTCGGCGTGAGAGGCCGTAGCGCGCCCGCTGCCGGGGGCAGCGGCCGGCAAGCAGGTGAAGGCCGTCCACTGGGCCCCGCACCGGGACCGAGATCGCTGCGCTGGGTTCCCGGCCTGCTGCCCGGCGAAGAGGGCAAGGCCTGGTGGGCCGAGGTGACTTCCTGCCTTGCCGAGACCGCTGACTCGCATCAACGTCGCCAGTACGTACGCAGCTATCAGCGGGAGGTGCCACGGCTGGTCTGGACGAGCTGGACACCCCAGGTTCGTGGCGCAATACCGGCGCCGATGGGCGTCGAGCACAGCAGTGTCAAGCGGAAGGGGTTGGACATGGTTTTCGCTACTCCGGAAGAGAAGTTCGGAATCAAGTTCCAGAGCAGACCGGGACCCGCAACGATCGATCAGAAATATTCCGTTCTCCTCGGCCTCGTCGTGATAGTCCTGGGGATCCTCGGATTCATCTTGACCGGCTTCACCAACTACACCGAGATGACAGACCACTTTATTCTCGGGTTGTTCCAGACGAACGGCTTCCACAACACCGTGTACATCATCTTCGGGCTGTTGTGGCTGCTGGGTGCTTACGCGCTCACTCCTGCGGGGAATCAGGGGATGAACATCGCGGTCGGTGGCGCCTTGCTGATAGTCGCCGTGCTGGGCTTCATGGGCTACTGGTCTTTGCTGTCCATCCCCGCCGGCGTTAACGGGGACAACATCCTGCACCTGGCGGTGGCTCTGGCAAGCCTGATAGTCGGTGGCGGCCTGCTCAGCGGCGGCGACCGCCAAGCCGCTATCGCCTGAGTGATAGATCACTCGGGGTTTGGGTTGTTCTCCCTGCACGCTAGGGAGAACAACCCAAACCCCGCAGATGCCATGATCGCCCGGCGGCGGGGAATCCGGCCGTAGCAGGCCCACCTCCTGCGTGTTGATCACAGCAGGGCAGGGCGGACTCCGCTCACAACCCGTCGATCCGCAGGGCTGTAGATCGCCCGGCACCTGTGGCATCACCAATGGATTGCGGGTACGGTCGAAATCGACCGATTACTCTTCGTGCGCGGCATCCCCGGACGCGTCGTTTTCGGCCTCACCATCACATCGGCTGTTCTTCATGCCGAGGCGGGAGCGTCCGACGTGGAGCCGGTTCGCATCACCAACTCAGACCAGACCGGCACTCACCACGGCCGACAGATCCGGCTACCGGGCTCCTCATCCCGGCCGGCACCGAGCAAGCCACTGCTGACCTCGCGCTCATCACGCCCACCGACGGCCAAGATCCGGACGTCCGCGTTTGCGCGCGCAAGCAGGGTCGCCCAGTGGCTCTGTCACGGAGGACTTCATCTGGGATGAGGAGGAATTCGAGGTGCTGCGCCGAACCCGCAAGGACGCCGAACTCACCGTCTCGACGGACTCGGTACGGGCTTATCTAGAGCAGATCGGGAAGATCGCCCTACTCAACGCCGAAGAGGAAATAAAGCTCTCACAACGCATCGAGGCGGGTCTCTATGCCGCCGAGCGGGTAGGCCGAGCCAAGGAAACGGGCGAACATCTCGCACCGCAGCTGCGCCGAGATCTACGCTGGATAATTCGCGATGGAGAACGCGCCAAAAAACATCTACTGGAAGCCAACCTCCGACTCGTCGTCTCGCTGGCAAAACGCTACACCGGCCGCGGAGTGCTATTCTTGGATCTAATTCAGGAAGGCAATCTGGGTTTAATGCACGCGATCGAGAAATTCGACTACACCAAAGGCTGCAAGTTCTCCACCTATGCCACCTGGTGGATCCGT
>OBLV0100000184.1_pt1 | contig 20398 bp, 14 predicted proteins | sample 1520071 | NCBI WGS metagenome assembly OBLV01 (sample SAMEA3888446, study PRJEB22518) | metagenome | reverse complement strand
CCTTCCGCCGCGGCACCGACGCCGTCTCCGCCGCCCGCAGCTTCCTGGACGACCTCCGCGGCCATCGCTAGAGCGATTGACCGCTCAGAACGACCAGGCCGGCCAGAGCGCCGGTTTTGCTCGCAGGCGCGATCGTGACCTCCATAGTGCGGAAGTCGTGCGGGTCGGCCGCGCTGGTCATGGGGAAAGTCCAGCTCCCGTCGTCCCGCACCTGGAACGTGCCGGCGGACTCCACCTGACCGTTCCGGCGCACGTACCAGCATTCGTACAACTGGCTGTCGCCGGAGCGCTTGAGGTGAGCCACGGTCAAGCTGATGGTCCAGCTCCCCGAGGCGTCCTGACGGGCCGTTGCCCGCCCGGTGGCTGCTCCGTAACCGTGCAGCTTGCCCGCTAGGGTGGCATGGAGCGCGATCACGGCTCTGGCTTGGGCCGGCGCGATCGGTCCCCCGCCCAGGCTGAGCGGGAGCACTACGGCGGCCGTGATGATGGCAGCGGCGGCAGCAACGACCGCGGCGAGACGGCCTCGATAGCGCCGCCAGCCGGCTAGGTGAGTGACCGTCGGGCCGGCCTGCGGCTCAGCCGGTACCGGCTGGCTGACAGGCGAAGAGGGAACCTCTGGGATCGGGTAAGCCCGGGTGGCGGCTTCGTCCTCGGCGCTCTCGCCCACGGAGCGGGGAACTGGCCTGGCTCTTCGCCCGGCCAGGGCAGCGACCATGGCGGCGACCGTCCGGTCTTCAAGGTCGGCGGGCGGTTCGACGTGCGGGGGAAGGTTCTTGATGATCGAGCCGATGTCGGTGTATTCGTCGACGACGCCCTGGCAGGAGCGGCAGCCGTCGAGATGGCGGTTGAACTCGGCTCTCTTATCCCGGGGCAGGTTGCCGAATACGAAGTCGAAGGCCTCGGGATGGGCCAGCTCGATATCCCGGTCAGACAGCATCGTCGCCTCCTCGCACGCTCACCAGCTCGGCCCGTAACGTGTCGGCTGCCTTGGCCATCCGTGATTTGACCGTGCCGATCGGGATACCCAGGCGCCCGGCGATCTCGGACTGGGTGAAGCCGTCCCGGACCAGGCGCATCACGTCACTGTAGATCGACGGCAGCTTGTCCAGGGCCTGGTCGACGGTGAGCACCGTAAGTGCTTCATCGACGCTGTCGTACTGAGGCGGTAGCTGGAAGTCCTCGACTGGCAAGAACGGCCGGGACGAGGGACGCCGGGCAATGTCGATGGCGGCCGATTTGGCCATCGTGAACAGCCAGCCCCGCACCGGGCCCCGGCTGGCGTCGTAGCTCCTGGCCCGCTGGCAGAACCTGATGAAGGTCTCCTGCACCATCTCTTCGGCTAGCCCCTGGTCGTGAAGTACATGGACGCCGAACCTGAACAGGTCCATGCGGTACTTGCGATACAGCCTTCGGGCCGCGTCGTCGTCGTTCCTGGCGGCGATCTTGGCAATCAGGCCCATCTCGTGAGGACCAGTTCGTGCTCCGCTATCGTTCCGCGACACGGGCCCACCCCACCCCTACCGTGTTCTACGTAATCCATCCGCCGATCGGTTCACCCGGGCTTCGCCCGTTCTGTATAAGGTGCCTGCCCCGAAAAAACCCCGCTAACCCGGCGAACCGATCCGGTCCCTGGCCCCGTAAATGAAGGGTCTTGCGATGGCCGAGCGTGGATGACCGGTCCTTCATGATCATTCCAGCGACCCGAAAGGCCGCGATCGGTGCCCGGTTCTAGTACGAGAGACCTTTCCTTAAAAAAATATTCCGGCCGAGCGAACCGATCCGGTCACTGGTCCCGTAATTGCAGCGTCAAGGATACGAACCGACGCCAGGGAGGGGCCAGGAATGGTGAATGCAAGCAGAGAAGGCCGAGGTACAGGGCGGCCTGGTGACGAGTCGGACCTCGATCAGTAAAAGCAAGCTCTCTCAGTTCCTATCAATCGTTGGAGGGAAATCAGTCATGCAAGCAAGAAAATTCCGTACCCTATCTGCCATGACCGCGGGAAGCCTGACATTGGCCGTGGTAGCCATCATGGCTAGCTCCGGCCCAAGCCAGGCAGCCACGCATGCGGTGCTCGCCGCCCGGACCGAATCGTTCCTGCAGAAAGACTCGCCTGGGACTCCTTCGGGTCAACTGAATCCGGGCCAGCTGATCACCAGTGGCACGCAGATCGCGTCTCCTGACGGCAGGTTCGTTCTCCAGATGCAAAGTGACGGCAACCTGGTTATCCGGGCTCCGGGCAACATGCCGATCGGAGATACCCACACCGCCGGGCACAACGGCACCATTGCGGTGATGCAGGCGGACGGCAATTTCGTGCTCAGAGCTCCGGGTAACATTCCCGTCTGGGCCTCCGGCACCGATGGTCATCCGGGCACGGTCTTGCAGGTGCAGGACGATGGCGGTGTCGTGCTTTATGCGCCGGGCCATAAGGTTCTGCGCGTGCTTTTCCCGGCCTTCCTCGACCCGGGAAAGAGCGTGTCCACTCCTACGCTGCTCCCGGTAACGACCCCCGCGACCCAGCCGTCGGCCTCTGGGCTCGTGCCGTCGTCCCCCACGCTGCCCGGCACACTGCCGCCGGTCAAGTCGCCGTCCATTCTTAAGCAGCTCGAGGAGGAGGCCGGCGGCACGTTCGAGGACCCGGACGTGCTCGCAGGGTTGGGCTGCGCGGGGCTCTCGGCTGGGGCCCTAGCGGCAGCAGCGCCTCTCGGCCCGGTCGCGGGCGCTGTCGGACTAGGCGTCGGATTGGGCTGCGTCATAGACACAGTGCCCGTTCCCGACGCAGGATGAGGCGCAGTCCAGGATTACGTCCCTGTCTCGCGTGCATCCGAGCCCGCCCGTCCGGCCAGACATCGCCGGGCGGGCGGTCGCTTATTGTGCGTACATGGGCGACGACTGGCGTGTTCGCATTGCGTTCGGCGTCCTGCCGCGCGGCCTGCGTGCCTTCCGGCAGGCGCTGATCCCTGCCGTGGGCAGCCGCCTCGGCGATCAGGTGACGGTCAGCTCGAGCAAGACCCAGATCTTCGTGTACGCCCCCAGCATCGGATTGGCTGATCAGGCCGCGCAGGTGGCGGGTGAGCTGCTCGCCTTGCACGGCATCAAAGCGCGCGTCCTGACGGAGTTCTGGAGCCTGCGGGAACAGCAGTGGCAGGATGCGGACGATCCGTCCGCCGGTCCCGCGGCCCAGCGGCCCGCAGACCTGTCCGAGGCCCAGCAGCACGCGGACCGCCAGGAAGCAGAGCGGAAAAGGTCGGTGCTGACCGGCGTTCCCGCCTGGCAGGTGCGCATCGAAGTGCCGTCACACCGCGACGCGATAGCACTGGCCGGGCATCTTGCCGCCCAGGGCTGGCGGGTCCGGCCACGCCCCAAGTCTGTCATCGTCTCCGCGAACTGCGAAGACGACGCCAAGGGCCTGGGCCGGGCGCTGTCCGGCGACGGCCGCGCTGATACCGATACGGCCTTCCGGGTCGGGCGGGTCAGCTACCGGTCCATGTATAACGAAATCCAGGTCTTTTGAGAGTCCCGCGGCCGGACGCCATGAAACCGGACATCCAGTGCGTTCGAACGCACTGGATCCGGGGTTCCATGGCGTGCCCGAAGGGTCAGCCTGCCTGGAGCGTGATGCTGATGGTGCCGGTGTAAGCCAGAGTCCGGTTCGTGAGGGCTGGCGCGGCCGCGAGCTAAGCCGGATCCTCCGCTTGCGAGCTACGCCGGATCCTTCGCTTGACAGCGGCACCGCGAGTTGTATCTTTGTCTTATGACAATAGATAAAGGGGACAAGTTTCCGGCGGGCGTCGCCGGCGGGTCCCCGGCGGGTGCGGGCGAGGGGACCGTGCCGCGCCGGCCGGCGTCGCCGATCGAGTTCCGGCTGGATGCGGCCTCGGGCGTGCCGACCTACCTGCAGCTCGTCCAGCAGGTCGAGCACGCGCTGCGGCTCGGCTACCTCAAGCCCGGTGACCAGCTGCCCAAGGTCAGGGACGTGGTCGCCTCGCTGGCGATCAACCCGAACACGGTGCTGAAGGCCTACCGCGACCTGGAGGCCAAGGGCCTGGCGGCCGGCCGGCCCGGGCAGGGCACGTTCGTCCAGGCCGCGCTGAGCCAGGTCGCTCTCCCCGAGCTCGCCGGACTGCGCAAGTCCCTGCTCGGCTGGCTGGCCGCCGCCGACGAGGCGGGCCTGGACGAGAACGGGATGGTCGCGCTGTTCACCAGCGCGCTGCGGGATTTCCATGAGCGCCGCGGCGGGCCGCGCACCCGCGGCGACGCGGCGGGCGACGGAACGGAGGGCGTCGCATGAGCATGAACATGAACGTCATCGAGGCCAGCGGCCTGGGCAAGCGGTACGGCGGCACGTGGGCACTGCGCGAGTGCTCGCTGGCGATTCCCGCCGGTCACGTGGCCGCGCTGGTCGGCCCGAACGGCGCGGGCAAGACCACGCTGCTGAACCTGGCGGTCGGCCTGGCGGCGCCGTCCGCGGGCGGCGTCACGGTGCTCGGCGGCCTGCCCGCCGGGTCGCCGGCGGCCCTGGACGGCATCGCGTTCGTCGCCCAGGACACGCCGGTGTACCGGAATCTGTCGGTCGCGGACATGCTGCACCTGACCCGCAGCCTGAACCGGCGCTTCGACCAGTCCTACGCCCGGGCCCGGCTGAACGAGCTGGGCATCCCGCTGAAGCGGAAGGCGGGCAGGCTGTCCGGCGGGCAGCAGGCTCAGCTCGCGCTGACGCTGGCGCTGGCCCGGCGGCCGCGGCTGCTGGTACTGGACGAGCCGGTGGCGATGCTGGATCCTGTGGCCCGGCACGACTTCATGGCCACGGTGCTGGCGGCGATGGCCGACGACGGGGTCTCGGTCGTGCTGTCCTCGCACGTGCTGGCCGAGCTCGAGCGGGTGGCCGACTACCTGATCCTGCTGTCGCGGGGGCAGGTGCAGATGGCCGGCGAGGTCGATGACCTGCTCGCTGGCCACCGCGTGCTGACCGGCCCGGCCGCCGAGGCCGGTAATTTTGCCGAACGGCCCGTGGTGCACGCATCCCGCGCCGAGGCCCAGGCTCACCTGCTCATCAGGGCCGCGGCGGACGACCCGGTCCCGCCGGGCTGGGAGGCGCACCCGGTCAGCCTGGAAGAACTTGTCCTGGCCTACCTGCGCCAGCCCGGCGCCGCGGCGTTGCCCGGCCCGGCCCGCCCCCAGGAGGTGACGCTGTGACCCCGCTGACCATGCTCGCCCGCCCTGAGGAGGGTGCCCGGCTGAGGCCGCTGCCGTGGCGGCGGATGGCCTGGGTCACCTGGCGGCAGCACCGCTTTTCGCTGGGCGGGGTGGCCCTGCTGCTGGGCGCGTTCGCGGTGTACCTGTGGATCACCGGACTTCAGCTGCACCACGCCTACGCGACCGCCTGTCACCCGGTCGGCTCACTCGCTTGTGCCATGAACTTCACCGGCAGATACGGCATTACCGGGATATTCGTCAGCGTCGCCCTGCAGGCGGTGCCGCCCCTGATCGGGGCGTTCGCCGGGGCGCCGGTGCTGGCCCGGGAGCTGGAGACTGGCACCTTCCGGTACGCCTGGACCCAGGCCTTCGGCCGGTGGCGCTGGGCGGTCGCCAAGCTGGTGCTGCTCGCGGTCGCCGTGGCGGCTGCGGCCGAGGCGTTCAGCCTCCTGTTTTCCTGGTACAACCAGCCGTTCTTCGCCGCGGGCTACGTGATCCCGCTCTCGACCCGCGTGTTCGACCTGCACGGGATCGCGTTCGCCGCCTGGACGCTGGCCGCCTTCGCGATCGGCGTCCTGGCCGGGATGCTCATCCGCCGGGTCGTCCCCGCGATCGCCGCCACCCTGGCCGTCTACGCCGGGCTGGCCCTCGCGACCACGGTGTTCCTGCGTGAGCACTACATGGCCCCCCTGATCACCAGCCGGCCGAGCCTGCCCGGTTCGGCGTGGGTCGTGAGCCAGTGGTACGCCAAGGATGGCCATTTCGCGTTCCCGTCCCGCGGCTCCCAGCTGGTGAGCGCCCTTTCCCGGTTCTGCCCGGGCAACTTCAATGGCTCGCCCGCACAATGCCTCTCCCAGCACGGCTACACGCAGTGGAGCAGCTATCAGCCCGGCAGCCGGTTCTGGCCCTTCCAGTGGATCGAGGGCGGCTGGCTGCTCGCCCTGTCGGTGCTGCTCATCGCAGCCAGCGTCTGGCTGGTCCGCCGCCGCGCCGCCTGACCGCAGGCACGGCGGCGCTGACAGTACAGTAAGGCAGTAGTTACTGCATTAGTCGTCCAGATACGGGACGAAGAGGCCCCGTGACGCGTCCGGGCCGGACGCGTCACGGGGCCCCTGGAACCTAGCCGACGAACCTCCATTGCTCGCTGGGGGCGGGCGTCGCGGGCCGGGTGACGGTGATCAGCTGGCCGCCCCTCGCCCCGGACTGCAGGATCTTGTGGGTGGCGAGATTGGTCCAGGTCTGGAACCCGGCCTGCCCGCTGACCGGTGTCGCGACCCACCGCTGGAAGTTCGACCCGTTGCACGCGCGCAGCACGATGTGGTTGTCGCCGGGGTCGGCGGCGCACATGTTGGAGATGAGGCCGTTCGGGGCGAATATCCACATCACCCCGTGGGCCGCGCTGCCGCCGAAGGCGAGCTGGACCCAGTCGGTTCCCGGGTCCGTGGTGGAGTTGGGCCAGCCGATGACCTTGTTGTTGGTCGTGGTTTTCTGTCCGGCTGAGTCCAGTACCAGGTCGGTGCTCGCGTTGTTCGCCTGGGTCCCGCAGTACCCCGAGTAAGCACCGCGGGTGCATGCTGCCGTCGATGCCTGCGCGCCTTGAGCGGCAAATGCCAGCACGGCTATTGTCGCCGGCGCCGCTATCGCGGCAAGCAGAACCTTCGCCTTGATCATGTCCAGTATCCCCTCCTATTGAGGTCCCCTTTCGAGCGTGAGCGTATTCTTGCGCCCATAAATGTGCATCACCCATCGAGGGTGAACCATTAATTTGCGTCGGCGAAAGACTTTAACCAGTACTCTCAGGTGTCTGAGAAGCCTCTGAATTCAGTATCATCGAATTTCGGCGCGCAGAAACCAATAGCAACATCAGCTAAACGCGGAACCATCGCGCAACATTGTTCCCAGGGGGGCGCCCGGCAACCAGATCGAGCTCATCGGTATCGTTTGGTTGCAGACGGTAGCTATCCGGCGGGCTTCGGATTTAAGCTGTGGGCAAGGCGGGAACAGGCGCTCTCGCCGCTTCAGGCGGCACAGTAACGGCGGTGATGTGGCACCCGCGTGCCTTGACGGCGGGGTCAGGCTGGAGGCGCGGATGCGGGATCTGCGCGGATTCCGTGCGGCGGTGCGGCAGCACCGCCGGGCGGTCGGCCGTACCCAGCGGCAGCTCGCCCGGTCGATCGGGCTCCATCCCGATGTCCTCAGCCACAAGCTCAACGGCAGTGACAACGCGGTGCTCACCACGCCGGATGTCATCGGCATCGCCGCCACGCTGGCTAGCTGGGGCGCGGTGGTCACCCAGACGGACCTGCAGGCGCTCCTTGACCTGATGGAAGTGCCGTTGCATGCCATCCCCGCCGAGGTCCAGTCCGCGCCGCCGCTAACTCTCCTGCTCGAAACCAGTGACCAGGCCGCCGCGCCGCCGGAGGCGCAGACCGCGGCGCCACGGGAGCCGGCCGCACAGCCGCCCCGGGTGACGCCCGCGCCGTTGCCGGCCCCGGCCACCCCGCTGATCGGCCGGGAGCGCGAGCGAGCCGAGGTGGCGGCGGCGGTGGCGGCCTCCCGGCTGGTGACCCTCACCGGTGTCGGCGGGTCCGGCAAGACCCGGCTGGCCCTGCAGGCGGCCCGTGACCTGGCCGGGAACTTCGCCGACGGCGTGGCGTTCATCGACCTGGCCTCGGTCCGCGATCCGGCCTTGATCGCCACGACGCTGGCGCGGGGACTCGGCCTGGCGCCGACGTCAGTGGATACCGCCGAGGCGCGCCTGGGCGAGGCGCTGCGGGGCCGTGAGCTGCTGCTCGTCGTGGACAATCTCGAACACTTGCTTGACCAGGCCCAGCTGCTGGGCCGGCTGCTGGCCGCCGGCCCGGCGATCCGGTTGCTGACGACCAGCCGGATCGCGCTCCGCCTGTACGGCGAGCACACGCTCCGGGTCCCCCCGCTGCGCCTTCCCGGTGAAGACGGCACCGGTACCGAGGAAAACGAGGCGGTCCAGCTGTTTCTCGCGCGGGCCCGGGCGGCCTGGCCGTACTTCGCTTCGGACGAGGGCGAGCTGACCGCCATTGCGGAGATTTGCGTTGCGCTGGACGGGTTGCCATTGGCTATCGAGCTGGCCGCGGCCCGGATCCGGTTGTACCCGCCACGAACCCTGCTGCCTTTGCTGCGGTCTCGCTTCGCGCTGCTTACGGGGGGTCCGCGCGACCGCCCGCAGCGACAGCAGACGCTGCGGGCGGCACTGGACTGGAGTCACGAGCTGCTGCCTCCCGACGCGCGGCGCTTGTTTGCCCATGTGGGAGTATTCGCCGGGCCGTTCGACGCCGCGGCCGCGGCCGCGGTCAGCGGATACGAGGATCCGGTCATGGCACTGGAGCATCTGGTGGACCTGGTCGATCAGAGCCTGCTGGAGGTCGTGGCCGGGGAAACGCCGAATTTCAGGATGTTGCAGACCGTGCGGGAGTACTCGCTGGCGCGCCTGGCCGAGACGGGGGAGCTGGACGCCGTGCAGCGACGGCACCTGGCGTACTTCCTGACCGTGGCGCTCGCCGCTCGCGAGGGGCTGAACGGGCCGGAGCAGGCTGAGCTGCTTGACCAGCTGGAAGATGCCTATCCGAATCTCCGCGCCGCCCTGGAATTCGCCTACCGCCAGGCCGGGCACGACGGCCGGTGCCTCGCTGACGGACTGGGCCTGGCTGCCGCGCTCGGTCCGCTCTGGCAGCGGCGCGGTTCGCTCGCCGAGGGCGTGCTGCAGCTCGACCGGCTGCTGGCCCGGGATGACGCCTGGCCGCGCCCGGGCGATGCGGCCGTTCGGGCCTCCGCTGTCCTGGCGGCCTGCACGCTGGCCTGCTTCCAGGGCAACTACGCGCGAACCGAGGCGCTGGCCCGCCGCGGTATCGAACTGTGCGAACCCCTGGGTGACCACCGCGGTCTGGCGGAAGCGTACCGCTTCCTCGGGGAAGCTGCGATCGCAGTGAGCGACGACGACGTGGCCGAGCCGCACTTCGAGCGTGAGCTAGCCGAGGCGTCGCAGGACGGAGACGTGCTCGGTCAGGCGAATGCCTATAACATGCTCGGCCAGACCGCCCGTCACCGCGGCGAATTCCGCCGCGCGAGGTCGCTGTTCTGGCAGGCGCTGAAGCTGTTCCGGGAGGCGGACGATCCCGACGGCGTGAGCGTGATCCTGAGCAGCCTGGGCGAGCTCGGGCGAGACGCCGGCCAGCCCGCCCAGGCGTGGCGGTTTTTCGGCGCGGCGCTGCGCCGCCACGCTGCGCTTGGCAACAAGCGCCAGATGGCCTACGAGCTCGAAGGGCTCGCGGCCGCCGCCGGCCTGGCACAGAGCGGTCGGCAGGCCCTGATGTACCTCGGTGCGGCGCAGGTGCTCCGGGAAGAAACCGGCGGGCCGTTGCCGCCGGCCGAGAAGGCTATCCTCGACCGGGTCCTGGCGCCAGCCCTGGCCCCGCTGTCAGCCCGGGAACGCCAGGATGCCATCAGCCAGGGACGGCACCAGCCGCTGCCAGCCACGATTGCGCACGCCCTGCAGGCGGCCAACGGCGGACCGCCCGGGGGCCGTAAGCCTCCTGGTCCCTTATCCAGATCACCGGCCTCCGGTGGGGCCGGCGCCGCTGTCCCGGCCTCCGGGCCGGCCGCGGCCCGGACGTCCTCGGCTGGCATGCTGACCGGAACCACCCTCGGCAGCGGTGAGGTCTTCTTGTTGCGGGGGGGTCCATTGGGTGGGTAGTCCTTGTGGCCTGGTCGTCATCTGGGCGATGGTCAGGCCGCGGTCGTGGTTGGTCTTGTAGCTGAACTCGTTGGGGCAGGTGGTCTCGTCGGTGAAGGACGCCGCGGCGGGCAGGGTGCTGGGGGGGTAGTTGATCGTGTTCGGCGGGGTCAGGTTCCCGTCCTGGTCGATGTACTGGTACCCGATCGTGCCGTGCTGGCTGGTGATGACCGCGTCGGCGAGGTTGGCGCCGCCCAGCTTGACGCCGTCCAGCCGGGCCGCCTGCAAGAACGCGGTGTCGAGCGAGGCGGGGATCGCGCCCTGCTCGGCCGGGGTCAGGTCGGCGCGGGTCAGCACGCATTCGACCATGAACGCGTGGTCGAATTTGGCGCCTTGCAGGCTGGCGCCGGTGAAATCGGCGGTGGGCAGGTAGGCGCCGGAGAAGTCGGTCTGTTGCAGGTTGGCCGCGCCGGCCAGCTTGTTCTGCCCGATCATGGTCGTCGCGGCGAAGATCACGCCGTACAGGTTGGCCTGGTTGAAGTTGCAGTTGCTGAGGAAGGCGTTGGCGAAGCCTGCGGCCTCGGTTTGCACCACCCCGCCCAGCGTGGCGCCGCCGAAGTCGGCCTGGTCCAGCACGGCCCGGGTGAAGACCGCGCCGATCAGCGTGGCGCTCCGGAAGCTGACCGGGTTCTGCGGGCCCTGGCGCAACATGGCGTGGGTGAACTTGGCCTTGGTCAGCACGGCGCTGGCGAAGTCCGCCCCGTCCAGGATGCAGCCGGTGAAATCCGCCAGCAGCCACTGCATGTTCACCGCATTCAGCCCCGTCAGGTCCACCTTTCCAGCGGAATTGACCGGGAGCCCGGTCATGGTCGCCCCGGTCAGGTCCAGGTACGACCAGTTCAGCCCGATCGCCGCGAACGGCAGCGTGCACCCGGCGAACACGGTCCGCTTGTCCGGGTCGGTGGAGCGGGTAGGCAGCCCGGCGGTGAAGTGCACCCTGCTCAGGTCCAACCCGGTGAAATCGGTGCCGGCCAGGATGGTGCCGGTCAGGTCGGCGTCGCCCAGGGTGGTGCCGGCCAGGCTGGTCCCGGTCAGGTTCGCGCCGGTGAGCGTCACCGTGGTGAGATCGAAGCCCGCCAGGCTGACGCCGGACAGGTTCGTCTTGGTCAGCTTGCACTGGGCGAGCGTCGCAGGCCCGAGAGGCTGCTGGCCGATGATCCAGATCGTGCGGGCGCCGGGCCGGTAGCAGACCAGGTGGTCGGCCTTCCCGGTGCCCGCGTAGTCGTAGGCGATGATCTGGTCGGCGGGACTGGCCAGGTCATAGCCGCCGATGCCGCCGGGCTGGAACGGGCCGAGCGACTCGTAGACAGGGGCGTATGTGCTGTCGGCCTTCTTGCCGAGGATCCGGATGATGCCGGTGCCGGGCCGGTAGCAGACCAGGTGGTCGGGCTTCCCGGTGCCCGCGTAGTCGTAGGCGATGATCTGGTCGGCGGGGCTGGCCAGGTCGCAGCCGTCGATGCCCTGGCCCGGGTCGCCTTGCATGTAGACGTGGCCGAATGCCTGCGGACCCTGCTTCTGCATGATGCCGATCGCGCCCTTGCCAGGCCGGTAGCAGACCAGGTAGCTGGGGTGCCCCTTGCCTTCGTAGTCGAAGGCGATGACCCGGTCCAGCGAGCTTCCCAGGTCGTAGCCGCCGATGCCGTTCGCCGACGTGAACACGGTGCCGAATGTCCCGCCGCCCTGGTTCTGGACGATCCAGATCATGCCGGTGCCGGGCCGGTAGCAGACCAGGTAGTTGAGGTGGCCCGTGTCCTCGTAGTCGTAGGCGATGATCTGGTCGGCGGGATTGCTCAGGTCACAGCCGCCGATGCCGTGGCCCGGATCGCCTTGCAGGTAGATATGGCCGAACGCCTGCGGGCCCTGCTTGGCGATGATGCCGATCGCGCCCTTGCCGGGGCGGTAGCAAACCAGGTAGTCAAGGCGGCCGGTGCCCTCGGCGTCGTAACCGATAACCCGGTCCGCGGCATTAGCCAGGTCGTAGCCGCCGATGCCGGTGCCGCTGGGATAGCCGGCACTGAACACCGTCACGCCGGCCCCGGTGAAATTGGCGCCGGCCAGATCGGTCGTGCCCGTGCCGGTGCTGGACAGGTCGCAGCCGGTCAGGTTGGCCTCGGCCAGTACCGCGCCCGCCATTTTCGGGTTCGACCAGGCAACCCCGGCGGGCAGCACGGTCCCGGTCAGGTTGGCCTGGTTCAGGACTGGCGGCGGCGTTCCCGGGACAAAGCCGGTGAAGTCGCAGCCGCTGAAGTCCGCCCCGGTGCAGTCCGTCCCCGATATCTGCAGGCCAGCGAGATGCTGTCCGGCGAACCGCGCCTGCTTGAGGTTGGCGCCGTTCATGACGCAACTGCTGAGGGAGGCGGCATGCCGGAAATCACACAGTGACAGGTCGCCGGTCAGGGTGCGGCCGCCCAGGTTGATCCCGGCGAAGCTCATGCCGGAGGCGCTGTTGACGAGCCGCAGCAGGTCGAAGATGACGTTCCCGTCCAGGCCGGTCGCGGAGAAGCGGGCGGCCTGGCTGAGGTTGCCGCTCCCTCCGACCAGCGCATTGCACTCTCCGGCGATCGGATTGGGGCTGGGATTGATCGTCACGTACCTGCCGAAGTACGGCTGCAGCAGGGCGAAATAGCCATCGCCGGCCGGAACCGCCCGGAAGGTCTCGTCCCCGCTAGCCTGGTTGACCCATGTCCCGTTCGGCGCCTGGAACTGCACCTGGTAGTAGTAGTCGTCCCGCATCGAGGCGTAGGCGTTGTACCCTGCGCCGCACTGCAGGGCTACGTTGCCGCCGCCTAGGTCCTGCAGGTAGATGATGTTCGAGTCGCCTGCCCCCTGCGGGCCGGGAGCCGGGTTGAGGCCGTAGACCGTGTAGTTCTGGTTGTACCAGATGTTCGCGACCCGGCCCTGGCAGCTGAGAATCCAGCGGTTGATGGTCATGGTCAGTTGCCTCCCGTGCTCCCGCCATCCGCGCCTGGTGTGGAGGGGATCCACTGGGAGACCGACGGCTCGGTGCGCCCGGATCCCTGCAAGATCTCGTAGTTGAGGGTGAACAGGTTGCGCCACAGGTCGACGTGCAGCTGCGCGGCGGCCAGGCCCGGCACCTGGGCCAGGAAACTGCCGTCGGGGTTGTAGATGTCGAGCCGGTAATCGGACGCGGCCACGGTGGGCGCTCCGGATTGCAGGTACTTCAGCACGTACAGGTAGCCAGTGGCCTCGAGGCTGAGGTCCACCAGGACGACGGCGTCCGTCTCCGGACGCAGTCCCGCTATCCAGGTGTTGCCGGTGAAGCAGCTCACCGGGTTGCCCTTGACGTCGAACGCGGACACGCAGCCCTGCGAGAAGTCGTCCGTGGTCTGCAGCACCATGATCTTGTCGAGCGCACAGGACACCGCGATCGGCGCCTCGAGCAGTCCAGGCCGGGTGCCCTGGCCCGCCCGGATGATGGCGGCGGGGGCGGCGGCGTCGGCGACCTGCGCGCCGAGCCGCAGTATCTGCAGCTTGCAGGATGCCTGGTTCAGCGCGACGGCATAGCCGGCCGGATGGATCGCCAGGTCGTCCTGGGCTCCGGTGAACCGGCCGAACGACTGGCCCGGCGCGGCCATCAGAGGCTGGCCGGGCTCCAGCGAGACCGCGCGCAGCAGCAGGTCGCTGGACCTGTCGGGTCCGATCGGATCCAGTATGAAGCCGTCGGCCAGCGGGCTGGGCATGGTGGGCGGGGGGAAGGCCAGGCAGGGTCGCGCGGTCCAGCCGACGCCGGAGAACTTGAGCCCGCTCTGCGGATCAGCCGCGTCGCTGACGGTCTGGAAGGTGTACTCCTGCCCGGTGTACGGAACGTTGCCGGTGCCCGCGAGCGGCACATTCTGGCCGGCCGCCTGCCACGAGTAGCCCAGGGCGGATTTCGCCTCGTTCAGCGTCAGCTGGCCGAGCTGCCCCATCCTGCTGTCGACATTGGAGCCGTCCAGGCTGGACCACGTGTCGGTGGGCGCGGCAACGGCCGGCGGCGCGCGCCAGGCGCGGGCGCCGGATGCGAAGACGAGCTTCTCCTTGAACGTGTAGGTAGTGGCGGCGGACAGGGGGACGGTGTTCTCCTCGATCATGAAGCTCACGACCAGCGTGTTCGGGTCGTCCTCGCTGTTGGGCTGGGCCTGTATCGATCCCGACGTGCCCTGGCCGGCCAGCCACCCGGTCTTGGAGTAGAAGGAGGCGAGCACGGTGATCTGGCCGCCGGCTGGCAGCCCGGTGAAGGTGTGGCTGACCCCGTTCTGCGTCGTGGAGCCCATCTCGCCGTCGAAGGTACGGACCGGCCCGTCGACGTAGGTGATGGTGATCGTGTAATAGGTCGCCGTGGCCGGCAGCTGCTGGTGGTTCTTATCGCCCTTCACCGTGACCTGCACATCCATGGTGCGCTCGATGCTGATCGACATGGTGGCGGGGCTGCTCGCCACCTCCACGCTGGTCTCGACCATGCTGGCCAGGTCCGCGGCCGCGCCGACGGCGTAGGCGATCCAGCCGACGAAGGGCGCCGCGTTCTCCAGCGCTTTATCGCCGAGGCGCTCGGCGATGAATTTCTTGAGCTCCTCGGCGGCCGCGTCGGCGAGCAGGCCGGTCAGCATCGAGCCCGCGCAGTTAGCGACGGCCAGCATGACGGACCGGGAATCGACGTCGCTGCCGGAGACGGCGTCGCCGACCGGTCCCGAGACGGCGGACTCGCTGATGGCCAGTACCTTCGACACCACGGACTTAGTCGCGTTCGACCATTCCGTGCCGAACTGGTCGGCTGAGATGCCCGCTACGGTGAACAGCGTCGGGACCGCGTAGTTGAACACCGCGGTCCAGATGATGCCGCCGCTGTCATGGGTCCAGTCGAACGGCGCCTGGCCCAGGCCGCCGAAGCTCACGGTGGCGCTGCTGGCGGCGTCGTCGAAGGTGAACGAGTACGGTGACTCTTCCGGCGGCAGCGGAACCGCCATGATCGTGTCCACCGGGGACTGCTGGCCGAGTACCTGCGTCGAGCCGACCTGCTTCCCCGGCCCGTTCGGCCCGGGCGCGTACTGGTCCACGCAGACCTGCAGCCAGCGCAGGTAGTAGTTCTTCAGGCTAACCGTCGCGTTCTTGGTGGCGGGTTCGTACTCGAAGCTGTGCTCGACGCCGCTTTGCGGGGTGACCTCCTTGACCGTGTAGACCGCCTCAGGCTCACCCCCGAGCTGGCCCTGCGCGGGTTTCTCGGTCAGCGTCACCGAGGTGCAGCCCGGCTGCACCGTCCAGCACTGCGTCTCTAGGCTGGCGTCGTTCTTGCTCTGCAGCAGCACGTCCTGCAGCGGCGGGCCGATGAACTCCAGCGTCTGCGCCGACCAGCGGTAGAACGGCTGGCCGGGCAGCGGGTCGCCGGTCTTCCAGTCCTGGCCGGGCTCGGAATTCACCCAGTTGTCTTGCTTCGGGTCCTTATCGTGAGCCTGGGACTGGTTGTAGATAGACGTCTGCAGATCGTTGAGTCCCTTTGCGTACTGGATCACGTTGCCGAAGATGTAGGCAGCCGGGCCCGGCGACGTGGTCAGCAGCTCGGCGTGGTGGAAGAGGAGTGACTCCGCGGCGTCCAGGGCCGTTTTCATGTCATGCAGGTCGAGCACGTAGTCCTCGGCCGGGCACGGGATGTCGGTCACGCCCAGGGCCTGGAGCTTCGGCGGCAGCGGCAGCGGCCGGCCCTGCAGGCGCTGGCGCTGCTGGGCCAGGGCAGCCATCCGGTGGCCGCGGGGCAGGTGTACCGCGGTGAGCACCAGGCGGTCCAGCAGGTCATCCGGGTTCCGCTTCGGCGCGGTGACCAGCAGCAGCACCACGGCGTCTCCGGGCAGCCGCACCGGCCCGGCGAAGTGCGTGACCCGCTTGTCCGGCACCAGCGCGAGCGCGGCGTTGTCCCGCCGGGACCGGGCCAGGGTCTGGCGGGTGTGCGGTGTCAGGTCATAGCGGCCCGATCCCGCGTGCAGCGTGAACGGCTGGTCCGGTGACAGGTGGCTGAGATCGAAATGCAGCATTGCCGTCTCGTGCATTAGCTTTCCCTCATCTCCAGTGCAGGGCCATCGAAGAGAACCAGCGTGGTAAACCACCCATTCGAACGCCAGGTACCGCAATCAAGGCCGGACGTTAAGCTCTGCGGCGTTCAGGCGCGGGCCCGGATGTGCGCCATGACCTTGTTTCCCGGAGCCTAGGCTCGGCCGGCATGGCTGTACCAGAGATGCGTTGCGGCAAAGATGCTCCGAAGTTGCGGCAAAAATGCGGCCGCTTCCGGGCGCAATTAATGCCAGTGATGTGATGCCTGGCGGAACTGGCGATAATGGCGGTCGCCGGGATGACCGCCTGGCGTCACGACCCCGCTGCGGGATCAGGATCTGCTGGTTCCGGGCGGCCCGGTCCAGGCCGGGCGGGGCTATCTGGCGGCTGGCCGACCGCAGCTTCCGGGGCCCCGAGCTCGACGTCCGCGGGTGTCAGCGGCGCCGACCGGTGCAGCGTCACGGCGATGAGGGGATACACCAGCACCGACAGGACGCCGGCGCCCACCAGCGCGGCGGAGGTGGCCGGGAGCATGACCCCGTCCTGCCGGCCTATCTCGGCCAGGGCGATCAGCAGCGGCATCGTCGTGGCGGTGATGAAGGTCATCTCGGCCCGCTGCCGCACCGGGAGGGCACGGCGGTAGATCAGGAGCGAGGGCAGCCCGCGGACGACCAGCAGCAGCAGGAAGAACAGGACCAGGCGGCCCGGATCCTGGGCCAGGGTCTTCAAGTCGAGCGCCATCCCGGAGGAAATGAAGAAGATCGGGATGAAGATTCCGTAGCCGACCGCGTCGAACTTGTGCTCCAGGCCGGTGGTGTCCACCTCCATCTTCTGAGTCCAGACCCGCAGCACGACACCGGCCAGGGCGGCGCCGAGCACGATATCCAGCCCGAACTTGGCGGCCAGCGCGAGCAGCGCGAACAGCAGCACGGCGGACCATCGCAGCATGGTCTGGCCGGTCGCGTCCTGGCCTTCCCGGATGATCCTCCTGATCGTCCGGCTGCTGACCACGCGGGGCAGGGCGGACAGGGCGAGCGCCAGTACGCCGACCACAGCCACCGACGCCAGCGCGACCAGGTTGCCGCGCCCGGTGAGGAACACTGCGATGATCAGGATCGGGAAGATCTCCCCGACCGCGCCGGCCGACTGCACGTGCCGGCCGAACTGGCCGCCCAGCATGTCGTTGGCCCGCAGGATAGGCAGCAACGTGCCGAGCGCCGTCGTGGTCAGGGCCAGGGCGACCGGGACGTAGTCGCGTATGTAACCGGTGGCGTCCAGCGCCCCGGTCACGCCGATGGCGATCAACGCCGAGATCATCCAGCCGACCACGGCCAGCTGGCCCGGCCGTTGTCGCAGCAGCCGCGGATCCAGCTCGTACCCTGCTAGCAGGAACAAGAACCCCAGCCCGATATTGGACAGCAACTGGATGTTCGATGACTCGGCCAGGCCGAGTCCGTGCGGGCCGATCAGCACGCCGCCGAACAGGAAGATGACCACTTGCGGTATCCGCGGCCCCGGCAGCAACGCCACCACCAGCGGCGTGAGCGCCGCCACCAGCGCGACCGCAACCAGATCCTCTAGACCGCGGCTAACAGCCACCGCACGCGCTCCCGCCCCGTCGCGAGCATGCCACCTGCCGTCGCGACTGCGGCCCGCCGATCGAGCCGCCCTATTTCACGTTAACCGCTACATCGGGGTCAGGACCAGTAGCAGACCCCGGGACATGCTCACCGGCCAGGTGACTCAGGCTCCTGCGGTGGATCCAGGCTGAGCCTCATGACCGCTTTTCTCAGCAGGAAGAATAGAATTACCGCCGCCAGCGCGCCGATTCCCAGCGCCCAGTAGGTGGCTACATCCGAGATCCGGTCAGCTTCGGCACAGGCTGGTGGAATAAGATTTGGCAAATGCGCGGGGCAATCCGGAGGATTCAATAGCAATTGAACCGGCCACCCCACGCCAATAGCGATGATGAGCCCGTAAACGATAGCCTGAGCAGCTATTACCCAGTTGTCAACCTGGGCCATCTGGCCGGACTCATCCTGAACTCCGGCCGTACGTGGCCAAGTAAAAGCCGCAAGGACCACGCCAACTACAACGGCCACGATGGTATTTATTTTTTCCCACGGGCCGGTAGTGGTCAACGGATCGACACCGACGGTAAGGACCGCAATCAGCAATGCCGCTGGGTCAACTCTTCGGTGCATGCCGGCCCTCGTTTCCGGATGTATGAGGACGGCCTGCTCGGCGGGCAGGAGTGCGCTGCCGCTACCCTTGCGCGGCGCTCCCGCATAGCTCGCGGTCGCGCATCCCAGGTCCTTCCGCCTCGACCTAAGCCGCCTGGTTGCCGCCTCGCCGCACCTTCACCGCATCTTTGCCGCAGCCAGCCGCTGGTACCTGCATCGTCCGGTAGTCTAGCCTGCCCTCAGGTCCTCAAGAAGCCGCCTGTGCGGCAGGCACGAAACCTTAAGGCGGGCAGCTATGGACCACGAAGTGATAATGGCGCGACCACTGAAAGCGGTGTTCGATCAGCTCGCCGCGCCGATACGGCTGGCCGACTGGCTGCCGGAGGTGGTCGTGGACGAAGACGATGCCGCGGAGTTCACCGAGATCGGGACCGTGTTCGGCTTGCGGCTGCGCCGCGACGGCCAGGAGATTCCCGGGACCGGCGAGCTGATCGCCCACGAGCCGCCCTGGTGCGTCGCCTACCGCCTTGTTTTCGGACCGTGTACTTTCGTGCTGCAACTGAGCTGCGTCCATACCGGCACCGCCACCCGGGTGTCGGTCCACCAGGCTAACGCCACGCCGCCGCTTAACGTCGACCTTGCCCTCCTGGCTACGCCAGGCTCCGCCGAACCAGACCGATGAACCACAGCTCAGACGTGCAGGGCGGGCCGGTAGATGAGCTCTTGGATGCTGCCGTCGAGCGTCCGGTTCTCGATCAGTTCCAGGTCGAAGTCGGCCGCACCACCGAAGATCGGCTCCTCTCCGGTCTCGCCGGTGATCACGGGGAAGAGCGTCACCTGGACGCGGTCGACCAGGCCGGCGGCCATCAGCGCGTGGTTCAGCGACAGGCTGCCGTGCGAACGCATCGGCACCTCGGACTCCTGCTTGAGCCTTGTGATGACGTCGACGGCGTCACCGCTGACGACGGTCGCGTCCGGCCAGTCGAGCGGTCCGTGCAGCGTGCTCGACACCACCGTGGTCGGCAGGTTCCTCATCCGGCTGACCCACGGGTCGCCCACGCCGGACTCCCCGGTGCCCGAGCCCAGCATCTGCGCGAATTGCCGGAAGGTGTTGGCTCCGAAGACCATCCGCTGCTCCGTGCCGTACACGGCGAGGCGATGGTCGAGCAGTTCGGGGCCTTGCTTGCCCCAGTAGCCACCCCAGTCTCCGTGGTGGGAGCCGTAGCCATCGAGGGTGGAAAAGATGTCAAAGGTGTAGGTAGCGGTCATGATGCTCCCCTCGGATGCGGTTGACCGGTGTGACCCTTCCCCGAGATTCATCGCCGCCAGGGTAACCCGCCATTACTGACCTTTTAGGTCCAATCATGGCCTGATAGGTGAGTCCAATTGGCTCACCAGATGCACTGTCCCCGGCATCCGCGCCGGAACTGGGTCGATGTGCCGTTGGTACTGCTCTAACCTGCTCTAACCTGCCCAACGGCACATCGACCCAGCCGTCTGGCTCCTGAGCGCTGCCCGGAATCATCTGCGCCCGGAATTATCCGGGCCCAGCATCATCGGGCAGGGTCCGGGGGAGACCGAAATGCGGGAGCACGCTGGTGTCGAAGCCGGTCATGGCGCAGATACTGTCGCCGCTGAGGGTGAGGACGAGCATCCCGGCCGCGTGGAAGATACCGGCCTGCGGGTCCCGGGCGTAGAGGCCGAACGCGGGCTGGCCATTGGCCCGGGTCGGGATGATGCGGGTCCTGCGGCCGGGGCGGAGCCCGGTGGCAGCGAGGAACCTGGCGACCAGGTCGCGGCCGTGGTACTCCAGCGACAGCGGCGGCATGGTCACCGCGATGTCCTCGGTCAGCAGGGCGACGACGCCGGCGACGTCGCCGGCCTGGTAGGCGCGGGTGAACCGGTCGACCAGGTCCCGTTCCCCGGGGGAGTCCGGGCGCGGGGGTAGCGGCCGGCCGGCCGTCGGCGGGAACTGGTCGCGCATGGCGGCGCGGGCGCGCTTGAGCGCGCTGGCGGCCGAGTCCTCGCTGCTGTCCAGGATGCCGGCGACCTGGCTGGTGGGGAAGCCGAGGACATCGCGCAGGATGAGGACGGCGCGCTGCCGGGGTGGCAGGGTCTGCAGGGCGGTGACGAAGGCCAGGGAGATGGCTTCGCTGGCCTCATATCTGGCCTCGGGGCCCGGGGTGGCGTCGGCGAGCCCTTCCAGCAGCA
>OBLV0100000183.1_pt1 | contig 20429 bp, 8 predicted proteins | sample 1520071 | NCBI WGS metagenome assembly OBLV01 (sample SAMEA3888446, study PRJEB22518) | metagenome | reverse complement strand
CAGCGAGCGCCGGCAGGCGGCAAGCGCGTCGTCGGTGGTCGCCGGCTGGATCTGTTCCAGCTGGCAGACCGGCAGGCCGGTCGAGTCGAGGCGGCCGTAGCGATTGATCGCGATCGCGATCTGCCGCAGCGGCGGTGGCGGCTCGGACCCGGTCGAGCTGACCTTGGCCGAGACCGAGACCGAGATCGGGGCCTGGCCCGAGCGCGGCAGCGACCGCGGCGCCAGCTTGCCTTCGAAGCGAACCTGGAGGTCGCCCTTGCGGACCGTCTCGGCCTGGGCAAGCGCCCCCAGGCAGAGCAGCGCCAGCAGGACCGCCAGCGCCGCGACCGTCCCCTTCGCCGGATGAGCGTTCATCGTCCTCTCCCCCCCTTGGCCTTCGGGCCTTTGGCGACGTGCTTCTTCTTCGGGCACTTGACCTGCAGCGGCACCCGCAGTTTCTTCTCGGCGTTGTCCTGGCCGCCGAATTTGGCGGTCGCGACCTGGGGATGCGCGCAGAGGTCGGTCGCGTTGACGATCAAGCTGTGGTCGCCGCCGCGCAATGCCATCGTGAACCTGGTCAGCGGCGCGTCGGGGAGTTCGTCGAAGCGGGCGCGCAGGCCGCCCTTGTAGGAGTCGATCTTGCCCAGCAGTTCGATTTCGATGCCGCGCCCGGAGATCGCCGCCACCAGGTCGGGAAGGGTGCGCTGGCTGCCGTTGGAGCGCAGGTAGACCGGCCCGCTCAGCGGCTCGTCCATCAGCGGCGTGACCGCGGTGGCCTGCCCATACACGGAGTTCGCGGGACAGCTGTGCGCGTCGAACTGGCGCTGGGTGCAGACGGATTCGAGGTGTTCCTGGGCGAGGAAGAGCTTCGGCGGCAGGGTGACGGTGGCGTTGCCGATGTTGGCGTCGCCTTCGCGTGGGGTCACGGTCGCCCGCAGCGCCGGGTACCGGCCGCGGCGATGGGAGCCCTTCAGCTGCAGCGCGAACCGAGGTGCGAAGTCGAGCGCCGAGCAGTTGGAGACCTGGAACGGGACCGACGAGGTGGCGCTGGAGTCGTCGGCCGGGTCGCCGAAGCTGGCGCCGGAGCCGGTCAGGGTCGAGCTCAGGGAGAAGGGATCGCAGTCGGTCGGGTTGACCATGAAATGGGGGCGGTCGATGGCGATGCCGATATCGCGCAGCCGCAGCGGGAAGCCTTCGAGGATGTGGGGGATCGGGTCCGAGCCGGCGGAGTCGATCGCCACCCGGGCGCTCTGGCGGTCGACCCGGATCGCCGAGCGGATCACCACCGTCCCGAGGTCGAAGGGGCCGACCTTGGCCGAGTCGATCGCCACGACCGAGAGCGGCTGCCCGTGGTAGGGCCCGGCGAGGTAGAGCGTCCCCGGCGCGTAGGAAAGGGTCTGGCCGACGCCGTAGCCGGTGTAGGTGTGGCCGATCAGGCTGGCCGCCGGGCAGGCCGGTGCGACCGCCGATTCGGCGCCCGTCTGGCGCTTCGCCGCGTCGATTTCGGCCTCCCCGCAGAAGGGTACGCCGGCGATCTTGCCGAGGAGCCCCGGCGGCAGGGTGGCCGAGTAGGAGGTGATCTCCTGTTCGTCGTCGCTGCGCGTCAGGTGCAGGAAGAAGGGGCTGTAGGAGGAGGCGTTGGCGTTGGCCGTGCCGCCGCTGGCCGCCGGGGCGAAGGGCGCGAGCGCGGCCGGGCAGGGACCGCCTCCGACCCCGGCGGCGATCGTGAAGGGCGACGACTGGTGGAGGACCAGGCTGGGGTCGAGCCAGGGGCTGGTTTCGACTTCGGTGGCGTACTCGCCGCAGGCCGAGGGGGTGGCCAGGGGGCTGCGCTGCCCTTCGCGGAAGTGGACGTCGAAGTGGGAGTAGGGCAGCTGCGGGAGGTCGTCGAAGGTCGTGGTGAGGCGGCCGGTGGCGGGGTCGGAGTCGACCCGGCCGGCAACCTTGACGAGAATGCCGCGCTCGGGCGCCTTGGCGACCATATATAGGGCGATCAGGGTGCCGAACCGGTTGGTGCGCGGGGTGGCGAAGAACATCGAGCCTTCGATCTGGCCTTCGATCAGCGGGCTTTCGATCGTCAGTTCGCCGACTTTGGAGTCGTTGGGACAGCCGGCGCCGGGAGCGGAATCGATCGTCTCGGCGGCGAACTGGGCCTCCGAGCAGGTGCCGAGGCCGGACGCGACCGAGGGGTTGACGGTCATCCCCTCCGGCAGGGTGACGACCGCCTTCTTCGCCTGCGAGGAGGCGCGGGCGAGAGGGTTCAGCAGCGGCGCCGAGGTCCCGTCGAGGGTGAAGTCGTAGCCGCTCGGCGAGCTCGCGCGTTCGGTAGAGAGGGTTCCGCGGGGGACGGGGTTGAAGGTCAGCTTGTCGCACTGAGTGAGGGCGCCGGCGCTCGTCCAGGAGCGTTCCACCCGGGTCGCCGGCGCCTGCCAGGAGTCGAGAGAGACGTGGAAGTCGAGCGGCGCTTCGCAGGAGCTCGGCAGGGTCAGGTAGGCCTGGGCGGGATGCGGGGGATTGAGTTCGGCGACCGTGCAGAGGCCGTGGGGAGACGAGGGGTCGGCCTCGTTCAGGCAGTTGCCGCGCTCGCCGTCGTGTTCGCTCGAGAACGGGTTGCCCCAGATTTCGAGGCGGATGCCGGAGACGTCGAGGAGCTGGGAGAAGTTCTCGAGTTCGAGCGTGAGGCCATATTCCCGTCCGGCTTCGCGGACCCTGGGGGCGATCGTGACCGGCTCGCCGTAGGCGGAGAAGCCGAAGCGCGAGGGCGAGCCCGGCGGCGGCGCCAGGTTGAAGAGCCCGAAGCTGCGGGTTTCGCCGCCGGCGTGGGAGCTCTCGACGGTGACGATGCCGATCTGGGCCAGGCCCGAGCAGCTCTCGCCCGACTGCGATTCTTCATAAGGCGAGGTGCGCGGGGTCGCGAACTGAGCGGTCCCGCAGCGCGGCACCGCGGTTGGGTTTTCGATCAGGCCGGGAGGCAGGTCGTAGGTGAGGTCCTTGAGGTCTCCGTCGGAGAACTGGCCCGCCCTGTTGAAGTTGAGCTCGGTGACGAGCGAGTAGGGGTGGGAGCCGGCAAGGGTCGCGGGGTCGCCACCAGCGTCGGCGGCGACGGCGACCTTGAAGCCGGCTTCGCCTGGGAGCAGGCCGAAGTCGGCGGCGGCGGTCGCCGGTGCCGCGAGGGCGCCGGCGACCAGCAGGACGCCGAGGAGGAGCATCGGCCTGGCCCTGAGAAACGCCCTCATCGATGCCCGCCCTTCTGCTTTTTCTCGCGATGCTTTTTTCCCTTGTGGTGCTGCTTCGGTTTCTTGATGCAGCGCCCCAGTTTCTTGAACTCGTTCTTCTTGCAGTGGAGGGGCTTGAATTCGATCGTTTCCTCGTTCCCCGATGGGCGCGAACGCAGCGACCCGAGCGGCGCCTGTTCCGGTGCCGGCGGCAGCGCCTGGCAGGCGTCGCCGAAGCAGGGGATCGCCGAGGTCGATTCGGGGAAACCGCCGCCGACGCGGGCGTCGTAGACGTCGACCAGTCCAGTGTCCGCCGGAACCAGCGAGCCGTCGGTGAGGAAGAAGGCGTCGGAGCCATCGGCGGAGGCATCGACGAAGGAGGCGCCGTTTTCGGCGCGGCCGCTGGAGATCAGATCGACGCAGCCGCCGACGCGTTCGCAGCTGCCGGTCCCCTGGGCCTCCCACTGGTAGACATCGCGGTCGCCGTTGGTGTCGGCGACGGAGAGGGAGTCGAAGCTTTCGAAGAAGACGCGCCGGGAATCGGCGGAGAGGAGTCGCGGCTTGTAGGAGTCGGGAGCGAGCGGACCGCCGCCGTTGGGCTCGGCGCCGGGGAGGTCGGCGGGGCCGATCGGGCGTTCGCCGGAGGGGTTGCAGGAGGCGCAGACGATGCCGGCGCCGGCGGTGCCGGGCGCCGTGAAGAGATAGGCCTCGGGCTCGGGAGTACCCGTTTTCGCGTTGCGATTGTCGTAGGGCGTCAGTTCGGCGGTCGAGAGGAAGAGCAGGCGATGGCCGTCGGCGGAGACCCGGGCATCGCCGGTGGCGGGCGGAGCGGATTCGGGGTCGGCCTGCGGCGCCACCAGCGTCGTCGACCCGTTGCGGGAGAGATAGAGGCCGGTGGAGGTGAGGTAATAGACGAAGGTGCCGTCGTCGGAGGCTCCGACGACGCCCTGCACTTCCCCCGCCGGGGTCAGGTCGGTGCTCGCCTGAGTGGAAGCCGAGTAGCGAAAGAGGTGGCCGCCCGAGGTGTAGAAGGCGATCGAGCCATCGGGGCTGGCCGTCTGGAAGCGGGCCGCCGCCGCAACCTCCTTGGTGACCGAGCCTTCGCGTAGATAGAGGTCGGGCCCATCGCTCCAGTAGACCCTGGTGCCGTCGGCGGAGATGGCGCGGCTCTGGGCGGCGAGGGCGGCTCCGGGCGTGCCGGTGCTCTGGGCGGGGAGCAGGTTGAGGAGGCGGAGCGAGGAGCCGCTCACCTCGTAGAGGTTCTGCTCGGTCGGGTCGCATTCGCCTTCGGGCCCCGGCAATTCAGTCGCGTCGGAGGTCAGCGCCGCACAGGTGGAAAGGACGGCGTGGGCGAGATCGGGGGTGGCGCCGGCGAAGGCCAGTTCGAAGTGCTCGGCGGCGATCGCGGGTGCGGCTTTCAGCATTGCCGCGAAGGAGCCGCCGCCAGAGCGCAGGTAGTAGTTGCGATACCCAGCGGGAGCGCCGGATCCGGGTAGGGGGGCGTTTTCGACCGGGCACTGGGTCTCGGCCGAGGTGCGGCAGCGGCGGCCGTTGGAGACCAGAGCCGAGCTGAGGTCGGTCGAGAAGAGCTGGTAGGGGACGCCTGCGGTCGGCGATTCGGGATAGGTGCCCGAGAGCATCGGCAGGGTCAGGTTTTCGGTCGTCCAGCCTTCGGCGCCGCGCCTGGAGAGGTACTGATTGGGTCCGGGAGAGCCGAGCGGGCCGGAGAAGGAGGAGGCGGACGTGTAGGTGATCGCGCCCCCCTGCGCCGCGGCCTGGAGGACGCCGCCGCCGTGGTTCTGGCCGGCTGCCTGAATTTCGCCGCCGTTTTTGTCGATCGGGGAGACCATCTCCCAGCCACGGTCATCGGGCAGCGCGAAGACCGGCGAGACGAGGTCGGTGCGAAAGGTGCGGTTCTTGCCGACGGTGATCCCGAGGTTGTTGGTGGCGACGACCCGGAAGCGGTAGTCGGTATCGGGCGCAAGCCCGGAGAGGCGCTGCGCGACGAGGCCAGTGCCGATGCTGACGCCGACCTGCGGGACTTTGGTCGCGCCGATGAAGCCTTTGGTGCGGAATTCGGCTTCGGTCGTGTATTCGATGAGGTAGGTGGTGGCGAGGCCGCCGGGATCGATTTCGGCGCGCAGGTTCACGGTTTCCGAGCCGACGCCGGCAGGCCAGGAGCCGACCACGACCGGCGTGGTCAGCGCCTGCGCGGAGGCCGGAGCGAGCGCGCCGAGGACGAGGAAGATGGCGAGCGCGCGCCTCATCGCCGCTTCCCCCCCGGACCCCGCCTGGAACGCTTCGAGCCCTTGCCGCAGGGCGTTTCGAGGGCGACCTGGGTGTCGAAGGTGGCCGCGTTCTGGCCGGTCAGCTCAGAGCTGGCCCGGCCCGGGTGCGCGCAGAGGTTGCGAGCGACCTCGAACAGGCCCTGCTTGCCGCCCGCCATCGCAAGCGAGAGCTTCCCGATCGGCACGTCGGGCGGTTCGTCGAAGCTGACCCGCAGCCTCCCGCCTTTCGCCACCTGCAAGCTGCCTTCGAGGTCGACGTCGAAGGGGCCGCGCAGCGCCAGGAGCAATTGCGCGGACTTCGCCGTGGAACGGCCGAGGGTGACCGAGCCGGAAAGCGGCTGGGCGAGAAGCGGCGTCGTCACGCTCGCCTTGCCGTAGACGCTGCCGGGGGCGCCGAGGTGGCGGCGGTCGAAGCGCAATGCCTTGGGCAGTTTCACGCTCGCCGCCGCGAGGTTGGCCTGCGGGCCCCTGGCCGAGTTGGCCAGCGTCGCGCTCAGGGCTGGGTGGGCGCCGGCCCCGGTCGCGCCCTTCAGAGCGAGCGTGAGCTTTGGCTTGAAGGCCAGCTTGCGGCAGTCGCCGACCTGGAAACGGGCGCTCTGGCTCGGATCGGCGCCGGTGAAGGCGAGCGGGTAGCAGGAGGTCGGGTTGCGGGCGAAGTCCGGGTCGAGGTGCAGCGAGACCGAGCGCAGGTCGAGCGGCAGGCCGGCGAGCTCGCTGGGGAACGCATCGGAGACGGCGTGGACCCGGGTGCTGCGCGGGTCGAGGTGGAGCGCGACCCTGGTGACGACGGTGCCGAGGTCGAAGGGGCCGGCCAGCGCCGGCGTGATCAGGGCGAGGCTGACCGGGGCGCCGCCGTAGGGGCCGGCGAGGTAGACGTCGCCGCTGAGGTGGTAGGGATCCGGCCCGGCGCCGGCGAGGACGTCGAGGCCACCGACTCGCGAGCTCGCCGGGCAGCTCGGAGCGTGGCTCTCGGCGAGGCCGGAGCTGGACGCCGCGGCGGCAATGGCGGCATCGGAGCAGAGCGAGTGGCCGGCCAGCGAGGCGAGGAGGCCCTCGGGAAGGGTGGTGTCGATCCCGGCGAGAGCGCGGGAGCCGTCCGGGCGCGTGAGCTTCAGGAGGAAGGGGCTGGAGGCGCCGGCGCTCGGGTCGAGGGTGCCGGCCGAGAAGCGCGAGGCCGCGGGCACCGCGGCGGGATCGGTCGGGCACCCCCCTCCCCCGGCCCCCTGTGCGATCGCGAAGGAGTCGCCCGGGCGCCGCCGCGCCCCTTCGGGGGCCGACCATGGCGTCAGTTCCGTGCCGACGGCGAAGGTGCCGCACGTCGACGGGGTGCGAAGCGGTGCGGCGGAGCCCTTGAAGAGTTCCACCGTCAGGTCTTCGAACGGCAGCTGCGGGATTTCGGCGACCGTGGCGTGGAGCTCGCCGCTGCCCGGGTCGGCGTCGAGGCGGATGGGCAGCTTCACGACGATGCCCGACGCCGGGTCTTCGACGGTCAGGTAGAGCGCGAGCAGGGCGCCGAAGGGATTGTCCCCCGGGGTTGCGAGGTAGACGCTGCCGGAGAGCGGATGGTCGAGCATTTCGGGCGAGTCGACCCGCACGGTGCCGACCTTGGAGGCGTTCGGGCAGGCGGCGGGCGCGGAGGTGAACTCGGGCGTGCCGGGGGCGTTGCCGCCGAAGCTGGCGACGCTGAGGCTATGGGCCGGCGGCGGGCCGTTCGGCTTGATCGCCACGCCCGCTTCGGGCCCGGTGAGCGAGGAGACGGCGAGGATGGCCGGGCTGGTGCCGTTCAGGTCTTCAGCGAAGATCGCCTGGAAGGAGCGGGTTTCTTCTTCGCTGCCGGCGGCACTGACGAAGACATTGCCGGGGAAGAGGTTGCCGAGCCCCAGCGAGGGGATCCGGCGGAGGGCTTCCTGGATTTCGGCGGCGGTGGCTTCGAAGGAGAGGGGGCCGGTGCCGAGGCCGCCGGAGAAGAGTTCGAAGCTCCCCCCCGTCGCGGTGACTTCGATCGTCTGGCTGGGGTCGTCGGTGACCGACCCGGCCAGCAGGGGAACGTCGGTCCCGGCCAGGGCACCGTCGAATTCGACCACCCAGCCCCCGGGGGCGCCACCGACCGAGACGTTGCCGGCCAGGCCAGGCAGCGTTTCGAGGGCGGCGGCGACCTGGGCGCGGGTGGCGGTGCTGGAAATCGGCGGCGTGCTCTGGCCGCCGCGGACCACCGTGAACCTGCCCGAGTAGCTGATCGGCGGCATGTCGTAGCGCAGCAGCTGGCGCTCCGCGGAGACGCCGGTGGCGCCGATCTGTTCGGAGCTGCAGGTGCCGAGCCCGTTGGCGGCGGCGGGGTTGACGTTGAGCCCGGTCGGGAGGTCGATGCGAACGCTTCTCAGCTGGGCGGAAGCGCTGCCTTCGGGGTCAGCGATCTGGGGCAGGTGGAGGTGAAAGTCGAGTCCCGAGGGAGAGTCGGCGAGGTTGGTCGAGGGCTTGGCTTCCACCGAGGGGCTGAATTCGAGCTGGTCGCAGCCACTCGTCCCCGGCGCTTCGAAGGGGGCGGCGAAGACCGGGCTCCCGGGGCGCTGCCAGGTCGTCGCTTCCATCGTCGTCACCAGCGGCCCGTTGCAGGCGGTCGGGTTCGAGAGGAGCGCCCTGAACGGCGGCGCTTCGGGATAGGGGCCCGGGACCGGGACACCGGCCCCGTCGAACCGTTCGCCATCGTGGGAGGGGTCGCCCGGGACCCCCCAGATCCGCAGCGAGGAGGCGATCAGGCCCGCGGACCCGCTGACCCGGCGCAGGGTGGCGGTCGCCCCGTAGTCGCTGCCGTTGCGGAGCGTGACGTCGAAGTGGGCGTCGGCGACGGGCCCGTGGAAGGCAAACTGAGCCGCCTCCCCGGGAGGCGGCGCGACGTTGAAGATGGGGACGGTTTCCTGCGGGGCGCCCCCGCTCAGGGTCAGTTCCGCGACCCCGACCTGGGAGACGGTGGCGCAGGCGCGGGCGGCGAAGGCTTCGGCGCTGCAGCGGGGGAAGCGGGCGGCCGCGGCGAGCAGGCCCGGGGGCAGTTCGAAGCTGAGGTCGCGGACGTTTTCGGCGGGCCCGACCGGCGCCCCGAGAACCGGCGACTGGTTGAAGGTGAAGCTGTTGAAGAGTTCGTAGGGCCGGGCACCGGACACCGTCGAAGGCGAGAGGTCGGAGTTTCGCGCCGGCGAGACGAAGATCGGGACCGCCAGCTCGCGGGCATGGGTCGCCGCCGGGGCCAGAGCTCCCGTGGCGAGCAGGGCGAGGCAGGCGACGGCGAGCTGCCGGGCCAGCGCCCGGCCCCTGGCGGCGCTCATCTGCCGCCCCGCAGGAAGATCAGTGAGATCCCCGCCCGCGAGATCGTCCCGGCGGCGGAATGGAAGATCACTTCGGCTTCGGTCCGGAAGATCCCGTAGCGGTTCCGCTTGCGATCGGCACCGCGTCGCAGGGTGAGGGTGAAGGGGATCGACCCGGCTTTCGCCGGCTGGCGCTGGAACCCGGCGAAGCCCCGACCGGAGACCTCGAGCGAGCCGGGTCCGGGAACGATCACGCGCAACCGGACCTTGCGCGAGGCCACCGTCCGCGCTTCGGGCGCCGCGACCTTGGCGAGCGCTTCGAAGTCGGCCGAGCCCGGGCTCTGTTCGGGCGGCGGCGGTGCGACGGGGTTGCGGCAGCCTTCGCCCTGGCAGCCCGGGCTCGCGGTTGCCGGCGGGACCACGGCGCCGACGCGAGCGTCATAGATCGCGAAGGCCCCCTGCGGCCCCTGCGGAGCCAGCGCTTCGAAGTCGGCGATGAAGACGTCGTCGCCCGAAGCGGAAGCGCCGAGCAGGATCGCCGGCTTTCCTTCGCCGGGGCTCAGCAGGTGGACTTCCCCGCCGGAGTAGGAGAAGACGTTTGCTTCGGTGCTCTGCGCGAGCGGCAGGATCGCGTCCGAGCTCTGGAAGAACAGGCGGGAGCCGTCGTCGGAGAGCGAGCGCCCGGCGAGCGATGCGCTCGCGGTCGGCGGTTCGCCGTCGGGCCGGCAGGACGCGCATTCGACCCCGGCGCCGTAGGAGTAGCGGTAGGCCTCGGCCTGGCCCGCGTTGTCATAGCCCCCCTGGGGCGCGGTGGAGAGGAAGGCGGCATGAAGGCCGTCGGGGGTGACGTAGAAGTGGGCCCCGGGCTCGGGGTCGGCGGCGACGAACCTGGTCTCGCCGCCGTGGGCCACGTAGAGGTTGCGCTGCCCCGAGGTGGCGCCGGCGGCGAGCTTGCCGCGGGCGACGAAGTAGACGTAGGCGGCGTCCCTGGAGGCGCCCAGCACCGCTTCGACGTCGGCGCCGGTCGCTTCGTCGGCCGGGTCGGTGTCGACGCTGAGGTCGCTGAGCTGCCTGCTGGCGACGTCATAGGCGTAGAGATCGGAGCCGGCATCGGTCGAGACGCCGCCGGAGCGACCGGTGTTGGCGTCTTCGGTCAGCTCGTTGGCGGAGGTGAACAGCACCTGGGAGCCGTCGGCGGCCATCCCCGCCGCGACCGCCTCGGCCGGCGGGTTGGGGTCGGGCGGAGTCCGCTGGGACTTCGAGACCTGAACCGTTTCGGTCGCGTTCGAGCGCAGGTAGAGGCCGGGGTAGAAGGTCGCCTTGAAGAGGGCCTGGTGCCCGTCTTCGGAGACCGCGGGCAGCACGCCCTGAGCGAGGGCGCCGCCCGCGGGGGCCGGTTCTTCTCCCGACGATTCGGGCAGGATCGTGACCAGGCGCAACTGGCCGGCCGAGTATTCGTAGAGGTTGCCGTTGAGGAGTGGGTCTTCAGCGGTCTGTTTGGTGGTGGTGGCGACGAAGAGGCGGTCGAAGTCGCGCGACGCACCGCTGAGCGCGGCGGCGGGATCGAGGCCGGCGGCGCCGGCTGCGGTCAGGGGGGCGATGGAGCCGTCGCCGCGGCGCAGGTAGAGATTGGCGCCCGCGGGCGAGGACGGGCCGGCCAGGGGCTGGTCGCTCCAGAGCACGGCCTGGGTCAGGTCCGCGGAGAGCCCGACGGTGGTGGCCGCACCGCCGTAGTCGGTGCCGCTCGGCAACGGGGCCGCCGCCGAAAGGCTGCGGGTCGACCAGCCGGCGGGCCCACGCCTGGCGAGGACGGTGGTCGGGGCGCCGGCGGCACCTTCGGCCTCGAGCGGCGAGGAGGCGGCGAGGAAGGCCAGCGCCGAGCCGTCGTCCGCGATGCCCTGGATCCCGGCGTCCGGCCAGGCCGCCGGTGCGGCGCCGTTCAGGCCCGGGGTGACGAGTTCGTAGGCGCGGCAGTCGGGGAGCGTCGCCGAGGCGCCGACCCGCGAGCTTTCGTTGGGGCAGGACGGCCCGGATACGGCGCGGGCGATGCCGGGGGTCGCAAGCAGGGCGAGGGCGCAGAGCGTCGCCGCGAGGGCGGCGGACCCGACCGGGTCGAGAAGCCTGGCGCTGCGCTGCACTCATCCCTCCTTGCTCTGACCGGCCGCTTTCCCGGGACCCCGCACCTGCCATGAGGACCCGGGCCCCTGGCCCGATCGTTGATTGCAACCCCGTCCGCGTCCCAGCGGACGATTGGTATGTAAGCAGAGGTACACGGCTTCCGTCAAGGGCAGTACAGAATCCGTCACTCTGAGTACATGATTCTCCGCTTGGCTCTGACTATCGTGGGCGCCGGGATGGCGTCCAAGGACCGAGCACCGCAATCGACCGAGCCGCTTTTCCCCCGACTCGCCAGCGGCCCGGGGCAGACGCCCGAACGCGTGGCGCGCCACCAGAAAGCGCGCCTGGAGGGGGCGATGGTCGAGGCGGTGGCACGTCACGGCTTCGCCGGCACGACGCTGCGCGAGCTGGTGGCGCTGGCGGGCGTCTCGCGGACCACCTTCTACGAGCACTTCGAGAGCAAGCAGGACTGCTTCCTCGCCACCTTCGACGAGATCGTCGCCGAGGTCGCCGAGCGGATCGGGCGTGCCTATCGCGAGCCTGAGGACTTCCGCGAGCGGCTGGTCGCGGGCCTTTCGACCTTCATGGAGCTGGCGGTCGAGGAGCCGAGCGCGGCGCGGCTGGCCCTGGTCGAGTCGTTGACCCTGGGCACGGCGGGGGTCGCCCATCGCGAACGGGGCTCGGAGGCCTTCGAGCTGATGATCGCCCAGAGCTTCGAGCACTCTCCGTCGAAACGCGAGGTGCCGGCGATGACGGTGCGGGCGATCGTCGCCGGCATCCGCGGCGTCGTCTACCGCCGCCTTCGAGCCGGGCGCCAGGAGGAGCTGCCGAGCCTGGTCGAGGAGATCGTCGACTGGGCGCTGCGCTACCAGCAACCCGATGGCAAAGCGGTGACGCTGGCGTGCGCGGCGGCGAGCAAGGCGACGGCCGCACCGCGCGAGGACGCTGGCGAGGCCGAGAAGCCGGACTGGAACGAGCCGCCGGACTCGACTCGCAGCCGGGCGGAGCTGACCCAGCGCGAGCGGATCGTCCGGGCCGCCGCCTGGGTGGTCGTCGAGCGGGGATACGAGGCGCTCAGCATCCCGGCGATCTCAGCCGCCGCGGGGACCTCGAACCAGACCTTCTACGAGCACTTCCGCAACAAGCGCGAGCCCTTCATCGCCGCCTTCGAGATCCTCGCCGGAGAAGCGCTCGCCTTCGCGGCCGCGGCGTTCCAGCGCGAAGGCGACAGCCCCGCGGCGATCGGCGCCGGCCTGCGGGCGCTGCTCGAGCACATCGCCGACAACCCGCTGTTCGCCCGCCTCGCCTTCTTCGAGCTGCCGACCGCGGGCCCGGTGGCACTCGACCGCGCCGACCTGGCGATGGACGGCTTCACCGCCTACCTCACGCCCGGGCTCCTGCCGAGTGGAGTCAGCGGCACCGTGTCGCCGCCGATCCTCGAGGCGATCGGCAGCGGCATCTGGGCCGCGATCCAGCACGAGATCGCCCACGGCCGCACGGCCGAACTGCCCGAGCGGGCGCCGGAAATATCCCGGATCGCCCTGGCCCCCTTGGGGTAGCTACTTCCCCTTCCCACCCTTCTTACTTTTCTTCCCCTTCTTCCCCTTCTTGCAACTGTTGGTCAGGACCGGCCGGGTGTGCGAGGTGAGGCCGTTCTGGGCGGTGAAGAGGACGTCCGCCCGGTTGACCGACTTGCAGAGGTTCTTCGAGTTTTCCAACAGCCCCTTCTTGCCGCCCTGCATGGTGAGGACGAAGTTGCTGACCGGGGCGTCGGGCACCGATTCGAAGGTGGTGCGGAGGCCGCCGTGCTTGGAGTCGATCCTTCCGACCAAGTCGATATCGATCTGGCCGTGCAGGGCGGCGACGAGATCGGGGAGCGGATTGCTCGAGCTGCGGAGATACAACGGCCCTTCGAGCGGCTTTTCGAGCAGCGGCGTGGTTGCGGTGACGTAGCCGTAGATCGATCCGGGCGGGCACTGGTCGGCCGCGAACTGCACCCGGGTGCAGATGGTTTTGATGTGGTTCTGGGCGAGGAACTCCGAGTGGGGCAGGTTGACGACGGCTTTGGCGATGTTGGCGTAGTTGCCCTTGGGGTAGTTCAACACCGCTTTCAGGGCCGGGTGGCCGGAGCGCTTGGTGGCACCCTTCAGCGAGAGGCTGAGTTCGGGCTTGAAGCCGAGCTTGTCGCAGCCGCCGGCCTGGAAATGATTCGTGGGGTTCGCCACAGTGCCATCGGTGCTGGTCAACTTGACGTTGATCGCCAGCGGCGAGCAATTGGTGGGATTGAGAGTGAAGCTGGGACGGTCGAGGTTCACGTCGATCGAGCGCAGCCGCAGCGGGACGCCGTCGAGGATCTTCGGGAAGGGGTCGGAGACAACGCGGCCCTGAGCCGTTTCCGGGTCGATGAACAGGGCGTTCCGGACCACCACCGTGCCGAGGTCGAAGGGCCCGGCGACGGCCGGGGTGATGACAGCAACCGACATCGGGGCACCTTTGTACGGGCCGGCGAGATAGGCGTTGCCGTGGGCGTAGAAGGGACTGCTCCCGGGGCCGGCAGCGACCGTGACCGAGCCGATCCGCGAGGCGGGGCAGGTCGGGTTGGCCTGCTCTTCGGCGCCCGAGCGCGTCGCGGCCGCCGCGAGGGCGGCGTCGGAGCAGTAGGGGACACCGACGAACTTGGCGGCAAGCCCTTTCGGCAGGGTCGCTTCGAGCGAGCCCAGTTCCTGTTCCCCGTCGTTGCGGGTCAGGTGCAGATCGAAGGGACTGGTCTGGCCGGCAGCGCTCGATTCGGTGCCCGCGCTCATGGCCGGAGCGAACGGCCGGCCCGCCTGCCCTGCCGGACATGGAGCCCCGCTCGGGCCCGATCCGACCGCGAGGTTCGCCGTCGGGTGCGCATCCGGGGGGCCCGGCGTCGACCAGGGAACGATGTCCGAGGTGACCTGGAAGGAGCCACAGGTGACCGGGGTCGCCAGTGGAGCTCGCGGGCCTTCCTTCAGGTTGACCGTGATGTGGCTCGCGGGCAGCTGTGGGTTTTCGGTAAAGGTGGCGGTGAGCTGGCCGGTCTGGGGATTCGCGGTAGCGACCCCGGGCAGCTTGATGTTGATGCCGTAGCGTTCATTCTCAAGCTGGATCAGCAGCCGGAACTTGCCTTCCTGTTGGCCACCGCCGATCGGCAGGTCGCCGGGATGCGGTTTCAGCAGATAGACGGTGCCGTCAATCGGTTCGGCGCCATTGACTTCATCGGTGACCGGATCATGGGTCGCCAAGAGCGGCGAGGTGGCGACAGCGGTGCCGATCTTGGAGCTTTCCGGGCAGGTGACAGGCTTGGTGTTGTCGTAGTGAACCTGGTCGCCTGCGGAGTCCGACGCCAGATCCGAGCAAGCGCCCAGTCCGCTCGCCGAGGATGGGTTGATGCTCAGTCCGGCGGGGAGAGCGACGGTGATGTCTTTCGGCTCGGGCGTCTGGGGAGCGTTGGGTTCAAAGGTGGTATTGAGGTCGGTCGGATCGTTGTTCTGGGGGAAGTCGAGATCGACGGAGAGGCCGGTGGGCTGGTCAGCCTGGACGGGGCCGCCGCCGGGCTGCAGGGGAGCGACAGCGAGCGAGGGGTCGAAGACCAAGGCACCACAGCCGGTCACCGCCGGGGCGGCGTCGATGGCGGTTTTCCAGGCGGGGTCGGAGAGATTGGGGACGCCGAGTTCGCGTATGGCGCCGGCGTGTTCCATGCTGTCGATCGCAAGGCTCCATTTCGGTTCGGCTTCCGAGCAGTCGACCGGGTTGGAGAGGAAGGGGGCGACGGCGGATCCGGACGGTGATTTGCAGCTACCGGGAGCGTACGTCCCGTTGTATTCGGCGCCGTAGCTGCAAAAGTCGGCGGTGAAGGCGGAGACGTAGACCGATGGGGCGTTCGGGGTGCCGATAGAGAGGCCGTAGCCTTCGGTGCGAGGCAGCAGGACGGCCGAGAGGACTACCGAAGCGATGGTTTCGAGCTTGAACCCGAACTGGGCCGGGTAGCCGCGTTCGGGCACCAGGTTGTAGAGGGGCCAGTAGCTAGTTTCAGCCGGATAAACGCTATCCCTGCCGTTAGTAGCGAACCTGACGACCGCGGTCCCGATTCGGGCACCCAACGAGCATTCCGATTTATCGCCTCCGTTGTTGGGAGCAGTTATCACTTTCGTGATGGGGCAACGGGGCGCGGCGACGGGATTGCCGATGAAACCCAATGGGGGCTTGACGTAGGCACCGTTGAGTTGCTCGACCCCTGCTTTGAGTTCGGGCTCCATCGGGATGGTGAATTCGGTCACGTTTTCTTCGGGATGGCCGCCAGCCTGGGTAAAGGGGGTTCCGCCGGGACCGGTGGTGCGGTTGTTAAAGGTTTCGACGCCGTAGGGGGGGAGGGGGACCGCCTGGGCAGGGACAGCGCTCAAGGACATCCCCATGACCGCAACCGCCACGATGGCGGCGGCAGACGCAGAGCGGCCCCTTCTCCCTGAAGTCGGGCTACTGAAATCAATAGCTGACTGTGCAGTGTGGGCGAGGCGGAGGAAGCTGGCCATGCGACGGGTCTCCTTGGTCACGGTGGAAATGATCGATCGGGTGTGCTGATTGATGTTCACTTTCCACCTCCCTGCTTCTGACCGGTTTTCTTACCGTGGTGCTTTTGGTGGCTCTTCTTCTTGTGGTGCTTACCCTTGTGTTTCTTGACGCACTTGCCGCCCTTGACGACCTTGCCCTTGGGGCAGGGCTTCGGCGGGATCGGGTTGCCTGGGCCCGTGCTCCGGCTTCCAGGAGGTCCGGAGGCGGGCGGGTTGGAGGCACCGGGCTGGCAGGTTTCGCCAGCGCAGACCGGGGACGGTGCAAAGCTGAAGCCGCCGCCGATGCGGGCATCGTAAACGTCGGTTGAGCCATCGCCGTCGGCCGGAGTGAGCTGTTGGGGAGATTCGAAGTAGATGTCTTCGCCCGAGGGGTCGATGGCCGCTTTGATGTTCAAGAAGGTGCCGCTCACTTCTCTGGGGGCGGAACCGGAGGCTCCGGTGGAGATGAGGGAGACTCGGGCGGGGGTCCAGAGGTAGACGTCGGGTTCGCCGTTGCCGTCGGCTGGGGAGAGCGCCTCAGCGGTGGTAAAGAGGATCTTTTGCCCGTCGGCAGAGATGGTGGTGGTCGGATGACGTTCAGTCGGAGAACTGGTTTCGGCATCGAATGGGCCGTTGCCTGCGACCCCGAAGACGTTGGTCGAGATCCGGATCAGTTCTCCGGTCTCGGCATCGACGCGGTAGACGTCGCGGGAGCTGTCGGTATCGGTTTCGACCAGCTGGCTCGCGGTGGTGAAGACCGCGTAGTGACCGTCTGGGGTGGCTTGCGCGTGCTGCGATCCGGTATTGATGTCGTCGGAGGCGAGCCTGCCGACAAACCACGTCTGCCCGTCCGGATGGGCGGCGTCCTGGTGCCAGACGTAGAGGTTGTTGCCGCCGGCGATCGCCTGTTCTTTGAGCGCGTCTTCGTTGGCGGCGAGGACCCCTTTGGCGGTGAAGAGGACGGTCGAACCGTCTTCGGAGGTGGTGAGGACTTCCTCGACTTCGGCGGCGCCGGTTTCGGCGACCGAGATCTGTCCGAACCCAGAGCAAGGATTGGCTTTCCCGGCCGCCGGGGCCGGATCGCCGGAGGGGAGATCGCAGTAGTAGATGTCGTTGGCTTCGTCGATGTCGCCATTGACGAGTTGCTGAGTGGTGGTGAAGAAAATGCGGGAGCCGTCGGGGGTCGCGGCGGCGAAGGTGGCGTCGCTGGGAGAATTGCAGTCAGGGCGCGTGCAGTGGGAGGCGGAAACGTCGACGGAGGTGGTGCCGTCGATACGGGCCCAAAGCTCATTCGCCGGCGGGTTGGTGCCGCCGCAGTGTCCGAAGACGTAATTGACGATTCTGCTGCCGTTGGCGGAAATCGATCGATTTAGGGCACTGCCGGCAAAGGGCGTGCCGCCGCCGATACAGGTGGAGACCGGGGAGCCGAAATTGTCGAGATCGACACGGCGGGGCTGATCCATGCCGGTGCCGACGTACTCGTAGACGCCAGGACCCCACGAACTAGAGAATTCCGTATTGGTCCAAAACAGGACATGAGAGAGGTCGGCCGAGGTCGCTAATTGAGGGTAACCCCCAAACGGATGCGTAGTGGATCCTAGAAGCGTAAAGAGTCCGTCGGGGTTTCGGACCTGAATAAGGGGCGACCCGGCGTAACCGGGATCACCTTGGCGGTGCAGGCCCCAGATTGATGAGAGGAGATCTGACGAGTACGTCTCGAAGGTCACCTGAAGAAAGTTGGTGGAATCGACGTAAGACGGGGCGTCTCGCAGCGATCCGGAGGAGCCATTCAGGTCCGGGATCGTCTCCCAGCCATTAGCGGTGCGGGCGGCCACGTAACGGTTACTAAGGCCGTTATTTTGGCCAGATTTTGCAATGTTCGGGGCTTGTGATTTAAAGGCGACTCGAGCGCCACCGTCGAAGGTTTCGAGAGTTGCAGCGAAACCTTCCTTGCCCATCGGCGTGACCAGCTCATAGGCACGGCATTCGGGCAGGGCGAGGGAGCTGTTTTCGGTGCGCCGCTGTTCGTTTCCGCAGTTTTCGGCCGGGCTCAGGGTCGGGACGAAGCTCTGGTCGCCGCCGTCAGCTTTGCTACCGGCGCCGTAGGTGACGACGAGTTTGTCGTGGTAGGTGGCGCCGGGGGTGAGGCCGGTGAGGTGGGCTTCGACGCTGATCGATTTGCTGCCTTCGCTCGGCAGTGGCGAGCAGGGGGCGCTGAAGGTGTATTCGGCGGAGTTTGGGCCCCATTCGAAGTTGCAGGCCGTGATGACGTCGTTGTTGGGGTTGACGACACCCTGCAGGGTGTAGCCGCCTTTGCCGTCGGAGTTGCCGAGGGCGGCTTTGACCGTGGGCGGGATGACCGAGGTGTCGAAGCTCTGGACTGGGGTTTCGACGGTTGCAAGGGTGTTGTGGACGATCATCTTGACTTCTTTGTAGTGGGTTTTGGGTTCGAGGCGTTTGGCATCGACGGAGAAGGCCTTGCTGCCTTCTTCGGCCTCGACGGTGCCGCCGATCACGTTTTCGTTCGCGTCTTTGCATTCGGGCGTGCATTCGATACGCCATTCGGTTTTGTAGGCCGGTTTGGCTTCATCGGGAAGGGGCCCGGCAGGCGCATGGGTGTCGACCGTGCCGGAGAAGTGGACAGAGGTGCCGGTAATCCCGCTCACTGAGAAAGTGCCACTTGGAGGCGTAGAGGTGCCTTTGGTGGTGAAATCGGAGGCGGCCGACACGTACTGGTTGCCTTCTTCCAGATCCTGTCCGTGAACCCGTACTTCGTAGGTAGTGCCTGGTTTGAGGGGCGGAGAGTCTCCATCGTTGGGGAAGTTCCAGGACACCTGTTCAGCAGGGGAACCTGCTTCTACTGGAGCGAAACGCCCGATCGGATTCCCTGCCCATTCTTCTTTCCCGACAGGCGAGAATTCGAAGAATGGGTAAACCCCTTGATTACCGGGATCAGCCGTACCGGTGACCCGGAAGCTGGTGTAGCCGACTTCGGTGATCGAGTCGACCGTGAGCGTCGGGTGGACGACCGCGATCGTGGTGAAGGTCGTAGCGGCTTCTTTGGATACGGCGCCGGCGCCGTTTTCGGCAGTGAGACGCAGGTGGTAGGTGGTGACCGGGGTAAGCCCCGAAAGTTCGGCGCTCACGTGGGCTGCGACCGCCGAGAAGCCAGGGCCAGTGCTGGTGACCGGGTTCTGGGTGCAGGGGGCCTGTTCGGCGCCGGCGAAGCCTTCGGCCGTGAAATGTGCGTCAGTGACATATTCGAACCGGCATTCGACATTGAGCGCCGGGTCGGCGCCTGCGGGCCGTTCTATTTCGCCCGACGCCTGGGCCGTGCGTTTGCTGACTTCGGTGGCGTTGTCGGCGGCGATGACGATCGGCGGCGACGTCACTTTGGCGGCGGTGGTGAAGGTGGCGGCGTCTTTGGTGACTGCACCGCCTGCGTTTTCGGCGACCAAGCGGAGGTGGTAGGTGGTTGACGGAGTGAGACAGTTGCCGGCTTCGGTCATCGGATTGGCGCAACCGAGCGGGGCGGAGACTTCTTTGGTGCCCGCGGCTTCGATCGGGTTCTCGGCGCAGGGTCTAACGGTGGCACCGGCGAACCTTTCTCCCGGCGGATTTCCGATGAATTCGGCGTCGGTGACGTACTCGAAGTTGCAGGTGACGTTGTCGGAGGCCGTGGGACGGTTTACTTCGGCGGTTCCTTTGGCCGAATTGGAGAAGACGGCGGAGGCGGCCACGGCACCCGGGATCGTCGGCGGGCTGGCGGCGAGGGTGGTAAACGAGGGATTGGGAGCGGGAGAAACACCGACTTCCGGTGGTTCGGCGAAGTTGCTGACGCTCACGCGAACGAAGTATTCGGTCCCGTCTTTGAGACCGGAGAGGTCGGCCGGAATCGTCGTTTTTACGTTCCCGAATTTGAAGCCTTCGGCTTTGGGCGTCCAGTTGCTCGTGCCGTTAGTCGAGACTTCGAATTTGTAGAAGAAGGAAGGCGATCCGAGGGGGGCGACTTCGCTGGTGACATGGGCGGTGGTGTAGGAGACTTCTGAGACGACCGGGGCGGTCGCTGACGGGGGAGCGGCGAGGGCGGGGACGGCGGCGATCGCGAAGGCGGCGATGGCGAGAGCGAGGACCGCGAGGGCGGCGCGGAGGCGGCCGATCGAGGGCGCACCACTCCCTTTGCGGCCATTGAAGGACGTGGGCGTCGCGGCACCACGGACTGAGTCATTCTGGGTGAGGCCAGAAGATCGGAGCGTGGTCGCGATGCGGATGCGCAGCTTCACTTGTTCTCCTTTTGGACGTTCGTCGCCGTTGCGATGGATCGACGGCTGGTGGTGCTCCCTCGCGGGCCTACGAGAGACCTGGCGTATGCGGCAACTGCAGCGGGGGTCATTGCGGCCGGCATGGACGGAATTCCGGAGTGGCCGATCGGAGCGACGGTCCCTGCGCTGCCTTGCACTTTTTTCTCCTTGCTCTGGCCGGCCATTTCCCGGTCCCCCGCTACCGCTTGGAGGACGCGGGCCCCTGGCCCGGCGTCGATGAAACCCATGCCCGCTTCCCGGCGGACGCGGGTATGTAAGCACAGGTACACAGGGGAGTCAAGGCTGGTACATAACCTTGACAGCGATTGATGTCAAGGTTGGTACCTCGGATTCTTAAGCGAGGGAAATGCGGCGGGCCTCGCTGGGCCCCACGTACGGCATCAGGACGAGCTCGGTCAATTCCGGCTCGAGGCCAGGCAGAAGCTGGGGCTCTTCGGCCAGGAGATGGCCGGAGACAATCGAAGCGATGCCGCCGATCAGCGTCCGCTCGGTCGGCTCCGGCAGCTCAGCGGCGCGAGGATAGAGGCGGCGACCCCCGCGGAGCATGGCGGCGAAGCTCTCGACGGTCGCGAACTGGCGCTCGGTCACGGCGAGGCTGGCGGCCGCCTCGACGGCGAAGACACGGGCAACGCTGGCG
>OBLV0100000182.1_pt1 | contig 20491 bp, 18 predicted proteins | sample 1520071 | NCBI WGS metagenome assembly OBLV01 (sample SAMEA3888446, study PRJEB22518) | metagenome | reverse complement strand
CCAGCAGAACAGAGGATCAGCGGGGTGATGCCGTAGGACGCTGCCGGGTTGACTGCGGCGTCGAGAGCTGTCCAGGTGTAGGTGCCTTGGGTTTTCTCGATGAGCTGCCAGTCGGCTTCCAGGCGCAGGTGTGTGCCGCCGAGAGCTTGCACGGCCTGGTAGGTCTTGGCGATGTCGGCTGCGGAGAACAGGGCTAGCTCGGACTGGCAGAACGCGAGAGCGGTCAAGAGATCAGACCCCGAACGTATTGCTCAGCAGTCCAATCGGAATGGCTCGCCGTGTGCGCGCCACCCGCGCCTCGATGGTGAAAAACGCACAGCCACCGGAAATTAACGTCGCTCTCGACCCACGCGCCGACCTCGTCAGGGTTGGAGATGCCAGGAAAGTCCTTCTCTAGAGCCGCGAGATCCACGCCGTTTTGCAATGAGAATTCGACGTAAGCGTGGTGCAGCTCGAGGCCCGACTGCTGGCCGTCAGCGCTGATCGTGACCGGCTCACCTTGCGCGTCCCGGCAGTCGTCGAAACCGATCTTCTCGCCGATGAAGCAGCGCGCGGTGGGCCGGTACTTCGTGTGGTAGTGGTGGAAGTCGACGTAGTGGGCATCCGAGGTACGCGCGGGGTGCGGCGGGAAGTGCACCGTGTAGTGGTGCGTTTGCTTGCCGTCGTGCGCGGCGACGTCCTCGGTCATTGCAACTGTGAATTGACGGTCAACTGAGAGCTTTGATGTCGGCCTGGAGGGTCGGCAAGTCAATCAGTGGTGTTCCTAAATCCTCGGCGGCGAGGATCACCCAGGCTTCGTCGACACACGCTGTGGACCAGTCGGTGGTGGCCGTCTGCAGCGCGCCCCAGGTGATGTAGTCGTCGAAGCGGCCATCGGCGCCCACCTTCAAAATGCAGTGACCTTCATCGGGATTCGGCCGTTGGCCTTGCGCGACAGTCCAGGGTAAGCCGCGCCCGAACAGGTCATCGGCATCGTCAGTCAGGCAGACACCCATGTAGACGCCGGTGAAAAGCCCTAGTGCGGAGTCGATCTGCGCTGCGTTGGTGTGGTCGACGGGCGCGAACGCGATGATCTTGCCTGATTGATACCACGACAGCAGCAGATCGGCGATGTTGGCACCATCGTCCTGGCCGTGGTTGTAGGCCAGATATTCGGCCACCAACTCGTCGGAGCTTTCCCACTTCTCGGCCTTCTGCGCGCGTGCGGCTTTGGCCATCCGGTAGTGCTGCCGTCCAGCGAAGGTGCAGTCCCCCACACCATTTGGATGGGTGGTGCATGTGTCGTCGGGGCCATTGCCCAGCATCTGCCAGTCGGTGACACCTTCCGTTACATCAACGGGATAGGACGGCCCGGGCAGCGTCGCGTGCGCGTACTCGTGGAGGTACTTCAGCGCATACCGGCGCTCGGGTGGATGCTTGGGCAGTCGGCCGCGCAGGCCGGGCGTCCTTGTCACTGTTCGCCTTTCGCTTCACAGATGGCGGCGTGCATTTCCTGGATGTGTTTGAACTGCGCGTCGGCGATGACTTGCCGTTTCGCGTCGGCGCGGTTCTGGGACAGCAGCACGAAGGTGGACAGGAAGATCGCTTCGAGGCTGACGATCATCGTGAGCAGCCCGTAGGGATAGGGCTCGACGTGGAAGATGACCCAGGCGGCGAACCACACCACGTGCACGTAGACGAACGTCATGCTCCCCGCGAACCGGGTGATGGCGTCGGCGACACGGTTCTGCGCGCTGGTAGCCCACTCGTTGTCGTGCCAGTGCCGGACTGCAGGGTGGGTGGCGCGGCGGTGCCAGGGGTGGAGCTTCACAGCGCCAACTGCCCGTCAGCGACCTCGACGAGCACGTGGCTCCCGACGACCAGGACAGCGGCGACGAGTGCGGCACCGATGGCGATGCCGAGGCAGAAGGGCGTCATGGCGTGTAGTTCTGCACGAAGCTGCCGTACCAGTCCGTGCCATCCGATATGAACGTGAGAACGTCAAGCCGGGCCGCCGTGACAGTGATGGTGGGCGCCGTGCCAGCGGGCCACTTCACTCCGGTAAATGTCGCGGTGAAACTCCCAGCGCCCGTGTTCAGGAGCAGCTTGAAAGACTTACCCGCCACGGCCGAGGGCATCGTGAAGGTGCAGTTGCCCGTGAGTGTTGCGGTTTGAAACGCACCGTTGGTGAGGGCGATAGTTTTCGATGTGCCGGTACTGCCAATGGCGACAACGGACTCGGTAGAGTTGGTGATTGTGGGACTCGTGAGTGTCTTGTTGGTCAGCGTCTGCGTGGCCGTTGTCGTGACGGCAGGAGCACCGGCGATATCGACAGCGTTGTTGATGGTGAGGGTGCCAGTGCCCTTCATGGTGATGCTGCCGTTGACGTTGGTGTCGGAAGTGCCCCAGAAGTACAGGGTGGGTGCCGAACCGTTGTTGGCCGAGTCGATCTCGACGTAGTTCCCGTTCCCGGTGTCGTCGAAGAACAGCACCTGATGATCGTTGGTGCCCCGAATGCTGTCGAATTGAGGGGAGTCGAATGTCTTATTGGTCAGCGTTTGCGTTCCGTCGACCGTGACGTAATCGCTGAGGTCAAGGTTCGCCGACTCATTCCAGCCGATATCCGGCCCAGCGCCCAGATAGTTGTCGTTGATCCCCTGTATCAGCAAGCCGACGTCGGTGGCCGGCGACCCTAGTCCAAGGTTGAAGTCGAGATTGGTCGGGTCGATCAGCAGCGGATCGGCGACGATCGAGTGCTCATCGTTGCCGGTGGCGGTCTGCCAAGCGGACAGGGTCGCATACGGAGTCCATGTGCCGCCAGGGCGCGTGTACCCGAACTCGGAGCTGATATTGAAGAAGACGTTATAGTCGGAGTCCAGGGTGGAGTTGGTGTCGACCTGCAGGCCGTTACCGCTGGTGTGGATGATGTTGTTGCGTGCCACGACGTTGGAGTGATCCTGCAACCAGATCCCGGTGTTGGGTGAGAAGCCACCGGATGCCGGGCCGCAGTTGTAGAGCGTGTTCTGATAGATCAGTGTGGCGACACCGGTCGCGACGGCGTAGTCGATGAAGATGCCGCCGGTCTGCGTGTTGCTGATCCGGTTACGTGCCACCAGCGTTCCCGCCGAGCCGTCCATGACTTTGATGCCGTTACCAACGACCGTGTCGAATCGGTTGTTGAGGAACTGGTTGACGCCGCCCTCGGAGTAGATGCCGTGGTCACCGTAGTTGAAGCCGATGTTGTGGAAGTAGTTGTTCGCGACGATATTCACGCCAAAGATGGTGTCCAGTAATTGGATACCATTACCCGTCCCCAGTGTGGCGCTTGAGCCGGTGTGGTCGATCTCGTTGTTTTGAATGGTGTGATAGCCGCCCACCCCGGCGATGAGGATGCCGTGCCCAAGGGAGCCATGCAGATGGCACCGCTGCACTGTGGCGCGGTAAGAGTCCTGGATCTCAATGGTTGCCAAGCCCACGTTGCGGATCTCAAGATCCTCGACGGTGACGTCATGGGCGCCGTCGATCCAGATGCCCACCGTGTTGGTACCTGATGCACGGTCATTGATCGGGGCCGCGCCCGCACCGTAAGCGCCCAGCTTCAGACCGTCCTTTTGGAGGTCGATCTCCTCGTCCCAGCTGCCCCCGCGCTGTAGCAGGATCGTCGTCCCCGCTTGGGCCACCGACGTGGCTTTCCCGACTGTTGCGAACGGCGTGGAGGTGGTTAGCCCGTTGTTACTGTCGGAACCGCTGTTAGCGACGTAATACGTTGTGGTTTCAGCAGGGGCCGCGCCGACCTGGGCGGCGGTGATGCCGGTGAGTGCTGCGCCGCTCCCACTCGGAGCCACATAATCGGTGCCCGCCGTAGCCGTCCCGAGCACACCGCTCGTCAGCTTCGCCAAACCGCTTCCGGTGGCCTCCTTCAGCGTCTTACCGGCTGTGCCGGAGAACACGGCGACCGTGGAGTCGACCGAGCTGGAGGTGTTGGTGGACGCATCGCCGCCCGCAGTCACACCGAGATAGGTCTTGGCGTCAGCCTGATTGTCGGCGTCACGCAGGAACGCCTGCGCGAACGCGGTGGCATCTGAGATCCCCGATGTGGTGACCTCAAGGATTCCCGACACGCTGTTGGCCGCAGCCGGGGTGACCTCGATCAGGTTGAGCGCCTGACAGATCGACGCTGCGGCACCGGAGACGGTTGCGGTGGCTTCCTGGGACAGGACTACCGTCGTCGAGTTGGTGACGGACACGATCGTGGTGACCGTGCCCGAGCTGGTCGCGTCGGGAATCGCGCCCGCTACCGTGACAACCGCGCCGACGTCGTTTGACGTGAAGGCTGCAGTCGCTGACGTGAGCGTGGTTGAGGTGTTCGTCATCGCGGCGTCGGTGACGGTACGCGGGGTTTGAGCGTCGAAGATGAAGCCGGGAACAGGGACGGGCTGTGTGCCGATCTGCAGCTGGAATGACGCGGTGTATTGCAGTGTGCCGGTGAGGTTCAGGTCGGATGTCTGGGCCCGCAGATACACCGGCGACGCCACAGTGGGGGACATCTGCAGTGTGCCGTTTGCGACGTAACCCTGCGTCGTCTCGCTGATGATGTCCAGCGGTGGAGTTTCAGCGGTGACGATCGCGCTGCCGCCGATGACGAGGTTCGGTGTGAACAGCGCAGGCCCGTTGACCGTCGACCCTTGCGGCCAGCCGGCGTAGTTGGCGACTACCGGGAAGTAGGTGCTCATGTAATACCGTCCTTCAGAACAGGATGATCGCGCCGGTTGTTGGATCCCATGTGATGGGGAAGTTCCCGTTAGCGACAGGAAGGTTCGTGCCGTAGTTGCAGTAACAAACTAGAGGGCGCGTCGCATCGGTGGCTGGGGTGCGGTCGTACACGACGTGGCCGGCCGCCTGCCATGTGGTTAGCGCGCTGGAGAACGTGACACTTCCTGCGGAGGGCAGCATCTGCCACTGCCCCGTGCCGGAGTCGTAGGTCCATGAGACGGTGCCGATTGCGTTGCCGCCCGCGGTGTAGCCGGTTCCGACAACTTCCCCGGTCACATCGGATTTGAACCTGTGCGCCGCGCTGAACGTGTAGCTGGAGGTGACCAGCATGACGTAATAGGAGCCGCTGGGGATGTTGGTAAGTGCGGCGCAGAGGGAGCCTTTGAAGCCGTCGTACACCGAGGTAGTGATCGCCACTTATGCCTTCTTCAGGTTGAGACCACAAACCCCGTAGTTGTTGTAGTCGGTGGTAGTGAAGTTGAACGAGATATTTCCGGTCGGGGCGTCGCCGTAGATGATGAAACGGCTCCCCGAGTCATCGGAGCCGCCGGCTTGGTAGAGGTTGTTTCCGTTGAAACCGCTTGGGTTGTTGATGAACCCGCCGCAGAACACCGGAATCCCATCCACCTCGGACAGCACAGTGAGGTTGACGGTGTGGGAATGCTCTTCATCGCTGGTGACGTTCTCGATCGCTCCCACATTCACGTAGGAGGATGGGCAGGCTAGCACCGACGAAATGTGACCCGACGGGGGAACGATTGTCCACGAAATCGTTTGCGCCCCAGTCGGGGGATCGATCAGCGCGAAAAGATGCGTCGAGCCGTGTGGCTGGGTGGAGAACGCGCCGAAACTCTGATCATCCACCATCGTCATCGCAGTGGACCCACACAACACGTCGAACGTCGTGTAGGAGTTCGAGTTGAACAGGAAGTTATGGCCGACAACGAAACCGACGATCAGACAGTTCGCATCCGATCCGAGAGTGTACGAGAACGAACCCGTTCCAGACAGGAGCACCCGCGTCCCTGTGCCGAAGGAGTCGCGGGTGACGGTGGGTGGCGCGTCGGGAACCGATGGAACAGGTGCGATGGGTAGATCCACCATGCCGGGCGGTTGGATGATCCCGGCACCGATAACCGGGACCGGTGCTATGGGTTCAGCTACTACCCCAGGCGGTTGGGTCACCGATATGGCGAGGGTTTCCAGCCACGTCCAAATCGTTTTCTGCGCGAAGGTGTACGTCAGAACGCCGTAGTTGCTGTTCGCGTGGCCCGTGTTGGTGCCGGTATCGCGTGCGTTGTAGATCAGGAACATTTCAACCTGAGGGAACGTCTGCGCCAGCGCCCACGACTCCTGCATGTACGTCGATTGCAACGCTTGGGACACATCGGTTGTGGAGAACCCCACCTCGGTCAACCAGATCCGCGGGGTGAGCCCCTGGGACTCGAGGAAGTTGATCACCAGCTGGACTTGAATCCAGTAGTCCTGCGTCATGCTTGGGACGTAGGTACCGGATTTGCCGAAGTTCTCATCGGTGTACGGATGCAAAGCCAGAACGTCGAAGTAATCGCCCGTGGTGGGGTCGGCAGCGAAGCAGCGGGTAACGAAGTCGATCATCGAATCAGTGATCCATCCCTGCCCGAACCACGGTGTGGTCGAGTTGGGGACAGGTTGCAGACCGCCGAAGATCACTGTCGAGTTCGAACCGGACAATCCCGAAACAGCTTTGATAGCTTGGTATCCGGCCTTTAGTGATGCCACGTAGTTGGCGGGGTTCACCGAGCCACCCCATAGGACGTCCTCGTTGGGTTCGTTCCACATCTCGTAGCAGGTGCAGATCTTGCCGAACGGGCCGCTCGAGGTGCCGTACCGTTGCGCGACAGCAGCGCAGAACTGCCCGTAATACGTCGCCCGGTCGGGAGTAGAAACCCAGTGCGGGACACCCTGGCCGATGATCAGGATCGGCTCGATGCCATTGGTGACGATAGTGTCGATGATCCGATCCACCGTCGACCAATCCCACGTAGATGGGTCGGCGTTCTTCGCGATGTAGTTCCACGCCGCCATCAGCCGCCAATGCGTCGGATGCAGGGTGGCGATCTCGGTGACTTCCTGCACCGCGTCAGCGATCGGGAACGTCTCGATCTCCAACGACGAGAAGCCCCAATATTTCAGGGTCATGTCGGAATGTCCGCCTGCGAGAACGCGGTCCAGCCACAGCCCGAAAGTGTGGGGTTGGAGTCAATGTTGGTGCACAAAGCAAGATTACGATGCGTCGAACCAGTACCGATGACATGAGCGCCGTCGTTCCACACGGCGATCACGCCGTTGTCTTTCAGGATCTTGAACTCGTGCGCCGCTTCATTGACATGGATGGCTAGGTTGCAGCCGTCTTTAAACCCGCCCGTAGGCAGTGTGTGCGAATCATACGGAGACAAGGTGGCTGTCAGACTCGCTGCTGTGCCGATGCTGAACACCGTGTTATCGGTGCCGCGATTGACCTCTAACACAACGGGATTAGTGAAGCCGGAGTCGGATTGGGCGATCAGTCGTGAACGCCCGTAGGCGAAAGCTGTCGCCGCAGCCTGCACGAGATAGTTGCCAGTTGCTGGTGTCGATGCGGTGAACTGGCCGGCGGCGAACGCCGAGGAACTCGGCACGAAACCCACATTGGGGCTGATCTGCACGCTCGTGATCTCCGGGTACGAACCGATAACACCCCACTTCGCCATCGTCGGGTCGGTGAACTGATCGACACGCGACGGATTGGACGACGACAGGGTGGCCTCATGGGCGGCAACCTGGTTGGCGAGGCTGACGACTGCCGGATTCTGACCGCTCACCGACTGTAAAACCGTGTTGAACATGCCGCCGAACCAGAACCACACCGCGCCTAATAGGTTTTCGGGGAGCAGGATTGGTGTCTGGTCGAGCTGCTGGATAACTTGCAGCATCAGTCCGCCGATGTTCTGAACCTGCCCCCACAGGTCGGTGGTAGAGGCGGATTGAGAATCGACCTTGCCGACCAGCTCCTGCAGGAGAAGTTGAATAGTGGGGATTTGAGTGCCGGTGCTTGACCCGTTAGTAAGGCCGTTGTTGATTGCGTCGGTGGTGTTGTTGCTGTTGTTCAGGGCTTGCGCGGCTTGCGCCTCCAATGCTTCCCCGAAGGACCGCAGGAAGAACAGCGGTTCAATACCGTCGATACTGACTCCGGACAAAGCGACCGCGATGCCGCCCGCGATCGACTCGAACAGCGCGAGGAAGTATTCGGGTGAGATCGTCTTCGGTGCGGCCTGGTTGGGGGCGTTGTGGACCGAGGGTACCGGGGTGGACGCAGCCGGGTATGGCGACGTCATGGAACGGCGATGCCAGCCACGGTCAGCGACGCAATACCGGTCGAGTACAGGTCGGTGGTTGATGCCTGCTGCTCACAGTTGAGGTAGAACGTCTCAGCTGTCGATGCCGCCACGCGCCCATAGCCACCGGTGATCAGGCTCGTGAAGTCCGGTGTTGCGGTCACTGGCCACGGGTTGGTCCCGGTGACCGCGCCGATCGGACCCCAGCCGCGTGCCACCTGGCTGCCGGAGGTGGTGTTGATCGTGCCGCCCATCCGCACCACCACGTCGACTTGCGTGTTTGCGGTGCCTGTGATGACAGCCTTGGTGAAGAACAACGGGATATAGGCGGTGGCCTGCCCGGGGATGGTGATCGAGGTGAGGCTGCGTGTTGGACCCGCGCCGGCGCCGGTGGCCGCGATCCCAGTCACGTTGTAGGCAAACGAAAACGGGATGTTCTGCCACTGCGCTTTCGACGTCCCGGCGTCGTAGCCGATCATCTGCTTAGCGGTCGGCGTCCCTTCCAGATCGGAAGGCTGTGGGCTGATGAGCGTATTCGCCGCAGCCGCGCCCGTCGCACCGACTGGAATGCCCACGTCCACGGTGTAAGCCGAAGATGTACCCGAGCCGCCCGGTGAGGTTTGGGTCAGCGTGAAAGTCGCATCGCCACCCACTGAAATGGTGTCGACGGTTCCCACGGTCAGCATTGGCGGCTGACCCGGCTGCCCGTCGAACACCGGCGGAACATTCACCCGTCCACCGGCCGGCCCGAACACGCACGTCACCGTCTGGGTGGTCTCTGGGTCGATACCCGCCGGAAACAGGACCGGCCCATAGAAGAGTGCCGACCCCGGCGGATACCCCTCCGGGTTGAACGTCCATTCACCAACTGGGTACGTCATATGTGCTGTCTCTCTTATCCGCTCGGCGGTGCGAGCAACGCTAGGTTGGCGTCTTCCTCAAGGCCGACGATCTTGCGCTGCACGATCGTCATCGGGGATTCCTCACGCCGACCGTCACCGACCCAGCCGAGAACCTTTCTGGTGGTGCGGTTGTCAACGACGTCGATCTTGTTGAGGTAGTCGCTGTAGAGCACGCCACGACGAATCACTGACGCCATCGCGCCGGGGAACAGGTCGACGCCGAGGCGGTAGGTGGTCCCGTCGATGAACGCGAACTGGCAGCTTGGCCAGCCTCGTACATCCCACGCCGCACCAATCGCAGCAAACAGGGTGTCGATGTCGTAGGTGCTCTGTGTCGGGAAGAACTTCTCCGGGAATCCGTATGGCCCGAGCGCGACTCGTTGGTCGAACAGCTCGAACAATTCGAAGGCTAGGAACGTGTTATCTAGGATCCCGTCCAGGATCGTGTTGCTGATGCCGGTAATGCCGATGGTCATCATCAGCATGTCGACGAGCCATTCCAGGGTGGCATTCAGCAAATCATTGAGCCACTGGGGACTGCGCCCTCCCAGAATGATCGTCCAGCAAAGCGGGTGGTGGTGCGCGAAGTCATAGGAGATCAGTCCCGAGGCGTCGAGGTCGGCGTTGAACACCACCCATGGCGGCACGAAGTTCACACCCAACGTGGGCGCTATCTCGATGTTCGACCCGGGTGGGACGTACTCGTTGTTCGGGTCGAGGAACGGGGCCAGCACGTTGCCGAGAATCGAGCCCTCGAAGTCGACGCCGGTCTCAAGCAGCCCGTCGAACGCGGTGCCTGTCGGGCCGGTAACCCCTTGGTAGTCGCGGATATTGAACACCAGCGTGGCGACCTGCAGCGGGTACAGGACGCCGGCCGGTTGCGGCTCACCGGGCAGCCACAGATCCATCGACGCGAACAGCCCGTTGTCCTTGAGCTGCTGCTCCATCAGCTTCCAGCAGGTGTCCATGCGGCCGTGGAACGCGATCCACGGGCTGGTGTCGAACAGCGGGTCGGTGAACGTCACGCACACCGGCGTGGTGATCATCTGCATCAGGTCGGTCAGTGAAATATCGTGCTGGACAAGCAGAGTCCCGAACCACGTCCGCCAGTCCAAGTCGAGGCTGCCCAGTGTGTTGAACAGCTCCCAGAGCCCCAGCTGTAGACGTAGGCAGTTTTCGGCCACCATCGTCTTCAGGCAGGTGATCGCTGGGCCGATGTAGATCGCCGCGCTGGGCTGGACCTCAATGGGCAGGAATGGCTCCGGCCACACCAGGATTCGGTCCAGCATGGTGAGGTCGTGCACGAGCTGGACTTCGATGGTCTGCTCGCCCGACTCGATCATCTTGTCGTGCGTGACGTCGGCGCGTCCGTTCCAGCGCAGATAGCCGACCTGCATCGTGATCGGCACGACGGTGGTCTCGCACTCGATGAGCGCTGCGGCATAGGATGCGCCGCCGGGACAGATGAGCTGCGCCTGCGGCAACTCCAGCCGTGAGAACGTCGGCGCTGCCTCGATGTAGTCGCCCACCTCGTCGACGACGTTGTAAAACTTGTCGAACACTGTGACCACGATCGGATCGATCGGGGACTGCGCGGCCTGCGCGGCTTCGATCGCAGCGCCTGATGAGACGTAGGGATCATCACTGTTGATCAGCGGGATCAGCGCCGGGTCGGCCTGAGGCGCAGTAATTCCCGCGCCGTTGATCACCCCGTTGATAGCGGGCTGGGTCACTCCGGCGACCTACGCATGGGGTCGATGCGGCCGACGATCTTGGAGGCGCTGTTGCCGCCGGTGATCGACACCGCGATCGGGGACATCGTCGCCCACTCCGGCATCTCAGTGCCCGGGATCGGGTTGGTCATGCGGCCGTTGAGCAGGCTGTAGAGCGCCGACTGCGGCGGCAGAATCCCGAACAGCGACTCGAACCACTGCAGCAGCGGCGGCGTGTTGTCGTTGGTGGCGAAGTTGACGATCAGCTCGAGCAGGCCCTGGAAGAAGTTCGGCGACTGCGGGGCCTGCGTGCCGCTGGTCAGGTCAACCACACCGCGCAACGGCGGGTAGGTAGTGATCAGCGCGGACTGGCCGGCTTTGAGTGGGCCGAAGCTGATCATCGTCGTGGAGCCGGGACCGTTGGAGAAATGGAACGTCGCCCCGTCGGCGGTTCCGGCGTAGCAGGTCAGCGTCGGCCAGCCGTCCTCGGACCCGATGTTCATCAGCTTGAGAAACCCTGAGCCGCTGGCCGACTGGAACACGTCGACCGACGGGAAACCGAACCAGAATGCCAGATCGCAGCGCAGCGAATGGGTGATGTTGCGCACCTTGAGCATCCGCGGTGACTTCTTGTCGATGTCGGGCCACGGCTTGTTCAGCCGCGCGGGCACATACCAGTAGCCGCGATCCTGGGTGATGTACTCGAACTTGCCGAGCTTGCGCGGATTCCACGCACCCACCCATTCGGCCCAGACCTTCGACAGCCCCTGCGGCGTGTTGGCGTGCGCCTGCAGGTCGAGGTCGATTTCGAGCGGGTCGAAGATGCTGCCGTTCCAGATCACGCCGTCGGTGCGGGCAGGCTTGTTGTCGATGTGCTTGAACTGCGACGTGAGTCCCTTGACGCCGCCGGTGCAGATGATGCCGTCTTGAATGCCGGGCCATGGGCGTCCTGGCCCGTCGAGCGCGAACCGCGACCGCTGCCCCCCGGGTGCGACCGGACCCGCGTAGAGCAGTTGCGGCTCGTCACCGGTGACGAGTTCGGCAGCACCCGCGGGCAACAGCGTCGAATCCTTGGTGACCGCGATCTGAGGCCAGGTCGTCACGGCACGTTCGACGGGTAGGCGGCCTGAGCAGCCGAGTACTGGCGGCTCATCTCCGAATGGAACTTGTCGGGATTGTCGGCCTTGACGGTGATCGGCCCGTTGAACTGAGTGCCGACATGGTGGGTTTCGCCGCCACCCTTCTCCTCGCCCTCCTTGGGCTTGAGCGGGGCTTCGGTCTTCCCGGCGCTGTTGGGCTGACCCGGGCGCACACCGGCGATCCCGGCGATCAGCTTGCCCGGCAGTGTGTTCGAGAAGTTCGACAACGGGCTGTCCGCGGGCAGGAAGGTCGACAGGATGCCCTCGGCCGCGATGCCGCCGAGTTGGCCGATGTAGCCAGCGGTTCGGTTGAGCGCCTGGAAGGCGGCGCCCATGCCTGCGCCGGCGGCCGCGCCAGCACCACCGCCCATCGCTCCTGCGGCACCAGCGGCACCAGCTGCGGCACCCTCTGCCGCGCCGATTAAACCGCCGCCGAAGCCGATACCGCCCGATGCCGGGAGTTCCTGGCCGAACTGCTCAGTGCTGCCGCCGGGAGTCGTTAAGCCGGGGTGAGTGTCGGAGCCGCCGGGAATGTTGAGGTTGCCCGGGCCCGGAGAGGATGGGCCACCGGGACCGATATGCGGTTGCGGTTTGGGTTTGGCGTCCGGTTTCTTCGGCTGCTGCGCACCGGGCTTCGGGGGTGCCGGCGCGGCAGGCTTGGGAGGCTGGCCGGGTTGAATCGGCTGTGTGGTGCCAGTGTCGTAGTGGCCGGCGTTCATCCACTGCAGCGCGCCGAGGTTGTTGTGGGTGGCCTGCTGGTTCATCACGAACTCGCCGGGGCTCAGCCATGCGGGGATGGTGTCGGTGCCAGTGGGGCCACCGGTGGCGTACCCCGGCGCGTTCAGGTAGGGCGAGTACCACTGCTTGGTGTAGTTCGACGTCGGGGGTGCCTGTGGGAACAACGGAACGCTGCCCGAGAAGCGGTCGCGCAGCTTGCCGAAATCGACGCCGCCACCGGGGAGTTGTGGGATGTCGGTCGTCGTGGGAGCCGGCCCAGGTGGCGCGACGTGAAACGCGCCGGGAGTGTCCATGCCGTGCAACCGCTCCAGCGTGCCGACGCCTAAGCCCTGCTCTGGAGACGGTGGGCCGAACAGCATCCGCGACGGGGCGCCCGGTACTGGTGCTGGTCCCGCGCCCCGGTTCGTGAGTGCGCCCAGCGCGAGGCCCATGCCGGGCACTGCGCCCGGAGCGCCGCCGCGTGGTGTTGCCCCGGTGGCAAGGCTTAAGCCGGGAATGCCACCACCGGACGGTGCGCGCCAGCCAGAACCGCTGCCGCCGCTCGGTGCACCGCCTCCGCTGCCGCCTGAAGCTGGTGGCAGGAACGGCGAACCGCCGCCGCTTGGTCCGTAGTCAGCCGCGGCGATGGAGGGAATCGCCGTGCCCTGGTCACCGAGATCCGCGTAGCCGCCTGAGGTGTCAGAACCGTCCGCAGCAGACCCGTCCGGGTTGATCTGGCCCGCGCGCAACGCGTCGCCGTACATCTTGCCTTCGATGGGGCCGATCGCCATGTCGGCGGCGAAGGTGGTCAGCCACTCGAAGAAACCTGGGATGCCCTTCTTGAGGCCGAAGTCATCGGGAAGCGGGGCACCGAATTGCAGACCGCCCTTACCGGAGCCCGACCGACTGCCCCCGGATGTCGGTCGGGCGCTACCCTGCTTAGCCTTTTCGAGTTCATCGCGGGCACGCTGGGCGTCTTCTTTGGCGAACTTCAGATCGTCTTGCAGCTTGTCGCGCTCAGCCTGTTTCGTGTTGGCCTTCAGCTCTGAAATCTGTTCCTCGAGATGGGTGACCTTGGCGTCTGCCTTCTCGACTGCTTCCTGTGCGCGGCTGAGCTTTTCGGGGTCATCACTGACCGGGCGGTAGAAGTGCGAGGTGAACGCCGGATCGTAAGCGCCCGTCCCGCCGATCCCACGCCGGGCCGCCGCCGCATCGCTGCCCCAGTTGAAAGGCGTCCCACCGGGCAGTGTGGCCTGCGTGTGCTCGGAATTGAAGCCCACTCGAAAGTCGCCGGGACCGCCCATTCCGGGCATGAATCCGTGCGCGGTAAGCCATTGCGCCTCATTGCCGGTCGACATCTGACGTCCAGCGGTCGAGCGGCCGTCCATGATGTTGACCAGATCCTCGACCGCACTCGAGCAATCGGCGAGACCCTTGGTGAGATCCGCGCCTTGCGTCTGGGTATAGATGCCCGCCGGGACACGGGAGAGTATCGCGGCGTCGATGGCGCTCCCGTCGATAGCGCCGCCGTCGGCTCGGTGCAACGCGTTTCGGAAGGCGTAGACGTTGCCGTGGCCGCCCATCGCGTCCACGTCACCGGCAGTTAGGACGTGCTCGCCGGGGGCTAGCCACGCGGCGACCGAATCCTGACCCTTAGGGCCTGGGCCTGATACCTGGCCGCCGGATGCCCAGAACGTCTGGTGGAACAGGGCTTTGATCTCGGCCCAGTTGCCCTGCTTCTGGCCGATCTCCTCGGGTGTCTCCTCACCAGCCTGCTTCATGGCGTTGCTCTGCGAGTTCGCGGCGATAGCCGCACCGGCTACCAGCGGCACAGCCCGTCCGAGACCAGCCATCGCGGTTCCGAGGGCACCCGTTGCCGTTGCAGCACCTTCCTCGCCCGCGACAATGCTGCCGAGGCTGGTGGCGATCGGCGTGAGGATGGTCTGAGCGACGTTGATTGCCTTAAACGCCAGCCATGCGGTGCCGAGAATGCCGAGCGCGTCGATGACGTCGTGAACGATGCGCGGATGCTTGGCCATCTCATCGCCGACCGTCTTCGCGACGTTGGCAACATCGGTCATCACCGGGACGAACGCGGAACCGACCTCGATAGCCGCTGCACCGAACGCGGCTTTGGCGTCACGCATCTTCGCATTCAGGGTGTCCTGAGACTCGGTGAATCCCTTGACCTTCCCGTCCGCGTCGGTGGTCGTATCGGAGATCTCGCCGATGCGCTTGTTGGTCTCGGCTGCGTGCTCACCGGTCGTCTGGAACGCGATCTGCGCGCCCTCCTGGGTGCCGGTCACGTCGTTCATCGCCTGGTTGTAGGTCTCCAGCGTCTCGCGACCCTTGGCGAACCGGGAGCTGAAGCCATCCACCTGATCAATCAGTGTCTGGAACTGCTTCATCCGTTGCGCGTCTTCTTCATTCGCGCCCCGAACCGCCAGCTGGTATTCGCGGTGGCCCTCGGTGCCGTTCTCCAACGCCTTGGCCGCTGCCTGTGCCGACGGCGACATCTGGTCGAGCATCTGATTCGCGTTGGCCTGCGCCTGTGCGGCGTTGCGCAGCTCGCCCACGTTGACCTGGTTGGCGTCGGCGAAGTGCGCCATGACGGTGTCGGACAGGTACTGCATGGTGCCCGCGAGTCCGCGCGTGGACAGCTTCTGGCTCACGTCGTCGGCGTTGATGCCCAGCTGCTGCATGGCATCTCGCGCCGGTCCCTGCGCACCCGAGAGTGAGCGCATCGCCTGCTGAATCTGCACCGCAGCCTGATCCGCTGATGTGCCCGACTGGGTGATCTGGGCCAGTACGCCCCACACGTCGGCCAGCGACAGATGCGCGGCGGCGGCAGCTGGCTCGATGGTGTGCAGTGCGCCCGCGAAGTCATTCAGCGGCACCTTGGACTGCCCGACAGCCGTCACCATCTGCGACATCACCTTGGCGGCCTGGTCGGCGGGAACATGGAAGTCCTGCAGCGACGTGGTGAGCGCCTGAACGACGTCACCCAGCGGGGCCTGCTCAGCGTTGGCGCCTTGGGCCGCGGCCTGCAGGACCGTCAGCCCCTCGGAGGCGTCGTAACCGGCCTTGCGGATGGTGAACATCGCCGCCGCGAGATCCTGCGACGAATAGCCGACCTGTCCGGCCATTTTCAGGATGCCGTCGGAGGCGGTCTTCATCTGGTCTGCGGGCATCCCTGCGGCGGCCTGCAGCTTCATCATCGACTGCTGGAAATCTCCAGCGGCCTTCGTTGTCCCCACAAGAGCGGTGCCGAACGCAGCTACCGATGTGATTCCCACGCCGTTCCACACCCGCGACGCCGCACTGGTGGCATCAGCCGTCTTGTCGGTAGCGGTGCCGAGCCGGCTGTGCGCCTGTTCGGAGGCCACCATCGCGTCGACATACGCCCGACTGTCGCGAGCCGCGCGGGCCTGCGCATCGGCGAGCTGCCCCTGGGCTTTCGCGGCTTGGCTGCTCGACGCCTTGTGCTTGTCGGTGGCTTCTTTACTGCGGCGCAGCGCAGTTTCGACGTCGGCAGCCGAGCGGGACATGATGCGCGCGGCTTCCTTCTCGGCATCCTGCAGCCGACCGAACTCAGCGGTCAACGACTGGATCTCACGGCGGGCAGTTGATGAGTCGAACGAACCGAGAGCTTTGGAGATCGCGCCCGACAAACCCTTATTGATGTCGTCGCCGGCGCGCCGGAACAGGGTGACGGCCTGGGCGGCGGCCTGCTCAGCCAGACGGGCGTCGAGCCGCGATTCAATATCGAGGAAGACCGGCATGCTCGCGACTCACCGCCCTTCTTTTACCTTCGCGAATAGACCTCGGCGCACGGCGCTCTTTGCGCCGCGATGGTTCTCGGCCACCGCCTGCTGTTGGCGATCGGCGACAATCTGATGTAGCGGCTCAGTCAGCCCGGAAAAATCGACGTCATAGCCCTGACCGGCGTGGCGTAGCTCCATCCGCAGAGCGGCTGTCTCTCTTGCGTTGCGGGCCGCGATCTTGCGGTCGTGCGTCCAGTCGACGAACTGGGTGATCAGCTCCGCGTCGGCGGGCAGTTCGACCGGATGGGTGATGCCGTCGGTATCGATCACGACCGCCGGATAGAGCATCAGCTTTCCGTCGCGCTCGGCGACCCGGAAGGTGCGATCTCGAGCCTTCTTGAAATCCGAGTCTTCGGGCAATCCTTCGATCAGCCCGAGTAATTCGCGTGACGACATTGAGGGATCATCGGCCAGCCACTCGTCGATATTCCGGTGGTAAAACAGAGAAAGACCCGACTCAATCTGAGTCGGGTACAGCCGCCAGACGGCTATCGCCGCCATCACTTTTCGAGTCGTTCTTCTGCCGATCGGCAACGTGCTGGTTCATCTCGGCCCAGTACAGGCCGATGTCGGACGGACGGCCGCCCAGCTTGATGAACTCGTCGAACTTGTCGTCTCCGAAGATCGCCTTCGTCAACCGGACGTCGTAGTCGTCCTCGATGAGCTTGCCGGCCTTGGTGCGCCACGGAACTTTGGGTGCGCCCTTGAACACGTTGCCGTCGTCGTCGGTTTTGTCCTTGTAGCGGTCGAGTTCGGCGCTCTCCTGCACGTAGAGCTGCAGCGCGTTGTACCGCTTCTGCTGCTCGCGGTCGAGCAGTGACGGGTTGGGGATCTCCCAGACGCGGCCGCCCACAGTGATGGTCCGTGAGCGCATGAACCCCAACTTCTCGCAGGCTTGTTCGCGCGCCGCCTCAAACGATTCGGACATGGTGTACCTACTTCTGCGCGGAGGGTTGCGTGGCCCACCGGACGCCCGCCCACGCAGTACGGACGCCCGGTGAGGTTGCGGGGATTACGTGATCGTCGCGGAGTTCGACGTCTGCGAGGTCGCGGTGGCCCCGTTGGTGCCCGTTGCGGTGACCTTGAACGTCGACGCGCCCGACGTCAGTGTCTTCAGCGACACCACCGTGTTCGACGCGCCGATGGTCCAGCCGTTGGGCGGCGCAGTGGTGGTGTCCAGCGCCGCGGTCGTCCATGTAGTGCCACCGTCCTGGGAGACCTGGGCGGTGAACGTCGGCGGCAAATCGCTGCCGGTGACGTTGGTGAACGTGACAGTGGCCTTGCCGGTGCTGGTCGCCGCCGCCACAGGTGCCGAGCCGGGGAACACCGGGACGCCACCCTCTGCGCGCCAGTTGGAACCCTCGCGGCAGACCCACATCACCTTGCCGGTGAATGGATCCGGCAGCGCGGTGCCGGTGTACTCGTAGGACTCCGGATTCTTGCGGTTGAAGTCAGTCTTGCCCTTCTTGTTGGTGACCACGCGCGGGAACACCTCGGCGCGCAGGAAGCCGTCGGTGTCCACGCCGAGCAGCACGATGGTGCGCTCCTGCAGCTGGTCCATCGGGCCGCGCGCCACCTGGTAGCCGGCCTCGCCGAGATCGGGAATCCCATTGGCCAAAGGCAGCTCGTAGCGCAGGTAGTCCTGCAGCGGACCCGACTCGATGAAGGTGAAGTTCACCTTGTCGTCGAGCTTGGTGATCACGTCGCGCACTGTGCGGACCGACTGCGCCGTCGGGGTTTCCTGCACGGTGATGTCGGAAGTGATCGCGGTGATATCCTCCTTGAGCTCGCCGCCGTAGTAGAAGCCCTGGTTCGGCGGTGTCGTGTTGATCAGCAAGTCCTGGCGCACGGTCCCGTCGGCCGCGAACGGCGTGAACAGTCCTGCAGACCCCAGGCCCACCGAGCTGTCAGACCAGTTATTCGGGACACCGTTTGCGTTGCGGTAGTCCTGAATCAGCACGTCGGTGATCTGCCAGTAGCGGACACCGAGCGGGTTCAGATTCGGTTCGAGAACGGTTTCCCAGCTCCCACCAGTGGAGGGCAGCGCCATTTTGCTTGTCCTTTCATATGGCAATTGCCCTGCAAATGGGTTTGCAAGGCGTGCAATGGGTTACGTGGTTTTTGCGTGGCTTACGTGGTGCGGGTGAAGCGCAGCAGCACGTTGTACCGTGCTGCGTAACGCTTAATCAGTGGATCGCCGTAGTTGGCGAAAGTGGGTGCCATCTTGCATTCGACCCACGCGCCGGCGGTGCGGCCGTCTTCCATCGTGACCAAATCGCCTGGGGTCAGCGAGATCAGATGGTTGTCGGCGTCCCAGGCTGCTTGGCTTGCGGCGGCCCGACCCATCGCTGACGTGGTTCCAGTGGCGAAGGTATGGACCGAGACAAGCGCCTGCAGTAGGTGTTTGTCATGCGTAGGGGACACAGATGTCACGACGTAGCACGGCAGCGTGGTCTCCTCGTCGCGCTCCGGTCCCACATCCAGGCCGAGCGTTTCGAGTTGGCGGATGACAAACCCCTCTGGGTTGGCCGGGCGCCCGTAATTGAGGCTCACCGGCGCCCTCGGCGTCGCGGCCGGTTGGCGTTGAACGCCGCTGATCGAGCTGTCCGCGCTTGGGCCACGGCGATGCGTTGAGCCCGGATCGCCTGGTATCCAGCGCCAGTGGCGCGCAGCTTGGCCAGGGTTTCCAGCTCACCGCGCAGATGATGCTGCGCGTGCTCGATACCCTCGTCGTGGCCACCGACCGAGACGACGGGCGCGGTAGTGCTGCCGAAGTAGGCTCCCGTCTTGGCGAACACCGCATACTCAGGCATGTGCTTGGAGCCCAGTTCGACCCACACCGCTTTCGGATCTTCCGAACCGACACGGCGATGGCCTGGACCAACGCGCGGGAACTGCTCGATCGAGTTCTTGTAGTCCTCGGGGTCGCCTATGCCCGGGGTTGCGCGGCGGTCGCGCTCAGAATCGAACACCGGCGCGAGCCCTTTGGCGTAGTCGACGACCTTGAGGCAGAACTCGTCGAGGGCCAGTTCCGCCTCGACGATGTCGCCTTCGACGGTGAAGCCCAGCCCGCGCAACGTATCTTCGATGGTCATCCGGCCCGCCATTCACAGGTCACCCAGACGTGCTCAGGCAGTCCATCGCCGTCGTACTGCAGCTCAGGTAGCCCGAACACCTTATAGTTGCGCTGCGCCTGGGTGTAGGTAGCGCGTTGCGGCTGAATGTAATTCGCGTTCGTGATGACCACCGGCACAGGGTTGCCGTCATCGTCAACGATGAGATCTAGGCCCGAATCGACCGTCGGAATACCGATGCCCTGCACGTAGGGCAGGAACGCCCACGCCCGCTCATGGCTCGTGACGGTGTCGGTCTGTTCTTCCACCGGGCCGCGTTCGATCGGCTCGAACACACAGCCGTATACCAAGGCCACCACCACTGCGTTGGTGATTGGCTGGTTCATTGCGTCCAATGTCGGCGGATCGGTGGTGGGCTGCATCTCCACCACGCCGAGCAGATCGCCGCCCGGGTAGTCGACGCCCATCAGTCGTTGTCGACTTCCCACCAGTCCCAGCCGAGGTTGCCGAATCGATCCGACCACCGCGTGGGCCAGCCTGCGTCCTGGTCGTCGGCATCGAAATCGTTTCGGCGGCAAGATGTCATCGGCAGCGAGCGCAACGGAATACCGAGCAGCATCTTGTGATCGTCGGTGAAGTACCGCGCCACCTCGGCCGACAGTGTGCCTGCGTCAGTGCGGTGCGCCGTCCCGCGATGGAACGACGACAGCGGCGCGTACTTGCTGTAACGGATGAAGTTCGCCACCACCTCGAACACCACGAATGCCGCAGTGGGGTCGCCGGGCCCGGGCACAGTCCCCGGCAGGCCGGGCTTGCGCACGTTGATCCAGTTGGACGCCACCAGCAGCGCGTCCTTCACCTGCTGCTGCTGCGCCGCCGTCAGGGGAGCCCCGTCCCAGCGCGCCGTGAACCCTGAATAGTCCAGGAACGACGGCGATGTCGGCGCCGTCATCAGATCACCCGAACAGGTAGATCGGAAGAGCGTCGTGTAGGGAAAGAGTGTAGATCTCGGTGG